>Ga0207665_10000622_pt1 | contig 23695 bp, 19 predicted proteins | sample LARL112metaG_FD_184351 | JGI IMG/M metagenome (GOLD analysis project Ga0207665, IMG submission 184351) | Corn, switchgrass and miscanthus rhizosphere microbial communities from Kellogg Biological Station, Michigan, USA - LAR L11-2 metaG... | ecosystem: Host-associated > Plants > Roots >... | reverse complement strand
CGTCATTCTGGCTGTATATCCGAAAAGCGCCTTTATTGGGAGCGTAGCATTGGTACTCGCTCTGGTATGCCTACTGCCTCTGTTGTTCGACCTACTTGTGAAACTGTTCGATTACGTTCAGCAACGGCTTTTTGACGGTGCCGCCACAGAACTTGCCGTCAACGAGCTTCGCAACCCTCGCATACGGGTTCGCTCGCTAGCCATCGCGCTGACAGCGGCGGTGGCTGCCCAGCGGGCGGTGAGCACCGAGCCGTGGCCGCCAGGCTCGCCGGTCCGGGTGCGGGTGGCGTTGCATTCGGGGGTGTGCGTGGAACGTGACGGCGATTATCTCGGTCCGGTGGTGAACCGGGCCGCCCGGCTGCTGGCGGCCGGTCACGGCGGGCAGGTCCTGGTGTCGGGGGCGGCGTACGGGCTGGTGGCCGACCGACTGCCTAGGGGGATCGGTCTTCGGGATCTGGGTGAGCACCGGCTGAAGGACCTGGGCCGCACTGAGCGGGTCTTCCAGGTGACCGGGCCGGGACTGGCCGACGGGTTCGGTCCGTTGCGCTCGCTGGACGACCCGGCGCTGCGTCACAACCTGCCTTCGCAAGCCACCAGTTTCGTGGGCCGGGCCGCCGAGCTGGCCGAACTGCGGGAGCTGGTGGCCGGGGGGTCGCGGCTGGTCACGATCACCGGGCCGGGCGGGATCGGCAAGTCCCGCCTGGCGGTGCAAGTGGCGGCCGAGGCGCTGGACGGCACCGGCGACGGGGTGTGGCTGGTTGAGCTGGCGCCGGTGGCCGACCCCGAACTGGTGGCCCGCACCGTGGCCGCCGTGCTGGGTGTCCGCGAGCAGCCGGGACGGCCCATGCTCGACACCCTGGCCGAGGCCGTCGGCGACCGCTACCTGCTGGTGGTTCTCGATAACGCCGAGCACGTGCTCGGCGCTGCCGCCAAGCTAGCCGACGTGATGATCCGGTCCTGCCCGCGGGCGTGCCTGCTGGTCACCAGCAGGGAACCGCTGGGCATCGGTGGAGAGCACCTCTTCCGGGTTCCCCCGCTGCCCGTGCCGCCCGCCGATCTGACCGCCCCCGCCCGGCTGGCCGGTTTCGAATCGGTCCAATTGTTCGTTGAGCGCGCCCTGCTGCACCGGCAGGGCTTCGCCCTCGATGGCGCCAGCGCCGAAGCGGTGGCGGCAATCTGCGCACGCTTGGACGGGATTCCGCTGGCCCTGGAGCTGGCCGCCGCCCGGCTGGGTTCGCTGTCGGTGCCGGAGATCAGCTCCCGGCTCGACCAGCGGTTCCGCCTGCTGACCGGGGGTAGCCGTACCGCTCTGCCCCGCCACCAGACCCTGCGCGCCTTGATCGACTGGTCCTACGACCTGCTCAACCCCGAGGAACGGACGGTGCTCGACCGGCTGTCGGTGTTCGCCGGGGGCTGGACCCTGCAGGCCGCCGAAGCGGTCATCTCAGCAGGCGACAGCGGAGGATGGCAGGTGCTTGACCGCCTGGCCGCCCTGGTCGACAAGAGCCTGGTCCAAGCCGACGAGACCCGCGGGACGACCCGCTACCGGCTGCTGGAGACCGTCCGCCACTACGCCGCCGAACGCCTCGCCCAGTGGCCAGGCTCGGAGCTGGACCAAATCCGCGCCGCCCACCGCGACTACTACCTGGCCCTGGCCGAGACCGCAGGCACGCAGCTGCGCGGCCCGGACGAGGCCACGTGGCTGGACCGGCTGGAGGTCGAGTTCGACAACATCCGCGCCGCACTGGCTTTCAGCCTCGCCGATCCCGCCAGTGCCGAGCCGGGCCTGCGGCTGGCCACGGGGCTGCGCTGGTTCTGCCACATGCACGGCCACGGCGGCGAAGTCCTCCAGGCCCTCAACGTCCTGCTCGCGCGGCCCGACGCCCAACCGCCCGCCCGGGCCCGGGCCCTCACCACGAGCTGCCACCTGCGCGATCGCTTCGCCGATGACTCGCCGGTCCCGTCGATGGCCAGCGAGGCCCTCAGGATCGCCCGTGAACTCGCCGACGACGCCGTCGCCGCCGATGCCATTTCTCAACTGTGCTGGTTCAGGTTCCAGCACGGCGATCTGCCCGCCGCCCTGGCCGACATCGACGAAGCCGTCGGGCTGGCCAGGAAAACCGGAGATCCCCGGCTGATCGCGGAGATGCTCGGCCGTCGAGCAGTGTTCAAGAGCGAATCCGGCGATCTCGATGCCGCCTTCGCCGACCAGGAGGAAGCACTCACGCTGTCACGGGCGACCGGAGACAACTACCGGCTCGCCATCACGCTGGGCAACCTCGGCGTCGACGAACTCACGGCTGGGCAGCTTCGAGCGGCCCGGGCGCATCTTCAGGAAGCGAGCATGCTCGACGACAACCTCGGCTACCAGATCCTCTCCGTCGGTCTGCAGCAGAACCTGGGATTCATGGACATCATCGACGCCGATCCCCGCCACGCCCGCCGCCACTTCCTCGACAGCCTGGACACGGCCCGGATCACCGGTTTCACGTCGTATGCTCACGGCGCTCTTCTCGGCCTGGCCCTGGCGGCCGGCGCCGACAGCGACCCTGCCGCCGCCGCCACCCTGCACGGCGTCGCCGACGAACAACGCGAGCTGGGCGGACGAGCTTTCCAGGCCCTCGAAGCGGGGCTGCGCGACCGTGACCACGCCCGCCTGCGCGCCACGCTGGGCGAGACCGCGTTCGAGGCCGCCTACGCGCGCGGCCGCACGCTCAGCCAAGCCGACGCCGTCGCCCTGGCCACCGCGGTAGCCGGGCCCAATTCTGGGGTTGTACCCGCGGGCGTCGTTCCTGCCGCCAGCCAGGCGACGGCGGAGGATTCTGCTGGCCTGCTGTCGGACAGGGAGCGGGACATCGTGGCGCTGCTGGCTGGTGGGGCGTCCGACGCCCAGATCGCCAGGCGTCTCTACCTGTCGGTCAACACGGTGCGATCGCACTTGGAGCGGATCCGGGACAAGACCGGCGCCCGCCGCCGCACCGAACTGGTCCGTTACGCCATCCAGGTCGGCATCGATCCGGTCGCCCCTGCCTCCCTGAGAGCCGACCCCTCTCCGCCCCGACGTAACTAGCCTCCCGGCGGTGAATGGGCCGACCGGCCCACCCCTGCGATCACTGTCGCCGTCAGGCGGGGGAGCGCGATGAGGGGCGTTGGCAGGGACGGTAATCCGGTGACGAGGCTGTTCGGCACTTGACCATGCTTGTTGCGAGCTGGAAACCTTACTACGCTCCGGCCAGCGGCCAGTCGCAAACGCCGCGGCCGTGGAAACCGGAGGTGGCCGATGCGCAGGGCTCTCATGTTGGGGTGCGTTATCGCGACGCTAGCCGCCGTGCTGTTGCCGGGTGGGCCAGCCTGGGCCCGGTCGGCCGCCCGGTCCGGCCAAGTTTCTGCAGGATTCCGTGCGGCCGCAGCTGCGGCCCTGCCGGCACCGGTACCGTGCAACACCGTCGCAGGCTCGTGCTGGCAGCCACTGCTCGTCGCCACCTGGCAGTACCAGCTGCAGGGCTCGGTCAACTCGTCCGGCCGGTGCATCTACCCGAGCACCGGGTTCATCAACACCGCGATCACCGGCACGTCGTTCGCGACCGGAAAGCAGGTCGCGCCGACCGTGTTCGACATCGACATCTACCAGGATGGCAAGTGTTACACGCCGAACAACTACGGCGTGCTCAACAGCGCTGCGGTCAACGCGCTGCACGCCCAGGGGGACAAGGTCATCGGCTACATCGACGCCGGCACAGCGGAAACCTGGCGGCCGGACTATCCGCAGTACTCCAGTTTTAACGCCAGTTGCGGCGGCTGCCTGCTCGGCAAGCCGGTCGGCGGCTTCCGGGACGAGTTCTGGCTGAACATCAACACGAATGTCTCCGGCGTCAACCCGAACACCGGACAGACCGAGACGGCGCAGCAGTTCATCATCGATGAGCTCTCGGCGCGGCTGGACAAGGCGAAGTCGCTGGGCGTGGACGCGATCGAGTTCGACAACGTGGATGCTTACCAGAACAAGACCGGGCTGAGTATTAGCGCGGCTACCCAGGAGCAATTCGACGCCACGATCGCGAACCTGGCGCACAGCAAAGGGCTCACGGTGGGCCTGAAAAACGACCTCGGCCAGGCCAACGACCTGCAGCCCTACTTCGATTTCGCGATCAACGAGCAGTGCTGGCAGTACAACGAGTGCAACTACCCACCCCCAGGCCTGCAGGCGTGGCCCGGCACCCACGGCAAGGCCGTGTTCAACGTCGAGTACAAGCTGGCCGCGTCAAAGTTCTGCCCGCAGGCCAATTCGGCCAGCTACAACTTCAACTCGATACTCAAGAACGTCAACCTGTACGACGTCCCCTACACCCCCTGCCGCTGAGCCGAGGCAGCCAGGACCGAAGAACGGCCAGAACGGGCAGCTCACAAGCCTGGTCAGAACGGGCCGGGCAGCCCCGTCCGTGGTGCCGGGTTACCATAACCCCCATGGCGGAGCCAGCCTCGATGCTCGCGGCCGGCTCGGTTGGCACGGTCGAAACGCAGTTCCTTGACCTGCCGGAGCCGGTGTGGCTCGACTGCGGGCGGGAGCTGTACCCGGTCCGCGTGGCGTATGAGACCTACGGCGCCCTCTCGCCTCGGTGCGACAACGTCATCCTGGTGTGTCATGCGCTGAGCGGCGACGCCCATGCGGCGGGTTTCGCGAAGACGCCGCCCGAAGAGAGCACACGCGACGGGTTCGGAGCCGAGGATCGCGACGCCACCACCCGCAAGGGCCTGGGCTGGTGGGACGGGATGATCGGCCCCGGCAAGGCGTTCGACACGGACCGTTTCTTCGTCGTATCGACGAACCTGCTCGGTGGCTGCCGCGGGACGACGGGGCCGTCGTCGGTCGACCCGGCGACCGGCCAGCCGTACGGGCCAGCCTTCCCCGTGATCACCGTCGCGGACATGGTGCGCACCGAACGTGCGCTGCTGGACGTACTCGGCATCGAGCGGCTGGCGGCGGTGGCCGGGGGCTCGCTCGGCGGGATGCAAGCGTTCGAGTGGGCGATCCTGTGTCCCGATCGGGTCGATGCCGTCGTGGCGATCGCCAGCACGCACGCCCTCCACCCACAGGGCGTGGCCTGGAACTCGATCGCGCGCGACGCGATCATGCGCGACCCAGCCTGGCAGGGCGGTCACTACTACGGGACCGGCCGCAGGCCCGATGCCGGCATGGGCGTGGCTCGGATGGTCGGCCACGTCACGTACCTGTCGGCACTGGCGCTGGACGACAAGTTCGGCCGACGGCTGCAGTTTGCCGACGACATTCGCTACACGATCACCGAACCGGAATTCGAGGTCGAGAGCTACTTGCGGCACCAGGCCGACTCGTTCGTCAAGCGCTTCGACGCCAATACCTATCTCTACACCTCGCGGGCGCTCACCTATTTCGATCTCGCGCGGCAGCACGGCAGGGGATCGCTCGCGCAGGCGGTCGAAGGCGTTTCGGCGCGCACGCTGCTGATCGCGTTCAGCTCCGACTGGCTGTACCCGCCGTCTGCGTCGGAGGAGGTCGAGAAGGCGCTCCGCGCTGTGGGCAAGCCGGTCGAGTTCCATGTGATCGATGCGCCGTACGGCCACGACTGCTTCCTGCTCGAGGAAGCGCGGCAGACGCCGATTATCCGCCGCTTCCTGGCCGGAGGCGGTGCTGACGGATGACGTCGCGGAAAGGACCTACGTGACCGACAAGCCCTCCCGGGCCGAGGAAGCCCGCACGTTCGGGTTCGAGACACGGCAACTGCACGCCGGGCAGCGCCCCGACCCGAATACGGGCGCCCGGGCGGTGCCGATCTTCCAGACGACCAGCTACGTGTTCGAGGATCCGGAATCAGCGGCGGCTTACTTCAACCTGCAGGAGTACGGAAATACGTACTCGCGCATCATGAACCCGACCGTCGCCGTATTCGAGGAGCGAGTGGCAAACCTCGAGGGCGGTTGCGGCGGGGTGGCGTTCGCCAGCGGAATCGCCGCGCAGGCCGCCGCGCTTTTCACGCTGCTGCAGCCGGGCGACCACGTCGTCTCGTCCTCGGCGCTCTACGGCGGGACCGTGAATCAGCTCAAGCACCTGCTGCGCAAGATGAGCGTGGAGCTGACGTGGGTCGATCCCGACGATCCGGGCGCGTGGCGGAAGGCGGTCCGCGCCAGCACGAAGGCGTTCTTCGGCGAGACGATCGGCAATCCGGCCGGGAACGTGCTGGACATCGAGGCTGTAGCGTCCATCGCACACGAGCACGAGCTGCCGCTGATCGTGGACAACACGTTCGCGACCCCGTACCTGTGCCGTCCGATCGAATGGGGCGCCGACATCGTGATCCACTCGGCGACCAAGTTCATCGGCGGCCACGGCACGAGCATCGGCGGCGTGGTCGTCGAGGCTGGCACTTTCGACTGGTCCAACGGGCGGTTTCCGGTGGTCGCGGACCCGTCGCCGGCTTACCACGGCCTGCAATTCCACGAGACGTTCGGGATGTATGGCTATCTGATGAAGCTCCGGGCTGAGACATTGCGCGACCTGGGCGCGGCCCTCGCGCCGTTCAACGCGTTCCTGTTCCTCCAGGGACTCGAAACGCTGTCGCTGCGGATGGAACGCCACGTCGACAACGCGCGGGCCGTCGCGGCGTTTCTCGAGTCGCACGAGCTGGCGTCGAATGTGACCTACCCCGGCCTGCCGACGAGCAGATACCGGCCGCTCGTGGAGAAGTACTTGCCGCGCGGCGCCGGCGCGGTGTTCTCGTTCGACTGCGCGGGTGGCCGGGCCGGCGGGCAGGGGCTCATCAGTGGCGTGACGCTCTGGTCCCATCTGGCGAACGTCGGCGACGCAAAGAGCCTGATCATCCACCCCGCCAGCACGACGCACCGCCAGCTGGGCGACGACGAACTGAGGGCGGCCGGCGTCGGGCCAGGGACGGTGCGGCTGTCGGTCGGCACGGAGTCGGTCGGCGATCTGATCTGGGATCTGGAGCAGGGTTTCGCGCTGGTCGCCGCGGCAGCGGGAAGAAGGTAGCGACGGCAATGACCGACCTCGGGCGGTACCAGGACCCGTTGACGATCCAGCGCGTGCTCCACACGGCCAGCACGGTCGCGGTCGTAGGCCTGTCGAGCAACGAACTGCGGGCCAGCAACTTCGTTGGCTACTACCTCAGGCGACACGGCTACCACGTGGTCCCGGTGAATCCTCGCGAGACGGAGATCCTCGGGGAGAGGTGCTACCCGAGCCTGCTGGACATCCCCGTGCCGGTGGACGTCGTGAACGTCTTCCGCGCGCCACCTGCCCTGCCGGGGATCGCGCGGGAGGCCGTGGCGATCCAGGCCGGCGCCCTCTGGTGCCAGTTCGGCGTGATCAACGAGGAGGGCGCGCAGATCGCCGAGGACGGCGGCGTGACGGTGATCATGGATCGCTGTCTCAAGGTTGAGCACGCGCGCTACGCCGGCCGGATGCACTGGCTCGGCTTCAACACGCAGCGCATCACGTCCGTCCGCACCGGGCTCCAGTAGCCGACGAGAGACGACGACAAGGCGGCAGCAGGCTCTGGCCGGGGAACTCGCGGTCCTGGGCCACGTTGCGAGGGCTTTCTGTCCTGCTATGTGAGATCGTGGACGCCGGTAAAGCTGAGAACAGGCAGACAATGCCAACAGAAGGAGCGCAGATGACCGGACTGAAGTTTGCCTTAGTCCCCGCAGTCTCCGCGGTCGTGCTCGGGCTGGGCGCGTCGGCCGGCGCCGCGAGCACCAGCACCAGCTCGGGAACCGTCACCTCGGGAACCGCGGGTGCGACCAGCGCCGCCCACTGTCTCGCGCACGTCGCCGGCGGCGACCTGTATCACTACTACACGCCGGGCTGCACCGGTCACGACGAGCCGGAGCTCGACCCCGTCTCGTCCGCGCCGGGATCGGCGCAGAACATCACGTGGCGCGCTGTCTTGCCGGCCGACGGGAGTCACCCGGTATCGAGCGTCGGGCCCACATTCTGGTTCGGCGGCACGGTCAAAGACACCAACCCGCAGAAGATCGGCGGCGAGGGGTTCCTGGAGCTGCAGTTCTACCCGGACTCGTTCACCACGGCGTGCACCCCGAACGGCGGCTTCCATGTCAAGCACGAGGCCGACGTATACACGGCGTGCTCACCCGTCTGGACGCTCATGAAGCAGAACGGCCACATCATCGAGCCGGCCGCGTTCAACGGCATGCTCACGAACGCGGCCGGATCGGGTCCGTTCGTCATGCACGCCCGCGACATCGTCAACGTGCACATCTGGGCCCCGGCGCCGGACGCTTCCTACCGGGAGCAGGTGAAGGACGAGACCAGCGGCCAGACGTCGGGCGTGCTCGTGCTCAACAGCCCGGGCGACGGCTCGCTGACGCCCGAGTTCAGCACGCAGGAGATCGGCAACGCGCTCGACTGGGGCGCCGTCTGGGACACGCCGATGGCCTTCGTGTACGAGATCGGCCACTCGAACCTCTACGGCCACCATCCCGGCCAGTTCTGCAAACCGGGCCAGACCTTCTGCGGCTCGTTCAACAACGCCAACTGGGCCGGCCAGCAGCCGATCCGGATCCTCAATGTCACCTTCGGTGACGGCTCGCACCCGCGGAACTGGGCCGTGGTCTCCGACACCGGCGGCAAGGCCGAGATACTCGGCCACTCGTTCGTCGGCCCGACCAAATGCGCGAAGTACGGCGGCCCGTACTGCATCTACCCGTGGTACTCGTGGGACGGGAGCGCCCTCAACTTCGGCGTCAACTATCCCAACACGGTCCAGAGACTCGGCCAGGCAAACCAGTTCCGGCAGAGGCCGACGTGTCCCGCGACCGGCGTCTTCCCGGGACACACCTACTGCGACACGATCGTCCGGTAGCTAGCGGAGAGACGGCGAGGCGGACGCCGGCGGTGTCCGCCTCGTCGTCAGTGCCGCCTTCGGCGCCAAGTCAGGCCGGGTCACTGTCAAAGACACCACGACCGGCACAGTGATCACGTGCCTCGCGGAGGCCAGCTTCCCGTTGACCGCCCGCGGGACGCTCAAGAGCGGCAGCGGGCTGCCCGGCTCCGGTGCCGGCTCGCTGCGCGCCGCCAGCTTCGGCCGCTGCACCGGTCCGGCCGGCCCGGTATTCACCTTGCAGGCCGGGGGCCTGCCCTGGCACGTGAACCTGTCCTTCTACAACGCGGCGACAGGCGTGGCCCGGGGGACGATCAGCCACCTCCAGATCATCACGGGATCGAACGTGGGCTGCACCTTCGTGATCGACGGCACCGGCGCCACCGCCGATGATGGCCAGGTGGCGTTCAGGTACACCGGCAGCACCGGCCAGCTCACGGTGCTGACCAGCGGCGGGAACCTGCACATTTACGACGTCAGCTCTGGCTGCCTCGTCCTGGTCAATGACGGCAATCCGGCTGCGCTCAGCATCACCTACGCGGTGACCCCGAAACAGGCCATCACCAGCCCGTGAGACCGCGGCTAAGGCTGCCCGCTGCGGCGCTTCGCGACGAGGAGAGCAAGTGAACCTGCTTCGCCGTGGTGTCGCCAGCGGCGGAAAATGATCACCGCCCTCATCCCGGTACTGCCAGAGGCAGGTCACCGAGGCGGGTAGTGGGCGCCGGTGACGTTGAGGCGCAGGCAGTACAGCGAACTGGAGGCGGTGATGAACAGGTCGTTGCGCTTGGGGCCACCAAAAGTGAGGTTGGAGACGATCTCCGGGATATGCAGCTTGCCGAGCAAGGTGCCATCGGGGTCGAAGCAGTGCACGCCGTCGTGAGCGGCGGCCCAGACCCGGCCAGCATCGTCGAGCCGGACACCGTCGAAGCTTCCCGCGTCGCAGGTGGCGAAGACTTGCCCCCCCGAAAGAGTGCCGTCGTTCGCCACATCGAAAAGCCGGATGTGCTTGGCGCGGGTATCGACGATGTACAGCTGGCTTTCGTCGCAGGAGAAGGCGAGCCCGTTGGGGCGCACGAAGCTGTCGGCGGCAATGCGGACTTCGCCGGTATCCGGCGCGATGCGGTACACGTGGCAGCCGCCTATCTCGCTGGGTGCCTTGTGTCCTTCGTAGTCGCTGTCGATGCCATAGCTGGGATCGGTGAACCAGATCGAGCCGTCGGACCGCTCCACCACGTCGTTCGGGCTATTGAGGCGCTTGCCGTCATAATGGCGGGCCAGCACGGTGATCGAGCCATCGTGCTCGGTGCGGGTGACCTGCCGTGTCCCATGCTCGCAGCTGATCAGGCGCCCCTGCCTGTCCACGGTATGGCCGTTGGCGTATCCGGCCGGCGCCCTGAAGACGCCGACCATGCCGGTGACTTCGTCGAAACGCAGCATGCGATCGTTGGGAATGTCACTGAAGACGAGATAACGGCCAGCCGGGAAATAGGCGGGACCTTCGGCCCAGCGGCACCCGGTGTATAGCTGCTGCGTCCAGCTATCACCGTCGCACCGCTGGAACCGCTCGTCCAGCGCCTCCAGCTCCGTCCTGATCCTGTCTGGCATTGCCACTCCCACGTAGGACCCGGATACGGATGACATAATATCTCAATTAGTTGTGCCTTCCCGGTCAGCACCCTTCCGAGTCAGTGCAGAACCGAGCCACCGTTAATGACCAGAAGCTGACCGGTTATGAACTCGGATGCAGCGGAAGCAAGAAACACGACCGCTCCGGTTATGTCTTCGGGTGTTTCTGCTCGCGGAATTGCCCGGGTGCGGATACTGCGTTCTGCCGCCTCCTGGCCATGGATCATCGCGGCATCTGTCGTCGTCAGCCCGGGAGCGATACTGTTGACGCGGATCCCGTCAGGCCCGAGCTCCCTGGCCAGCGACCTCGTCATAGCTGTCAGCGCTCCCTTCGACGCGACGTAGTGCAGCATTCCGGGAATGCCTGAAAGGATCAGGTCAGAAGACAGGTTAACGATCTTCCCGCTGCGCTGGTTCCGCATGGCTGGAAGCACGGCGCAGACGCACAGCCATGGCCCCTTCACGTTCACCAGCATGACCCGGTCCCACTGTTCTTCTGAGATGGTTTCGGATGGCCCGCGGGGTAGGTCGACTATCGCCGCATTGTTGACGAGGATGTCGATCCGGCCGAATCGGTCAAGCGTGGCCGCGACCATCGCTTCAACGCTAGGGGCAGCGCAGACATCGGTGGGGACAGCAAGTGCAGGCCAGCCGAGCCTGCCGATTTCAGCGGCAGTCTCGCCAGCGAGCGTGCCCTCGATGTCAGCGATGACGACAGAAGCACCCTCAGCCGCAAGTCGCAAGGCGATGGCCTTGCCGATCCCCCCCGCGCCTCCCGTCACGATGGCGACGCTTCCGGCCAGCTGGCAGGCCACTTGCTGCCCGGCTATGGTCATCTCCATGGTGCGTCAGGGATGAGGTTGCGCGGCGAGTGGGAAGAGCTTCCGTCATCGCACGATGGCCAGGTCACGTAGCCCAAAAAGGCTGCCACGGCTGTCACCCGCCTGCTGCCTCGATGTCCAGGAACAGCCGCAATGGGCTGAGCGGGATCTCGGTGAGTTCAAGCCGCAGTGGCCTGAGGGCGTCGGCCACGGCATTCAGGACCGCAGCTGGGGGCGAGGTTGCCCCGCCCTCCCCTGTGCCCTTGACCCCGAGCGGGTTCAGTGGCGACGGATGGCTTTCGTGTACCACGTCGATATGTGGGATGTCAGTCGCCGCCGGGAGGAGGTAATCGAGGAAGCTGCCGGTGGTGAACTGGCCATCGCTGTCGTAGCATGCCTCCTCGAGCAGCGCGTTGCCGATACCGTGCGCCACGCCGCCGTGCTGCTGGCCCTCGACGATCATCGGGTTCAGCATTGTGCCGCAGTCATCTACTACGACGTACTGCCGGACTTTCACGCTAGCCAGGCTGGGATCGACTTCGACAATGGCGATGTGGGTTCCGGACGCGAACGTGACTGTGGGCGGCACATAGTAGGCGCTGGCTTCCAGCCCTGGCGTTGCAGTCATCCCCGATCCGGGCGTGGCGGCGCGCGCGAGGTCCCAGAAGGTCACGCAGCTAGCCGGGTTGGCCAGGTCAAAGATCCGGCCGCCTTGAAGCGTGAGGCGGTCGCTTCCGGTTCCCAGCACTTCGGCTGCCACCTCAACCACTCTCTTGCGCAACTTGACGGCGGCCAGGTGAACGGCGTTCCCGGCTGTGACCGCGCTGCGGCTGCCATAGGTCCCGCCGCCGTACGGCAGTAGCGACGTGTCGCCGGTCCGCACTGAGATCTCGTCGGGAGGGACATCGAGTACCTCGGCGCAGACCTGGGCCAGGACGGTCTCGTGGCTCTGCCCGTGCGGGCTTGACCCGCAGGCCACGTTCACTTTGCCCGATCCGTCGATGCGTACGATTGCGCCCTCGAATGGGCCGTAACCGGATCCCTCGACATGACTGGAGATGCCGATACCGAGGTAGCGGCCCGCCCGGCGGGCCTCTTGCTGCCGCTGCCGGAAGCTGGCGTAGCCGATCTTCTCCAGTGCTGACCGCAGCTGTGCTGGATAGTCCCCGCTGTCATAGATGAGCCGGCGGCCGTTCCGGTAGTACATGCCCATGTCACGCGGCATCTCCGAGGCTGGGATCAGGTTCCGCATCCGGATATCAGCCGGGTCCATTTCCAGGTCAGCCGCGATGAGGTCCACGATGCGGTCCATAACGAACGTGGCCTCGGTCCGCCCTGCTCCCCGAACAGGCGTTGTTGGCTGCTTGTTGGTGAGTACGTGGCGCGCATGGACCCGCAGGTTATCGATGTCGAATTGATTACGTATATGGCTTGCCGCATTGAATGAGAGAGTGACGTTAAACGGATTGTAAGCTCCGCTGTCAGCGATTACATCATCGATCAAGGTCACGATCTTGCCATCAAGGTTATAGCCAACCCGGATCTCATGCCACTGATCCCGGGAATGCCGGGCGTTGGCCAGGTTCTCTTGCCTGTCCTCAATCCAGCGGACCGGACGGCCAAGAACGATGGCAGCCGCGGCCACGGCGACTTCCTCGGGATATATGGCCCCGCCGAAACTGCCGCCCATATCTGGCTTGATGACTCGTATGGCATCCTCTCGCAGCCTGAGCATCTCGGCCAGGTAGCCCCTCAGGGTATGCGGTGTCTGCGTATTCGACCAGACGGTGAGCTGTCGGGTTGCCGCGTCGAATTGAGCGATGACCCCGCGTGTCTCTATGGGGCAGCCGTTAGACCGGCGGACCCTGAAACGCTGCTCTATATGGCATTGGGCCTGGTCATAAGCTCCGACCGGGTCGCCGACCTCGACGGTGAACTCGGCATGGACGTTGCTGGGGAGATCGTCGTGCAGCACCGGCGCGTCCGGATGCAGGGCCTCGTCGGGGTTCAGCACTGGAGCTATCGGCTCGGCGGTCACGTCCACCAGCTCGGCCGCGTCTTCCGCCAGATACCGATCTGCGGCTATGACCATCGCCAGCGGCTCACCGACTCGCCGGACCTTGCCCGAGGCCAGGACCGGGGCCCGATACGGGCCGATCCAGAGGCCGTATTCAGCCTCCAGTATCGGATCGATATTGCTGTAGAACTGGCGGCTGAACGGCAACACCAGCCCGGCCAGGTCGGCAGCGGTGAGAACGGCAACCACTCCGTCGGCCCGCCGGGCCGCATCGGCGTCGATCGTCAGGCAGTGCGCGTGCGGCCACAGGCTTCGCACAAAGCACACGTCGGCGGTGCCCGCGAGCCGGATGTCGGCGATGTAGGTCCCGGTCCCGGTGACGAACCTGAGATCTTCAAACCGGGCAACATCCTTTCCTATATAGCTAGTCATCGGGTGCGCCGCCGTGAGACTGGGCCGCGTCGTCCGAAAGCCCGCTCGCTCCTTCGGGCCAGGACGTGCCGCGGTCCGGACCGCCTGCCTCCGCCGCCCGGCGGACCGCCAAGACAATATTTGCGTAGCCGGTGCATCGGCAGAGGTTTCCCGACAATGCCTCCCGGATCTGCGTCTCCGTCGGTGCTGGGACTTCATGGATCAGTTCAGCGGCGGTAATGATCATGCCGGGCGTGCAGAAGCCGCACTGCAGTCCGTGAGCCGAACTGAAAGTCTGCTGCAGCAGGTGCAGCTCGCCGGTTTCGCTCGGCATCCCTTCGATTGTGACGATGGATGTACCGTCCGCCTGGACACCGAGCAGCAGGCACGCCCTGGCTGTCCGGCCGTTGAACACCACCGTGCATGCCCCGCAGACGCCCTGCTCGCATCCAAGGTGCACTCCGGTACATCCGAACTCGTCACGCAGTACATCGGCCAGCGTGTGCCGGGATTTGATCATCGCAGTCCGCTGAGTCCCGTTCAGCGTGAAGGAGATCCGCATCTCATCCGGCACGGGCTCCCACCTCCTGTTCGGCCCGGCCTGCCGCTGACTTCAGAGCTCGGCGAGCGAGCGTTCTGGCTATCTGCAGCCGGAAGCGGCGGTCGTCGGAGTCGGTGCCGGTGAGCTCCAGGTCGTCCGAGAGCACCCGGGCCGCTTCATCGATGAGGGCATCGCCGAATTCGCGTCCCAGCAGGGCAGCCTCGGCGGCATGACACCGGGTGGGCTGGCTTGCCGCCCCCATCACCGCAACCCGGACGTGACGGACGGCGCGTTCCGGCGAGAGCGCGAGAACCACGGCCACGCCGCCCAGGGCGAAATCCCCATGCCGCCGCGCGTACTCCACGAATGCACTCCCCGCGGGCTGCTCTGGCAGGCGCAGCTCCAGCCTGGTGATCACCTCGTCGGGCCTGAGATCTGAAGCCAGGAAGCCGACGAAGAACTTCTCGGCGGGTATCTGCCGCTCGCCGCTGGCATTGCGCGCCAGGATGATCCCGTCGTAGACCAGTGCCGTGGCGGCCCATTCAGAGCTCGGATCGGCATGCGCCAAACTCCCCCCCACGGTGCCTCGGTTGCGGATTGCTACGTGTCCAATCTGGGTCACGGCCTCCCGGATGGCGGTGGGAATCGTTTCTGGTGATGCTTGCTCGACCGCGCGGTGTCGCGTCAGGCTGCCGAAAACCAGCCGGCCGGACGTGTGCTCGGCGCTTTCCAGTTCCCGGACACGGTTGATGTCCACTAGCAGCCCAGGCCGGGCAAGCCGGAAAGCGAGCAGGGGTATCAGGCTCTGGCCGCCGGCCAGCACCTTGGCCTCGTCGCCCCACTCAGCGAGCAGGTCGAGCACCTCGGCCAGTGTCTCTGGCGCTTCATAAGCGAAGGGCGGCAGTTTCATCCGCGCCCGCCGGTTTGGTCAGGACGTAGCTCGCATGCTGTCCGTTCCGCTGGCTGGGATTCCCTGCTCATCGGAAATCGGGCAGAACTACCGCCGAGAACTTCCGCCACTGCTCAAACAGGTCCTCCAGGTTGTGATAGATGAATTTAAGCTCGAAGTATGTGCAGCCGGCTTCCACGTACTCGTGAACTCGGTCCCGGACCTGTTCTGGCGTGCCCACCAGCGACGAAGTCCAGATCTCGCTGAGAGTATCCGTGCTCTGCTGATCTTCGGCGAATCCTCCGGTGGTGCCGGCGTACCCGGTTTCGAACGCTCCCATAGTTCGCTCCGCTTGACGGCGGGCTTCGTCGGCGCTGTCGGCGAGCAGCACCTGGATCTCGCTTCCGATGGTGAGCGCGTCAGCCGGGCGCCCGCGTGCTGCGAGTCTGGCCTGCAGATCGCTGATCGCCATGGGGAACTGGTCTGGCGTGACCCAGCAGGACAGCCAGGCATCGGCATAATCGGCCACCATGTCCAGTGATTTATCGGCCGATCCGCCGATCCAGATCGGCGGATGCGGGTGCTGCCTGGGCTTCGGATAGATCGTGGCATCGTCGAAGTTCACGAAACGGCCGTGATAGGACGGCGAGTCCTGAGCCCAGATCAGCTTCATCGCCTCAAGATGCTCTCGCGTCTGGCTTACCTTGGTGGCCCGGCTCACGCCCAGTACCTCGAAGTCGACGTTCAGCGTGCTCTTGGCCGCTCCCTGGCCGATGCCCAGGTCGAGCCGGCCGCCGGACAGGTCATCGATGCAGGCGATCTGCTTGGCAGTGAAGAGCGGCTCGCGGTAGGGCAAGACCAGCACGGCGATGCCCAGGCGTATCCGTTGCGTGACTGCGGCGCAGTACGCCAGAGACGTGAGGGACTCATAGAACATCGGCGGGTAGTCGGGTCCCGCCGCCTCGAAGGCCTCGCGAGATCCGCACGATATGTGAACCGAGTCCAGCGTCTTGTTCCAGATCAGGTAATCATGAACCCAGAGCGTATCGAAGCCCATCGTTTCGGCTTCAATTGCCGAGCTCCGGATGGCCTCCGGCGAGGACAGCACTCCGGCAACCGGAATCCTTACTCCGAACTGGGCCTGACGTGTCACTGCATCTCTCCTAAAGCCTGGCTAGAGTCTTGCCGGTGTCGCGCCCATATCTCTCGTAGCTAGCCTTGGACCGAATCGGGTATAAATGCAATTGCGTCGGTCTCGATCAGCTGTCGTTTATCGAACAACCTGCTGACCTGTACCAGGGTCGAGGCAGGAAATTGTTCCGACCAATAGCGGTGCCAGATCTCCTCAATCTGAGGCCAGCCGTCGATGTCTGTGACGTACGTCCGGATCTGCTTGATGTGGTGCAAGCCACCACCCGCTTCTGCTAGCAGTGCCTTTATCGTCCGGAGTATCTGGTCAGTTTGCCCGGCGACGTCACCGGCCGCCCGGACCTCCCCGTCAGCACCGCGTGATGTGACGCCTGATACGAAGACGAACTTTCCGGTGCCCTGTGCTGTGGTGAAGGAAGTGAAGCCCGGTATTGGAACGTGATAGTCAACAGCGACCGGAGGAGATTCATCATGGGTCACGGATATGCACGCCTTTCATCTGTGATGGCGGCGCCGGGGCTGGCCGGCTGGGTCGGGCTGAGCCTGTCCACAGCCGGCCGCGTGACGGGCCGTCAGGAGTGCGGGATGAATGCGTTGGTGTAGTAGGCGGAGGCGGGCTGGGAGCTGTTCAGGCCTGCGTACTTCTTCAGCGTGGCCACGGTGCTCTGCCACTGGGCGGCGCTGGAGGGACCGAGCGGAGTTGTCGTGATGCCAACCGGCGGCTGAAGCTGCGCGCACGTCGTGCTGAGGTTGTCCTTGTTGTAGGCCTTTTCCGCGGCAGTATGACTCAGCTGCGGGTACTCCTTCTGGAACAGGGCGATCGACGTCACCTGGTTAGCGCACGTCGCATGCCATGACTCGACGGTCGCAGCCACGAATCGCTTCACCAGATTCGGGTCGTTCTGTATCACCGAGTCGGAGGTGATGATGCTGTAGCCGAAGAGCTTGATCCCGTTATTGGCCCAAGCCACTGGTGCGCCGATACCGCTGTTGGCCAGGCTCGCCTGCAGCGTGTCCTCGCCCAGCAGGCCGGCCATGCAGTCCGCCTTGTGCGCGACGAAGAGCGTGACCTTGTTGGAGACTGAAGCGCTGACGACCCGGATGCTGCCGGCGCTCAGGTGATTCACGGCTAGGTAGGCGGGCCAGATCTGGGCCGTCGACTCCGAAGGAATCATGATCACCGAGTGACCCTTGAGCTGCGCCGGCGAGGTCACATGAACTGACTTCCAGCATTCAGTCGCGAACGCGCTGCGCTGCTGAATGACCAGGACATTCTTGATCGGAACGCCCTTGCTCTGGGAAAGCACCGCCGTCGAGGTGTCCGCGAAGCCGAACTGGTACTTGCCCTGGCCGACCAGCGTAGTGGTCGTCGACGATCCCTGCCCCTGAGTAAGCGTCAGGTTGATCCCATGAGCCTTGTAGATGCCGTGCGCGATGCCATACATGAACGCAACGTGATAGGGCTGCCAGGTCCAGTCCAGCAGCAAGCCGACATTAGTCGTACCTGAGTTGGCCGCGGCCGACGGATTCGACCCGCCTGACGTGCCACTGCTGCTGCACGCCGCCAGACCCAGGCAGGCCGTCAGGGCAGCGCCCACGATGGCGCCCAACCGCAACCTAGACGAACGCCCGGCCGTGAGAACTCTTGCGTTCCTTCGGTGCCACATCGCGGGCCTCCCCTTCCTTGGCCGCCAGTTGCCGTCATCGGCGCCGCACGAGGCCGACGGCAGCCCGCCGACATATTGGTATGCCAGCATGAGGATGTGGTATACCCTAGCAAAACCGATCTGCGTGTCAAGACTCGTCTCGGAACTCAGATTATACCCAGTCTCCGCTGGTCAAGCATGAGTCCAGGGGGTTGACATGGCCTGGCAAGACTATTATCTTGGCGTACCAATTGTAATTTTCGGTATACCACTACGATGCGGGCTGAAGTGGCAAGTAGGGAGATGCCGGAGCCGGGTGGCCGGAGGCCAGCACGCAACCGGGGCCTCGGACAGGCTGCGGACTGCGGTCAGCGCGGACGCGAGAGCTGGACGGGGCGGGCGAATCTTCAGCAGGACAGTCTGGCCTTCCTGGGTCTAGACCGCGGCCGGGATAATGCAGCCGTGTCAGCCCAGCGTGCCGGACTGTGGCGGGCGGCACTCAGCAATGCCAACTGGCTGGCCGGGGACCCTGATAAGCCGGGCCACCTGGAGCATCCGGAGAGGTTGAGATCGATGACCGTACCGCCGCTGGGCCGAATCACCAGCTGGCCGGGCTGTGCTGGCCGATAGCCGATGATCGAGTCACGAAGCGCCGCTGCCGCGCTCGAGCTTAAGCTCCGCATTGTTCAGGGAATGGTCCCGCCGGGTGCACGGCTTTCCGAGCGCACGATCTCCCGTGGCCTCAACGTCAGCCGGACGCCGCTGCGCGAAGCCCTGCTCCAGCTGGAGTCGGAACGACTTGTGGAACGAACGCCATCAGGTGCCTGGCAAGCACCCCGGCTCACCGAGCGTGACGTGCGGGACATATTCGCGGTCAGGAAGCAACTGGAAGTCCTCGCCGTCCGCCTGACCATCGAGCGCGCGTCTGACGTGGAAGTCGCGTCTCTTGAGCAATACCTCACCGCCTCGGAGGAGGCGCACGAGTCTCTCGACAGCATCAAGATGACACTGGCTAATGGCGGTTTTCACAGTGCCGTTTACCGCAGCGCCCACAGTGCCTGGCTCACGAACGCGATCGAACCCATACGGAGCCAGACCATCCGCATCCGCTTCCTCGTCGCTAGCCAAGCCGCGGCGCCTGAATATCCCGAGGGCCATCGCCAGATCTACGACGCACTGGTCCGCCGGAATGTGCACACGGCCGAGGCCATCGTCTCCGACCACGTTGATCAGGATCTGAAAGTAGCCGTGCGCCATCTGAACCTGCTAGCAGGGCCGGCCGGCCTGTTCTATTACACCGAGTCAGACATGCTAGCCGAGCCATTGAACGCAGGCGCACAACCCGATATCACCGGTTCCGGCAGGTCGCCCGCCTGAACCGGAACAAGTGCGAGCTAGCTCAGGGAGGCTTCATGCCAGCGCCGTTCGACCTCGTCATCAGCGGAGCCACCGTGCACACTCCGCAGGGGAAGATCGTGGGAGGCCAGGTCCGGATTCGCGACGGGAAGATCGTTTCTATCGAGCAGGAATCCGATGTGTCCGTCCAAGCACATCGTCACATCGATGCGGCTGGCCTGGACGCGCTCCCCGGCGCGATCGATACGCACTCTCATCACCGAGACCCCGGGTTCACGCACAAAGAGGACATCACTTCGGCAACTACCGCCGCCGCTCTGGGCGGGATTACCACCAGCATCGGTATGCCCAACGTCAACCCGCCCACCACTACTCCGCAGCTGTACCAGGATGTCATCACCAGCCAGCAGCAGCGCGCGATCGTGGACTTCAATCACAACCCAGCCCCGACCCGACTCGAGCACGTCGCCGAGCTTGCCGCTATGGGAGCCCTCGGCTTCAAGGTTTACATGGTGGTGGATTCCAAACGGTCATATCCGCACATGCCGGGGCTAGGAGTCCATGAGCACGGGAACCTGCTGAGGATCTGCGAAGCGGTCGCGGCGACCGGCCGGGTTCTGATGGTCCACCCCAACGACCAGTCACTTCTGCAAGTACTCGAGGAGCGGGCGTGGGCAAACGAGGACTACAGCTTCCGCAACTACGCCTACTCGGAAGCGGCTCTCAACGGCGTGGTCTGGAACAGTGCGGTCGCCGTCCTTCTCGAGCTACAGCGTGCCAGCTCGGTGCCATTGCACGTACTGCACATGATGAATCCCGGCATGATCAGGCTTATCCGGAACGCGAAGTCGGACGGGGTTAACGTCACGTCGGAAGTAAACCCTTTCGCCCTGTTCCTCAGCGACCTCGAAACGATCAGCCACCTCGGGCCTCTGGCACTGGGAAGATGCATACCGGCAGACTGGCTCGACGCACTGTATGAGGCGATTACCGAAGGGACCATCGACGTCGTGGGTTCCGATCATGCCCCGCACACCGTTGCCGAGAAGCAAGTCGGCTGGGAGAACATGTGGAAGGCACCAAGCGGAACCCCCCAACTCCAGCATTACCTGCCAAGGCTGCTGACAGAAACAGTCACCGGCCGACTTGCCATCGAAGATGTCATCCGCGTCACCGCCACCAATCCTGCCCGGAGATTCGGCCTGCACCCCCGGAAAGGATCGCTGACTCCCGGCGCTGACGCTGACGTGACCATCGTCGACATGCGCACTGCCATCCCGGTTCGAGAAGACAACATCGCGAGCAAGGCAGGATATACGCCTTACGCGGGGATGGCCCTCTTCGGAGTTCCCGTCTATACGCTTGTCCGCGGAACGATCGTCGCCGAGCACGGCAAGATCAAGGTGAGCCCGGGGTTCGGCCAATTCGTTCCGCCGGTCTCGGCGCCAGCCCCAGCCGACAGCCTCACCTTCGAGCATGTGCCGATGGGAAGCCGATGAAAGTCCGACTCTGGCACGGCCGGCGGCGCAGCTTCCGGCCGCTAACCGTGTCCGCCACTCACTGAGCTGGCATGAAAGGCCTGCCGGAGACGCCGATGAAAGATGACAGTGGCCTGCCCGCCGATGCAGTGACGTTCGAGGAGGTTGGCCTGACGTATACGACGGCCCGCGGCGGTGTACAGGCACTGGCCGGCATCACGCTAACCATCCCGCGCGGGCACTTCGTGTCCATCGTCGGACCCAGCGGTTGCGGCAAAAGCAGTCTCCTGATGCTTACGGCTGGCCTACGAACCTGCACGGAAGGCCGAGTGCTGATCGACGCCGTACCGGTCTCCGGCCCTCAAGCCGGCACTGGGATTGTCTTTCAGAGCGACACGCTCCTCGACTGGCGCACCGCACTTGACAACGTACTCGTCCAGATCGAGCTAAGGCGCCTGCGAAAAGCCAAGTACCAGCAGCGAGCCCTAGACCTATTGCGTTCGGTCGGCCTCGGTGGATTCGAACAGCGCCATCCATACGAACTGTCCGGCGGCATGAGACAGCGCATCGCCATCTGCCGGGCTCTGATACACGACCCGGGATTGCTGCTGATGGACGAGCCCTTCGGGGCACTTGACGCGCTGACAAGAGATCAGATGATGTGCGATCTTCAGGCGCTATGGCTCGAGCAGCGCAAGACCGTGCTATTCATCACGCACAGCATCCCGGAGGCAATCTTCCTCTCCGACCGCGTCGTAGTCATGAGTCCCCGACCTGGACGGATCGACGACATCATCGACATCAAGCTGCCGCGGCCTCGTGAGCTGCACATGACCACCGAGCCCGACTTCAACGCCTACGTGCAGGGCATTCGCCAGATCTTCGAACGCAGGGGCGTGCTGAGAGCCGAGCCAGACACGGCACACGGGCAGCCACTGGCCCGCCCAGCCGAGAGCAACGAGGGCCGGAGACTGCGATGACTGAGCCGCCAACCACCACATCCGGCTACAAGCGCGCCGTCCGCCGACAGCGCATCGAGGCCATCGCTTATCCTGCTGGAGCGTTGCTGGTGTGCCTGGGCTTGTGGCAACTCGTGATCATCGTCTTTCACATTCAGCCTTATCTGCTGCCGACCCCGGCCGCCGTCTTCTCAACCATCATTGGGCAATGGAGTTACCTTATCTCCGAATCCGTACCGACGATTATCGAAGTCCTCCTTGGCTTCGCCATAGCAACAATCGTCGGAGTAGCGATCGCGGTAGCCATCGTCACCTGGCGGCCATTCGAGAAGGCGATGTACCCACTGCTGGTCGCGTCGCAGGAAGTGCCCCAAATAGCATTCGCGCCGCTCCTGCTCGTATGGTTCGGCTTCGGCCTGACCTCTAAGGTCATCATAGCGTTCCTCATCGCCTTCTTCCCGATAGTCGTCAATACCGCAGCCGGGATGCGCTCGGTACCAACCGAGATGCTCGACCTAGCCCTCTCCACCCGGGCACACGGGTTCACGATTCTAAGGAAGATCCGCTTCCCATTTGCCCTGCCTAACATATTCACCGGGCTGAAAATTGGCGTTACCTTCGCTGTCATAGGCGCAGTCGTGGGCGAATTTGTGGGTTCAGGAAACGGCCTCGGCTATGTTCTGATGCAGGCAAACGGGCGACTAGACACAGCTCTGCTATTCGCTGCGATAATTGTCCTGATTGTGATGGGCCTAGTCCTGTTCTTGGCCGTTTCGCTGCTAGAGCGGTTGCTCATTCCATGGCATGTATCACAACGGAACGTCGTGACGGCCGGCTGAGCCCACCTTGCCGCGCGATCCGGCCATAACCACTCCAGAGTACTTCCGCGACCCCGTCGCAGCACCGAGGGAGCCTGGCCCGTCAGTAGAGGCCATCAGCCGGTGAACTGCTACCTGACGGTCAGCACCAGGCTGCCCAGGAAGCTTGCGACCGCGCCTATCGTCTTGGGCCGGCCGCGGAAGTTGCACCGGCCCTTGTTCGGTCCGGAGGTGAACCTCGGCGCCGTGGCGGCGAAGGTGACCTGCACCGCGCCGGGGCCGGAGGCGCCGGCGAACGCGCCTGTGCTCTTGCCGCCCACGACGGTGACCCTGATGTCGGTGCTGAACGAGAACCAGCGGGTCCTGGCGTTAAGCGACCGCGTGTTCTGTCGTATCGGGTTGCCAATGTCGGGCGTAACGTCGGCGTAGGTTACCAGGTCGGTTACGGGGATATCAGGAGAAATTAGTCGCGGTGCGGTCATCGGTCACTCCCTACTAATGGCTTGGGCGGACGGCGGCGGACCGCGCCGCCATGGGACGAATAGCACCATTGTGACGTTGTTACGGCGACTGTGAAGCCGAACCGCAGGCCGAGTAGCTCGTTGAGCGCCCGATGGGGTGTGCGGAGGTCAGGAGGGCACAAGATCCTCTCGACGTTCCCATCAGCTCATTACCGGTGGAGAAAGTGCACCTACGGGTATTGGGCGTCAGGCAGGTATCGGGAGCCGGAGGCGCTCATGACTCCCGATACCTGCAGTTATTTGCGCCTTCCTACCCGGCCGCGTCGCGGGCTGAGGTGATGGTCCAGATCCTCCGCATGAGCGGCTAGCGGCTGGGGCCAGCGCGCGTGCCTGCTTTCTCTGTCGGTTCTGTTTCTTTTAACCAGCCCTACTTCGTGCCGAGCACTCCGTAGTTGTACATCCCGTATGCCTTCTGCACGTAGACGTTGGTCAACGACGGGCTGCGGTACAGCAGCGACTTGGAGTAGACCGCAGGCAGTATCACCGCATCCTTCATCACCTGCTGGTCGATCTGGGCCGAGATCGAGTTCCGGGTGGACTGGCTGGACGACGCCTCCAGCGTCTTGAAC
>Ga0207665_10000621_pt1 | contig 23783 bp, 24 predicted proteins | sample LARL112metaG_FD_184351 | JGI IMG/M metagenome (GOLD analysis project Ga0207665, IMG submission 184351) | Corn, switchgrass and miscanthus rhizosphere microbial communities from Kellogg Biological Station, Michigan, USA - LAR L11-2 metaG... | ecosystem: Host-associated > Plants > Roots >... | reverse complement strand
CATTGTTCGGCTCCTTTCTCCCGGGCCTTCTTGGTTGGTTTGCACCACCAAAGTTTACCCGGGTCCAGGGAGCCGACATTGTCATGGAATCAATTACACGCATTGACGCTTTGGGCAAGGGGTTTTGAGTGTAATCGCTGTTTTCGCCAACTATCGGAGGGCTCTGCAGAAACTGGCAAATCCGGGCGACCATTGCCGTGTTAAGTTCCGTGCTTCCGAACAGTAGAACCACAGTAGAACGTTACCGAAGGACCTGCCCGAAGAACGTTCCGCGCACGCGGCTGGCGAAATATCGCCATTCCACCAGCCAAGGGATAGAGTGGCGGTGGAGACGATCACTCCCAGTGTCTATGGGATCTGCTCGACTCCAGTCGAGCGTACAGGAGGCTCACCTGTGAAGAAGCAGCCGACCGTAGTAGAGCTATCACTTCTAGTGTCCTTAGCCCTGGTCGTCGTGATTGTTTACGGGGTGCGCGAGTTTTATGTCGCGCGAGCTCAGCGAGACGCGTGCCACCGCGCCAACCTCGAGAAGCTCAACTCCCTCGAACCCTCGGTGGCGACTATCAACACCGAGGTCCAGGAGATTCAACAAGGCCAAGACGTGATCGATCAGCTCGGGGGGACAGACGACGAAACCGTGATCCAACGCCGGGACCGCATGATCGACGGCGTGAAGCTCAAGCTCACCAAGGTCAACAAGGATCGAGCCGAGAATCAGCGTCGCACTGGACAGATCCAATCCGAGCTCTCGAGCTGTCTGGCCAAGGTGAAATGATGCAAGCCCCAAGCGATTCCACCGACCTACAGGTTCTTAGCATAATTGCGTGATTTCAACAATTACGCGTGGGAACAACAAATCGCGGCGCACGCGCGGTGCGTCCTTACCCGCGCACTTTTCAACATCAGCGCCCCGCTCCCGATCCATGAGTTACCCTGGTACTCTTCTTTGCAAATCCTCCGTACCCTTTGCGTCGCCCCTGAATACTAGGATAATGTCGCTCGAGTGTCCCCGCGGGCTTGAAGCCGCTTGAGGCGCTAAAGGACTGGGTGGGATGGTTGAACATCCAAACAGAGCAAGCAGTACTCTCGTCCGCGTGCGCGCAATAATTGGCAAAAAACACGTGGTGCGTGCTATCGGGATAGTGCTGTCCGCTCTGCTTTTTTGGGGGCTGTCCAAGTACCTGATCCTGGCTGACGTCCGGTCAACCCAACTTGTGTTGTTCGTGGCCATGGTGTGGACATTGGTGTTCGTGTTCGACCACTTCCAGACCGAGAAGACGCATGTCCAAGTCATCCCCACAGAGTCTGAAAAACTGCAATCTCAGAAGATGGAAGCGATCGGCCGACTCGCCGGGGGAGTGGCTCACGATTTCAACAACCTGCTCGCAGTGATTTCTGGCTACAGCGATCTCTTGTTGGACAATCTTGACCCATCCGATCACAACCGGACGAAACTTGAGCAGATCAAGCAAGCCGCGAACAGCGCCGCTGCCCTCACGCGCCAGCTCTTGATGTTCAGCCGCCAGCAGATCATCCAACCGGTGGCACTGGACATTAACCAGATCGTTAGTAATACGGGAAAAATGCTGCGGCGCTTGATCAAGGAGAACATCGAACTCGATGTGATCCTGGCGCCCAATCTCGATCTCGTAAGCGCAGATCCCGGGCAGATCGAGCAAGTGATTTTGAATCTAGTGGTCAACGCACGGGATGCGTTGCCGAAGGGCGGAAAGCTGACAATCCAAACGCGCAATGTGCGGATGGAAAATGACCTTGGTCAGGCCAGAGCTAGCACATTGCCCGGCCGTTTCGTCCTGCTGGAGGTGACCGACACCGGAACCGGTATGGACCAGGAGACGCAGGCACACATCTTTGAGCCATTTTTCACGACGAAGGCAGTGGGCAAGGGTACCGGCCTGGGCCTGGCGACAGTTTACGGAATCGTGAAGCAGAATAACGGAAGAATCGAAGTAAAAAGCATGCTGGGGCGCGGCTCGTCATTCAAGGTCTATCTGCCCGCCGTCAAGCATGCAGTCTTAACTCGTACGTCCGCCAAATACACGGGAAGTCCAAATTTTTCGGAAGAAACCATTCTCGTGGTGGAAGATGCGAAACCGCTTCGTGATTTGATTTGCGAAGTCTTGAGCGGGTATGGCTGCACTGTTTTAACGGCCTGCAATGCTGAGGAAGCCTTACAGATTGGCAGGGGAAGAAAAGCCACGATTGATCTCCTGCTAACTGACGTCGTGATGCCCGGCATGGACGGTACGGCCGTGGCCAAGGAAATTCGTTCGCTGCATCCAGAAACGAAGGTGCTCTACATGACCGGGCACAGCGGCACGTTCATCCGGGCGGACATGCTGAATCAAGATGTATCGCTGATTCGGAAGCCCTTCACGCCTGGGGAACTGGGGCGGAAGATTCGCAAAATGTTGCCAGGCAAGCTAGGCGAAAGTTCGACGGAGGGTGCTTGCCCGAAGGAGAATGTGGCTGCACAGCAGGAGTCTGGGGCGTAAACAGCAGAATAGAGAACGTTGCACTCTCCATTCAGATTACGGTGAATCTTCTTCGGAAACTTTCGGTCTCCGGAGCGCCGGGGCCGGCCGGGTCGATGAGTGTAATCGCCTGATTTCGTCAATCGACGGGAGCATCATATCCGACGGAGAGGTGGCGCATGACGCGATCTACGAAACTAGGCATGGCCAGTGTCATTCTCCTCTTGATCGCGCTAGTCCCACCATTCCTGAACTGGCGAGAACCCATCACATTCGTTTCCGTTGGATTGTCGGGTCTGTTCGGGTTGCTCGCCGCGCAGCAAGGCAGCAAATGGTGGCTCACAATACCCGGCGTTATTCTCTGCGGGGTCGCGTTCGGCCTCTACCTCGGCTTCCATTCGTTCTGAACAATGAGTGTAATCGCCTGTTTACATCAGTCATGCCGTGCGATAATCCGCCGAATGAGTAAGCTTCGGGCGTTACCCTTCTTCATCGCTACCCTGACAGTTTGTGTGTTTGGCGGACCTGCTCATTGCCAATCCCGCTCAGACTCACCCAAGTGGCAATTAAAGAAGCTCGCTTTTGAGGTAAGCGACGAGTTCCTGCACAACGATATTTACGTTATGGATGTGTCAGGCTCGAAGCCACGGCGACTGGTCGAGGGCATCAGTCCAGCGTGGTCCCCCGATGGACAGAAGATCGCCTATGGCAAACGCGATGCAGGAAGGTTCGGCCAGATTTATGTCATAAGCGCTGACGGTTCTGCGCGAAGACAACTTACAAGAGTCAAGGACGGTGCATGCTTCCCAGACTGGTCCCCTGATGGAGAAAAGATAGCCTATACCGCAGGGCTTGGAAGCAAGTCGTACACGATATGGGTCATTAGCAAAGATGGTGAAAATGCCAAATCGATCACCGAGGGATTGGGTGCGCGTTGGTCACCGGATGGTACTAGGTTGGCATTCCTGCGCAACCCAAAGAAGCCCGGAGAGAAAGGGACAATCTGGGTTGTGAACTCCGACGGAACGGGGGAGAGGATGGTCGTATTGGAGTCTCCCGCCTGGGAACTAGCATGGTATCCCGATGGCAAAAGCATCGCCTTCGCGTCGAAACGTGACGGCAAGTGGGCGATCTTTCGTGTGAATCTTGACGGCACTGGTCTAACGAGAATAGCTTCCGACGAGCGTGCCTCGGTATTCTCTCCACTTTTCTCTCCCGATGGACTCCAACTTCTTGCGGACGGCTTCCCCGTTCGCAAATCGAGCGAAGTGCCGACCTCACTCATGGAGGCGGGCGCTGGCAACGGGACGATTTTATTGATTGACCTCACTGGTCATCCGACGAAGGTGCTAGCGCACGGCATACACCCTAGCGCCGTTTGGGCACACGAGTAGTTGGCGAAAAATCGCCATTGCACTCACCGACCCAGATTTTGGCGAACAAAAGGCGCAAAGTTACGCTATCGCCTGATTTCGTCAAGTGAGAAGTTCGAAGTATTTCAACCGCCTAGGTAAGGACTACGGTTTGCGAATTGCGAGTTGCCGGGTGCGCCACGCAGCACTAGAATGATCCGCTTAATCGGGCCCACAATCCGTTTCCCAATCAAGAAGAGACATGAAAATAAGAACGATTGTACTGACTGTGGCCCTGTGCCTTGTGGGAGTACCAGTGGGTTTCGCCCAAGAGGCCTTCATGGGAGTCTGGAAACTGAAAGAGGCGAAGTCGGAATTCTCCTCGGGAGCGCCGAAGAACACCACTGTGGTCTACGAGGCCGAAGGCGACAGAGTGAGAGTCACGGTGGACAGTATCAGCAGCGACGGCAAGCCAACGCATTACCAATGGACAGGCAAGTTCGATGGCAAAGAATATCCAGTCACCGGTGACCCGCTGTCAGATGCTCGGTCATACACCAAAATCGACGACCGTATATTGGGGTTCAACGTCATGAAAGGCGGCAAGCATATTACCAGCGGACGGATTGTCGTATCTGATGACGGAAAGAGCCGCACGGTCACCATGAGCGGAACTGACGCGAAGGGCCACAGGGTGAGTAAAAACGAGGTGTATGAGAAGCAATAGCCGGAATGCTTACAGTGATGCCCTCACTTCGGAATCGAGCCGAGGATGTTTTGTTCATGCGGGTCTCGGAAGACAATAAAGCGGCTTCCTCATGGCTTCATTCAGACACCGGTTACGGCAGCCAGCCCGCCAATGTCGCATCGCCTTAGCACTCATCGATCGTCAATGAGTGTAATCGCCTGATTACACCAGCCGTCAAGAGGAATTCCTATCACAACCATGGGCAATACTGCCTTGGTGAGCTTCGCTCGGGCAAGCCGCCCCTTGCCCAAGAAGCACGTGCTTTAGGGAGCAAGCAGATCCGCGTCGGATGCCACCACTCTTTTGAACACGACTACGGCGTTGCTAATAGGTAAGAGGACACCGCCGGTCACGTCTGTCGGATCATCTGTCGGAGAGTATGTTCTCGATCTGGCCTTGGTTCTCGTCAAGGTATTCGCGTCTGTCACCGAAAACAGGTATGTAGCTCTCGTATGGTGATCTAGCAAAAGATCCGCCGGCGGGGGGATTGTCGTGAACGTCGGGTGGCTCAGCGAATCGTTTGTGGGAAGGTAAGTCGCCCATATTAACGTTACGACCAACTTCCCGTCGCTACGGCATTTCCAGCTGCCGACACGTGGCGAGTCCGTCCCAAAGGACAGCATAATGTCGGGAGCCCCGCTGAACTCTTGGGTTACGGTGCCGTCAATATGCAGGTTGAGCTGAAGGATGGTCGAGTTTACAACATTGGACCCGTCACCCCAGAGGTCGGTAAATGTGACCAGAGTGGTATACGACCCTATGAACAGGCCGGTCTTGCAGCCACCAAGCACATCCGAGAACGCAGGTGTGACCAGGAACACCGAAAACAAAACAAAGGCAATCAATACGCTCTTCAGCTTCGACATGTCGAATCTCCTTTGTAAGAACAGATGGCGCAAAGCTTCTGCTAACGCCGATTCAAAACACTGCACAGCATTCATCGCTCTCCGGCACCGGACTGCGGAATAAAGCAAGACCTGGTATGTCTGATCGGTTGATACTTACCTGGGTGGGTCCCAATGGCGTGTTCTGGATGCGGACAGGCCACTCCTGACTATGTCTATAGCGAATCAGATGTCCTACAATTTCGTTGGTTGGCGAAACATCGCGATTGCACCAATTGACCTCGGTTTTGGGGAACAAACTGCGCACACTGGTGAGAACGCTGTTTTCAACAATTGGTCCAATCTCGATCAAGCACCAATCAATTCTCGTCGGATTACCAGTTCAGAGGGAGCGCTTGATGAGGACTGCGGTGAGATCGTCTTTCTGCTGAGTTCCCTGGGCGAAATTCAGAACTGCGTCGTAAAGCTCGGCGATGATTACCTCGGGTTCGCGGCCGCTGAATTGTCTTACCGTTGCAGTGAGCCGTTCGCTTCCGAAATCTTCTCCCGCACTGTTCTCCCATTCAAGAAAGCCATCGGTGACGAGGAGCACGATGTCACCGGGCTGCATGCTGAGCTTGACAGGCACCGCGTCCCACAAATCCGGCAGGATTCCCAGAGGAAGCGCCTGCGCGTCCAAAATCCGGAACGATTGGTTGGCTGAGGAGTACACGAAAATCGGTGCGTGACCCGCGGAGAGGAGTTCCAGCTGGTCGCTGCCTTCCTCGCACACGGCAGCGACAAAAGTGGCGAACCGTTCCGAAGTGAGGTCCTCAGCAAAGGCCTGGTTGATGTTCTTGAGAATCGTTTCCAGACGATCGCGCACATTGAAGCTTGCTCGAGAATACGCACGGCATACGGAAGCCAGGATGGCAGGGCCGATGCCGTGGCCGGTTACGTCTGCCAAGACCACGACCCAGCGGCCGTCTGCCAATTTCTTCCAATCATAGAAGTCCCCACCGGTGTCATCGGCGCTCCGACTCCAACCGGTTACCTCAAATCCGGCAATTTGAGGTCGAACTTGTGGCAAGAGCGATTGCTGAATGGAGCGGGCAATCTGCAGTTCATGTGCAACCAGTTTGAGCTGGTGCTGGGCGTCGGCTTCACGAAGGGCGGCCTCGACATGCGTGCGGATTTCGGCCGCCACTCCGGCCGCCAACGCGCCGGTAATGAGAATTACAAACGCGAAGTATAAGACAGCCGTCTGGGTCACCTCGAGGCCATCCGGTCCGGGACTGAAGTGCCAACCGACCAGGTAGGCGGCCGCCAGATAGCCGAGTGATGAGATGATTCCGCAAGCCCAACTGAGTCGCGGGGTCAATCGCAGAACGGACAAAAGGATGAATGGAAAGAAGGCAAGGACCCATGGTGTAGCCAAGGGTCGATAGTCGGGCACGAGCCGTGTGCTCGCCAGGAAGGCGACACCCACAGCGGGAAACAGGCATTCAAGGATGCTGCTGCCGTACCACAGGAAATTGGAGATACTCTGGCCGGAGTGCAAACTTTGATTCACGGCGCGATACAGGCCCAATTCGAACGCGATCACCAGAGCAGAGACAACCAGTCCCCAGCGGCTCATCGCCGAGCCCAGAACGTAGATGCGCACGATCGCCAGGACGCTAAAGAAAGCTACAAAGACAATGACACCGACGATCCGCTTTTTCTCGCTTCTTAGCAGCGCTTGGCGGAAGGCCGGCGAAGTTTCGCGCATTTGTTGAATGGTATGGGTCATTGAGTTTGTGCGCTACGGCCTGGAGTATCCACTTCCCGGATCAGGCCATCACCATACCAATATCGGATCCTCAAAACGCGATCTGCGTTATAGGGGCCTGCGGATCTGGAGGCGTCAGCGCCCTACACAGGAGACATTAGCGCAGTCTATAAATCGGGAGCACTGTCAAAAGTGCCACTTTCTTACCTGGAGAGCCTTATCAAGTACCGCCAATCGCAGCCGGGCGACCTCCGAGCCTGACGGTTGACTCCCGTAATATTGCCATTACACTGATTGACCCCGATTTTGGCGAACAAACGTCGCAAGATTGTGAGAACGCCTGGTTACAACAGTTATCAACAGCCGAGCGCGAACAGCCTCAGGTCTGCATTCCGGGAAGCGCGTTGCAACGCCCAAGTGTCCCGTTTGTCTATAATCCCGGCGAGGTTCTCTCAATGACCATCCGCGTCCTTTGGGCTTTCGTGCTTCTTCTTGTTTCTACCTACTCGGTCACGCAAACCTCATCGTCTGGATTCGACGGAGTTGAAAAGTGGAAGGGTACATTAACGGCGACAGCCATAGCCTCGCTAAAGAGCTTGTATTCGACTGATCCGCCTGCGAGGTTTATGGGCAAAGACCAAAAGCCGACACCCGACATCGTCCTTGAGACGGATTTCTGGCAAAAGCTGGTCTCTTCGGGCATGACCGACTTCGAGGTCCATACCCTCGGAGAACAGGACGGGGAGGGGCTCCATGTTGTGAGTCTGTCAGTTTCCATGAAGACAAAAACGGCAGACGGTGCGCGATCCCGCTACGTAATGGAGCAGCAAGCGTGGCAACAGCAGGGTGACCGGTGGCGCATCGTAGTGGCGGCGCATTCCGATGTGGTCAAAATGCCTCCGGCTCTGAAGCAAAATCCGAATCTCTATAACAAAAACGCAGACGCCAAAGTTGAAATTGATGAAGCCGTGGCCAAGGCGAAAAAAGATCATCAGCGTGTAATCCTGGTCTTCGGCGGAAACTGGTGCTACGACTGTCACGTGCTTGACCAAGCATTTCATCAGACGGATGTCGCTCCCCTTTTGGAAAAACATTTTCAGGTTGTGCATGTAGACATTGGCGACGACGGAAAGAAGAACAATGATTTGGTGGCGAAATACCAGGTTCCACTCGAAAAAGGAGTTCCGGCTCTTGCAATTCTGGGCGCGGACGGCAAGCTGCTGTATTCGCAGAAGAATGGCGAGTGGGAGTCAGCTCGGTCGCTTGATCCTGACGACATAATCGCATTTCTGGATAAGTGGAAGCCGTGAGGCGAGAACGCCTGTTGACCAACTATGAGATTCACCTGAAACACGAAGTGCAATAGCGCGGCCCTTCGTCAACTGGCAAAAAAACGCAATTACACTCACTGACCCCGGAATTGTGAGTCACCCCTCTAGTACAATCGCCTTCCATGGCCAATCTCAGCTCAGTACTCCAACAACTGGAGCAGGAACGCTCTCGTATCGCATCTCAACTCGCCAACCTTAACAACGCAATCTCAGCACTGAACGGTAACAGATCAACCCGAAGAGGCAGAATGTCGGCTGCGGGCCGTGCCCGGGTAGCTGCCGCCCAACGCGCTCGCTGGGCAAAGGTCAGGGGACGGAAGGTCGTGTCAATCGCTTCCCGAAAGCGAGCGATGTCGCCAGCTGCTCGCAAGCGCATCGTCGCCGCCCAGAAAGCACGCTGGGCCAAATGGCGGAAGGCACAAAGGGCGGGCTAGGAATGCGGTTCGGGGAAGACCATTCAACACCCGGTCACCAACAATCCGTCCAGTATTCCTTAAGACATGACTAGCAAACCGTTCTTGCCGTAGTTGCAGCAGCCCTTGGGGCAAGCAGCGTTCACCGCACTAGGCGGACCTTGATGTTCAAGTTCCCTTCAGCCCCCATGGAGTTGTTTGGGTAAGTGGTACTTCGCCGGGTCCGGGGCGCACCCTGGTCGTCGAATGCTGCAGGGCAAGGTGAGTGCCGTCTTGTCCATTTCGCTCTCGACCATTTCAGGAGAGTTCTGGACTGAAGGTTTGCGCATGTACTTCGGTGTTCCAAGGGTTCCTGCCCCAGAGTGATGTGTTACCGAAACTCATTGTGTCTTAAGTTTCCCCAGCCCGGCCGGCACCTCGATTTCGGGCAACCCAAATCTGTCAGGGGGCACAGTGCTTTCTTTTTTCTCCGTGGTTCGTGGTCGCATCTTCTCAGTTCGTTGTTGTCAGGCAGTCTCGGCGTTAATTTTGACCCTATCGTGCATTCCGCAATCAGCCGCTTCGACGTATGACGGGCCTGCGGAATTGCCACGCGTGTACATGAATACAGCACTGATCAACACCCCCGCTCCGGGTAGAGTGACGATTATCAATGCTGGAGAATCGCTGCAAGACGCTCTGAACAACGCTAGCTGCGGGGACACGATTGAGTTGCAGGCTGGAGCGACTTTTACCGGACTCTTCACTTTTCCGGCGAAGAGCTGCGACGACAGCCACTGGATTATCCTTCGTACGAACAGCTTACCTTCGCAGCTGCCTCCGGAACAGACGCGCATCAGTCCTTGCTACGCGGGGGTAAGCTCATTGCCCTCGCGCCCCGCGTACAAGTGCTCTTCTCCCACGAAGGTAATGGCAAAAATCATTGGTAATGGCGCTAATAGTAGCTCCGGACCCTTGCTGTTTGCCGTGGGTGCCAATCACTACCGATTGGTAGGACTGGAAATCACCCGGCCACCCAACACTAGCAGCATCATTAATCTAGCGTGGCTGCAAAATGGGGGGCCGGCACACCACATCATCTTCGACCGGGTCTGGATGCATGGCGTCGCGCAATACGACACAAGGCGAGGGATCGATCTCGGTGGCAGCACTTACGTGGCAATTATCGACTCGTATTTCTCGGACTTTCACTGCACTACCGTGATCGCAATGTGTGGCGACTCGCAAGCGATAGCCGGCGGCATGGGAAATCTGGCCATGGGGCCCTACAAAATCGTCAACAATTACCTGGAGGCTTCCGGGGAAAATATTTTATTTGGCGGCGGAGGAGGAACGCACACCCCCACGGACATAGAGATTCGCAGGAATCACCTCTATAAGCCGCGAATCTGGCAAAAAGGGCAGGCTGGGTACGTGGGTGGCAAAGGCGGGTATCCCTTTCAGGTCAAAAATCACTTTGAAGTGAAGAATGGGCAGCGGATTTTGTTCGAAGCCAACATTGTCGAGTACACATGGGGTGGATTTTCGCAGGCGGGATACAGCATCCTCCTCACTCCCAAAAACCAATCCGGCGCTTGTGCGAAATGCCAAGTCACGGACGTGACCGTGCGGTACAGCAAGGTGAGCCATGTGGGGGCGGGATTTCAGATCGCCAACGTCCGCGCGGGGAGTGCGGTAGCGTTCGACGGAGAACGCTACAGCATCCATGACGTAACTGTGGATGATATCAATGCGACCGCTTATCTGGGAGCTGGCGCGCTGGCTCAGATCTCTCAGGACACCCCGGGTCCGATACTCAACCAGGTTGCCCTGAGTCACATTACTGCTTTTCCCGATAAGAGTCTGTTCTATATAGGGAGCTCCAGCGCACGACAGATGCAGGGCTTCACATTCGTGAACAGCATCGTGAATTCTGGTCAGTATCCAGTGTGGTCAACGGGGGGGTCGAGTAACTGCGCTCATTATGAGGTCCCGTTGACTACTTTTGGAGCTTGCTTCAATCCGTACGTCGTTACCGATAATGCGATTATTGCCTGTTCCACCAATTGGCCACCTTCTTCCTGGCCCGCAGGGAATAGTTTTCCGAGCAACGCGACGCCAGTGCAATTTGTCAGTTACAACGGTGGGAATGGCGGAAATTACCAATTGCGCTCTTCCAGCGCGTATCACGGTGCCGCCTCGGATGGAAAAGACATGGGAGCGGACCTGGCTCTGCTAAATCAAAAGCTGACCGGAGTTAACTAAGGAGCCGGAACGTGATTCCTTGCCGCTATTACTGGTCTGATCCGGTGGTTCCGGAAGAGCTTGTTCCGGCTGTACGGGAACCTTTCTGCCTCGTCTCTCCCTCCGACTGTAGTCAGCCAATATCTGCCGTCGGAGTACGAAGCGAACCGTGCTGGGAAACTGTCCGCAGATCCGAAGGCCATGATCGAAGATCACGTTCGTGCTGTGTTGCGCCGCTATGGCGGGCGTGTGGGACGCTTTCGGTGTAGCCCTCGGCCTTACAGGCCCGAATCCTGTTCTCCCGGAAGCGGCGAGTTCACGCTGCGGCCTCGCTGTGGTGGAGGTGTTGAACGAATGCCTTTTGGTCCAATTGCAAGCCGCTCATGGGGATGATCGCGGCCGTCCGGCACACGTCATCCACCCAACCTGCACGGTGTTGACATTCCGCAAGGACGCCCTGCCTGATCAGCAAACTGAGCTGGTTATAGCGGAGCCACACCGCAGGCAAATTTGCTCCGGGACTGCAAACTCTGGCCATCAAATCGACACTAACCATTCCCTCTTTGCCGACACGGCGCTGCGCCATATCTGCTGAGACCTTGTGCAGGCGTCTGAGATCGTCTTCGGCGACGGGTGGTATGCTTGCGCCTTCCTCTACTGCATTGATGAAGGCTCTGAAGGACTCCAGGCGTTCACGCTGTTCGTCTGCCATCGCTTTATCCCCCGATGCGGATTGAAAACCTAGCAATGGTCGCCATCGGCGGCGGGTTGCGGGTGCGAGGAGGAAACGGCGAGAAGAAACTTCGGGCCGTCCCCTGAGGCGTTTGGGACCGCCGACAAATCAAATTCGACAGAATGTTACCCACGAAGGCTGGATGCGTCGCTGATCCTCGTCGCAAACCGGCAATATTTGCAGCCAATGACGTTGCTAGACGGCGACGGGCCAGCTGAAAGCGCGGAAGCATTGTGCGCCAGCAAAAGGGGTAGACCCCCACTTATGCGAATCCGCGTCCACCTCCTACAGAGCTGCCACACCGCGTTCCTGATTCCGAATGCGGATTGCTTCCTGCACTTTCGTGAGAAAAATCTTCCCGTCTCCAATCTTGCCTGTAGCTGCGGTTTGTACGATGGCGCCGACTGCAGCGTCAACTAGGCTATCGTCCATGACCGATTCGATCTTGATTTTGGGCAGCAAATCTACAGAATATTCCCGGCCACGGTACATTTCGGTGTGTCCCTTCTGTCGGCCATGCCCTCGAACTTCCGAGACGGTGAGACCGTCAATGCCTAGTTCGGAGAGAACCGCTTTTACGGCTTCCAGCTTGCTTGGCTGAATGATCGCTTCGAGTTTGGTCATCATTGCTTTTTCACTCCCATCGCTCAGCAACTGAATTCATACCTTCCTGAACAGACGCATCGTGAACATAAGGCTTCATGCAGCGCTTCAGTTCGCCAATGCTGGCCAAGTGGTCCGCCAGTCACGGTCACGATGACGACACGCAGCACGATTCGGGCGAGTATTGGAATTAGAGAATGGAAGCAGAGAGTGCTCTCTGCTCCCATTCAACAGTTCCCTTACCCATTCACAGTTCGCGGCACCGAGCTGGGAGCGAGGAGTGGCTTGGGCTCAGACCGTGGTACTTGCTGCGAGAGGCCGGACGGGGCTCCCAGAGTGGTGATCAGATATTCGGGGTACGCTGAAATCCCGTGCTCATGCAAATCGAGCCCGTAAAGCTCCCCTTCCTCGGAAACGCGCAGCAAGCCGGTTGCGTTGACCAGATACATCAGGGCCAAGGCCACGGAGAAGGTGGCCAGTGTAATCACCAGACTTCCAATCGCCTGCGCAACCAGGACCTGCGTGCCGCCGCCGTAAAACAGTCCCTTCAACGCAGCGGAATTGTCAGGGGCTACGGGGCCGGTAGCTCCATACTTGCCACAGGCAAACAAGCCCAGAGAAAGTGTGCCCCAGATCCCGCAAATGCCATGGACGGGAACAGCTCCGATGGGATCATCGATACGCAGCCACTCCAGCAGTTCGACGCCGAGGACGACGATCACGCCGGCAACGCCTCCGAGAAGTATCGCGCCCGTAGGACTAACCCAGTAGCAAGGGCAGGTGATGGCGACAAGGCCGGCGAGAAATCCATTCGTCGTGAAGCCAGCGTCCCATTTCTTGCTGGACATGTAAGCCCAGAACATCGCAGTCAGCCCCGCAGCGCAGGCTGCTAACGTCGTGTTCGCGGCGACTCGGCCGATCCCCTGGAAGTCCATCGCCGACAACGTGCTGCCAGGATTGAAGCCGTACCAACCAAACCAGAGAATCAATCCGCCGCTGATCGCAATCGTCAGGTCGTGTGGGAGCATGGGCGCTCCACCATCCCTTTTGAAAGTCCTTCCCAGGCGTGGGCCGAGAACAATGGCGCCAGCTAGGGCGATAAAGCCTCCGATGGTATGAACAACGGTAGATCCTGCAAAGTCGTGGAAACCCATGCCGAGAGAGGGAAAGAAATGGCCGTCACTGCCCATCGTCGCCAGCCATCCGTCCGGGCCCCAGGCCCAGTGGCCGATGATCGGGTAGATAAAGCCAGAGACGCCGACACTGTAGAGCAGGTCGCCAACAAAACCGGTTCGCCCGATCATTGCTCCTGATGTGATGGTGGAACAGGTATCGGCAAACGCGAATTGAAAGAGCCAAAATGCAAGGAACGCAACACCGGTGGTCTCATAGGTATCGGGTGCTCCTTGCAGAAAGAACCAGTGATAGCCGATGAAGCCATTGCCATGGCTGAACATGAAAGCAAAGCCGAAGGCATAGAACAAAAGGCCGCAGAGACAAGTGTCAACCACGCATTCCATCAGTACGTTGACGGTCTCCCGTGAACGGCAAAAGCCCGCTTCCAGCATGGTGAAACCAACCTGCATGCCAAAGACGAGAAATGCGGCGAGCAACGTCCACACCGTGTTCATCGGGTTTACTACGTCTGCGGCTTTGACTTCCGCATCCGCTGCGTAGACATGCGCAAAGAACAGACCTGAGATCACGGTAGTGGTAAGCATCACGATCCCGATCCCGAGGACCTTGCCGCCGAACAGCACGCCGGCATAGCGACGCCATTCTGGATCCTTCATCCGGACAGCCAACCGGGAGAGTTTCTGCGAGAAAGACAGCCTCACTTCTCTTCCTCGAAAACCACGCCTCATGTTCTGCTCCTTTTCCATTTGAAAGTTCGATTTGCAGCCTCGAAATGCAGCCGCCTTTCGATTCCTGGTCCTGTCATTCGCCATGTACAACCGGGACATCTTCATGCTGCCTGACCTTTCACAACGGCAGCTGAGTTCCTCAATCCGGAGCGACTCCGTCCCCGGGGCTCTGCCTGCGCGTGCCCGCTCCGCATAGATCTGCGACCAATTGCAGGGACGATCCCATCGCGCCGAGCAATAGCAGCACACCCCAAACGGGATGAACCGACAACGTGAGCAAGCCGACAACTAAAACGCCGTACGAGATCAGCACTGCAACCAGAGAGACTCGTTGCGGTTGTGTCATGGTTGCTCCCCTCCCATTTGGTGGGTCACCGGAAGTCCACAGATGAAACAGTGAGGGCCCGCCCTCATTTCACTGTTCGCTGCAATCATTTTCGCCTCCACCTCAGATTGGAGCGGGGGGCGGCTAGGGTGCTGACACCAGGGGTTAGTTGGGTTTGTGCCCCAGCCGCTGATCCCCACATAGCGAGCCACCCGGGTTCTGGCAGCTCGGATAAAATCAAAGAAACTGGCGGCTTCGAAGCCCATACCCTTACTTTGCCTCCCGGCTGTCAAACGTGAAGACCAGTCCTGCCGTGAGTGTGTTCTGATCCAGCACAGGATTGCTGCCTTTCAGGAACACTGGTTGATTCGACATATCTCTTCGAAATTCGAAGCGACTGATGATGTGATGCGCCAAAAGTCGCTCGAACGTCGTGGTGAACTCGTTGAAGTGGGTTGGAACGAGGGTGCCGGTGGTGAAGCCGTCGTGGTCGTCGTAATACTCATAACGCGTGACGATGGCCGAATGGCTGTTGAGGGCATACTTGACGTATCCAGCTACGCCCGTCCAAAACACCGGATGTGAAAAGGCATTCGTTACAGGATCGACGATGAACCGGTCACCTCTTCCATAATCGCCATTCACGATGAATGACAGTTTGCTGGTGGGCGAATAAGTGATGACCGTATCGCTGAGCTGGCGCACATGGCTGTTGAGGCTGTTCTCCTCCGGCCCGATCATGTAATTCTGAACAATCCCAAACTTCTTGTTGGGATTCCAGCCAAAGCCGATGCCGTAGGTCTTTCCGGTGTTGTTATCCACGACATTGTTCCAGCCATTCACGAAGAACCCGCTCAGCGAGTACTTGTCATTGAACGCATACTTCGCCCGCATTCCGAAGTGGTAGTAGGGAATGGCATAGGAAAAGAGCAGTCCACGAGAATAGTTCCAGTTATCCTTGGTCTCGATGACTTCCGCTCCATGCGGCGTCACGAACTTGCCGATATCTACTTGCAGGCCCTTGCCCACGGGCGCGAGATAGGAGAAATAGGCTTCCTTCAAATATTGATCGAAGCCCAGGCCGCCGTGATCGGAGCCGTTGACAGCGTTCATTGCTTGACCGAAACCTAAGGCCACGTGGTAGCCGGTGCGGCTGTTGGTGACTTCGGGAGTCTTGTCGACGACGAGTTCAACCAGGTTCAAGCCAAACTGATTCGTGCCTCCATCAAAGAAGCGCAGGCCATTCGTCTGGGACGCAGGGTTGTTGAAGTTTTGTCCGTAGTACACATCGACGAATCCACTCAGACTGGTGGGTCCGAGCAGTCCTGCAAGCGAGGGAGTAGTTACTGGAGACGTACCTGATCCTGCTGAAGTGCTGCTTACGAGATTGTTTTGCGGAATTCCAGACTCTGGCGGCTTAGACCCGTCGGTGTTGTTTTCTTTTTCTCTGTCCTGATCCTTCAGGATTGCAACTTCCGTGCGGAGTTCCTTCACCTGCCGTTCCAGATCTTCCAGGTGCCGGATCATGGTCTCGTTCGACAAAGACGCCGAGCTAATCTCTTGTCCACGACTCACTGGCACAAATAGCAGACTTGCAACAGCGATCACGGCCCCTGCACGACATCGACTCCTCATCTTCGTGTCCAGCTTTCCCCCCTGGTACATACAACGAATGACCGTGCACATCCGCTGTCAGCAGGGCGAAAGTAGCGAGGTCGATGTTTTTAGTCCAATACATACTTTTGCTGCCGCCTATCGAAAATTCGCTGAAAACGAAAACTTATGAGAACAATAAATTCGATTTATTACTGATGCAGCGCTAAGGGCGCAGAATGGAATTGAGTCTGTTTCGTGCGAATACGACGCGCCCATGCGAAACCATTGGGAATTTCGACTGCTGGTGAACAGCTCACGCTGCGAAAAAACAATCTTAGAAATCACGGCGTCGAAACACTTGTTGTTGTTTTCAACAGTAGTTTGCATGGCCAGATCGTATCGGACTGATTGATATTTTTCATGGGCGCAAACTATTGGCAGCTTGAGAGCGACAAGATATTCTGACCCGCATCTTGCCGAGGACAACTCATGTCGGGGCCCGGCACCATTGAAGGAGAAGTATGTCCACAGAACTTCGAGATTTTCTCGCTCTCTCATATGAAGAACTTGAGCAACTTAACCTGAACGCCAAGGAACAGCGCGCAAACCGCGTTCCCGCGCACAAAGTTCAGGAAGATCGTCTTAAGTACTTATCAGATGAAAAGCGAATCAAGGCCGTCACAGTGCTTTTCAGCGACCTCGAAGGTCGCATGCACATGCTCGACTACGATAAAAAGTTCCTGATCAAGAGCTGGGACAACCTGACCTTTGACGGCTCTTCGATCCGCGGCTTCACCGCGCAGCGCGAAAGCGATCTGCGGCTGGGCATCGACTGGAGTTCATTCTATTGGGCCCCCGCCGATGTGTTCGGACCTGGCAAAGTACTAGTCTTCGGCGACGTGATCGATAAAGGTGGCGAGCCTTACGCCGCTGACATTCGCGGCATCCTGAAGAAGTTTGCTGAAAAACTACATAAGGAGAAGGGCTACACCCTAAATGCGGCCAACGAGATTGAAGGCTTTTTGTTTCAGGGACCCGATGCGGAGCGACGCTATCACCAGACAGGAAGGTTCGACTACGTGAATACAGGCGGCTACTACCACTCGCTGCCTGGAGATGCCCTCCGCACCTTCATCGACAGGACGGCGGAAGTGCAGCGCGCGATGGGATTCCAGAACGAGAAAGACCATCCCGAGGTGGCTCCTTCACAATTTGAAATCAACTATGGTTATGGCGAAGTCGTGGCTGCGGCCGACCAGATCCAACTCTACAAGCTGATCTGTCGCCAGGTTGCTACGAACATGGGTTTGACGGCCTCTTTTTTGCCCAAACCTGTCGTCGGCGTTAACGGCAGCGGGATGCACACCAATGTATCGATCGCAAATGGAAAGAACCTCTTCTGGGATCCAAAGGGAGAAGAGAAACTCAGCCCGACCGGCTGGGCATTCGTGGATCGCATCCTCACGCATGGGAATGATATTTGCCTGCTTTTGAACGCGAGCGTGAACGCTTACCGTCGGCTCGATCCCCATTTCGAAGCTCCGAATCAGATCAAAGCCTCGCCGGTAGATCGCGGGTCAATGATCCGCATCCCGATTGGCAATGAAAAGAGCATGCGCGTCGAGGTTCGCTCGGTTGCGCCAGACGCGAATCCCTACCTCGTGATGTACTCGATCTTCAAGACCGGTATCGATGGCGAGACGGCGAAGATCGGGAATTTGCGCCAGGCGGAACGTTACTTACCCGACAACATCTACGATGCGCTCGACAATTTCCGCAAGGCCGAGTGGACCACCGAAATGCTTGGTAAGGATGTGAAGGGACGCTATGCCGACCTGAAGCAAGCCTCCGCGGATCGCTGTCCGCGTCTGCTGGGAACATTCGTCAAGGCGCAGGAAGTGCAATACCACCATGACGTGTACAACCAGTATTTATGGAGCCTCTTCTAGCCTGTTTTTCTCCGATTTTCTCGAGATATCTTCGGCAGCCGGAGAGACAAGAAATGCCTGGTTTACGGACCGCTTGCCCATGGTCCGGGCTTGCCAGCACCAGGTTGCAATATGGTCTCTTAGGCTCGGATTTGATGAACTGGAGGCGCAGCTCTGAGCCGGCAGCAAAAACTAAGGAAGCGTAGCGCTCGGGACTGAAACCGCTGTCCGGGTAGCCGTTCGGAGGTTAGGTTTCTCTGCTTGCGATCCGAGCCGGGAAGCTACATTCGGTACATCCCCCCGCCGATCGCGATTGCACGAATGGGTAAGCTCCTGGCGCTTGCGCGGCGGTGATTTCCTGCCAATTGTTGCAAATGTATCGGCCCAGCACGTCATAGCTGAAGGTGGTCTGCCGGACGTCATCTCTGGCTGGATTGGGACCTGTGACTGGGCATGACAGAACTCCCCGCACGCAGAGGGTAGGCACAAAATTATAGTGGTGGCCGAAGGCTCTCCGTTTCATTTTTCACTTACGGACGACATTCAAGAACCAGTTGAGAAAATTGATCAATGAAGTTCTCAATCGAATTTCATGTAACATTCATGCCAGTTTTAGAGATGCCTGCCCGGCTTGCAAGGCCTCGTGGCTGCGACGACAATGGCACCGACGAGCAGCATCGCCTGTACCACGCTGTCGATACACGACGCCAGTTTGCAAGGTACGTTTCAAGGTCACTCCAGGTGTCTGGCGCGAGCTTCGTCTGGATGCTGTGGGCAAGGCAGGTTTTTGGAACAAGCCGACTCCGTCACTGATTTCGATGACCTGAAGGTCACATCCGAATGACAGATAGGAATGGTGGTTTCATGAAAATACATGTTTTGATTCTTTGGATTCTCTCATCATGTCACGTCATCCTGTGGGCACAGAGTTTGGATTCAGCAAAGATTGACGAAGCGCTGGGCCGCTCTGGCCAAAAAACTGGCGACGTCTACCGATTGGGGTTCCCCCGCACTGATCGCCACGTCTCGGTTGCCGGTGTCGATATTAAGCCCGGACTTGCACTCGGCTCGTGGGCAGCGTTCAGTGGAAATGACAATGACGCGATGGTCATGGGTGACCTGGTCCTGTTGGAAAATGAAATCACGCCCGTCATGAAGAAGTTGCGTGCGGCTGGATTCGACATCACTGCCATCCACAATCATGTCCTGAATGAAACGCCGCGTGTTATCTACATGCACTACATGGGGCACGGGAAGTCCGTTGAGGTGGCAAAGTCCCTTCGTGCTGCGCTGGCCGAGTCGAAGACACCGCTAGACAAGCCGGCGCCGCCCGCACCAACTGGGGAACCTCTAGCCTTTGTAAAGACTATCGAGGACACGTTGGGCACGAAAGGCCGCTTTGCCGGAGGGGTGCTCTCGTTCGGGATTCCTCGCTCGCCCGCAATCAGCGACCACGGAATGAGTCTGACCGGAGCGCAAGGTGTCGCAGAGGCAATAAACTTCCAGGAGGCTGGTACCGGCAACGTTGCAACAACCGGTGATTTTGTGCTGACGGCAGAGGAAGTGAACCCGGTCATCTCCGCACTAGAAGAACACGACATACAAGTGACTGCACTGCACAGCCACATGCTGACAGAGCAACCTCGGCTGTTCTTCATGCATTTCTGGTCCGTGGGAAGCACGGAGTCCGTCGCGGCGGGAATAAAATCGGCCTTAACCCATGTGGCGGTGAAATAAAATGCGTGCAGTGAAGAAGTATGCGATATGTAACGCTCTCTTGTGTTTTACGTTTGCTTTCGTTCTGGGATTCGGCGCCACGGGAGTCTCGCAGTTGGCGGGATCGACCTTGAAGAAGATCACCGCGTTCGATCTACCAGGCCCTGCCGGAAAGCGATTCGACTACCTGACCATTGATGAAGACGATCATTACCTGATATCGGCTCATCTTGCCGCCGGGCAGACCTATGTGATGGACCTGGGGACGAACAAAGTCGTCGCGGTGGTAACGGACACCCCCGGCGCCGAAGGCGTGGAATATGTTTCTGAACTCAAAAAGTTCTACACATCAAACGCATACGACAACACAATCGGCGTGGTTGACCTGAAGCAGATGAAGGTCGTTAAGAAACTGAAGACTGAATCGAAGCCAGATGGCAGCACGTATGCGGCTCCCTTCCATAAACTTTACGTCTCCGACGAACGAGGTAAAGCCGAAGCCATTGTGGATGTACAAAAGGATGAGATCGTGGGCACGTTGCACTTCGAGAGCGAAACTGGAATGCCGCAGTATGATCCCGTGGCCCGCAAAGTATACGTCAATCTGCAAGACCAGAGCATCATGGCCGTCATTGATCCCGCGACGGACAGGGTTATTGGGAGATATCCCGTGGGGCGATGCAAGGGAAATCACGGAATGTCTTTGGACCCGGAGCATCATCGCGCGTTTCTCGCCTGTGAAGAAGACAATTTGATGACCGTCTTCGACCTGGGCAAGCACACACCAATCGCGTTTCTCCCGCTTGCGGACGGACCGGATGTCATCAAGTTCGATTCTAGTCTCGGCCGTATCTACGTCGCCTGTTACAGCGGCGCTATCTCCGTCTTCCATCAAGATGATCCAGACCACTACCGTAAGCTGGAAGACTTTCGTGTTCAGCATGCGGTCCATAGCCTGGCGGTTGATCCGAAGACGCATCGCGTTTACACACCTGAGCAGGAAGAGGACGGAAAGCCAGTCGCGCGGATGATCGTCTATGAGGCGGTCACTGGTCCTTAAAGGCCCTTCGGAGTAAGGATCTCCGAGGCAGTGAGAACTCAGAGGCACTATGAAATGGATAACCCGTGCGCGTATCAAAGTTGATCGGGTCGCCTGCCCGTGGTTGATCCGGCGCTTCATCGACCCTGAAGCGCAGTTCATGTTCGTCGAGGAAAGCCAACTCCTCGAAAGTGCCGCACGCGAAAGCGCGATTGCTTTCGACGCACCACGACTTTCAGAAGTGAAACTGAACCACCGGGGAGTGCGATGTTCTTTCGAGGCGATTATTGAGGACTACCATCTCCAGGCACCCGGATTGGAGCGGTTGGCTTTGATTGTCCGTGCGGCAGACGTCAAAGGACAGGAGCAGGCGGCGCCCGAGGGGATCGGTTTGCGCGCCATGGCGCAGGGTTTCGCTGCGATGGGCTTTTCCGATGAAGAACTCCTCGTCATGCAGTTCCCAGTCTACGATGCACTCTATGAGTACGCGCGTCCGGCGTGAGTGTACCCGTGTCGAAGGACCTGCTCATTGTCAATACAGCGGCGTTCTTGCGTTCGTTCAGCTTCGGCCTTACGGGCGTAGTTCTCGGCATCTACTTGTTCCGAGCCGGTCTTTCTTCGTTCAACATTGGCATGGTCGTCGCCGCCGGTCTGGTGGGATCGGCTCTGGCAACTATCGGCGTCACGGCAAAGGCAGACCGTGCAGGACGCAGAAGGACACTTGTGGCGCTCTCTCTCCTGGGCTCTATCGGTGCTCTTGCTCTCGCCTTCACACCCTCGGTTCCGGTTCTCCTAGCGATGGCCTTTGTCGGAATGCTGAACGGAACCGGCACGGACCGCTCGGCTGCATTTTCTCTTGAGCAGGCAATCATTCCAGGCCTTGTGTCGGACGCATCAAGGACTTGGGGCTTGGCCTGGTACAACGTTGTGCTCGACGCAGCGGGTTCGTTGGGGGCACTGGCTGCAGCGCTGCCGCTCCTTCTGCAACGTTGGCTAGCCTTGCCCCTACTTGCCTCCTACCGCATGGTCTTTCTTGGATGCGCCTTCCTAGGAGTCGTTGGAGCAATCCTGTACTTGTCCGTCTCTGCTGGAGTCGAGGTCGCCAAATCAGAAACGGGGGCTCTCCCGCGTCACATCTCACCAGCAACCAAAAAGGTCGTCACAAAACTTGCAGGTTTGTTTTCCCTGGATGCCTTCGGCGGCGGATTTCTGACGGATGCAATGGTGGCTTATTGGTTTTTCCGCCGCTTTGGAATCGCTGAAGAGAGCCTAGGCCTTCTCTTCTTTGCGGTGCACTTGCTGAACGCTGCCTCTCATTTGGGAGCAGCATGGTTGGCACGTCGCATCGGGCTCGTGAACACGATGGTCTTTACTCACCTGCCTTCCAGCTTGTTCCTGATCGCTGCTGCATTCGCACCTTCCTTGAAAGTCGCAGTGGTCCTGTTTCTGTGTCGCGAAGCTCTTGTCGAAATGGACGTGCCCACACGCCAATCCTATGTGGCGGCAGTGGTTCTGCCGAACGAGCGGACGTTTGCGAGCGGCATCTCGAATCTAGCACGCAATGTTTTCTGGGCCGTAGGTTCGTCGGTTGCGGGCTTTCTAATGCAGAACGTGGCCTTTTCGGCGCCCCTGGTGCTCGGCGGCGGAGCCAAGATCAGCTACGACCTTCTCTTGTATCGTGCCTTCCGAAACCTTAAGCCCCCGGAAGAGCACCAGACATAATCATGCTCAGGCTAGACAAGCCGCAACCATCGCCTGCAAGGCAGACTAAAGATTCTCGATGTCATCGACAACATCGATGGCAGTGGGCCCTATGTGCGCTATTGGCCACTACCCTGGCAAGTGCTCGTTCAGACGATGGACCCGCTGTAAAGGTTTCGTCCACTTCATCCGCTTCCATAACACTCGACGGCCTATTGAACGAACCGGCTTGGCGAGATGCGCCAGTAATGAAACTCACCCAGCAGGCGCCAAAACCGGGACAGGCGACCCCGTATGCAACTCAAGTCCAGGTAATCGTCACCAACGACCGGATCTATTTTGGTTTTACATGTAAAGATCCGGACCCTCGCCACATCGCCATCCACACCATGCGACGCGATGGCGATCTGACGGGTGATGACACCGTCAGTATTGTGCTGGACACATATGGAGACCGGCGCACAGGATACTTTTTCCAGATCAATGCAGCCGGGACACGCGTCGACGGTCTGATTTCCACTGCGGACAGTGTCTCGCTCGACTGGGACGGTATTTGGGATGCGCGTACTGCGAGGATTCCTGAAGGTTGGTCGGCGGAAATTGTGATTCCATCACGCACCTTGAGCTTCACTCCGGGTCTTGATGATTGGGGACTGAACCTGGAGCGATTTGTTCCGCGCGAAAGACTCTGGCTGCGCTGGTCATCGCCGACCCTGGATTCGTTTCTGTACGATCTGAGTCGAGCCGGTCGCTTGATTGGTGTTGGAGAAGTGAAGCAAGGCAAGGGCCTGGAAATTACTCCGTACGCTGTCGGGAAGACCAAGCAATTCTACGGTGCGGGATCATCGCGATCGTGGCAGGGAGCAGTCGGCGGCGAAATTACCTGGAAGATTACCCCGCAGTTGGTAACCGTATTCACAGCGAACACCGACTTTGCCGAGACCGAAGTTGATACCCGCCAGATCAATCTGACTCGATTTCCGCTGTTCTTCCCTGAGAAACGTTCTTTCTTCCTCGAAGGAGCAAATCAGTACGATTTCGGCTTGGGCCTCGCACGCCAGGACTCGCCGTTGTTCATCCCATTCTTCAGCCGAAACGTCGGACTGCTGGACGGCACCCA
>Ga0207665_10000620_pt1 | contig 23807 bp, 31 predicted proteins | sample LARL112metaG_FD_184351 | JGI IMG/M metagenome (GOLD analysis project Ga0207665, IMG submission 184351) | Corn, switchgrass and miscanthus rhizosphere microbial communities from Kellogg Biological Station, Michigan, USA - LAR L11-2 metaG... | ecosystem: Host-associated > Plants > Roots >... | reverse complement strand
CGTCCACGTCGTCTCGGCCGTGACCGGCGATGGCTGCGACGCGCTGCGCGCCCGCATCGCTCCGGGCACGACGGCCGTCCTGCTCGGCTCGTCCGGCGTCGGCAAGTCGACGCTCGTCAACCTATGGCTCGGCGAGGAGACGATGGTGACGCGCGAAACGCGCGAGGACGACGACGAGGGCCGTCACACCACGACCCACCGGCAACTGCTCGAGCTTCCGGGCGGGGGGCTCGTGATCGACACGCCCGGCCTCCGCGAGCTTCAGCTCTGGGACGTCGGCGAGGCGGGCCTGGACACGACGTTCGCGGACGTCGAGGAGCTGGCAGCCGACTGCCGCTTCGGCGACTGCTCGCACAAGCACGAGCCCGGCTGCGCCGTCCTAGAAGCGGTCGAGACCGGAGAGCTGCCGTACGAGCGTCTGCACAGCTGGCGGAAGCTCCAGGGGGAGCTACGCGCAATCGCCATGCGTCACGACGCGCTGTTGCGGAAGGAGGAGGTGCGCCGCTGGAAGCTACGGTCGCGTGAGAGCCGCGCCCGGACGCGGCATCGCTAGACGCCGACCATGCCCGGGCAGCCGCGCAGATGCTGAGCGAGAGCGCGGAAGCCGAGCGGGCACGTGTCGTTGAGGAAGCCGCTGATCCGATGGCGGACCGTAGCGTGAAGCGCTTGGCGCTTCGCCGTCGACATGGCGCCGTCGGAGATCAGCAGGAGCTTCGAGCTCCCGGCAGCGACGAGCAGCGTGGCGAGTTGGTGCTCCGACCTGCCGGGCGTCGCGTTCGCGACATCCGCCAGCGTCCGCCCGGACTTCATCTCGCGCCCGAGCGTGGCGAGGTCCGTCCCCAGGTACTGCGCGGTGGCGTGGAGGAATGCGGCTCGCGTCGTGCCGTTGAGGTATAGCCGGGTCGGAGCGGGCTGGGCGCTGCGCCCGTGACCGCTTGCCGCCAGTCCGGCGCCGGTCACACCGGCGGCGACGACAAACACGGCTAGTCCTGCGAGAAGCTTCCGCTTCACGCTCACGACACGGAGTATGACAGCCGGGGTGCGGCCTTAGGGCCGGGGCGCCGCCGCGGCCACCTCGGGCGGCGCGTCGGCGTGCTTCGTCGCGAAGTTGTCGACGAACATCTGTGCCAGCTCGCGCGCTTTGCGGTCGTACGCCTCGGGGTCCGCCCACGTGGAGCGCGGGTCGAGCAGCGACTCGTCGACTCCCGGCGCTGTGACCGGCACCTCGAAGCCGAAGACCGGATCCGTGCGGAACTCGACGTCGTGGAGCTCGCCCGACAGCACCGCGTCGAGCAGCGCGCGGGTCGCCTGGATCGGCATCCGGTGCCCTTCCCCGAACGGGCCGCCGGTCCAGCCGGTGTTGATCAGCCAGACGGTGGCCTCGTGCCGGTCGAGCTTCTCGCCGAGCAGCTTCGCGTAGACCGTCGGCCGCTGCGGCCAGAAGGGCGCGCCGAAGCAGGTGGAGAACGTCGGCTGGGGCTCGGTCACGCCGAGCTCCGTGCCGGCCAGCTTCGAGGTATACCCGGACAGGAAGAAGAAGAGCGCCTGGTCGCGGGTCAGTCGCGCGATCGGCGGCAGGATCCCGAACGCGTCGGCCGCAAGGAAGATCACCGAGCGGGGATGGCCGGCGCGCTTCTCCGGCAGCGCGTTCGCGATCCGCTCGAGCCGGTAGGCAGCGCGGGTGTTCTCGGTCTTCGAGTCGTCGTCGAGGTCGAGGACGCCGCGCTCGTCGACGACGACGTTCTCGAGCACGGTGCCGAAGCTGTGCACGGCGTTCCAGATCTCCGGCTCGGCCTCGGCCGAGAGTCGAATCGTCTTCGCGTAGCAGCCACCCTCGAAGTTGAAGACGCCCTCGTCGCCCCAGCCGTGCTCGTCATCCCCGATCAACAGGCGCGACGGCTCGGCGGAGAGCGTCGTCTTGCCGGTGCCGGAGAGCCCGAAGAAGACCGCGACGTCCTTGCGGTCCGGGGAGACGTTCGCCGAGCAGTGCATCGGCAGCACGCCCTCGAGCGGCAGGCGGTCGTTCATCAGCGTGAAGACGGACTTCTTGATCTCGCCGCCGTAGAACGTCCCGCCGATCAGGATCTCGCCGCGTGTCGGGTGGAGGCAGATGAAAACCTCGGTGCGCGTGCCGTCTCGCTGCGGGTCGGCCTCGACGTCGGGCTCGTGCAGGACGAGCACGCCCGGCTCGAAGTCTGCGAGCTCCGCCTCGGAGGCCTCGATGAACATCGTCTTCGCGAAGAGCGCGTGGTACGGGTGCGCCGTCACGACCCGCACCGCACACCGGTGCTTCGGGTCGGCGCCGCAGAACGCGTCGATCACGTAGACGTCGCCGTGCTCGAGATGCGTGACGACCTTCGTGCGGAGCCCGTCGAAGTGCTCCTGCGAGATCTCGCCGTTCGTCTCGCTCCACCAGATCCGATCCTCGGAGCCCGGCTCGCGCACGATGAACTTGTCCTTCGGCGAGCGTCCGGTGAAGCGGCCTGTATCGACGACGAGCGGGCCCTCCTCGCCGAGGACTGCCTCCCCGCGCTCGAGCGCGGCCGTGTAGAGCTGCGAGGTGGTCGGGTTGCGGAGCACGCGCCCCGCGGCGTGCAGCCCGTGTACGGCAAGGCTGTCTTCGGGCCGGTCCGTGATCGTCATGGAGGTGTCGCATGGTAGTCGAGCCGGGACGTCTAGGATCCGGCCCATGGATCCGGCGGCTAGCTAGCGGTTCTCACTCGGGCGAGACGTTTCCGGCCGCCACGACTGCGGGCCGTTCGTCTTGCCACAACCGCTAGCGCAACGGAGGTATCACCTGATGAATCGCCAGAACCTGTTCGCCGACGTGCCCTGGGACAGCGAGGACGACGAGACCGGCCTGGCCCGCCGGTCCTTCTGGCGTCCGGACAACGCCCGAATGGGAGCCACCTTGTGGGAGCTGAGGCCGGGCGCCGCGGGCATGCGTATGCACATGCACTACGGCGCAGAGGAGATGTTCTTCGTCCTCAGCGGCCGCCCCGTCTGGAGGAACATGGAAGGAGAGGAGCCGCTCGCTCCCGGCGACTTCGTGTGTTGCCCGGAAGGGCGGACCGGCGTGCACGCCTTCAGCAATCCGCACGACGAGCCTGCGCGGCTCCTCGCGATGAGTGCCGGCAGCTTCCCGGACGTGGTCGCCTACCCGGAGCACGAGTACGCCTGGGTAGCCACGCGGGATCCCGATCCGGATTTTCCCGTCGAAGACGACCCCGGGATCATCGCCCGGTTCGAGTTCCGGATGGATCGGCCGGACGACCGAGTCAGCTGAGAAGGGGGCCGCGCGAGCGGCCCCTCTCACTGCTTTCACAGGAGGGGTTCAGGCCCGGCTCAGAGGGGCGCGCGAGTCTGGAGAGATCAGACAACGAGCCGCAAGGAGCGACATGCCCCTCGACACCGCCATCTTCCTCATCGCGATCCTCGACCTCGGCATCGTGCTCGCCGTGGCCGCGATCATGCTTGTCCCGTCCAGGCTCGACCGCCGCGAGGACGAGGCCGCTATCCACTCGATCGCGGTGCCTCTCAGCGAAGACCTCGCCGCCTAGGCGAGCGGCAGCGTGATGACGAAGGTCGCGCCGCCGCCAGGCGTCGGCGCGACCTCGGCCGTCCCTCCGTGCGCCTCGATCACGGCGGCGACGATCGAGAGCCCCAGGCCGACGCCGCCGCTCGCCCGCGAGCGCGACGTGTCGGCGCGGTAGAACCGCTCGAAGACGCGCGTCGCCTGGTCCTCCGAAAGCCCGGGGCCGTGGTCGGCGATGCTCAGCCTCGCGTGGCCGTCCACACGCTGGAGGTCGACCGAGACGGGCGTGCCGGGGGGCGTGTGCGACCGTGCGTTGGCGAAGAGGTTGTCGAGCACCTGGCGGAGGCGCGCCTCGTCGCCCGTCACCGTCGCCGGCTCGACCGAGACCTCGATGGAGCGGTCGGGCTCGACGACGCGGGCCGCGTCGACCGCCTCGCCGACGAGCTGCGCCAGATCGACGGGCTTCCGCTCGATCGGCCGTCCCTCGTCGAGGCGGGCGAGGAGGAGCAAATCGTCGACGAGCAGGCTCATCCGCTCCGACTCGCGCGTGATCCCGGACATCGACCGCTCGAGATCCTCCGGGCGGCTGGCGGCCCCCCGGCCAAACAGCTCGGCGTAGGCGCGCACCGCGGCCAGCGGCGTGCGCAGCTCGTGCGATGCGTCGGCGATGAAGCGCCGCAAGCGCCGGTCCGACGCCTCGATCCGGTCGAGCATCGTGTTGAGCGCGCTCCCGACCCGGCCGACCTCGGTCCGCGGATCGGGATGCTCGACGCGCCGGGAGAGGTCGCCGGCGGTGATCGCCTCCGCCGTCAGCTCGATCTCCCGCAGCGGGCGCAGCCCGAGGTGTACGACCCAGAGGCCGAGAGCGGCAAGCGCGGCGAGCACGGCCGCGGTCGCTAGAAGTTCGACCAGCGTCAGGCGGTGCAGAGTGCTGTCGACGTCCCCTAGTGAGCTGGCGATGATCAGCAGGTTGGATGACCCTGCGTCGACCGACGCGCGCACGCGGTACCTGCCGCCACCCGTCTCGGCCGGCACCGTGAAATAGCGTACGAGATCAGGGCCGTGCCGTTGCAGTCCGGTGACCGTCGACGGGAGCCTCGGCCCGGACGGCGCCCTCGTGCCCGGGAAGTGTGGGACTCCGGACGAGTAGAGCACTGTGCCGTTTGGCGAGCGAATCTGGACGTATTCGTTCGGCTGACCCGGGCCGTGCTCGAAGTCCTGATGCTCGGCGGCGACGTGGTCGGCGTCGAGCGTGTTGTCGACCCGCTGGAGCAGGAACGAGTGCAGCGACGAGTACGTGGCGACGTCAGCGGCGATCAACCCGAGCGCCGCGAGGAGTACGACGCCGAGCAGTAGCCGGGCCCGCAGCGAGAGCCGGCGCACCAGGCTACTCCTCGGTTTCGAGCATGTAGCCCGCTTGCCGGATCGTCCGGATCAGCGGCGGCCCGAGCGCGTCGAGCTTCTTGCGGAGGTAGCTGACGTACGTCTCGACGACGTTCGAGTTGCCGCCGAAGTCGTAGCGCCAGACGTTCTGCAGGATCTGCCCCTTCGAGAGGACGCGCCGCGGGTTGAGGAGGAAGTAGCGGAGCAAGGAGAACTCGGTCGCCGTCAGGTCGACCCGGGTCTCGCCGCGGCGAACCTCGTGCCGCGCCTCGTCCAGCGTCACGTCGGCGAACTGGAGCACGTCTCCGGGCAGGTCGCCGCTCGTGCGGCGCAGGATGGCCTGCACGCGCGCGACGACCTCGGCAAGGCTGAACGGCTTCGTGACGTAGTCGTCGCCGCCGGCCCTCAGCGCCTCGACCTTGTTCTCGACAGCGTCCTTCGCAGTGAGGAAGAGGATCGCCGTCTTGAAGCCGCGCTCGCGCAGCCGCCGGCCGACCTCCACGCCGTCGAGGTCGGGCAGCATCCAGTCGAGCACGACGAGATCCGGCTCGAAGTCGGTCACCGCCGAGATCGCGCCGCGGCCCGTCCCCTCCTCTCGCACCTCGAAGCCCTCGTAGCGGAGCGCCGTGGCGACCGCGTCCACGATCGACGGCTCGTCGTCGACGACGAGGATCCTGCCGCCGCCGTTCGGGCTCGTCTCGCTCATGATGGCACCCTGCCACCGCTTCCTGTGAATTACCTGGGAAAGCGCTCAGCATCGATCCTCAGCACCTTCCCAGCACCGCCGAAGTGGGCTCCAACGCGGCGGCTGCATCGTGGTTCGTGAACCCGGGCGAGGCCCGGTCGAACGAAAGGAGCAACGATGCTCAGCAAGGTCAAGCAGGTCGCGCTCGGCGTGGCCGCCCTCACCGGCGCCGCCGTCGGCGGAGCCGCAGTCGCCGGCGCCGCGACCTCCCACTCCGGTACCACCACGACTCCCACGACGGCCGGGCAGCCGCCGCCGGCGTTCAGGAACATGCCGGCGCCGGGGACCGCGGCCCACGAGGACGCGGAGAAGCCGGTGACCGGCGACGACGCCGAGAAGGCGAAAGCGGCCGCGGTCAAGGCCGTCGGCGAAGGCACCGCCGGCGACGTCACAACCGACTACTTCGGCAAGGGGTACGAGGTGACCGTGACGAAGTCGGACGGGAGCACGGTCGAGATCCATCTCGATAGCTCGTTCCAGGTCATGCAGCACGGCCCGCCGGGCGGGGGCAGCCAGCCACCGCCGGCAGCGTTCGGAACCTTCAACTGAGCTCGGCGTGAGACGCAGGCCCGGGCGGGGGCCTACGTCCGCTCACTTGCCCAGCATGACCTCCGTGGCCTTGACGAGCACCGTGACGTCGTCGCCTTCGGCGAGCTCGAGGTGCTCTGCGCTCTCGCGGGTGATGGCGGCGACGATCGTCTGGCCCCCGATGTCGACCGTGATCTCGGACATGACCCCGCCGAGCTTGACGCTCGTGACCTTGCCGGGGAGCTGATTGCGGGTGCTTAGCTTCACTTCTCACCTCCGGTGGCGGATGGGCGGCTGGCGACGATACGCGTTCCAGTCGCCTTGAAGCTTGCATACGCTTGCCGGCCCGGCTCGAGGCCGAGCCTGTGCAGGGATTCGACGGTGATCTCGGCGCTGACCGGGCCGATCGTGACGCGCGCGCGGTTCCCCAGCTCTGTGACCGCGGTGATCGTTCCGGCGATCACGTTCATCGCGGAGTCGTCGGGACGGTGCGTCGACACCGTGACGTCCCAGGGGTAGACCGCGAGCGTGATCGCCCCATAGCCGCCGTCGGTCGTGGTGACCACGGTGCCGTCCTCGAGGCGCACGGCTGTGGTTGTGCCCTCGGGGCCGTCCGTCCACCCCTGGAGCAGGTTCGCGCCGGTGAAGGAGGCGACGAACGGGTCGGCCGGCTGCGCCACGAGCTCGGCCGGAGTGCCCTCCTGGCGGATGCGTCCCTCGACGAGCACGCCGACCCGGTCGGCCAGCGCGGCCGCGTCCTCGAAGTCGTGCGTCACAAGCAGGGTCGGGATCTCGAGACCGCCGAGCAGCTGCTGCAGCTCTGAACGCACGTCCGCCTTGGTATGGGCGTCGAGCGCGGCGAGCGGCTCGTCGAGCAGCAGGATCTCGGGGTCGCGCGCGAGGGCGCGGGCGAGCGCGACGCGCTGGCGCTCGCCGCCCGAGAGACTGCCGGGACGAGCGTGCTCGAGGTGACGGATCCGGAAGCGGTCGAGGTACTCGTCGGCCTCGTGGCGGCGCGCGTACTCGACGTTCTGGCGCACGGTCAGGTGGGGGAACAGTGCGTAGTCCTGGAAGACGAGCCCGACGCGCCGCTCCTCCGGCCGCATGGAGATTCCACTCTCTGCGTCGAACCAGGTCTCGTCGTTACACCGGATCGCGCCTCCGGCCGGCTTGACGAGCCCGGCGATCGCGTTGAGCACGGTGCTCTTCCCGGCGCCCGAGGGGCCGACGAGCGCGAAGGTCGAGTCGACCGCGAGACTCAGGCGGAGCTCGAAAGCCCGAAGAGGGACGGTGACCTGCTCGAGGGTGAGCGTTGCCATGTGAGTGCGATTCTGAGCGTCAGGAGCAGGAGGGCGCTGATCAAAACCAGCACGCCGCCCATCGCGAGCGTCGTGTCGAAGTTCACGTCGAACTCGGCGTAGATCGCGAGCGGCAGCGTCTGCGTGACCGCTCGCAGGCTCCCCGCGAACATGATCGTCGCCCCGAACTCCCCGAGTCCCCGGGCGAAGGAGAGGGCGAGTCCGGCGATCAGCCCGCCGCGGGCGAGCGGCAGCACGACGCGGAAAAAGGTGCGGACGGGCCCGGCGCCGAGCGTGCGAGAAGCGGCCGTCAGGTGAGGATCGGTCGCCTCGAAGCAGGCAATCGCCTGGCGGATGTAGAGCGGACTCGCCACGTAGGCGACGGCGACGGTGACCGCGGCCTGGGTGAACGCAAGCTCGATCCCGAGCCCGCGTAGGCTGGAGCCGAGCAGCCCGAACCGGCCGAGTGCCGCCAGCAGGCCGACTCCGGCGACCGCCGGCGGGAGGACGAGCGGCAGCTCGACAAGCGTGATGGCGAACGAGCGCCCCGTGAACCGGCGCGTCGCGAGCAGATAGGCGGTCGGCGTGCCAAAGAGGACGATCAGCGCCTGGGCGATCAGGCTCGTCTTCAGGCTGACGATCAGCGCGTCCGTGACGACGGGGTTCGAGAGCTGGTCGAGCACCTTCCCCGGCGAGGTGTGGACGAAGATGCCGACGATCGGCAGCAGCAGGAAGGCGAGCGTCAGGACCGCAACGGCAACGAACAGGCCGTAGCCGATCGCGCGCTTCAACTAGTTCTTCTTCGTCGGCTTGACGCGCGCCAGGAAGCCGAAGTTGTGCAGTTTCCTCTGCCCGGCCTTGCTCAGCACCCGCTTGATGAAGGCCTGCGCGTCGGTCTTGTCGCTGCTGTGGGAGACGACGCAGATCCCGTACTGCACCTTGGGCTGCGCCCAGGCGGGAACCTTGATCACGGTCACCTTTCCGGGGACCGTCTTCGCGTCGGTCGAGTAGACGAAGCCGGCATCGGCCTCGCCAAGCGCGACCTTGGCCAGCACCTCACGCACGTCCGTCTCCTGGCTGACGACGTTCTTCAGCACGGCGGACGAGAGGTTCATGTTCTTCAGGACCTGCAGCGTGTAGCTGCCGACGGGCACACCGGGCGCGGCGATGTCGAGCTTGACCCCCGACTTCGTGAGGTTGTAGATGCTGTGGATGTTGGCCGGGTTCGAATTGGGCACGACGATCACGAGCGTGTTCCGCGTGAAGACGACGGGCTTCGAGCACAGGCCGGACTGGAAGAGCTGGATCGGGAGCGTCATGTTGGCCGAGGCGAACACGTCCGCCGGCGCGCCCTGCTTGATCTGCGCGGCAAGCGCGTTCGACCCGCCGAAGGAGTACTTCTCGGTCTTGTCGATCGCCGGGAACACGTTGGTCAGCGAGGCGGCGGCGTACACCGTGATCTGCGACCGCGCCGCTGCGTGCCGTGTTGCGGACGCGGCCGGCGCGGCGAGAAGCGCGAACAGGGACAGGAAGACGACGGTGCGCTTCATCTAGCTCTGCACCATCACGTTCGTCGATTTGACGATCGCGGTCGCGGCCATTCCCTTCTTCAGCCGCAACTCCTCGACCGCGTCCCGGGTCACAATCGCGACCAGCCGGACGGGGTCGGCGACAACGAGCTCCACCTGTGCCATGAGTCCCTCCACTTTCACGTCGGTCACGGTCGCCTGGAAGCGATTGCGGGCGCTGAGATGAGCACCCTGCGCGTCGCCGCGGATCCGGTCGATCTCCTGCGCCGACACGAGCCGCCGGTTGTTGTCGTCGCGCGTCACCCGGAGACGGCCGGCGCGATCCCAGCGCCGCAGCGTGTCGAGACTGATCCCCAGCGCCGCCGCCGCCTCGCCTGCCGTGTATTCCTGCTTGGCCATCAGCTCTCGAACCGGTCGAGGGCATCCGACGCCGCGGCCATCTGCAGCGCAGGCGCGAATGCCCTGCCGATTACACCCCCGCCCGCAAGCTCCGCCAGCGCGCCTGCATGCTGCGCCTCGTTCGCCGCGATCTGCCCGATCGGCAGCCGCAGCTCCGGCGTCTCGACGTTCTCGACCGCCCCGAGATAGGCGCCGAGGAGCAGACGCTCGATCTGCTCGGCCAGCCTCAGGATCGAAGCCTGGCTGCGGAAGCTCTTCCTCGGATAGGTGAAGTCGATGTCGCCGGACGTGGCGGGCGTCCCCCCCGCAGCCGTCAGCACGCCCGCCAGCTTGGTGTAGTGCGCCTTCTCGTCCGCCCGCATCTTGCGAAGCACGGGACGCGCGTCGTGCCGCAGCTTGCCGCTTGCCAGCGCCGTGCCCTGGAAGTCCAGAGCCAGCAGCTCGGCCGCGATCAGGAGGCGCAGATAGGCGAGGTCGGCGTCGGGGATCGTTGCGGCCGAGGCGGCGCCGGCGAATGCCGTCAGCCCGGACGCCGATACGAGCAGCGCGCCGCCGCCAACAGCCCCGCGACGCAACAAACCTGCTCTCGTGAACTCAGTCGACACGATCCCCTCGCCTCGTTGAATGCCGATGCATTGCCTATGCGATTTGCGAGGATATAGGAGTGCAGTCGACACGAGTAGGATCAACCGCATGACCGCAGCCGACCTGATGCTGCGCAACCCGAAGACGCTGGCCGGGAACGCCTCGGTCGCCGAGGTGCGCGACCAGCTCGCCAATCCGAAGGTGCAGATGGTTCTACTCGCGGACGGTGAAGTCTTCAGAGGAGCGGTCACGGCGATTCCGGATGGAGCCGCGCCCGCCGACCTCGCGCTCGATTACGCCGTGGACGAGCCCGAGACGCTCCCGCCCGACGCCTCGGCCGACGAAGCGTTCGAGCGCGCCTCCGCCAACCCCCACCGCCGCGTGATCGTGCTCGACGCCGACGACAACCTCGTCGGCCTGCTCTGCCTCAACCAGAACCGCACCGGCTTCTGCAGCTGAAAGGGCTTGTCCGCGCCGGATTTCGCGGGTAATCTTCGCCCGTCTTGGGGGCGGCGCTACCGATCTTCTTCGGCGAGGACGATCCGGAGGCGCCGGAGGCGCACCGGAGGGACCACTCGCGGCTTTCGCCGGCTACGGGGGGCGAGCCGACCGAGGGCGAGGCGAGCCAGCCGCAGGTGCTCGTCGTCGAGGACGACCCGGCGATGCAGATGCTCGTTGCCTTCAACCTACGCGTGGCGGGCTTCGACGTGAGCACGGCCTCGACCGGCCGCGAGGCGCTCGCGCGCGCGCCGGAGCAGCGCTTCGACCTCATCCTGCTCGACGTGATGCTGCCCGATCTCGGCGGCTTCGAGGTCGCGGAGGAACTGCGCGCGGCCGAGCCGACGCGCGACGTCCCGCTCGTATTCGTGTCAGCGCGCACGTCGCCCGCCGATCTCGCACGCGGGCGCGCAGCAGGAGCCGTCGACTACGTGACGAAGCCGTTCGACCCCGTTCGGCTCGCGGACCGGCTCCGTGAAGATCTCGACGAGCTTGCCCGGGGGAGCGCCGACGACGTCTGGGAGCTCCGTTTTGGCCGAGACTGACCCCGATCGAGTCGCACGACAGCCCGTCTTCGGGGCGCTGGCCCTGCTGATCCTGGTCATCCTCGCGCTCGTCGCAGCGGGAGTATTCGCGACCTGGCGGATCTACTCGCTCGGAAACCACCGCTTCATCGACCAGGCCGGGCCGTTCTTCGCGGTCACGGAGGACCTCGCCAACGAGATGCTGAACGAGGAAACGGGCGTGCGCGGCTATGTGCTCACGGGCGACCCGGCGACGCTCAGGCCCTATCACCAGGGACGCAAGCTCGTCGGCCAGGAGCTCGCGCTGATCAAGAAGGACCAGTCGTTCAACCCGCGCATCCCGCACGACCTCGCGGCGATGACCAAGGAGGTGAACGCGCTCCAGAAGTACTACGCCCACCAGATTGCACTCGTGCGCAGCGGCCCGGCCGGGCAGAGACGTGCCGCAAGGAACACGCTGGTCGGGAAGGACCACTTCGACCACCTGCGTGGCGCTTCGAGGGCGCTGATCGCCGACGCCGCGGCCGTCGTCCAGCGGTCGCACGACGAGCAGCACAGCACGCTCGTCGGCTCGTTCGTGTTTCTCGGCATCATCGGCGCGCTCGCGCTCGCGCTCACGATCGGGCTCCTGCTCTCGGTGCCGCGACGGCTACTCGGGCTCGTGCGTGAGGAGCGCGATGCGCGGCAAGAGGCGCAGGAGGGCGCGGACGCGGCTCGCGCGCTCGCGCACGTGCGGGACGCCGTGCTGCTGCTCGATGCGGACGGAGCGGTGCGCTACGCGAATCCCGCTGCGAACTCTCTGCTCGCCGGTGTTGAGATCGGAGGAGTGCTCGAGGAGCTCGGGCACGGCAACGTCACGGCGGCGGGGCCGCGTCCGGTCTCTCTCGCAGGCCGAGAGCGGTGGCTGACGTTTGCGGAGACGCCGTTCGACGGCGGACGGGTCGTCGTCCTGCGGGACGTGAGCGAGGACATGCGTCTGGAGCGGCTGCGCGCCGACTTCGTGGCCACGGCAGCTCACGAGCTACGCACCCCGCTTGCGGCGGTGTACGGGGCCGTGCGGACGCTACGGCACTCCAAGCACGAGCTCAGCGAGGAGATGAGCACGCAGTTCCTCGCGATGATCGAGGACGAGGCCGAGCGGCTGAAACTCGTCATGGACCAGCTTCTCGTCTCGGCACAGCTCGACCGCGACGAGGTCACCATGCACCGTGAGGCCGTGGACCTCGCCGAGCTCTGCAAGAGCATCGCAGGCACGGTCGAGCTCCGGAAGCCGGAGTCGATCGAGCTCGCCGTGCGAGCGCCCGAGGACGTGGTCGAGGTCGACGCCGACGGCGAACGGCTCCGGCAGGTGGTTGCGAACCTGCTCGACAACGCGATCAAGTACTCCCCGGGCGGAGGCCGCGTCGAGGTGCGCGTCGGCATGCAGGGCGGGAGCGGCACGATAGAGGTCGCCGACCAGGGCCTCGGGATTCCCGCCCATGAGCAGCAACGGATCTTCGAGAAGTTCTACCGCCTCGATCCGTCGATGACGCGCGGGATCGGCGGTTCCGGGCTCGGGCTCTACATCAGCCGCGAGCTCGTCCGGCACATGGGCGGCGAGATCATCGTCGATTCGCAGCTCGGCGAGGGATCGACGTTCACGGTGCTCCTGCCGCTCGCGCATGTCCCGCGGCTGCGCCGCGAGGAGAGCGCGGCGGTATCCCGCACCGCAGACCGAGCCGGCTCGAGCTAGCGCGTACGCGCGGCGATGGAGCTAGTCGGACTCGAACCGACGACCTCCTGGGTGCGATCCAGGCGCTCTCCCAGCTGAGCTATAGCCCCGCGAACGGCCCCAGTGTAGCTAGGCCGTTTGCCGTTTCTCGTCCAGCCTTCCGTCGCGGATCGTCGCCGCCATCTCCTTCGACTCGTCGCGATAGAAGCTTCCGTCCTCGAACTCGATCCAGGGGAACTGCTTCTGGCCCGTCTGCTCGAGCGTCCGTTCGCGGCTCGAGCTCTTGAACGACGAGCCCTCCTTGACGACTTCGTACTCGACCCGCGACTCGTCCAGCGCCTTCTGGACCCGCCAGCAGGGATGGCCGCCGACCTTGACCCACATGACGCTACAGCGGTGCAGCTTCACTGCCATCTTTTCCTCCTTCGCTCCCGGCGGTCCTACGATACGAGCGTGCGCGCGGTTTACGAAATCCGGCCGCCGGCCTGGGGCGAGACGCTCGTGATCCTCCAGTCGGTGAGCCTGCCCGAGGGCCCGGAGCGCGTGCGGGCGCGCGTGGTCGACGTGGATGGAGAGCGCGTCACCGTGGAGTTTCCGGCGCTCGACGGCGAGACGAGCCCTGAGCAGCTCCTGGCCGCCTGCGTCGCCGGCGAGTGGGCGGACCGCGGCGACTTCGAGCGGTGCCGCCTCGTCGAGGTGGCGTGGCCGGAGGGGCTGCCGGGCCCGGCGTTTCCTGCCGCGGTGGGAGTCTCCGTCGGTGCCATCGTCAAGCCGGCGCTCGGCCTGGCACCGGAGGAGGCGGCCGCGGTCGCGGCGGAGCTCGCGGCGGGTGGCGCATTGCTGGTCAAGGACGACGAGCTGCAACGGTCGTCGCCGGATCGCGTTCGGGCGATCAACGCTGCGATCCCCGAGCACGTCCTCTACGCGGCGAACGTCACGGGCGGGGACGTCGAGGCGATCGTCGCGGCGGGCGCGCGTGCCTTGATGGTCAACGGCTTCATCGCCGGCCTCGGCTCGATCGGGCGGCTGCGCGAGTACGGCCTCCCGATCTTCGTCCACCGCGTCGGTTCGGCCTTCTGGCGCCGCGGCGGCCCGGTCTCGGTGTCGGCGCGCGTCATCGCCGAGCTGACGCGGCTGCTCGGCGCGGACTACGTGCAGGTCGGCTCTTTCTCGCCGCGCACCTTCGACACGGACGACGAGGTGCGGGAGCAGATCGAAGCCGCACGGCCCGCGACGGCCGTGATCGGTGGAGGAATCGGCGCCGACAACGCACGAGAGCAGCTCGAGCTTGCCGACACGTGCGAGGGCGTCATGCTCCTGCTCGGCTCCGCCGCCTACGCTCACCCGGACGGTGTCCGGGCGGGCGTCGCGGCTGCCGTCGAGGCGATCGCGAGCTAGGCCGCGAAGAGCGTCAGGTCCGGCTCGCGCTCGCCCCGCAGGACGGCAAGGTCGAGCGCCACGCAGCGGATCCCGCGCGACTCGGCGAGCGCGACGGCCTGCGGCTTCAGCCGCTCGGCGGCAAGGATCCCGCGGCAGCTCTCCTTCGCCGGATCGCGCCGGATGAAGTCGAGGTAGCGCGTCAGCTGCTCCACTGCCTCGATCGTCCCGATCCGCTTGACCTCGACCGCGATCCACTCGCCCTCGGCGCCGCGGCACATGAGGTCGACCGGCCCGATCTCGGTCTGCCACTCGCGCCGCACGAGCGTCAGCGGCTCGCCGAGCGCGTCGGGCGCAGCCGCGAGCGCCTCCTGCAGGTCGCGCTCCACGCCGTCCTTCTGCAGCGCCGTCGACTCCCCCATGTCATGCTCGACGTCGCTCAGCACCTCGAGCAGCCGGATCTCGAGCGCGTCGTCGCTCTTCGGCTTCGTCACGACGAGCCGGTCACCCTCGTCGGCGAGGAAGGTCGGAGCGGTCATCCAGTTGAGCGGCTTGTAGCCACCGGCGTCGTCGTGCACGAGCACGGAGCCGTCGGCCTTGAGCATCAGGAGCCGCACCGCCTCCGGCAGAAGGGCCGAGACGCGGCCGGCGTACTTCACCTCGCAGCGGGCGACGATCAGGCGCACGCCGGGCAACCTACTGTCCGTTTCGGACATGGCCGGAACCAGGTTCCGGACGTGTCCGTTTCAGCTGCGTTCGACGCGCGAGCCGCCGACGATCGACTCGGTTCCGTCGTCGAAGCGCACCCACGCCTTGCCGTTGCCGTCGTAGTCCGGGGACCAGACCAGCAGCGTCGCCGGGCGGCCGCCGACGGTGACCTGCTCGGTTCCCTCGGGCTCTGCGCCGCTCCAGACCTTGATGAACGGATTGTCTCGGCGCTCGCGCCCGATCGTCGTCTCCTCCGTGTGCCCGGGCAGGACGCGGGTCGTGTCTGGCAGTTCGAGCAGGACCTCCATGACCGACCGGCGAACGGCGTCGACCTCGCCGCCGCCGACGGCGTCGCGGAACAAGGTGTCACCGGTCGCGACGAGCCCGTCGTCGATGACGAACGAGAGACCGTCGTCCGAGTGGCCGGGGGTCCGCAAGGCGCGCACTGCCAGTCCATCCCACTTCCACTCGCCCGGCTCCGCGAGCACCGGGATCGAGTAGCGGCTCGCGAGCGCTGCCTCGTTCTCGACGTGATCGTGGTGCGCATGCGTCCGTAACAGCGCGACAGGCCTCTTCCCCCACCGCTCGACCGCCTCGACGAGCGGCGTCACGTCCGCCCCGGAATCGACGAAGACCGCCGCCTCGCCTTCCTCGGGAGCGACCGCGAAGGCGTTCGACAGCCAGTCCGGATGCATGCTCCGCGCGACGAGCACGGCAGCTAGGCTAAACGCATGGCGGGCCTCATGTCGCGCACAGCGCTGATCATCAAGTCGAAGTACTCCGCGCTCCTGAACCGATCCGAGAACCCGACGCAGACGCTCGACTACTCGTACGAGCAGATGCTCGAGCAGCTCCAGAACGTCAAGCGCGGCACCGCCGACGTGGTGACGGCCAAGAAGCGGATCGAGCTGCAGCAGCAGAAGCTCGAGCAGAACGTCGTCAAGCTCGAGACGCAGGCGCGCCAGGCCGTCTCCGCGAACCGCGAGGACCTTGCCCGGCAGGCGCTCGAGAAGAAGGCGATCGCGCAGGGGCAGCTGCAGGACATGGACGGCCAGGTCACGCAGCTCGAACAGCAGCAGCAGCAGTTGATCGAGTCGCAGCAGGCCCTCCAGTCGAAGATCGAGTCCTTCCGGTCGCAGAAGGAGATCCTCAAGGCGCAGTACTCCGCGGCCGAGGCGCAGGTCAAGGTCGGCGAGGCGGCGACCGGGATCGGCAAGAACATGCAGGACACGGGTCTCGCGATCGAGCGCGCGAAGGACAAGACCGAGCAGATGCAGGCGCGTGCCTCGGCGATCGATGAGCTCACGTCGAGCGGGGCGCTCGAGGACTTCACGACCGGCGACCAGACCCAGCTCGACCGCGAGCTCGCGCAGATCTCCTCGTCGGCGCAGGTCGACGACGAGCTCGCGAAGCTCAAGGCAGAAGTCGGCTCCGGTGGCGCGCAGAAGGAAATCGCGGCCGGCGACGGCGAGCCTGCCACCGACGCGGCGGATGAGCAGCCGGCGGCGCAGCCCGCCGACGAGTCCAGCAAGTCCTGACCCGCTTCGGCGACATCCTCTTCGGGCGCAAGAAGCTGCAGGAGCCGGCGGCCGACCGGATCTTCGCACTCTCGACTGCGGCGATCACGCTCGATACGGCGTGCTCGCTCAAGCCCGCCGGCGCGGGCGCGGTGATCTTCAAGCCCCTGTCGGCCGGCGAGTTCGACCAGGCGGAAAGGGACATCGACGAGCTGCTCCAGGGCATCTCGAAGGAGGCCGGCTCGACGCTCGACCGGAAGACCGACTCGTTCGGCTACCAGTGGCTGATCGTCCGCGACGCCGACATCGAGGACCAGGTCGCCGGCGTCCATGCCGTCGCCTCGGAGCTCGAGGCGCGCGGTTTTGGCGGTCAACTCCTTGCCGCCGCCTTCCGCTTCGACGGCGAAGAGCATCCCGTTTACTGGATCTACGGCTTCAAGACCGGCACGTGGTGGCCGTTCATCCCCACGGGCAAGGAGCAGGAGCGGGACAACGCCCGGGAGCTGGAGCTGAAGGCAAAGCTCGAGCCGGAGCTACCGATCGAGCCGGACCTCGGCCGCTGGCTCGCGCTCTTCGACGCCCCGATCTAGGCGACGGGGCGGCCCATCTCGCGGGCGATCTCGGAAAGGGCCGCGATGCGCTTCTCGAGCGGCGGGTGATCCATCAGCCACTCGCTCATCTGGCTCTTCCAGTTGGTCGGGATGATGAAGAAGGCATTCATGCCCTGGACCTCGCGCAGGTCGCGCTGCGGGATCTGCACGATGTCGCTCGAGATCTTCTGGAGCGCGCTCATCAGGTTCTCGGGCGTGCCGGTGATCAGCGCCGAGCCGCGGTCGGCCGCGTACTCGCGGTAGCGGGAGATCGTCCGGATCAGGACGAAGCTGACCGCGTAGGTGATGATGGCTACGGCGGTGACGATCAGCCAGACCGGCACCTGGTTGTTGTTGTTGTTCCGGCCGCCGCCGCCGAAGCCGCCGAACATCCCGGCGTAGAGCCCGAACCGGGTCAGCAGCGCGGCGAGCATCGCGAAGAAGCTCGCGACCGTCATGACGAGGACGTCGCGATTCGCAACGTGCGAGAGCTCGTGGGCGAGGACGCTCTCGACCTCCTTCGGCTCGAGCCGGCGCCACAGCCCCGTCGTAACCGCGACAACTGCGTGCTCCGGGTTTCGGCCGGTGGCGAACGCGTTCGGCACGTCCGTGTCGACGACCGCTACCTGCGGCTTGGGGAGTCCTGCCATCGCGCAGAGGCGCTCCACCATCGCGTGCAACTCCGGCGCCTCGTCGGCCGAGACGATCTTCGCCCCTGAAGCAGCGAGCGCGATCTTGGCCGAGGTGTAGTACTGGAAGAAGGCGAGACCGACGACGATCACGAGCAGCGGGGCGAGCCCGATGTTCAGGAAGTAGAAGAGAGCAAGAGCGAAGCCGACATAGAGCAGGCCGAGCAGGCCGCCCGTGAAGAGCATCCGCAAGGAGAGGCCACGATCGCGGCCAAATGATCTGCGTTTCATGGGACCAATGGTACTCAGCGGGTCAGGTCTGCCGGTTCCCGCGCCCGCGGTCTTAGCGCTTCATTAGAGTCTCGCAGCGGTGGGCCGCCGACCTCTTGTCATCGCCGCCGCGCTGCTCTGCGCCGTCGTGTTCGCGGGCTGCGGCTCCGAGGGCGTCTCCTCGCCCACGCCGAACACCGTGATCGGCACCGTCGCGGCCGCTCCGACGTTCCCGGTTGTCCCGGCGTTCCACCTCAAGGGCGATCCGAACAAGGGGAAGGCGGTCTTCGCGAGCTCAGGCTGTGGGAATTGCCACACGCTTGCGGCCGCCAATTCCACCGGCACCGTCGGGCCGAACCTCGACTCGCTGAAACCGGACTACCGCGCGGTCACCGCGCAGGTGACGAACGGCAGCTCCGGGATGCCGTCGTTCAAGAGCTCGCTCAGCACGCAGCAGATCGCGGATGTCGCCGCCTACGTCGTGACGTCGACCGGCGGCACGGTGCCGTAGAGCTTCCGGCCGGATTCCCGGCGCGCGTCGCCGCCTTCGCGCTCGACCTCGACCGCACGCTGATCGCCGAGGACGGCGTGCTCCGGCCCCGTACCCGTGAGGCGCTGCACCGCACCAGGGCGACCGGCGCTCACGTCGTCGTCGTCACCGGCCGCATGTTCCGGGCGGTGCGACCGTACCTCGAGCAGGCGGGGCTCGACGATCTCGTCGTCTGCTACCAGGGCGCTGTCGTCGCCGACCCGACGAGCGGCGACTTCCTGCTCCACGTGCCGATCCCGCTGCCGGAGGCCCGGGAGGCGATGGAGGCCGTGCTCGCGGCCGGGTTCCACCTCAATTGCTACGTCGACGACCTCCTCTACGTCGCCGAGGTGACGCTGGAGGCTCGCCGCTACGCCGACTTCCAGAACCTCGAGATCCACGCCGTCGGCGACCTCCGCGCCTGGCTCGACCGCCCGCCAACGAAGCTCGTTGCCGTCGGCGACCCCGACGCGCTCGACGCGCTCGAGAAGGAGCTGAAGCCGCGTTTCGCCGGGCGCCTGTTCATCTCCAAGTCGCTCCCGTACTTCCTCGAGTTCGCGCACCCGGAGGTGAGCAAGGCGAGCGGCCTCGCCTTCGTCGCGGAACGCGACGGCTTCGGCCCCGAGCAGACAGTCGCCTGCGGCGACGGCGAGAACGACCGCGAGCTCCTCGACTGGGCCGGCTTCGGAGTCGCCGTGGCGAACGCGCACGAGGACGTGCTCGCCCGCGCCGACCTGGTCGTTCCCTCCGTGCAGGAGGAGGGGGTCGCTCTCTTGCTGGAGACCTACCTAGACTCACTCCCGTGATCGACGCCCGAGCAGCCCGCAACGAGCCGGACGAGTTCCGGCGCCGCCTCGCGCGCAAGGGCGCGGCCGAGGAGTTCGACACCTGGCTCGCCGCCGACGAGCGCTGGCGGGAGCTCGTGCCTCGCGTCGACGAGCTTCGCTCGCGCACGAAGCTGAAGGGCAAGCCGACACCGGAGCAGCTCGAGGAGCTGCGCGGCGTGAAAGAGGAGCTCCAGCGCACGGAACAGGAGCTCTCGGAGGCCGAGGCGACCCGCGACGAGGTCGGCCTGCGGATCCCGAACCTGCCCGCTGACGACGTCCCCGACGGCGCAACCGAGGACGACGTTCGCGTCGAGCGGGTCGTAGGCGAGCCGCCGCGGCTCATCGATCCGAAGGAGAGCATCGAGCTGGGCCACTTCGACATGGAGCGCGCGGCTCGGATGAGCGGCGCCCGCTTCGGCTACTGGATCGGCGACACGGGCCGGCTCGCGCTCGCGCTCTACCGCTACGCGCTCGACCGGCTCGCCGCCAAGGGCTTCGTGACGATCCTGCCGCCGGTGCTCGTACGCGAGGAGGCGCTGATCGGAACGGGCGCGTTCCCGTCCGACGAGCAGAACGTCTACGAGATTCCGGCGGACGGTCTCTACCTGTCGGCGACGGCCGAGATCCCCGTGGCCAGCCTCCACGCAGGAGAGATCCTCGAGGCGGAGACTCTGCCGCTCCGATACGTCGCCTTCTCGCCCTGCTTCCGGCGCGAGGCCGGCGCCGCCGGCCGAGACACGCGCGGCATGTTCCGCGTCCACCAGTTCAACAAGGTCGAGCAGTTCGCTCTCACGCTGCCGGAGAGCTCGTGGGACGAGCACGAACTCCTGCTCGCGAACACCGAGGAGCTCGTACGCGAGCTCGGCGTTCCCTACCGGGTCGTCGTCCTGCCCGCCGGCGACATGTCGGCGGCGTCGGCCAAGACCTACGACGTCGAGATCTGGTTTCCGAGCCAGGAGAAGTACCGCGAGACGGCGTCGATCTCGAACACGACGGATTTCCAGGCCCGCCGGCTCGGCATCCGCTACCGCGACGGGAAGAGCCCCGAGCCGCCCCACATGCTCAACGGCACCGCCGTCGTCGACCGGATGGCGCTGGCGATCCTCGAGAACTTCCAGGGCGAGGTGCCGGACGTGCTGCGCGAGTACGGCGCGCCCGAGCGCGTCACTCCCTAGCTGGACCGGACCCAGTCCCCCGCGGTGTCTCGACGCGTGGAGGAGCGGCAAGCGACGGGTCGTGATCCAGGATTGCCCGCTGCAACCCTTGCAGCTCCTCGCTCGGCTCGAGCCCTAGCTCGTCGAGCAGAGCTCTCCGCGCGTCGCGATACACATCGAGCGCCTCGGCCTGGCGGCCGGAGCGGTAGAGCGCCACCATCAGATGGGCGCGCAGGCGCTCGTGGAGAGGATGGGCATGGACGAGCGCTTCGAGCTCCGGCACGAGGTCGTCGTGGTGGCCGAGGGCGAGCTCGAGGTTGATCCGCCGCTCGATTCCTGCCTGGCGGAGCGCCTCGAGACGCTCGATCTCGCGCTGCGCGAAGTCGTCGTAGGCGAAGTCGGCGAGTGCGGGCCCGCGCCAGAGGGCAAGCGCCTGCTGAAGCTTCGCGGCGGCCGGGCCACGCTCGAGCGGTCGCGCTTCGGCGAGAAGCTCCTCGAACTCGCGCACGTCGACCTGCTGCGCTGCGACCTTGAGCCGATAACAGGGCCCGACCGTCTCGATCGTCTCGGGGCCGAGCTGCTTGCGAAGGCTCGAGACGTATCCCTGCAGCGCCTTCGCCGCTGTGCCGGGCGGCTTGCCGGCCCACAGCTCGTCGATCAGCCGGTCGCTCGAGACGACTTCGCCGTCGTGCAACAGCAGAATTGCGAGCAGCTTTCGCTGTTGCCCCCCACGGAGCGCAACCTCGGTCGCGCCGTCGCGAATCTCGAGCGGCCCCAGGATCAGGTACCTCAATTCGCTCAACGAAGCGACCGTACAACCTCACGAGGCCGTTGGTAAGGGCGGCCTCTTACCGAGCCTTTACCGGTGTGTCACCGTTTCCTTGGTGGCTCTCCCGATGCTCCACCAAATGAACCGCAGCGGGCGGTTCGGAGCAAAGGGAGACACAGTGAACACCACCCACAAGATCAAGGCGGCGACCGCGACGCTGACGGTCGGCTTCCTGCTCGCAATCGCCCTTGCGGCGACCGCCCCGACTGCGTTCGGCCGCGAAGGGATGACCGCACAGCAGCGGCAGGCAGTGCAGCAGCAGCAGGCAGTGCGGGCGCGTGCCGAAGCTACGAATCGCTTCTACCAGCTGGGCGTCTACAGCCCGGAAGTGCTCCGTAGTCAGGCGACGAACCGCTTCTACAACCTCGGCACCCTCAGCTGGACTGGAGTAGCGACGAAGCGGGCCGAGGAGCTCCGCAGCCAGGCGACGAACCGCTTCTACAACCTCGGCACGACCGGAGCAGCGACGCAGCAGGGTGAGAAGCTCCGTGCCCAGGCGATGAATCGCGTCTACCACCTCGGCGTCTACAGCCCGACCGGAGTGCTGCGGGCTTTGGAGCGCCGGAGCGAGGCGACCAACCGGTTCTACCACACCGGTAGCGACGCGGTGGTCAGCACGTCGAGCCCCTTCGACTGGAGCAACGTGGGAATCGGCGTAGGCGGGGCGCTCGGGTTGATCATCCTCGCCGGAGCGATGACCGTCATGGTTCGGCGCCGGCCGTCGTCCCCGAGCACGACCTAGCCCTCCTGGTCGCACTCGAGGTCAAAAGGGAGGAGCTTCGGCTCCTCCCTTTTGCCGCGCTATGACTCTCGCGCGAGCCACTCCTTCGCGAGCCGCTTCTGCGCCCGCGTCAGCCACGCCTCCTCGACGAGATCCTGCAGCTCGCCGCGGTCGAGCTGCTTCAGGTCGGGAATCCGCATGAGCACGGCCGAGTAGCCCTTCCAGTGCGGCGTCGTGAAGTAGATTCCGCGCGCGTCCGACAGCAGTAGCTCCTTGACCCCGAGGTCGGCCACGCGGAAGACGAGAACGTCATCGAGGCGCTCGCCGGTCTCCGCGTCGACGGCATCCGGACGCCGGCTGCGATGGAAGCAGAACATCTTCCCATGCACCTTGTACGTCGGCCTGCCGTCCTCGACCTCCTTCGTCGCCTCGGGCATGCCGAGCGCCAGCTTGTCGAGATCCTTCATCGTCGCCACGGCTTGCGACACTAGTACGACGCGGCGGGGTGCCGGAGCGGTCTAACGGGGCGGTCTTGAAAACCGCTGAGCCTTCACGGGCTCCGTGAGTTCAAATCTCACCCCCGCCGCTCCCGTCGTTACGGGTCGCGGCCTCCGAGAGGAGTCGGATCAGCAGGCTGTCGAGGTCTTCGTAGCTGAGCCGAGGAAGCACGAGCTCCAAGGCCTGATCCAGGAACTCCGCCGACGCCGACCTGCCTGCAGCGTCGACGTGCCACAGTCGGATCTTCGTGGCGGTCACCTCGATGCCCTGGAAGGTGACCGTGGCCTTCAATCCTGGAGTCTCGGTCCTACCCGCCTCCTCCCCGGGGCCGCAACCGGGGAAGAGGCGTTCCGCAGAGTCAGGCAACCGAGGCACGAGTCGGGCGCCTTACCGTTCCTGGCCGGGAGGGGGATGCTCGTCGGTGTAGGCCACCAGTCGGCGCAGTGGGACGACTCTTGTGCCGGATTCCCGATCGAAGTGCACGACGGCGGCATCGGTTCCGTAGAGGTATCGGAGCACGCCCACGCGGCCACGAAGGCTGACGCGCTCGCCTGCGCGAAGTGGGCGTTCGGGACCAGTGCTCAAGGCGTTCATCTCGTTGGTCGGGTACATCCCTCACCTGATTAGAGGCATCCGGCCGGCCGATCCTTTCGGTCGGCGCTACGGGATCGGCACTGTGACCGTGGTGACAGGCGTCGTCGCCGTGACAGCTGTGGCAGTTGTCACGGTGACCGAGACGACCGGTGTGCTGACGGTCACGGTCGCCGGAGCCGTCACCCGCGATGTCGGGATCGGCAGTGTCGGAACGGAAACGGTCGGTACCTGGAAAGTCGTGGGCAACACGGACGCCACCACCCCGGCAGTCGACGAGCCGACGGACGCGGGTGTCGTATCTCCGCCAGAACCGTACGTCGCTGCCGGGGCCATGCTCACCACCGAGCGCTCGGTTGGCTCGAGGGGACGACGAACCAAGTGTCGACCGAGCGCGCCGAGAGGTCGACCTGCACCCGCCGTCAGCCGTGCAGGCTGCGACGCCGGCGCCGTCAATCGTCCAGCGCGCGACGCCGCCGCTGTCCTGTCGGTGCCGACCGGAGCGACCGCACGCGCGGCGACGATCCCTGCGGTCGCGAGACCGGCGGCCGCGACGACCGAGGCGGCGCCCTTAACCACCGCTACCTGGGGCATGCCGGCGTGCTTCGACCAACGCCACAACCCAAGACCGCCCACCGTGACGGCGAGCGTCTGACGGAGGTGCTGCCGGCCGCGGTGCAGGAGCATCGTCACGGCATTCACCGTCGTGCCCATTTGCTCCGCCGTTTCGCCGTATGAAAGACCGAGCACATCGCGGTACAGCACGGCCGCCTGCTGCTCTCTCGGCAGGCTCCCGAGCGCGTCGCGAATCTCGGACATCCGTGAGGCCTCC
>Ga0207665_10000619_pt1 | contig 23828 bp, 24 predicted proteins | sample LARL112metaG_FD_184351 | JGI IMG/M metagenome (GOLD analysis project Ga0207665, IMG submission 184351) | Corn, switchgrass and miscanthus rhizosphere microbial communities from Kellogg Biological Station, Michigan, USA - LAR L11-2 metaG... | ecosystem: Host-associated > Plants > Roots >... | reverse complement strand
CTTCGATTGAGAAGCCGAAGAGTTTGGGCAGTTGGCTGATCAGCACCGTCAGAGCTATTCCGTTCATGTAGCCATAGCGGATTGGCTTGGAGAGGAGCTCGGTTATGAAACCCAGCCGAGCCACACCGGCAAGAATACACGCGATTCCTGAGACAACTGCCATCATGCTGGCGAGCGCGACCGCACGAAGGGGCTCTCCGCCAGATAGCGGGAAGACAACTCCCAAGATTACTGCTGCCAACGATGAGTCCGGTCCCAAGACCAAAATGCGACTGGGTCCGAAAAGCGCATAAGCCAGCAACGGCACAATAGTTGCGTAGAGACCGTAGATGCCCGGCAAGCCCGACGCCACGGCATAGGCGATGCCAACCGGCACCAACATCGTTGTCAAAACCAGTCCGGCCACAATGTCATTAGGCAGCCACTTCGCTTCATATTGGCGCAGAGTAACTAGCCCCGGTAGCCATCGCGTCCAGTCCATTTCGTGTGGTCCACTCAGGGGTTTCGAGCAGAACTAGCAATCGATCCGAGAAACAGCGCCCGCAGCACCGACGCGACGCCAACCGTGTAAAGCGACGCGACAGCAACGGTCCACACCCTTGAAAGGAAAAGAGTGCCGCTATCTTGTGGCAGAGGGGATAGGCCGAGCCCTAACACCACCAAAAAAGTAGCTATTCCGACTGTGTAAATGGGAGCCATGTCACCACCCTCAGCAACTTTTGCGCCGAAGAGGAGCGCGAAAAGAAACACCACGAGAAAAAGAAGGGCGGGGGCGGGAAGCAAAGAAATTAGCAGGTAAGCAACAGTTGCAGCAAAACCGCCGACGATGTTTCCCATGAACAAACCCAAGGCCGCTCCTTTGCCTGCGATTGCCGACTGCTGCAGAATGGTGATCGCCGTAGTCATGATAACGATAATGCTTGTTGGGGTTCCCGACCCCATAAAATAAACGAAAAGGCTCATCAGCACCGCGGTGTTCGCCAACGCAGCGCGAACGGGAGTGCTTTCGTCAATAGCATTTGGCGGAGCTTGCTCGGCAACTGGATGAGAAGGAAACAGCGCATGAACCAGGAACGTCAGCAGCGCAGCGATGATGCTCCCGACGATCAAATCGTGCACAAGGGCGTAAGCTAGCTCAAGCGAGCTGAGGGCCATCAATGGCACAAATGAAGAGGTTATCAGCAGGATGCCCGCCGCGGCTTTACCGCGTGCAAGAGCCAAAAACTCAAGGAAAATGATAAGCGCAAAAACAAGAGCAAAATTAAAGGCCCTGTCGATAAAAATTAGCGCGATCAGGAGGCTGAACATACAGCCAACGGCCATTAATGCCACAAACCCGAAGGCACGTTTCAAATCGAGAGACCGACGGGCCGATAAAAGCTGGACAGCTAGCAGAGAGGGCAGGAACGGAAAGTCCCAACCTAACAAATGTCCGAGTGTGAAGCCGATCGACGCAGCCAGCGAAATTCTGAATGCGAAGCTATGCTGCTCAGCGCTTTTTCCTTCCGTCAACGAGTTGTGACTAACTGACATAAGTGAGGATGGCGATCAGCCGGATCCAGAAGGCGCCGATCGCATTCAAGATCGGGTTGCTCGTTGCGTAAACGATAACATTAGCCTGAGAACCCAGTCGCATTCCCGGCAAATAGTCTTTTTCATCGAGATTGATCCTCACTGGAAAACTTTGCGGGGTGCGCGTCAGCCCCGTGGGGGCGTTGACCTTGGGAAGACCCGTCGAGGGGTCAATCGCACCTTGTGAAACGCCCCACCCTAGGCTTTCCACTTTACCTCCAAAGACTCGTCCCGGAAAAACGTCGAGCACAATTTCTGCCGGTAGCTCAGGCTTGATAGTTTCCAGGCTATTCTCTCGAAAATTCGCACTAAACCAGACATCGCGAGCGTCAATGAATGTGAGAGCTGACTGGCCGACGCCAATGAATTGACCGAGTGTTAGTTGGAGGTTGGTGACCACGCCGTCAGACGGCGCAATGATCGTCGTGCGAACTATATCGAGCTTGGCTTTTTCGGCGGCAGCGAGGGCTTCACGCAATTCTGGATTCTCGGACCCTTGCGGCCCGAGCTGCTCCTTTGCTTTTGCGAGCTCAGCCTCCGCCTCTCTGACGGTCGCTTCGGCTGCCTCAATTTCAGCTTTCGCCCGATCTTCGCGCGCCTTGGCGTAGACACCCTTTTCTACTAACTGCAGAACCCTGCTGGCCTGCTCCACGGTGTTGTCGCGCTTGGCACGTGCCTCGGTGAGGCGTTCCTGCGCCGAGGCGACCCCCGCAGTATTGGCTCCTATTGTTTGACCTACCCCTGCAATCTTGGCTTCGGCCTGCTCAAGCGCGATCTTGAAAGGCTCAGGATCAATGCGGAAGAGCAACTCGCCGGCTTTGACTTTCTGATTATCGCTTACACCGACTTCCAGAACGCGGCCCGCGACTTCCGGAGCAACTCGCAGGACATAAGCCTGCACAACGGCTTGTGAGGTGTAAGGCGTGGTCCGGTCAGCGATGATCGAATAAACGAACACAACGAAAATAATCGCGAGGACGATTAGCGTCCAACGTCGAACAGGGTCGCGTGTTCTTTCGATCTTTTCAGCCATCGACAGAGTCAATTCTCCTTTCTGGCTCCGTGTCCGTAGTAACGCCAATTCGGCGACGAGGAGGCGAAACAGCTAGCCCGACATCAAATGTGCTTCTTGAGTGGACCCCCGTCACTTTCGCACCTACAGTCTTAAATCTCACTTTAATGCGGAGCTGCGGGGGTGATGATACCAAGCGAACTTAGTCCGCTAACCGCCAACTGAACTGCTACTGCAGTCAGCAGGATCCCGAACACAACCTCAGAAATAACCAGGGTGGTGGGGTTTAGGCGTTTTGACAACTTGTCTATGTTGGCGAAAATCAAATAGTCGAATGCACCTACCAACAGCACCAGCCCGATCACCAGCACCACACTCGCCACCGAGACAACCTCATCTGATGCGATGATCAAAATCGTGATACCCACAGGATTGAGAAGATACGGTACCGCCAAGGGGTAGACGGCGATCTGCCGTGGATCCTGCTTAACCGGAAAATCCTCCACCTCTTTCTTTCCGTGTCCAACGACCATCTCGATTGCCAGGATCGTAAGAATGACCCCGCCAGCCACCGCGACAGCACCTCCCGAGATATGCAGGAGCTGCATCAGTAGAGCGCCAAACGCAAAAAGGATGAGCGCGGTGATCACTGCTATCGCAACCATTCGTCGGCCTATGGCCTTCTGTGTCTCCGCATCGAAGTGCTTGGTCTTTTCGAGGAATGGCACAAGCGCAATTTTCGGGCCCATGCCGATGAGCAGAAGCAGAAGCAGCTTCGCGACCAGCGCGACATTGATTACCGAAAAATCCATTAAGCACCTGCTCGCTTAGTGAGTTGCTCTCGCGTTGTTACTCACCGCCACGGTCACCTAACGACCCTACCCAATCGCTTGTTTAGAGGCTGACATCGGTTTGGCAGAGTAGTCGCGAAATACGACCGGTCGATCCTTGAGCGGCGGAGCCAAACAGGGTCAAGTCCTAAGACGCCTTTCTCTGCCACGCCAAGCTAGTTACGCGATGCAAACACCGACTCAACCGCCTGCATCAGAGGCACGTCTGGATTCTGAATGCAGTAGTCCTGGATTTTCTTTGTATCGGTATCGAGCTGCTGTACATCGACCATCGTGTCACCACGGGCACCATGATGGTAGCCGTTGAGCCATATCCCGATAAGTTTGGGGTTGGCGATTTTATAGGTGGCGAACTGCTCGCAGGTCATTTTAGTGACGTCTAAGGCAACCTGCGCTTGAGCGCCTGGGTACGGACTCGTGACGAGAGCGACCGCCAATGCGACACTTATAGATGTGGGCCTTGTCATGGCCGGGCCTCCCTGACGCCAACTTTCTCTTTCACTCGGGGTCAAGTCAATGGTCTAGGGCTGTGCAGAGAACCTAGTGCGCGTGTGCCACGGCAGCGCCGACTGCTCCAGCGCCAGTCCCGGCGCCCGTGCCATCAAAAGGCCGCCATTGGAGCAAGAGGTCCTGCGGTTAAAAACTGCCGCATAAACCGCACGGGGGAGCCTATGGGGTGCGTGAGGCACAACCCATTGTGTGCGTCCCTGCTGATCAGCTCTTTGCTCTTCGGCTGCGCCTCGCTGCCTCGCGATCCGGTGCCCCCCGCGTACGCCGACAAGGTGACCCTTCTTGACGGAACGCAAGTCCGCTATTGGGGCGATCGCTCTCCATCCAACATAAATGCACTGGCCGCGGAGAAGTGGGCCCAGGTTAGGGCTGCGAGACCATATCTACTCAAGCAGGGCACAAGACCACAGATCAGCTTTCTTGCGATTTCCGGCGGCGGTTCGGACGGGGCATTCGGGGCAGGCCTTTTGGTTGGCTGGACCGCGCGCGGCAACCGACCCGAGTTCGACATCGTAACGGGCATCAGCACTGGTGCGCTGACTGCGCCATTCGCCTTTCTCGGACCTCGCTATGATCCGGCGTTGAAGCAGGTCTACACAACCTATTCGACCGATCAATTGGTGAAGAAGCAGCCCATAAGAGGGCTGCTCGGCGGTGAGGGCCTCGCCAGCAACGCGCCGCTTGCGCAAGTCATCGCCAGCTACGTCGATGCTGATTTTTTGCAACAGGTCGCGCATGAACATGCGCGCGGCCGCCGCCTCCTGATCGGAACGACGAATCTTGATGCACAGCGCCCGGTGATCTGGGACATGGGCAAGATTGCCTCGAGTGGTGATCCTCGTGCCCTTGAGCTCTTTCGCAATGTGCTGCTCGCCTCGGCCGCAATCCCCGGCGTATTCCCGCTTTATATCGATGTACAGGCGGAGGGTCAGATCAGGGAGGAAATGCACGTCGATGGCGGTACAACCAATCAAGTGTTCCTGCTGCCAACGCAGATCAGGTCCGGCGCTATGGATGCCAAGCTTGGCATTAATCCGGTCCGTCACCTTTACATCATTCGCAATGGGCGTGTGGCTCCCGAGTTCAAAGCGGTGAAGGCCAGCACCCTAGCCATCGCCGGACGATCGATTTCGACGCTGATCAAAACGCAAGGCATTGGCGACCTCTACCAAATGTATGAGTTCGCGCGGCAGAACGGTATCGATTACAACGTTGCCTACATCCCAGGTGATTTCCCCGATACGAGCACGGAAGCATTCGATCCCAGATACATGTCTAAGTTATTCGACCTGGGTTACAAACTCGGGAAGAGCGGTACAGAATGGAAGAGGACGCCGCCGCGCCTGAGCAGTCCCCTATGACGATCAGCTCGCCTTCAGTTTGGAAGGCAATCGCTGTTGTTCTGGCGGTAATTCTGGCTGCGGTGATTATCTGCCTAGCGGTTCTTGCATCAGACCTGATGAAGTTGGGATTATCTTTTTTATGAGTTCAACACTCACTACCTTTCCGCCCACCGCATCCGACGCACCGCTCCCGCATAACGGGATTTCTAAGTTAGCGAAGCCGACTTAATTATGGGTCGAAACTTGCTCCAGCAGAAACTCGTGCCAAATTATTGTTCGATATTGCCCACTCTTCATTGTGGGAATGACGTGTGAATTTTCAGCGCGCCAGTTGTCGTGCTGCCCTTGGAGCCTTACCCGTCCAACGCTTGAACGCATGCGTGAATGCGCTGACGTTCTGATAACCTAGCAGCCAAGCGATCTCTGAAATTGACAGTGACTCATCCGTGAGGTGGCGTTTGGCAAGATCTGACTTGAGCCGCTGCACAACGCTCGCAAACGTCAATTGCTCTGTAGCAAGGCGGCGCGCCAGTGTTCTCCGACTTACGCCTAGTTTTCGGGCGACGGTGCCCGCTCGTGCCTTGCCATGCGGCAAAAGAACAGTAACGGCGTTCTCTACATTCAATCCAAACGAACTTGGCTTCGATCCCCGTTCAGAAATTGCTTCTTCGCAGTATTCAACCAAAAGCTCATTGAGGTAATGGTCAGCGCCGATTATCGGCGTACCTTTGATCGACGGTGAAAAGGCCAGCTCATCGACAGCCGCGCCGAACGTGATGTCGCTGCCGAAGAAGGTTCTAAACTCCGTAATATCGTTCTTGCGTTGATGGCTAAAACTGACACGAGTGGTTGGCAAATTCCGGTTGGTCAACTGACGACAGACACGAGTGAGCGCCACCATCGCGAACTCTATTTGATGGCGATCTGTGTAGCGCGAAACTCCGGCGTACTCGAAACTGAGTCCGACACTTTTGCCCTCATGGTATCTCAGCGTGATGCCTTCATTGACTACCGCGCTGTATCGTGCTGCTCGCTGTAGGGCCTCCTCGATCGTATCTGAGGACGCTAACACGTAGTGAAGCAGCCCAACCCCACGAAGATCGAATTTCTGAGCTAAGTGAAATCCGAGGCTGTCGTCTTTGAGTGTCCTCGCGGCGAGCGCGAGAAATTGGATTTGGGCTTTGACGGCAATCCGACTGCGAGGGTCATCGATCTGCTGCTGCGTGAGCCCTGCCTTGCGCAACAGCGGTTCAACTGCGACTCCTTCCTGTTTTGCCCGGTCGCAGGCGAGCCGAGTAACGATGCCCATCGCACTCGGAAAATTGTCGAGATCGACGCCGTTGGGATCGCGCATAGGTCAGCAATCTCAATTAAGTGCAACCCAGATTGAAGAAGCAAATCTTTGGCACATTCTAGCAAGTTTCGCTGGAAACATACTTGTATAGAGCGCGCCTGAGTGCGGCTATGCGAGGATCCGAGGCGATGCAGAACAGGGTGGCGTCGGCAGGGGGTTAATGCTGCGCATGGCGCCGCCCGGGCTCGTCAAGGTCAAGCTCGCGCGGACACCTTGGCGAGCCTTTGCCTTTTAAGCTGAGACCGGAGCTTATCGAGTTGGTGTTTAGGTTGGTCTAAGCGAAATATGATCGAATGACGGATCAACCATACGAATTGCGAGGTTCCGATGGCCACGGAGCGAGACTCTGGCGCGCGCCGTATTCTTGTTCTGTCGTCGACGTTCCCTAACCGGACCGACAGATTGGACGGAAGATCGTGCGGCAGGCTCGCTACGTGATAAAAAAGCCGCAGCCACATGAAAAGTTGACCCATGCTGCGTTTGAGCGTTGAAGTACAAAATCAAGATATTATCGTTCGCAACCCTGAAACCGGCTACTCTGTGACATACCGGCGGATGCCTGACTCACCCATGCTTATCGCTCTTGATCCTCTACGAGACGATCCCGACACAAACCAGGCAAAATTCCTCGCCGAAGCTTGGAGGGCCGCCTACACCAAAGCGAAGATGTTGGGTTGGCTTTGATGCTTAAGAGACACGCCCGCTTGGTGACATAGAGGTCTTTAGGCCACCCTTCATAAATTGCTGTTTGCCGAAGCTCGTTAGAAGGACCTTCGCTCGCAGCGTGCCTTTCAAGGCTTTTTCGCGAAGCGTGCTGTTTTCCGCTCAACTAGTGAATCGTCGAGCGTGGTGGGTTACAACCCCTGAGCAACATCGATGCCAGCGATATCGCACATTGATCTGGCCAATGAATGAGGGTCCCAATTTATTCGCGCCCCGGGAAACACCGCGAATGCTACGGCCCTGACGTGTTGCGATGTCGTGCACAATGTTCGGCAAACTTGGCTCGTGGCAGCGCTGTCGTTAGACTGACACCTGCAATTGCCATTGATCCGGGGGATCAAGTCAAAACAGTGAAAGGTGAGCTGTGGCTTCGCTGGCCCGGTGTCGGACCTGTAACGGCGAAAATCCTGAGGGGTCGAAATATTGCGGCGCCTGCGGCTCCCCCTTGCAACCCATTTGTTCTCACTGCGGCGCCTCGAATCCACCAGAAACACGTTTTTGCAACGCCTGCGGCAGTCCGATTAATCGGGAAATCAGCGGCGCGCGTGAAGGCACGCCGAAAGCAGCCACAAGCATCTCGGTTAATGATCTGGGCACGATTTCGCAATTGGCATTGGACGGAGAACGCAAGCTCGTTACAGCGCTCTTCATTGACATTATTGGCTCAACCGTACTGGAGCAAGATCTCGATCCCGAAGAAGCTCGAGCAATTATTGACCCTGCCTTGAAGTTAATGATTGAGGCTGTGCGCCGATATGACGGATATGTCGTTCAGTCGACGGGTGACGGAATTTTTGCCCTGTTTGGAGCTCCCCTTGCGCATGAGGATCATCCGCAGCGGTCGCTCTATACCGCGTTGCGTTTGCATGAGGACATGCGGCGCTACAGCGATCGGCTTCGTGCCGACGGACGTCCGCCAATCCAGGTCAGAGTAGGGGTGAACACGGGCGAGGTCGTGGTCCGCTCAATTAGGACCGGAGAGACCCAAACGGAGTACACGCCGATCGGCCATACAGTGAACCTTGCTTCCCGACTTCAGGCATTGGCCAGCCCTGGGTCGACCATAATAAGCGACAGCACTCGTAAGCTCGTTGAAGGTTTCTTTGCTCTTCGTCCGCTGGGTTCTGTTCGGGTCAAGGGGCTGAGCGAGTCGATCAGCGCCCACGAAGTGACGGGTCTCGGCCCCCTGCGGACGCGACTACAGAAGTCGGCAGGTCGCGGATTGTCTAAATTCGTGGGCCGCGAGAAGGAAAAGCACGAATTTCGCCGCGCGGCCGATGGGGTCAAGAAGGGATCTGGCGCGATCGTCGCCGTAGAGGCGGAACCCGGAATAGGAAAGTCGCGCCTATTCTTCGAGTTTAAATCTCAGGTAAGTGCCGACTGGAACGTGCTCGAAGCCTACTCGGTCTCTCACGGCAAAAGCTCGGCCTACCTACCAATTATCGAGTTGCTTCACACCTATCTCGAGACCGGCCGCAATGAAACCGTGGCATCACGAAAACAAAAGCTGGCCGCTAAAATCGAAGCAACCGATGCGACTTTGCTTGGGGACCTTCCCTACCTAAGTGCGCTGCTGGAAATCGAGGAGGAGAAAGAGAAGCTCGCCGCGATGGACTCGCAACTCAGGCGAACACGCACGCTTGAGGCATTGAAGCGTCTTATTCTAAGCGAGTCAAAAAGGCGGCCACTGATCCTAATTGTGGAAGACCTGCATTGGTTGGACGACGAAAGTCAGGCGCTGCTCGATCTCCTCGCCACTACGATTGACTCCGCGAAGCTCTTGTTACTCGTAAGCTACCGCCCGGAATACAGGCTGAGGTGGAGACACAAATCTAACTGTCTACGTTTACGGCTAGAGCCGCTTGCCTCCAACGACGCGCTGGAAATGCTGTCGGAGATGCTCGGGCGAGCCGAGGATGTCGCTTTCCTTAAAGATCGAATCATCGAGACCACTGGCGGCACGCCTTTTTTCATGGAAGAGACAGTGCAGTCACTTTTTGACGAGGGCGCGCTCGAGGAACGCGATGGGAAGGTGCAGCTCCTCAAGCCACTTTCCACTCTTAAGATCCCGCCTACAGTGCAAGCCATTCTCGCGGCTCGCATCGACAGGCTTCGCAATGACGAAAAGAATCTCCTGCAAATCCTTGCCGTACTCGGCCGCGAGTTCGTGCGAAGCCTTGCCCGCGCGGTCGCCGGACGATCGGACGAAGAACTTGATCGGCTTATCACCAGTCTCGAACTTGGTCAGTTCGTTTACGAGCAGCCTTCCATCAGCGATGTCGAGTACATCTTCAAACACGCTCTTACGCAGGAGGTCGCCTATAACTCCGTCCTGGTCGAGCGAAGAAGGCATCTGCATCAAAGTGTGGGACAGGCGATCGAGCTGCTCTATGCCGGCTCACTCGATGACCATCTGGCCGATCTTGCCCATCACTTTTCGCGCAGCGGCAATCGCGAAAAAGCTGTCGAATATCTTAGACGGGCTGCAACGCAGGCCTTGTCGCGGGGGGCTTCTGCCCAGGCAGTGAAGGATCTGGAAGCCGCCCGAAATCTCCTGAAGGATATTGAAGCCGGCATTCAGCGTGACCAAGCAGAACTGCAAATCTTAAATCCGCTCGGCACAGCTTACATTGCAACCCGAGGCTACGCCGCACCAGAAGTTGGCCCCGTCTTTCAGCGGGCGCGCGAAATTTGTGCGACAGTTGCCGAGCCGCAACAGCAATTCGCCATGGTGTTTGGGAATTTTGCCTGGCGCATCGTTCGCGGTGAAATGGATCTCGCGCTAGTCCTTGCCAATGAAGCTCTCGCTTTTGCCGAAAGGCATGCCGACCCTGGCATGTGGATGGAAGCCTTGTTCCTGCTCGGAGTCGCGCTGTTCTATCGAGGCGACTTTGCCGGCGCTCGTGATCAATACGAAAAAGCGCTCGCACTCTACGATGACCGCGACAGGAATAGGGCCTGGGCTGCACGCGTAGGGGAAGATGCAGGCGTCACCCATCGTTGCTACCTGGCACTGGCCTTGTGGCACCTGGGTTATCCCGACCGCGCGTTAAAAGTAAACCGAGAGGTGCGCGAACTTGCTCGCTCGATTGAGCATCCCTTTAGTCTTGCTTACGCACAGCATCACACGAGCTGGCTCTATCAATTAATGCGCATGCCGTCAGAAACGCTCCTGTTTAGCGATGAGCAAATGCGAACTTCAGCCGAGCACGGCTTTCCTTTGTTCCATGCCACGGGCTCGATTTACAACGCGGCCGGCCAATTGCTGCAAGGAAACGCGGCAAAGGCGGCGGCAGCACTGGAAGGCAGTCTCGATGCCTATCGGGCCACGGGGGCTGGACTTGCCCTGCCGTACTATCTTGGATTGCTCGGTGACGCTTTCATCCAAATCGGCAACACTGGTGAGGCTAATAGCATGCTCGGTGAGGCGCTTACGGCCGCCCAAAGGGGCGGTGACCGCTGCCACGAAGCGGAACTGCATCGCCTCAAAGGAGAGGTGGCACAAAGAGAAGGGATCCAGCCAGAGATACTGGAGCAGCACTTCAGTCAAGCGGTCGACATTGCCAGGGAGCAGGGCAGTAAGGCGTGGGAGCTTAGGGCTACGATTAGCCTCGCGCGCATGCGTGCGCGGCATGGTCACCGGACCGATGCGGGCGAAATGCTGGGCAACCTCTACAACTCCTTTACCGAAGGGTTTTGTACGCCTGACCTCCGCGAGGCCAAAACACTCCTCGCGGAATTGCAATCCGTTTAGAACCGCATCACCGGCTGACTTTTAACCGCGGCAGGATGATCCACCAATTCGTCAGAGTTGGAAGCAAAAACGTGACGCCACCAAAATCGCCCCAGAAGGCCAGGTCGTGCCCGCCCTGAAACTAGCGTCTGGCCGCGACCGCATAATCCCGCATTACGTTTGCTTCCAACTCAAGTTCGTTAAGTCGATGCTTGAGAACATCCCCGATGCTGATAATTCCCACAAGCCGACCGCCCTCTTTGACAGGCAGGTGGCGAACCCGCCGTTGCGTCATGAGTTTCATGACATGATTGATGCTGTCATCCGGAGAGCAGTCAACGATCGTCTTGGCCATCAATCTTGAAACAGTGACTGTTGGCAACTCACTGCCGTATGCCGCCAGACCGTATGCTAGATCACGCTCAGAGACGATACCGTCGATTGACCTGCCGTCAGTGCTTACGACCATAGCACCGATTTGTTCTGCGTGCAGTTTCACTGAGAGTTCACGAGCCGATGTATCTGGCGCAATAGTTTTCACGCCCGAACCTTTAATTTGGAGGACATCCGAGACTTTCATGATCACCATCCTCTGAGAAAGGGACCAATCAGGGACAGCCATTCGGGAAGTCAGAAACAGATACCCGAAGCCAAACTTCCAATGAGTGGCCGTGACTGCTAGCCTGCCTATCCTAGGCAGACAAGACAGCAGTGAATAGATTGGCACGTGATAATAATGACCAAGGCGTCCGTCTGTCGCAGAGCCGTCGACCTTGCGATTCAATCAGCGGCAGCTGCCTAATACCCGAAGTGGTAATTCAGCCGCCACTGTGGCGGGGATCGCGCTTACTGCCAAGCCACTGCCATGCCAAGCACGGCAAGACTGACGAGGTGGACGTATTGTGGGACTATTGCTTGTCTGCCGAAGTGATGTTGCATCGGTTCGGCGGCTGCCCTTTTCGGACAAAAGGCAGAATGAGGGACCAGCCGAAACGTGAAGGGCCCTCGGTCTGATAGGGCGCAAGCCCGATGGTCATGCCCTCGTGTCCCGCCTCAGGCTGTGCCGTGTAGGTGCGGAATAGCCTGTCCCAGATAGAAAGATTGAAACCGTAATTTGAATCGTGCTCGCGGAAGCGCACCGAGTGGTGCACCCGGTGCATGTCCGGCGTGACGATGAGCTTACGCAAGGCGCGGTCGAGCCATGAGGGAAGCGCGATATTGGCGTGATTGAACATGGCGCAGGCGTTGAGGATCACCTCGAATAGAAACACTGCGAGGGGTGGTGCGCCGAGCGGCACGACGACCGCGATCTTCCACAGCATCGAAAGTGCGATCTCAACGGGGTGAAACCTTACCGCCGTGGTTACGTCGACGTCGCGGTCGGCGTGGTGCACCTGATGCAGGCGCCAGAAGATGGGGATCTTATGTGAGGCGAGATGCTGCGCCCAGATGGCGAGGTCGAGGACGAGCAGCGAAGCGGCAACCTTGATCCACAGCGGCCACGCAACTTGGTTCAAGAGTCCGAGCTGGTGCTGCTCGGCGTAGAACGCGGCGGCGATGGCCGCAACCGGTACGGCGAGCATCGCCATCAGCCTGAGCACGGCACTTGCCGCCACGCTGATGCCAACATTGGTTAGCCAGCGCCGCTTCTTAGACGCGATGAGCTTGCGCTTTGGCCACAACAGCTCGATCAGCGCCATCAGCAGAAAGACGCTGAGGAACACGGCAAACCGGATCACACCGTCGCTCTGGCCGATAAGTCCGTCCATGAGCTGAATATGGTAGCGGGAGCGGGGCTTTGCGTCAGTTCGTCTGTCGTGCGGCGAGCAACAGGCCGAGCACGCCAAGAATGACCAGCACGAGCGAGGCGACCTTGAACAGAGTGAGCGGCTCGCGGAAATAGGTGATGCCGATCATGGCGGCAAGCGCAGTGCCGACGCCCGACCAGATGGCATAAGCGGTCGATAGCTCCAGCCGCTTCAGCGCGACGATCACGGCGAGCGCCGAGAACACGTAGAAGACCGGGACAGCGATCGAAGGCAGCGGCTCGGAGAACCCGCGGGAGAGCTTCATCGAGGTGATGCCGGCGACCTCGAACAGGATCGCGGTGAAGAGCAAAATCCAGGGCAGGAGTTTGTCGGGCATTCAGCACGACTCAAGTGTGGCGGGTCCTTTCATTCAACAGCGAAGTTGCGTGACGCCCTGATGACAGTGGCGGGGAGCAGTAGTGCCTAGAGCAGCTCGAGCGGGCGCGGGCCGGCGGGAGGTGGGAAGGCACGATCGAGCTCGGCAAGGTCCTGGGCAGTTAGCTCGATGTCAAGTGCCGCGCGGTTCTCCCGGACATGCTCGAGGGTCGCCGCCTTAGGTATGACCATCATGTCAGGCTGCCGCAGCACCCAGGCAAGCGCGATCTGTGCCGTCGTGGCGCGATGGCGAATGGCGACCCCGGTGAGAACGCGGTCGCGCAAGAGCCTGCCCTGCTCGATCGGCGAATAGGCTTGGATCGGCACGCCCCGCTCCCCACACCAGGGCAGAAGCCCGGCTTCGATGCCGCGCCGCCTGAGATTATACAGCACTTGGTTGGTGGCACAGGCATCCCCGCCGGGAAGGCCGAACAGCTCCTCCATGTCGCTGACATCGAAATTGCTCACGCCCCAGTAGCGGATCGCGCCTGCGCTCACGAGCGCCTCGAAGGCAGACAGGGTTTCCTCGAGCCGCGGGCGGCCGCGCCAATGCAGGAGATAGAGATCGATGCGGTCGGTGTTGAGCCGTTTGAGGCTGCGCTCGCAGGCGGCGATGGTGCGTGCGCGAGTCGAGTTCTCCGGCAGCAACTTGGTGACGATAAAGCACTCGTCGCGCCGGCCCTTGATGGCTTCGGCCACGACCAGCTCGGCGTCGGCGTAAAGCTCGGCGGTGTCTATCAGCGTCATCCCGCGATCTAGCCCAAGCTTCAGTGCCGCCACCTCCTCGCCGCGTCGCCGCGCGCTTTCTCCCATGTGCCAGGTGCCTTGGCCGAGCTGCGGCACCTTCTGCCCGGAAGGGAGCGTCACAGTGGGAAGATCGGACGTTGCCATAGACGCTTGAACTCGCAAGAAAGGCGCGGCGCTTGCTGAGCGCCGCGCCGATGATAACGCTTCGCGAGCGAGCGGGTTTAAGCTTTCTTCGCGGCTGCGCTCGCAGGTGCTTTCCGCTCGCGCGCTTCTTTTCGCGAATGAAGCTGGAAAGCGAGAATGAGCAGGACCACGCCGAACACGAGGGCATAAGCACCGATCCACATGGTGAGCACCACCGCCCCGACCAGTGGCTCGATCACGAGCAGGATGCCGAAGATGACCGACGCGATTCCTCCAAGCGCGAGCCACCAGCGCCCGTGATCGATGTTGAGGGTGAAGGCCGCCCCGAGCATCAGCGCCCCGGACACGATCGCCCAGATGGCGATGAGCCAAGTCAAAGCGACAAGCGTGATAAGGGGCCAAAGGAAGGCGATCACGCCGGCGGCAATATCGACGATACCCTCCAGGATCAGCAGGCCCCAGCGCTCGCCGTTCCGCGCCGCCTTGATGCCCGAGACAATGGCGAACACGCCATCGACCAGCATGTAGGCCGAGAACAGGATGACGAATGCCCCGACCGCGATCCCGGGCGTCAGCAGGCAGATCAGCCCAAAAAGAATGCCCAAAAGGCCGCGTAACCCCACGGCCCACCAGCTGTCAGCCAACACCTCGCTCAATGCATCACAACGTCCCCAGTCTGACGTCGACGCGCTTCCCTTCGCAGCCATAGGACGACCTCCTTCGTTAGCGATCAATATTGGTCAGTCAAAGTTTGCTTGCGCCAAACTTAAGCCAAATCGGTTACGCGGCGATCGTGTAGCCAATATAACGGCCGAGAACCACTTAAAGTGCTCCGCCGATTTTTCACAACCCGACCCTTGCACTCTACAACTCCAATCCGGCGTCCGAGGCTAGTCCCGCCACGGTTTGTCTGAGCCAGACATGACCCGGGTCCTGATCGAAGCTCGCATGCCAGAGGAGCGAGATGGTGAAGGTTGGGAGCTCGATAGGCGCGGGGCTGGTGGCAAGCCCAAAGGCCTCGGCAAAATAGCGCGCGAGCCGCGAGGGCATCGTGGTGATGATCGGCGCTCGTCGCAACACGAATGGCACGGCAAGAAATCCCGGCGTGGTCAGCGCGATGGTGCGCTTCAACTTCAGCTTGGCGAGCACATCGTCGACCGCACCGTGAGCATCATCGCTGAGGCTGGTGAGCATGTGAGGTAAACGCAGATAATCTGCGAGCGAGATGGGCGGGGCGAGATTGAGCTGTTTCGGGCTGAACAGGCACAAGAAGTTGTCGGTGTAGAGCGGGCGGCGCTTATGGTGGATCTGCCCGTGATCGAACACGCCGATGCCGAGATCGAGTCGGCCTGAGTCGAGTTCCTCGAGGATGCTGAGGCGATTGGTGGAGCGCAGTCGCAAGGCGACATCGGGCGCCGCGCCGCGCAAGCGTGCCATTAAGCCCGGAATGAGCGCGACCTCGATCGAGTCGGCGAGACCGATCCTGAATGCGCGGTCTGCAGTCGAAGGATCGAATGCCTCACGCTGCAACACGGCCGCCTGAATCTGCGAAAGCGTCACGCGTACGGGATCGGCGAGCTCGAGCGCGCGTGGGGTGGGTCGCATGCCGTCGGCGCCACGGGTAAGCAGCTCATCGCCGAACAAAATCCTGAGCCGCGCGAGATTGTGGCTCATTGCCGACTGACCGAGGCCGACACGCGCCGCGGCGCGGGTGACGCTCCGCTCGGTCAGCAATGCGTCGAACGCGACCAGAAGATTCAGGTCGAGCCTGCTTAAATTGGCGTGATCGATACTCGTCATCGATATCATCGATTGGACTGATCATACGAGAGCACCCATGTTTCAGGCAACAGCAAAACGGCCGAATGCTGGGATCCTTGAGGCGCCAGAGCTAACCGTCCGGCGGAACAGTTCACGCGGGGTTTGAATGCATTCACGAGACCCAGGAGATGCTCGCTTTCAGTGCGGCGCGCGCATTGCCGGAACGAGATCGATCGCGGCGTGCCACTCGCGTTTGACCTCGCTAGCTTGACACCAGGCGCTCCCTAGCGGCGCCTCGCGAGGCCACCGGCCGTCCTTCTGCCCGCGAGTCGGAAGGGCGGCCGGACTCTACGAGCGCCTGCAAATCGCCGCGAGCATTGCGTCGCGAATTTCGGGCGAAAGCGAGTAAGTCCTTCCACAAAAGCTGCACTTCCGGACTTGCTGCCTTGCTTGTCGTGCGCCGGGTGAGAATGGTCGCGGCTTCGATGTCAGGCAAATGACAATTGGGCTTCATTGCCGCCGTAAACCTTGTGTAGCACTGCGTAAGAGCGGGGAGAAAATCTGAGATGGGCATGTCGGAAGCGCCGTTCACAGTGTGCGTGGTCGGTGGCGGCTTCACGGGCGCCGCGGCCGGCGTAGCTTGCCTGTCTCACCTCAAAACGCCGTTCCGCCTCGTCATGATCGAGGGGACCAGCGCGCTCGGGCAGGGGCTCGCCTATGGCAGCCATCGCCCGCTCAATCTCCTCAATGTGCGTACCCGCGATCTCTCAATTCGCGCAGTTCAGCCCGGGGATTTCTTGAACTGGGCGTTTCGCCAACTCGACCAGGGCGAGAACCAGGCAGGCCTGCATGAGGCGCTCGCCCATACGTTTCTGCCGCGGCAACTGTTCGGCGAATATATCCGCCAGAGGCTGTTCGAATCCGCCGAACGCAGGCCTGACGTCGGGTTCAGCGTCATCACTGCCATGGCGCGCACTGTGATCCCCGAAAGCGGTCGCTATCGCATCGAGCTCGATCGCGCCGAGCCTATCACTGCGGATGTCGTGATGCTCGCCACGGCGTACGGCCTGCAGCAACCGCATGCGACTGGCGCCCTCGCGCCATACGAGATCCTACCCGCCGAACGGACCGCTGCGGCAAGCTCGATGGTGCTAATCGGCTCCGGGCTTACCATGGTCGATGTGCTGCTTAGCGCCCGCCGCGATGGTTTCCAGGGCAACGCGGTCGTCATCTCGCGGCGCGGACAGCTGCCGCGGACGCATGCCCCGAAAGGAGTTGTGCCGCAGCAGGTCGCAATCCCTCATTCCAAGCGCGTGTCCCTGCTCGCAGCGTCAATACGCATTGCCTGCGAAATGGCCGAAAGCGGCGGCACCCCTTGGCAGGCGATCATCAACGGCCTGCGTCCCTCGATCCAGAATATCTGGCAGGGACTGCCGCGCGAGGAGCAAGCGCGCTTCTTGCGACACCTCCGCCCGTTCTGGGACGCGCATCGCCATCGCCTTCCCATGGAGGTGCATGGCCGCCTCAGGGCGGAGTTCGACGAAGGCCGCGCTGTACTGCTCCGCGGCGCGGTGAAAGAAGTCGCGCGCGAGGGCGCCAGGTTTGCGGTCAGCCTTCAGAAGCGCGGCGCGCAGCACCTGGAGACTATCACGACGGATCTTGCCTACGATTGCTCGGGCTTCAGACCGGATCTCGACCAGCCTTTGATCACGAGCGTTTTGGCGCAGGGGCTCGCCTGCTCCGATGCGCATCGCCTTGGTCTCGTCGTCGAACGCAATGGACAAGTGATAGGTGCGCGCGGCGAGGTCACAAACGGCCTGTTCGCGATCGGCCCCCTCTGCCAAGGCACGTTGTGGGAGATCAACGCAGTGCCTGAGATCGTGACGCAAGCCGATCAGGCCGCGCAAAGCCTCGCATGTCTCTACGAGGTAATGCCCGCGGCCGAGCGCCTGGCGGTCTGCCCCTGACTTCGCTGCACTGCACGGCAACCGGCTTGACTGCAGCCGGACTCGAGAATCGAATGACGCGCGGTGAGGGGTGAGCCACAGGAGGGTCAAGTGGCCGTCGATCCAATGACTTGCAGACGGTATGCGAAAGCCTGCCTTCGCCTCGCTGAGACCGCGAAAACATCCGAACTCAGCGCCGCGCTCCTGAGCATGGCTCGAACTTGGGCCAAGCTTGCAACCGAAACCGAGCATTACGAGACGGTCCTGTTTGCCCAGTGCAAAAAAGAACCCTGCGTTGGAGCCAGGCCGCTGGCCGTTGACGCCTGGCTCGAAGCCAGTCTCTGAAGTTCACGGTCCCCTAGGACACTGGCGCAACCGCGCAGGGAGCCAAGCGGCCGAGCTCAACGAGCGAAAAGATCCGGGGCTAGGAGCTAACTTACAGAGCGCGTTAATCTTTCGGTGTGGTTAACGTCGAGCGGCCCTCAAAAAGCCACGAAACCGCTGAAAATCATGATGTTTCCGGCGGAGTGAGGGGCACGCCGCCGTTAACCATGCCTGTGTAATCGTCAGCAACTCTGGGGCCGGGGGAGGAAGCTGATGACATGCGGAAGCTCGCTTTCATTCTGCTCGCCTCTTTCGGCGTTGCTGGAGCAGTGCTCCCTTGCGCCGCGCAAAGCACCATTGTCACCGGCCCGCAAAGCCTCACCGTAGCGAAACAGGCCACGCCCGAGCGCTTGGCGCCGCCGCAAGCGGAGACGGCTTCTCCGCCGGTCCAGGTGCTTACTACCGAGCCCACGCCGCTGCCGGTTTCGCCGCCGGGCGACGAAGCCTACGCACCGCAATCGCAAGCCTACGCGCCGCCAGCGAAGCCGATGCCCGCGGCCTCTAGTCCAACGCAAGCCTCGCCCGACCTGCAAGGCTCCTTCACCACGGCCGAGCGGCTGATGGATTGGATCTCGAACTACCGCAAGCATCCCAATCCCTCGCGCGTTCCCGCCGCTGTTCACGCCATGGAGGATTACGGGCTGCTGCGCGACGAGGAGAAGGCGTGGTTCTGCACCGGCTTCCTCGCCGGCGTGCTCGGCTCAAATCCCAAGGACGGCCCCGCTCTCATCCCGAGGATGTTCCCGCTCCCTGACAAGGAGCAGGCGGTGATCATCAGGGCCATCGTCTATTCCGGCCGGCCCGACTGGCGTGATCTGCTTGAGAAGAATTCATCCCGCATGCCGCTACGCCGACCGCTCATCGACGACTTCCTGCAAGGCAAGCGGCCTACTCTGATGGAATTGCCGCTGGTCGACGGCGGCACGCCTGGCATCTACGGGCTCTGGGGCTATTACGTCGCGACCGGCGCGCACGAGCCGGTGGTGCGCATCATGCAGGCGTTGCAATGGTCGCGGAATAAGGACGACCACAGCTTCTCGTTGAAGAAGATTTTCTCGGGCTGGGGGGGCGATGCCTCGGCGGTCGACAAGATTTCGACTGGTGGCACTGCCAAATGGACGCTCGCATCCTATGCCGAACGCGACCGCGACCTGCTCAATCTCTACCGCTCCGAAGCCGAGCGCCAGCCAGAATCAATCTCGAAGCCTCTGAAAGACGTGATCGTGGCCGCGGAAGCCTTCGAGTCGGAAACCATCCGCAAGGACCAGTTCGGCGCCATTGAGGATGCGCAGAAGCAGCAGATGTCGAATGAAGCTGGCATGTCCAAGGGTGCCACCGCGGGCTCGATCGCCATCGCCACCGGGTGCGTCGCGGCGACTGCGCTCGGTCAGCCAGAGATCGCGATTCCTTGCGTGATCGGCGGCGCGCTCTATACCGGCGCGGTGAAACTCTCGCATTAGCGGCGCGGGCGTTACTCGGTGCTGCGACGGATGAAGTAGCCGACCACGAGGCCGAGGCCTAACGCAAGGATTAGCGACGCTGCGAGATTGTCCTTCATGAGCTCTTCGGCCTCTTGCGCCGTCTCTGAGGCATAGTCGCGGGCACGTCCGTATTGGCGGTTCGCGCTCTTACCTACGTTCTGCGCCAACTGCCGCACATAATCGCGCAAATTATCAAGCTGATCGTAGAGGTCCTCGACGTCGATGTCCTTCACGTCACTCACGAGCCTCGCAGCCTTACGCTCAGCTCTGGCCAAGCTCACCATGTGCAGTCCTCCTGGAACGAATGCGCCGTCCGCATGCCGGCGCTGAGCATAGCAGAAAACGGCTGGAGTCGGCCTCGCGTTCCAATAGGGCTAGAGCACAAGGTTGCGCGCCCTAATGCCGCGCTCGATTCCGGCGGTGGTGAGCTTGTCGAGTTCGAGGTTGTCGCTCAGCATTTCGAGGAAGCGCGTTTCTTCGGCCTTGACTTCGCGATCCGCGGCGGCGACTTCGAGCGCGATCGCATACGCCGTCTCGCGCAGCTTCTTTGGCAGCGCGCTCTTGACTTGAAGCAGGATGCGGTCGAGCCCACCGTCCTTGGCTAAAACCTCGCCGCAAGCCTCGGCGGTCTTGACCAGGTTGTCTTGGTCGAAATCGTCAAAGACGGGCAGGTTGGAGACGATTTCGCCGATGCGGGAGAGTTCGGCGTCGGTCATGGTGCGATCCACCGCCGACATGGTCACCATCACATAGATGAGCGCGGCGTGATGGTTCAACTGCTCGGTCATGGCGGATCGTTCCTCTCTTGCTCAAGCGCGAAGCGGCGCGACCGTAGGCAATTGCGGCAAGGCGGGCAAGCCCTTCGGGATGGAGGCTAAAATGCCGAAACACTGGCGCCGGTAAGGAAACTGTGAAATGTCGAAGGGAGGTTTTGAGCGGTCCTGTTCTATCACCGTATGTGTTGAATTCCGCCAAAACTAAAGCGGTAGCCGGAACGAACATATTGCCCAAGATCCACTCGTCACCGGCTGTCCGGTGCCAATTCCGGTGCCAACTATCTCAGTACACGTCGCAACATATCGTCAGCCAGCTTGGCAGCGTCCTCATCTTCTGCGCCGAGCAAATGTGCGTAAGTGTCGAGAGTAACACTTGGCCGTGCATGGCCCGCTCGTGCCGAAACCACGTGCACGGGGACCCCGTTTCTTAGCAGGTGGGTGATATGAAGGTGTCAAAGGCCGTGGAACTTAGTGCGTTTGATACCGACCGCACAAACTTCCCGCATGAACGCGACCGAAAGGACTGTGGGGCTAACGATCTCACCATAGAGCGACGTAAATACCAAGTTGGCACTGTCTTTACCGTTTTCCGTCGCAAAGGCGCCAAATAAGAACGGCGCTCTGATTGAGATGAACCATTGTCTCTTTCTCAGAAGAGTAGAACACGCCTTCGCCCTCCATTTCCGCGAGTTCAACGCCATCTCGCGGAAAAGCAATGCGTTGAAGCTTTCACCGCCTTACCTTTCGCACCTAAGCTAAGGGTATCGCGCTCAAACTAGCTGGCGCGATGAACTTGAGCGTCGTATTGGAGAAATGGAAGCAACCCTTGCTGGCAACGGCAATGCTGCGGTGGTGCCGTTTAGGACTAGGAGACCTACTTCGTCGGCTTGAACGCCTCGAGGTGCAGGTTCAACATTCCGGGCGGAACGCCTTGAACGCGCGAGCGCGGTCACCCACTGCGAGCCCAAACACCGAAGGTTGTGAATGAGGGATCGGGGCAGCGGTATACGGTGGGGACTTTGGATTATCCTTACGCTCGGCATCCTGTTGGGCATGTATCTCGCGTCGCCCCTAATTGCGCTGCATAGGATCGCATCGGCTGTTGAGACTAAGGATGCCGTCGCTTTAACGGAACGAATTGATTTTCCTGCTCTGAGGCGGTCGCTCACAAAACAAATCGTGCAAGAGTATCTCAAGCTCACTGGCAAGAAGCTTCCGCTACATGCCATCGGCAAGCGCGTAGTAGTGTCAGTGGCTGATCCTGTCGTCGCCCGCTTGATGACCGTTCGCGCGCTTTTGGATTTACTTGGGAAGGGCGATGCTGGAGAGCAGGCGAAGGTGCCGCTCGAACGCGCACCCTTCACTTCAGCCTCTTTCAACAGCCTTTGGCAGCTTTGGCTAAACTCCGATTATCGAGGGAGAAACTTCTACATCTATCTGCCGCCGAAGAAGTCACACGCGGACCAGTTCAGAGCCCAGCTTCGTTTCATTGGGTGGCGTTGGCGAATCGTCGGCTTGGATCTGCCAGAAGATTTGAAAGAGCACTTAGCAAAGGAGTTGGTCAAACTAACTCAGGACCGCTTAAATCAAGAGGGTGTTCAGTGATGCTCGTTGATGTGCGGACGGACGGTCGCTTCCATAATGGGGCTTCCCGGAAGCAAAAAAGAGGCGCGTGGAACCCGGCTGACTGTTGGACTTTTGGATAATAGGGGATGTTTATTGCGTGAGGGAGTGGGTAGATGAAGGCGGGCGCAAGCTTACGATTCATAGCTGTGGCAATCGTGCTTTGCGGCTGCGAGGGACCCATTGGTCCCGCAGGACCCCAAGGCGAGAGGGGAGTTCAAGGAGAGCAAGGTCCCCAAGGAGAAAAAGGAGAGCAGGGCGCCTCCGGTAATCTGGCAATCCGAACCATGCGCCAGGATTGTCCCCAACGCTGCACGTTGACTTGTAATGAGAACGAGCGGGTTCTTAGTGCTTACGTAGTAGGCAGTTTGAGGACTCCAATTATTACGAACGAGCAATCGGTGGCGTTCACCGCGGTTCGCGGTACGGGTCCAGCCGTAGTGTTTTGCATTCCGAAGTAGGCGAAGCATGTGCACTTATCTCAGGGGCGTGAAGGCAGGCACCCTTTGACCTGAGTAGGCGGCCGTTTCGAAAAAATTCCTCAGTATTAGTCTTTGGCATATTGCCCCTCGGTCACCAAGACGTTTGATTATGTGCTCAAGTGGTCTGGTTCGGTAATTGGGGGACTTGTCATGCGTACCACCTTCGCGGCCGAGCCGCGTTTGTTTGATTGGCATTCTGGGTTCAAGACTAAGACTTACGCTGCCCAACCGTCTCCGCCCGTCGTGTGGCACCTTGTTCCTCAAAGAGACGCAATTCAGTGGTGTGATGGAAACCCGCAGCCAACAAACCTAATGTCGTAGGCTTTCTCGCTGGGCGATTAGGCCGCGATTCTTGAGTTCTCGCTCAAGCTGTTTTTCTGACACCGGCCTTTGCCGAATGATGCGCTGGAGAAGCTTCTCGAGCGCAGTGATTCTGGCGTTCAGTCTTTTCAGTTCCGCGGCGAACTTTTGATCATTCATGGCTCATCAATAACGCATGGTTATGGCTGGGGGCCTCAACTAGCGTCGGAATGAGTTAACGCGCCTCCTGTCTCTGAAGGGCCTGCCCTATTGAGTTGTCTCACGGTGGCGAAGCTGCTCCCGCACTTCTGCGGAAATTGACGGTCAGAACTGAGCTTGGGTCAACTTCTAAGAAGCTATTGGGACAAAGAAGTAGCCCCGGCCGTCCATAACCGGCCGAGGCTTCCCGGTCTGTCAGGGTGAGGTGGCTGTGCTACCACCTCAAGAACGACCATAGCGCGTTCTCGGGAGTTCGAAAAGGTCGGAGCTCACACGGGGGGGCAGGAGCGCTGCGTCGTCGGCTAATCGCTTCAAAACCACAGGCAGAGCGTTTTATGCAGACAGACGTAATGCGAGCTTGGTCTGCCTTAGCCTGGATCAACATGGACAGGTTCCATCCAAAAACATATGGCAGCGAGTCACGCCAACGGCGGAGCTTTCACCGACTCGGTGTGGCGATTGCCGGAGCCATTCTTGCAATCGGACTCGCTCTGATTGGTGCAGCAATAAGCCGGCTCGACTTATTTGAAACGCTCGGTGCAGACACCCTTGGAGTCATCGCAGGATTTGCGCTCGTTCTTCTCGGCGTGTTTGCCATCGCGACTTACGGTGTGATCCGCGCAATAGAGTGGGTAAGTCGGGGGGGATAGGATCTCAGATCAATTCCAAAAGACAATATCGGGC
>Ga0207665_10000614_pt1 | contig 23903 bp, 22 predicted proteins | sample LARL112metaG_FD_184351 | JGI IMG/M metagenome (GOLD analysis project Ga0207665, IMG submission 184351) | Corn, switchgrass and miscanthus rhizosphere microbial communities from Kellogg Biological Station, Michigan, USA - LAR L11-2 metaG... | ecosystem: Host-associated > Plants > Roots >... | reverse complement strand
GACGGCCACCGAGCCGTGGCTGCAGGTGGAACAGGACGGACCGCATGTGCGGGTCAGTGCGGATCTTGCCGATGTGGAGCCACGTGACGGAGTAGTCGCGTTCTCCGGGCCGATCACGCCGCGGCTCGAGGTACCGGTAGTGGTCCGAACGTCGGCCACAGCGCAGCTACCCGAAGCGAAACCGGTGACGACCTCACTGGCGCCGGCCTCAGATGTGGCCGGTCGGGCGACGGCCGTCCCAGCAGCAGTCATCGAGCGCCAAGAGGCTCGGGAGGAGTCGGCCGGTCCGCCGGAGCGCGCGTTATTTGATGGACCGAGGCTCGGCCCGCGTGGCCTATTGCTCCTGCTCGTCGACCTGATTCTGCTCGTCCTGGGCGGGATCATCGCCGCCAGCGGGGACCTCGATGCGTCGGTCGGCGTCATGCCGGCCGCAAGCGCCGTGGTGATCGTCACCTGCCTGATCATGCGGCGCCTACCGTTTGCCCTGTCAGCCGTACTTGCGATCGCCGCGGTTGCTCTCGTGTGCGAGGCGCTCGCGCTGCCGAAGCACGAGGATTACTGGAACGCGAACGAGAACATCAGCGGGCTGCCGGCATTTGTCGTTTGTGTAGTCCTCTTCGCTGCGCTGACGCTGGTTGTGCTCCTGACGTACCGGTCCGGCCCCGAGAAGGGGCGCGCCGGACATGAGCTTCGGTCCACCGGGATTTTCCTGAGCATTGTGATCGCCCTGGCGGCCGTAGTCAGCGTCTCATTTGTGCATCTCATGGATCGGACATGGTGTAACCAAAATGGCGAGAGCACGTGTCGCAGCTTTGCACTCGGGTTCGAGGCCCCGGTTCTGGTTGCCCACGTGATTCCGTTCGTCGCGGTGATCATCGTGCTGCTCTATGCGACGTGGACTGGGCGACGGCGGCTCGCGTCGGGTGCCGCCGTAGCGAGCGCGTTCCTCTGCGTCGTAACCGCCGGGGTCGATCTGGCCATGTTCTATACGTTCCCGAGCGATCCCGGCACCGACGTCAACCGGCTGGTGTCCTACGCGGTTGGTGCCCTCCTCGTTGCGGCCTTCGTCGCCGGCATCTCCGCAGTGAAACCCAACTGGGTCAAGACGTTGATGACGCGCTGAAGGCAGCCATTGGCCTACGGTGAAGTCGTGGCCTCGTGGGACGACGTGCGCACGATAACGTCGACGCTGCCGGAGACGTCCGAGGGCGGCCAATACGGCAACGCCGGTTGGCGGGTCAAGGACAAGAGCCTGGCGTGGGAACGGCCCTTGCGCCGCTCCGACCTGGATGCGCTCGGACCGGACGCACCCGGCGGCCCGATTCTCGCCGTACGGGTGGCCGATATCGGCGTCAAGGACGCGCTCGTCGCTGACGACCCGGACGTGTACTTCACGACGCCGCACTTCAACGGATACCCGGCCGTCCTCGTCAGTCTGGACCAGATCGACGTGGCCGAGCTTCGGGAATTGCTCGTGGAGGCATGGCTGGCCCGCGCGCCGAAGCGGCTGGCCCAGGCCTATCTCGACGCGCAGCCGTGAGAGAGGTGACGCGAACCAGGATCACGTCCGCACCGCGGGAGAGTGTCCTCGGCGATCTGCCATGCCTGGTCATGGGCAGCGGGCCGCCACTGGCACTGTTGGGCGGCCTGACCCCCGAGAACGGGCTCCCGGTCGGGCTCGCCCGGTGGCTCGAGGTCCAGACGATGACCCCGTTCGTCCACGACTTCGAGGTCTACTGGATCGCGCGCCGCCGTGGTTTGGCGAAGGGGACGACCATGGCGGACTTGGCTGCCGAGGTCGCCGATGCACTGGCGGCACAATTCACGCAACCCGTCGACGTGCTCGGCATCTCGACGGGTGGCAGCATCGCCCAGCAGCTCGCCGCTGATCATCCAGCGAGGGTGCGTCGCTTGGTCTTGGTCAGTGCGGCCGGCCGGCTGGAGAACACCGGACGACGATTTCAGCAAGAGATGGCCGCGCTCGCGCACGACGGGGCCCGTCGCGAAGTGTTCGCGCGGTTCGCCCGCGACCTGGTCCCGCCGCGGCGAGGTCGGGCCGCGGCCGGAGCGACGATGGCATGGTTGGGCCCACGGCTTTATCCGCACGCCGGCGACCTCGGCGATCTGGCGGTCACCCTGGCGGCCGAGGACGCCTTCGACCTGCGCGAGCTTGCGCCGATCCAGGCGCCGACGTTGATCGTGGCCGGTGGCCAGGATCGTTTCTATCCACAGGCCTTGTTCGCCGAGACCGCACGCCTCATCCCGGACGCGACGCTCGCGATCTACCCGCGGCGCGGCCACATCACGGTGGTCAGCGACCCGGACGCGCAGGCCGTCATCATCAAGTTCTTGCGAGCCGGGTGCTAAGTAAACCAGCACCGCCGCGGGAGACTGCTCAGCATGCCTACCGCGCTGGTAACGGGCGTCAGCCGTCGGGTCGGGATCGGATGGACGGTCGCCGAGCGCCTGATCAGAGCGGGCTGGTCGGTGAGCGGAACGGGCTGGCCACCGCACGACGAGGCCCAGCCCTGGGGTGGTGACTCGTCCGTACCCGATCTCGCCAACCTCTCGTGGCTCCCGGAGGATCTGGCCGACCCCGACGCGCCGTCGCGTCTGGTCGCACGACATGTCGCGCAGCACGGTCGGCTCGACGCCCTCGTCGCGGTCCACGCCCGATCCAGTCTGCAGGACCTGGCGACGGTCACCGCGACCGAGCTCGACGCATCGTTCGTGGTCAACACGCGAGCGACCGTGCTGCTCGTCCAGGCCTCGGCGCGCGCCGGCGTGCGCCGGGTGGTGCTTTTCACGACCGGCGTTCACCGCGAACCGATGCCGGGGGAGATCCCTTATGTCGTCTCGAAGGCGGCGCTGCAAGGTGTCACCGCGACGCTCGCCGCGGCCCTCGCCCCCATTGGGGCGACGGTCAACTGCGTGAACCCAGGCCCGAACGACACCGGCTACGCGGATGGCCCGACGCGGGAGTTCGTTGCGGCGCACATGCCACTGGAGCGGCGCTGGGGCCAGCCCGCAGATACGGCCGAACTGGTCGCATTCCTGGTATCTGACCGAGCGGGCTGGATTACGGGTCAGACCATTGACTCGGACGGCGGCTGGAGCATGCGCGCGGGCGTACACCCGGAATAGCAATCCCCCAATTGATGACGGTTGGACAGAGGCCCAGAGCCTTTGGTCGGCTGTCCTTAGCTTCCGCTGGGGAGCACCACGAGAGGTGGTCGACCGTTGGCTGCGGCATGCACCATGGCCGACTCGAAGGGCCGGGCCAGGCCTGGTCGCCACGTCAGCAGCCGAATAGTCCGGCCGTTGTTCAACGCGAGGACCAGCCAGCCATTGTCCGAGAAGGCCAAGCCGGGAACGGGCGCGATCGGCAACTCGACACCCGGAACGATGGTGATGGAGCCGGATGATGTCGCGAGTACGGCGACGTCCGTGGGCGCCGCGTCCGACGGATAACGGCTGTCTTGGGCGGCGCGCTGCAAGGTGAACGCAACCCGTCCTCCGTCCGGGCTGACGACCCCCCGCGCGGTGGGCATGCGACCTGGCGGGAGCGGAATTGCCCGGGCCGGCCCGGGCGGTGCGAGCGGCTGGAAGACCAGAGTGCAGGCGATCCGCAGGGCATTCGGGCATATCGGAAACCAGAGGACCCCGGTTCGCGTCACGGCAATGACCTGGCCTCGGCCCAGGCGCGTCGACGCGTCATCGCCGTTCCGCAGATCACGCATTTGGACGGTGGGCAGATCCTCGCCGGCGAGGGGACCGACTTGTAGCTGCTCGCCCACGTAGTGCGACCCGATGATGCCCAGCGGGGTAAAACCACGAGGCGTCTGCACCGTGTTGGCATCATCCAGCGAACGCAGTGTGCCCGGAATGGTGTTCCCGCCGCCAAGCACGGCCCAGGCCTGCCCGGTCACCGAAATCACGTTCCGCAGCAACCCGGTCGTCGGCACGGATGCGGGCGCGCCGGTACCGACCCGCACCAGCCCGAGGTTCGTCAAGGGATCACAGCCCGACAGGACGGCGTAGGTCGGGGACGGCCCCCGCAGCTGGGTGACCGATTGCCCACTCTTCGGGTCGACGCCCGGCACGACGGTTGCGGCTCCGCTGTCGAGGTCGACTTTGCGGAGCTGGTCACCGCCGAGGAGGACCCGAAGCTCGGTCGCGTTGGGCGGCATCGGCGCGCTCAGCACGATGGGGAGCAGGCCCGATCCGCACGCACCGTCAGCGCTTGGCCATTGCGCGACATGCGGTCCGGCGGAGGCGGATGGCTCCGGGCGGGCCGGAGCTCGATCCGCGCCGAAGCCGGCACCACCGGCGAGCTGCGCACCAACGATGGCGAGCGCAGCGACCACCGCGCCGCCGGCCAGCCATTTCATCAGCGGCGGCAAACGTGAGGGACCGGCCAGTTCCTCCTCGCCGTCCACGCCATCCATGAGAGCACACCCGCGAAGAGACGGCGGACGCTCTGAGTCAGGCTCGAACCACCCGCAGCAGCTGCACGCTCCGGGCCACAAGATGCATCGGTCGTCCGGCCCGGATAAGCGACGGGCCGTCGATCATGCCCGAGACGTAGCGGGTGTCGATGATGGTCTCGTACTCGCCGGCCCAGGGCGGCCCCGGCAGGAAGAAGCGCACCGGATCGTCTCCGGAGTGCAACAGGATCAGATAGGAGTGGTCGACGAGCTGCTCGCCGCGGCTGCCGCGATGCCGTAGTCCACGACCGTCCAGGTACATCCCAATCGTGCAGAGTCCGTTGTCGAACCAGTCGTCGGCTATAAGCTCGCGTCCGGCCGGATGGAACCAAGCCAGGTCCTTGCTGCCATCCGCGCCGAGGACCGGGCGACCCTCGAAGAACGCCCGTTGGCGAAGCACCGGCGAGGAGCGTCGGAGGGTCACCAACCGCTGCGCGAGCTCCAGCAGGTCAGCAGCCTCCGGCGTTGGGGACCAGTCCAGCCACGAGGTGGGGTTGTCCTGGCAATACGCGTTGTTGTTTCCACCCTGCGTGCGCCATCGCTCGTCGCCGGCAAGCAGCATCGGTGCACCGGTGGAGAGCAACAGCGTGCAGAGAAGGTTTCGGGCCTGACGCAACCGCAGTGTCCTGACGTCAGCGTCGCTGGTCTCACCCTCGACGCCACAGTTGTAGGAGAGGTTGTCGTTCGTTCCGTCGCGGTTGTGCTCGCCGTTGGCCTCGTTGCGCTTGCGCTCGTAAGTGACCAGATCCCGCAACGTGAACCCGTCGTGTGATGTCACAAAGTTGATCGATGCATACGGCAGCCGCCCGTCGTCGCCATACAGATCAGAGGATCCGGACAGTCGCGTGGCCAGCTCGCGGACGCCAGCACCCTGGGCCCAGAACGAGCGAACGGTGTCGCGGTATCGCCCGTTCCACTCCGTCCAACGGGCCGGGAACTGACCGACCTGGTAGCCACCGTCACCGACGTCCCACGGTTCGGCAATGAGCTTGACCTGGCTGAGCACCGGGTCTTGGTGGATCGTGTCGAAGAACGACGAGAGCTTGTCGACATCATGCAGCGACCGGGCCAGCGCAGATGCCAGGTCGAACCGGAAGCCGTCGACGTGCATTTCGGTTGCCCAGTAGCGGAGGGAGTCCATGACCATCGCGAGGACGGATGGCGTGCGCACGTCCAGGGTGTTGCCGCAGCCGGTGTAGTCGGCATAACGAGAAGGATCACCCGGCGCCAGCCGGTAGTACGCGGCGTTGTCGATTCCGCGGAAGGCCAGGATCGGTCCGTCCGGTGCGCCCTCGGCGGTGTGGTTGTAGACCACATCGAGAATGACCTCGATCCCGGCCGCGTGGAGGGCCCGAACCATCGATTTGAACTCCCGAACCTGGTTGCCCCGGCGCGAGGAATATGCCTCGTGCGGAGCGAAGAAGCCCAGCGTGTTATAGCCCCAGTAGTTGGGCAGGCCCCGGCGCTGGACGGCCGGCTCGGTGACGAAGTGCTGGATGGGAAGCAGCTCGACCGCGGTCACTCCGAGTGAGCGCAGGTAGTCAATGGCCGCCGGCTGGGCGAGTCCGGCGTACGTGCCGCGGATTTCGGGTGGAATGTCGGGATTGGTCATCGTGAAGCCGCGTACGTGCAGCTCGTAAATGACGGTGTCCTCCCAAGGAATGTCGGGCTTCCGGTCGCCGCCCCAGGGGAAGGCGCCGTGCACGATGACCGACCTCGGGACGTACGGCGCCGAGTCCTCGTCACCTCCGTACACGGCGGGGTGGTCGACGAATTCCCCTTCGAGCGCGCGCGCATACGGGTCGATCAGTAGCTTGTTCGGGTTGTGCCGCAATCCTCGGCTCGGGTCGTTCAGGCCGTGCACCCGGAACCCGTACCGCTGACCGGGACCTACGCCGGGCAGATACCCGTGCCAGACGTGGTAGGTCCGCTCATCCAGCGCTATGCGGGTCTCCACCCCGTCGGGGTCGAACAGGCACACGTCAACGCCCGTTGCCGACCGGCTCCACAGCGCGAAGTTCGCTCCGTCGCCGTCCCACTCCGCCCCGGACGGGTACGGCTTTCCCGGCCAGGCACGATCGAGCCGCGCCCCGAGCGCGGCGGTCAGGTCTTCTGGGCGCATCGTGCGGACTGTAACGGTTGCGCCTGCACTGTTCCTCCCGAGACGTGCGGTTGGATGGGCGCGTGCCCGACCGGAACCCCGACGCCGTGCTCCAATTCGACGGGGTGTCCATCCGTCGGGGGCCCAAATTGCTGCTCGACCGAATCGACTGGACGGTGGAGCTCGACGAGCGGTGGGCCGTCCTCGGGCCGAACGGCGCGGGCAAGACGACCCTGCTACAAATCGCGGCGGCGAATCTATGTCCCACTTCGGGGACCGCGTTCGTCCTCGGCGAGCAGCTGGGGGCGGTCGACATGTTCGAGTTGCGCCCACGAATCGGGCTGTCGAGCGCGGCCGTGGCCCAGCGCATCCCCGATCAAGAACGCGTCGCGGATCTGGTGGTCAGTGCTGGATATGCGGTTCTCGGACGATGGCGGGAGGCTTATGGACGGGTCGACCTGCGCCGTGCCTCGGCCCTGCTGGAGCGTTGGGGAGTCGGGGGTCTGGATGACCGGCGGTTCGGCACGCTGAGCGAAGGGGAGCGGAAGCGGGCCCAGATCGCTCGCGCGCTGATGACGGATCCTGAGTTACTGCTGCTCGACGAGCCGGCCGCCGGCATGGACCTCGGAGGTCGAGAAGATCTGATCCAGCGCCTGGGCCGACTGGCTGCCAATCCCGACGCGCCCGCCACCGTGCTCGTCACCCATCACGTCGAGGAACTGCCTGCGGGGATCACGCACGTCCTGCTGCTGCGCGATGGAGCGACCGTGGCCTCGGGGCTCGCTCGCTCGGTCCTGACCGACGACAACCTCACGGCGGCGTTCGGACTGCCCATTCACGTCTGGCGGCGGTCCGGCCGGTGGTTTGCCCGCGCGGCTTGACCGGAGTCTGCGTTCGCTCGCGGCGTACGCCGTCCGCAGCGGAACCTGGTAAATCGAGACCGCTGAATCCCGCGGCCGTACGTAGGATCGAGCAATGTTCGCCCAATCGCCTCGTGGATGCATGGTGAGCGTGTGACGGCGCCTGCAACTGCTGCCCCATCGCGCGCGGCCTTGCTCACCGTCGACGACGATGCTGGAGTCTCACGGGCAGTCGCCCGCGATTTGCGCCGCCACTACGGCGAGACGCACCGCATTGTGCGCGCGGAGTCAGGTGAGCAAGCGCTCGACGCGTTACGCGAGATGAAGCTGCGCGGCGAGCAGGTCGCCGTGCTGCTGGCCGACTTCCGGATGCCACGGATGTCCGGCATCGAGTTCCTGGAACAGGCAATGGATCTGTACCCAGCCGCAAAACGCGTCCTGCTCACCGCGTATGCGGATACCGACGCGGCCATCGACGCGATCAACGTTGTCGACCTCGACTATTACCTGCTCAAGCCATGGGATCCGCCCGAGGAGAAGCTGTACCCGGTCGTCGATTCGCTGCTCGAGGTGTGGAACAGCGCCGACCACCGTCCGGTGCCGGAGACAAAAGTCGTGGGTCACCGGTGGTCGGCCCGATCGGCTGAGGTGCGGGAGTTCCTGGCCCGCAATCAGGTGCCCTATCGCTGGTTCGGGGTCGACCAGCCCGAGGGCCAGGCGTTGCTCGCCGCAGCCGGGGCGGATGATCACACTCTGCCCGTCGTGATCACCACTGACGGAGATCCGTTGGTCGCTCCCTCGGATGGCGAGCTGGCCGGGCGGGTGGGCCTGACGACAACGCCGTCAAAGGACTTTTACGACCTCGTTGTCATTGGTGGGGGGCCAGCCGGTCTCGGGGCCGCGGTATACGGCGCTTCGGAGGGGCTGCGGACAGTGTTGCTCGAGCGCACCGCGACCGGCGGACAGGCTGGGCAAAGCTCGCGGATCGAGAACTACCTCGGCTTTCCCGACGGTGTCTCCGGAGCCCAGCTGACCGAACGCGCTCGTCGGCAGGCTGTCCGATTCGGCGCCGAGCTCATCACCACCCGCGATGTCGTCGGGCTGGAGGCCAGCGGCTCGGCCCGGACCGTGCGCCTCGCCGACGGAGCGACCATCGACGCCCACACCGTCATCCTGGCCATGGGTGTGTCCTACCGGCAGCTGGTGGCGCCGGGTGTCGACGAGCTGACCGGCCGCGGCGTCTTCTACGGTTCGGCCCTGACCGAAGCTGCGAACTGCGCGAATCAGGACGTGTACATCGTCGGTGGAGCGAACTCGGCCGGCCAGGCCGCGGTCTATCTCGCCCGGGGCGCTCGATCGGTGACCTTGTTGGTCAGGGCACCGTCGCTCGAGTCGTCGATGTCCTACTACCTCATCCAGCAGATCGCAGCTGTACCGAACATTTCGGTACGGAGCTGCACCGAGGTAGTCGGCGCGGCGGGTGACGAGCACCTGGAGCAGCTCATACTCCGCGACAACACCACCGGGCAGACGGAGACCGTCAACGCCCAGTTCCTGTTCGTATTCATCGGCGCCGCGCCGCGGACCGATTGGCTGGACGGCGTCGTGCTCCGGGACGCGCGGGGGTTCGTCGTTGCTGGCCCGGATCTTGCCGTGGGCGGTGAACAGCCGCGGGGCTGGTCCCTCGAGCGCGCGCCGTACCACCTGGAGACCAGCTTGCCGGGCGTGTTCGCGGCCGGTGACGTTCGGTTCCAGTCCGCGAAGCGTGTCGCATCCGCGGTCGGCGACGGCGCCATGGCCGTGATGCTCGTACATCGGTATTTGGACCGGGAGTGACCCGAGCCGCACTATGGACACGCGGCTGGTGCCGTTCCTCGTCGCGCCCGTGGAATGCGCACCCATGGCATTTGCGTTGAGGTGAGGCCATGACAAAGTTCTTGCCCTGCGATCCAGAAGAGCTTCGGCGGACGTTTCTGTTCGAGAAGCTCACCGACGAACAGCTTGACTGGCTGTGCCGCGAGGGCCACGTGGAGCAGCTGCCGGCCGGCCGGGTGTACACCGAGGGTGAGCCGGCCCGCTGCTTCTATGTGCTACTTGACGGCGAGGTAGCGCTTTCTCGGCTCGTCGGCGGTGACGACGTCGAGACGAACCGCACGAACCAGATCGGCGTTTATTCCGGAGCCTGGCAGGCCTATCTCGGTGACCGGGTGCCGCAGGTTTACAACAACTCCATGCGTGCCGTCGTGCCTTCCCGGTTCTTCGTGCTGGACGCCGAGAAGCTCGCGGAAATGATGCGCGAGTGGTTCCCTATGGCCCTGCACATGCTGGAGGGGCTGTTCTTCGGCATTCAGAACATTCAGCAAACGGTCGCCCAGCGGGAACGGCTGCTGGCCCTCGGCTCGCTGTCCGCAGGCCTGACCCACGAGCTGAACAATCCGGCTGCGGCCGCAGTTCGGGCGACCTCGTCCCTGCGGGACCGCGTCGCCGGCATGCGGCACAAGCTGGGCCTGATCGCGATGGGTCCGTACGACCGCGAGACGCTTGCCACCCTCATCCGCTGCCAGGAAGACGCCGTGGAACGAGTCGCCAAGGCGGCACCGATGACTCCGATGGAGGCGTCCGATCGGGAAGACGAGATCGTCGACTGGCTCGAGGCGCACGACATTGCCGGCGGGTGGGACATCGCTCCGACGTTCGTGCAGGCTGGTCTCGACGTGCCGTGGCTCGATCAGGTCGCCACTACCGTCGACCAGCAGACCCTCGAAGGGGCAGTCCGTTGGCTGAACTACACCCTCGAGAGCGAACTGCTCATGAACGAGATCGAGGACTCCACTACTCGAATCTCGACGCTCGTCGCAGCGGCCAAGCAATACTCCCAGATGGATCGAGCGCCCTTCCAGACCGTCGACGTGCACGAGCTGCTCGACAGCACACTCCTCATGCTGGGCCGCAAGATCGGTGACAAGATCACGGTCGTCAAGGAGTACGACCGCTCGTTGCCGCCGGTGCCCGCGTACGCGGCTGAGCTCAATCAAGTGTGGACGAACCTGATCGATAACGCGGTCGCGGCCATGGAGGGCGAGGGCACACTCACGATAAGGACGGATCGCGACGATGGTTGGGCCGTCATCTCGATCTGCGATGACGGTCCGGGCGTTCCGGAGGACATTCGCGCGCGCATCTTCGAGCCGTTCTTCACGACGAAACCAGTCGGTGAAGGTACTGGGCTGGGGCTCGATATATCGTGGCGAATCGTGATCAACAAGCACCACGGTGACCTAAGTCTCGAGTCGGTTCCCGGCGACACGCGATTCATCGTCCGGTTGCCGCTCGACCCGCCGCGCGACGACGCTGACTCCGCGGTCGTCACCGACCCGGACAGAGAGGACCGCTGATGCCGGCTATCGATCCCATGGTTGAGCCGAGTGGTACGGGATGCGTCGAGTGCGATGCGGTCGGCGGCTGGTGGGTTCACCTGCGGAGATGCACGGAATGCGGTCACATTGGCTGCTGCGACACGTCGCCGGCGCAACACGCGAGCGCCCACGCGGCGGCCACCGGCCACCCGATCATTCGTAGCTTCGAGCCGGGCGAGGACTGGTTCTGGGACTTCCGGACGTCGCAGTACGCCGAGGGTCCGCCCCTAGCCCCGCCCGAGAGCCATCCGCTCGACCAGCCGACGCCTGGTCCCGCCGGCCGAGTGCCGGCTGACTGGCAGAACCACATCCACTAGTGGTTGGTATGCAGATTCCGTTGCCTGAACAACGGAATCTGCATACCAATCGTGCGGATGCGGCTAGGCGACTCCGCTCGCCAGATCGCGCAGCCGGGCGAACACCGCTTCGCCAGAACTCCGTATGCCGTCGTGCTCCCATTCGCTGGTTACCCACGGGCGCAGGTTTCCGATCGCAGCGGCCGTCTCGAGCGACAGCTCAGCCGGAACATAGACGTCGTCGTGGTAGATGACGGCCGCGACCGGCACCTCGTTGCCGGCCAGGCGGTCGGGGTCGAACGGCGGTGGCCAGTCGTCACGCTCGGCGAGTAGGTTCGCCGCCTCCGCGAACGGGCGCAGTGCGGAGATCTCCTCGAACATCCAGGGGTAGATCATCTCGCCGGTGAATAGGAGCGGATCACGATCCGGGCCGAAGTCCGGGAAGTCCTGCAGCACCCGCTGTGCCGCCCACGCGGTGGCGCCGGCCCCGCGTGCGTAAATCGGTTCCTGGAGCACCGCGTACAGCGGGTTGTCGAGGAAGCCGGAAGCGACCATCACCTGATACCGGAACGGGTCGGTCAGCCGGCCGTCGAGGAGTGCCCCCTCGAACAACCAGTGCAGGAACTCGAAACCGTCGCCCATACCGAGGCGCTGGCCAAGATACTGGAGCCGGCGCACCGTGAACCGGTCGCCGTCGGGCAGCCGGATGTCCTGAGATCCGAGGATGTCCGCGACGGTACGGACGATCGCCTGGTCCGCTGGATAGCGGGCGTAGTAGTCGGCGACCCGGCGCACCACCTTCGGGTAGGTGAGCGCATACACGTCGTCGGCACTCGCCGTCAGGCCGGGCAGGCCGCCGGTTACATAGCAGGCCTGCAACGCCTCCGGAGCACGTGACAAATACGTGACGGTGATGAATCCGCCATAGCTTTGTCCAAGTGTGGACCACTGGGCACCCTGGGCGACCTCTTGTCGCAGTATTTCGGCGTCGCCAACGATTGCGTCGGCGCGGAAATGCGCGAGGTAATCCGCCAGGGCTTTCGACGTCGGGAATCGATCCGCAGCCTGGGCGAGCACGGGAGTACTTCGACCGGTTCCGCGCTGGTCGAGCAGGAGCAGCCGGTACGAGGCGAGTGCGGCCCGGATCCAGGCGTCGGGATACAACGGGCGTGGTGACGCGCCGCCGGGGCCGCCCTGTAGAAAGAGCAGCCACGGCAGATCGTCACCGACTTTGTCGACGTCACACAGCTCTCGCGCGAACACCTCGATCGTCTCGCCGTCCGGCTGCGCATGGTCGAGCGGGACTCTGACCACGTGTTCGGTCGTCGTGTAGCGGCGGGGGTCGATCACGAGCCCGGTGCGTTTCGGCGTCGATCGACGACTCGTACGTGGTTCTGAGGTATTTGAGATCGGTCTTTGCTCATAGGACGAATCCTTCTGGGAATGGGTCACTGGGGTCGAGCAGGTATTGCGCCATACCGGTGATCCACGCCCGTCCGGTGATTCTCGGCACGACGGCCTGGACTCCGCCCAGCGGTACGTCCGACACCAAGCGGCCGACGAATCGGGTCCCGAGCAGGGACTCGTTGACGAAATCCATGTTCAGGGCAAGCTCGTTTCGAGCGTGCAATGCCGCCATGCGAGCCGACGTGCCCGTACCGCACGGCGAGCGGTCGAACCAGCCGGGATGAATCACCGTGGCATTGCGGGCATCCGCGCCATTCCGCCCGGGAGCGACCAGCACCACGTGCTTGCAGCCGGCGATGTCCGGCTCGACCGGGTGGCGCGGCCGCCGCTGCTCATTGATCGCGTCCATGATCGCTAACCCGGCGGACATCATCCGGTCCTTCTGGTCGAAGCTCAATGCCAGCTCGGCGATCGGCACGATGGCGTAGAAGTTGCCACCGTAGGCCATGTCGTACCGGACCCGTCCTACGCTTGGTACCTCGACGTACGCATCGAGTTCGGCACAGAATGACGGGACGTTTTCGATCGTGACGGCGTTCGCGTGACCGCGATCGACCTGCACCTCGGCCACGACGACTCCCGCCGGCGTGTCGAGGCGCACCGTCGTGATCGGCTCGACCACGCGGACCATGCCGGTCTCGACCAGCACGGTGGCGACGCCCATGGTGCCGTGCCCGCACATCGGCAGGCATCCGGACACTTCGATATAGAGCACGCCGCAGTCGGCGTCGGGGCGAGTCGACGGCTGGAGTATCGCGCCGCTCATGGCCGGGTGCCCGCGCGGCTCGGTCATCAGCAGCCGGCGGATACCGTCTGATTCGGCCAGGAAGCGCAGTCGTCGCTCGGCCATGGACGCTCCCGGTAGTACTCCGATGCCACCGGTGATTACCCGCGTCGGCATTCCCTCGGTGTGCGAGTCCACTGCGGTGAACATCCGGGCTGCCCGCACCTCAGGTCACCGGCTCCGGGCGCAGAAAGTCGATCGCGCGCTGCATATCGGCGTCGAGCTGGAGCCGATGCGGAGGTGTCAGCGGCCCGCGCGGCGGACGGCATGGACCGCCGTATCGGTCGACGAGATCCATGCCGTACTTGATCGCTTGCACGAACTCGGTGCGCGAGTCCCAACGGAAGGCCGGGACGAGCTGTTCGTAGAGCCTGCGCGCCTCAGCCAGCTCGCCGGACCGCGCCAGCTCGAACAGCCGCACCGACTCGGCCGGGAAAACGTTGGGAAAACCGGCGAACCATCCGGTCGCGCCCATGAGCACCGCCTCCAGCAGCAGGTCGTCGGCGCCGGCGCTCACCGCCAACGACGGAGCCCGTTCCCGGATTTCGAGAATGCGCCGCACGTCGCCGGAGAACTCTTTGACGGCCACGATGTGCTCGATTTGCGAGATCTCGGCGAGCACATCCGGCGTGAGGTCGACCTTGGTGTCGATCGGGTTGTTGTAAACCATGACCGGCAGCCCGACGGCTGCCACCGTCGCGAAGTGGTCAACGATTTCAGTACGGTTCGCCCGGTAGGTCGTCGGCGGCAGGCAAAGGACCGCATCGGCACCGATGTCCCGGGCGTGCTCGGTCCACATTCGGGCTTGGTGTGACCCCGGGGCGTGTACGCCCACCACGGTGACACCCGAGTCGCCGACCGCCCAGACCGCAGTCTCGGCCACCGCGCGTCGTTCTTCGTCCGTCAGCGACGAGTACTCGCCGAGCGAGCCGTTGGCGCCGACGCCATCGCACCCGGATGCGATCAGCCATCGGCAGTGCTCGGCATATCGCTCGAGGTCAACGCGCAGGCCGGCCGGAGCAGCCGGATCCTCGACGTAGGGAAGAGCCGTAGCGACGATCACCCCGTCGAGGGCGGTGCCGGTCGTGGGCGACGGCCCAGTCATGAGCGGGCGCCGATCACGAGGCCATAACAAAACCGGAGTGGTCCGCGCCCGCGGGCTAACACGGTCATGGGCCCTTCATAGACGAGTTGGCCACTTCGGCCAAGCGGATCGGGAACGTGACGGATCGCCGCGGTTCGTTGTCGAGCAGCGGACGCGCAATCGCCGTTTCGGCTAAGTCAACGACATTGCGAAGACACACTCGGCCTTGGCAGAGACCGAGCCCGGCCCGGCTCGTCAGCCGGAGTGCTCGCAAGCCGTCGGCACCGCGCTCGGCCGTGGCCCGGCGGAGCTCCCGCACGGTGACCTCCTCACAGCGGCACACCACCGTGTCGTCGGTGAGCCATTGCTGCCAGCCGGGCTGGATGGCGTAGACATCCGACAGAGCAGCGCCGAAGCTCCGCAGCCGAGTGCGTCGGCGCCTGATCCGCGACGGTACCGGCGACCGCTGGCCGACGTACGCTGCGGCGGCATAGCCGGCCAGCTCGCCTTCCACCGCGGCCAGGTCCGCGCCGCCAATGCCGGTGATCTCGCCCGCCGCAAAGACGCCCGCCACCGAGGTGGCCTGCTCGTCGTCGACATCGACGAACCCCTCGCGCAGGCGAGCCCCAGCACCGATTGCGAGGTCGAGCTGAGGGGAGAAGCCGTACCCGATGCAGACGGCATCCACGGTCACCCGCCGGGTTCGCCCCGGGATCGGCCGCCAGGACGAATCGAGGGTCGCCACGGTGACCTCAGCGACCCGGTCCCGCCCGTGCGCGGCGATCACTGCGCGTCGCGTTCGATACGGCACTCGCGCTCGCGCCAGCACCGACGCATATCGCGCGAGTTCTGCGAGCTTGCCAGGAGCTTGCGCGACCGCCCGGGGTCGTCGCCGCCAGGCGATCGTCGAGCCGGCCTCGAGGACGGCGACTACTCGCGCTCCCGCCCGCAGGAGCGACGTCGCGACCGGCAACAGGAACGGGCCCGAGCCCGTCACGATGACCCGCTGGCCAACGGCGATCCCGTGTGCCTTGGCCATTGCCTGAGCTCCACCGGCCGTTACGACGCCAGGCAGATCCCAGCCTGGAAACGCCAAGGCGCGGTCGTACGCGCCGGTCGCGAGGACCAGGGCGTCGGCGTCGACCTGCCAGCTGTGACCGCCGGCCGAGTCGGCGGGACCGGTACGAAGGAACAATCGTCGGCCGTCGATTGCCCAGACCGTGGTGTTCGGCCGGTGATCGATGCGTGGATGCCCGTGTTTCGCCACAGCCCGTGGCGGCGGTTCGGCGAGAGGGTGCCGGTGATACTGCCCACCGGCCGCCTCTCCGGCGTCGATGAGCAGGACCGACGCGCCGCATCGGGCTGCGGTCGATGCGGCGTGCAGCCCGGCTGGTCCGGCCCCGACCACGACCACCGTCACGGGATCACCCCGCCTTCGTCGGGCAGACGCACGCCGTACTGGGTGGCGATGACGTCGCCGTCAGCAACCAGGCGCTGACACGCTCGCACGTCCGGGAGACCGTTCACCACGATGAGGCAGTCGAAGCACACGCCGATACCGCAGAAGATGCCGCGCGGTCGCCCGCTGCGCCGCGTCGTGCGCCAGGACGTCTGGCCCAGCTCGTGGAGTACCGCGGCGACGGTCTGGCCGCTCCGGGCAGTGACCGGGCTCCCGTCCACGGTGATGTTCACGCCACCCGCCCGAGGCCGGGCCGGTCGACGCGGAACGGCGCCGGGTCGAGGTGGGGCGGCGTGCCCGTGAACAGCTCAGCCACCAGACGACCGGTCGCGGGCCCGAGGCCGATTCCGGCGCCCTCGTGACCGGTGGCATGCCAGACGCCGGGTGCACGCGGATCCGGCCCGATTACCGGGAGATGGTCGGGCAGGTAGGGCCGTAGCCCGCCGTAGGCACGCATCAAGGGCACGCTACGCAGCGCCGGGAAGAGCCGGATGGCCTTGCCCGCGATCTCCCGAAGGATCGCCGGGTCGATCCGGTCGGAGAACCCGACACGTTGCCGGCTGGAGCCAATGAGGATCGGACCCGACGCGGTGGATTCGACCACCGTCGACGTCCGCAACGCGGCCTCGCCGCTCAGCACCGCGCCGACGTAGTCGGCGTCGTAAACCTTGTGCCGCACCGTCGGAGGCAGGGGCGCGGTCACCAGGATCAGGCCCTGGCGGGGTTGCACCGGTACCGGAGCGCCGAGCCGATCAGCCAGCTGGCCGGCCCACGGGCCGGCTGCGTTCACGATGGCCGCGCACTCGATATCGCCCTGGTCGGTGAGTACAGCGCGAATTGCGCCATCCTGGCGGTGGCGACGGATGCCGAGCACGGTTACGCCGCTGCGCACCGAGCCGCCGCGCTGTCGCACGGCGCGAAGCATCGCCGTGGTGGCGAGCACCGGTTGCACTTGGGCGTCCTGCGGGTAGTACACGGCGTAGCAGACGTCAGGTGTGAGGTGTGGCTCGAGGCCGCGCACCTCGTGGGTATCGATCGACTGGGCGCTTACCCCGACGCCGCGTTGCGCGGCCACGAATTGCGCGAGTGCCGCGGCAGTATCGTCGTCGGTCGCGACGACCAGTCCGCCCTTGTCCTCCCACTCGACGTCGTCCGAGCCTTCGATTCGTGCCAGTAGATCGGGCCACTCGGCCCGGGACGCGCGAACGAGGTCCAGCTCAGGTCCAGCCGGCTTGTCGGATACGAGCACGTTGCCTTCGCACCGACTCGTCGTACCAGCGGCGAGTCCACCGCGATCCAGCACGGTCACCGGAATTCCCCGAGCCGAAAGCGCCTCGGCACAAGCGGCACCGATGATGCCGGCGCCGACGACGACGACCGTCTCGGCTCCGCGCGGCGTGCTCATCGCGGCCATCCGGTCGTCCCGCCTGCCGCCACCCCCGCATCGTCGCACGGGTACTCAGACACCCCGGTCGACTGACCACACGGCGACTCCACCGACGCCTCCGGGTCCCATGCGACACTCGACCCGTGCGACGACTGGTATTGATCCGCCACGCCAAGGCCGCGGTGGGCGATCTCGACCGGAGGCGGCCGCTGACCCCTGAAGGCATGACTGCGGCCGAGGGAATCGGCCGGTACCTTGCCGACAACGGACCCGCACCGGACCGCATCGTGACGTCACCTGCCCGCCGCGCGGCCGAGACGTGGGCGGCGGCCGCGCGAGCGCTGACCAACCCACCCGAGCCCGACGAGGACGAGCGCGTCTACGACAACACCCTCGACTCCCTGCAGGACGTGGTTCGCGACACTCCGCCCGATGTCGGCACGCTCGTAGTGGTTGGGCACAATCCGTCAATGCGCGATTTCGCCCACGCGACAGACGACGGGACGGGCGACCCGGATCTGCGCAAGATCCTGGCCGACCGATTTCCGACGGCGGCCGTCGCAGTGTTCGACATCAGCGAGGACTGGGCCACGCTCGACCAGGGCACACTGTCCGGGTTGCATCTCAGGTCGCGCTGACGTGACCGAACTGATACGCGTCGAGATCGGTGACGGCACGAACGACCTGCCTGCCGCGGTAGCAACAATTTGGCTGAACCGGCCACCGATGAACGCGCTGAACCGCCAACTGCAGGAGGAGCTACGCAGCGCGGTTGCACAACTCGCTGCCGACGACGCCGTCCTTGCGGTCGTTATCTACGGCGGGGAGAAGGTGTTCGCGGCGGGCGCGGATGTCAAGGAGTTCGCGGGGATGAGCCATGCCGACATGGTGCGCGACGCCGAGCGGCTGAGTTCTTCCTTCGACGTGGTCGCGCGACTGCCCAAGCCCGTTGTCGCGGCGGTCACCGGATACGCGCTCGGCGGCGGGTGCGAACTGGCCCTCGCCGCGGACTTCCGGGTCAGCGCCGATGATGCGCGCTGGGGCCAACCCGAGATACTGCTGGGGATCATCCCCGGTGGCGGCGGAACGCAACGCCTACCGCGGTTGATCGGGCCCGCGAAAGCCAAGGACCTGATCTACACCGGACGCTTCGTCCCGGCCGACGAAGCCCTCGAGATCGGGCTCGTCGATGTGGTGGTTCCGGCCGCCGAGGTTTACCCCACCGCAGTCAAACTCGCAGCGAAGTTCGCGACCGGTCCCGCACTGGCGTTGCGGGCGGCCAAGGCCGCGATCGACGGCGGGATGGACGCTGACCTGGCGAGCGGGCTCCGCCTCGAATCCCACTTGTTTGCCTCGCTGTTCGCCACATCAGACCGAACTGCGGGGATGAGCTCGTTCATCGAGCGCGGGCCGGGCCGGGCCGTGTTCTCTGGCAGTTGATCTGCCCGTGACCCAGCCCAGTGCGCCGCCTCCCGCGTCGCCCGCTGAAATCGAGGCCGCGTGGTCAGACCCCAGGCTGGCCAACGTTCTGTATCACGACTGGGAAGCGCAGACGTACGACCAGAAATGGTCGATTTCGTTTGATCAGCGGTGCATCGACTACGCACGTGACCGCTTCGACCACATCGCCGGTCGAGAGAGATGGCCCTACGGCACCGCACTCGAGGTGGGATGCGGCACCGGCTTTTTCATCCTGAACCTCATGCTCGCCGGGGTGATCGATACCGCGCCCGGCACCGGCCACGTGACGGATGTGTCGCCCGGGATGGTCGAGGCAGCCCGCCGCAACGCGGAATCGCTGGGCTTTCAGGTAGCAGGTCGGGTCGCGGACGCCGAACGCTTACCGTTCGATGACGCGACCTTCGAACTGGTCGTCGGCCATGCGGTGCTGCACCACATCCCGGACGTCGAGCAGGCACTGCGCGAGGTAATGCGAGTTCTCAAGCCAGGCGGGCGGTTCGTGTTCGCGGGCGAGCCCACGAAATGGGGGGACATCATTGCTCGGCGACTGTCCCGCGCGACGTGGTGGGCGGCGACCCGGGTCACCCGACTGCCCGGACTCGAGGGGTGGCGGCGACCCCGGTCCGAACTTGACGAATCGTCGCGGGCGGCCGCCCTGGAAGCGGTCGTCGACCTGCACACGTTCGTCCCGAACGAACTCCGCCGCATCGCGCTGCGAGCCGGCGCGGTCGACGTCGCGGTCCGCACCGAGGAGTTGACCTCGGCCTGGTTGGGCTGGCCGGTGCGCACCTTCGAGCACGCTGTCCCCCGGGGGAAGCTGGGCTTGGCCTGGGCCAACTTCGCCTTCATGTCGTGGCGCCGATTGTCCGCGGTCGACCGGGTGCTCGAATCGGTGGTTCCGCCCGGATTGTTCTATAACGCTGAGGTGACCGGATTCCGGCCGTGACCGTCGGCATCGCACGGCCGGCCTGGAGTGTAGGGGTCGGCCCGGCCGGGAGGCAGGCAGCTGGTGCGCCCGACCGGGCCGCGAACCCGGCCGACCTGGCAAGCAACCAAGGGACGCCGTCCCACCGAGGGGTCGTAGGGCGGCGGCGCACACTGGCCCTTGACGTTGGTCGCCCGGCTTTGGGCTTGCAGCCCAGTAGCGGACCGCGACAACAGTGTGAGCTTGCCCACGATGTTCCGCAAGAACCAGGCTCGAGCAGCTCACTCGCCCTTGGGTGCGATGGGGCCGCGTCCGGGGCTGGGATACTTCTTGCTCGATGGCTACCTGTCCCGAAGCCGCCGCGAATGAGTGAGCGGCCGGCATCTGCGGAACTCCGGATCCGCACCGTGCTGTTCGATCTGGACGGGACGCTGTCCAAGTCGGAGTCGGGCATCATCGGCTCGTTGCGCCAGGCGTTCGACGATCTGGGCCTTCCGCGCCTGGACGACCACACCGAGCGCAGCCTGATCGGTCCGACGTTCGCGGATGCGCTCCCGCCGTTGGTCGGCGCCGATATCGTGCCGAAGCTGATCGAGCGATACCGCGCTCATTACGCGACGGGAATGTTCGATACCGAGCTCTACGACGGTGCCCTTGAGGTCCTCGACGACCTTCGAGCTCGGGGGGTGACGCTCGCAGTAGCCACCAGCAAACCGGAATTCCACGCCAAACCGGTGATCGATCATCTTGGGCTCGCGGACTATTTCGTCACCGTGGCCGGCGACAGCCTGAACTACGAGCGGCGTACCAAAGCTCTGGTGATCGCCGAGGCGCTCCGGCGGCTCGGGCATCCTGATCCCGCCACGGTGCTGATGGTCGGTGACCGCAAGCACGATGTGGAGGGAGCGGCAGCCCACGGCATCCCCACTATCGGCGCGGGATGGGGTTACGGACAACCAGGCGAACTGGTCGAAGCCGGCGCCGTCGAGGTCTTTCCGGTCCCGCGCGACCTGCTGGTGGCGCACGGTCGGCTGCTGATGTTCGACAATCGCGGAGCGATCGGGGTGGTTTCCCGGGGTGGCCACAACGCGGCGCGCGGGAGGCTGAGCGCCGCGAATGGTGAACATACTTCCCTCGCGGGACAGTAGGTGCATCGGTTGCGACGCGCCGCCGCTGATACCGCACCCGTTCGCGGCGCCCGCGTAGTCACGCCTGCGTCCTTGCGCTGGCTGCTGCGGAATCGCGCTTACACACCGTGGCATCTGATCCGGTACTGGCGTTTTCTCCGGCTTCGATTGGCGAATCCGCACGTGATCACCCGGGGGATGGTCTATCTGGACGCCGGAGTAGAGATCTACGCGCGGCGCGACTACGGCCGGCTGATTCTCGGACGGTCAGTGCACATCGGCCGAGGCACGGCAATACGGTGTCACGAAGGCACCCTCCGGATCGGTGATCACACGGTGTTCGGCCGGCGGGACACGGTCAACTGCTACCTCGACGTCGAGATCGGCGAAGCGGCACTGTTCGCCGACAACGTCTACATCTCTGACTTCGACCATCGTCATGAGCGGGTCGACCGGCCAATCAAAGACCAGGGAATTGCCAAAGCGCGAGTGCGCGTCGGCGACGATGTCTGGCTCGGCGTCGGCACGGTCGTGACCCGCGGCGTCGTCATTGGCGCGGGCACCGTCGTAGGCGCGAACTCCGTCGTCACCCGTGATGTGCCGGCGTATTCGGTGGCGGTTGGTGCGCCGGCTCGTGTCGTCCGGCGGCGACGGCTCTAAGGTTTGCCATGTGGACCTGGACCGCAGTTCGCCCGCGGCCCGCGAGTGGGCTAACGATGCCATCCGGCGGGTCGAGGCCGACGCGAACCGGTCTGCAGACACCCACCTCATTCCGTTCCCGTTGACCGTCCCGTTCGTAAGCGGCGACATCGACCTTTACCTGAAGGACGAGTCGACGCACCCCACCGGATCGTTGAAGCATCGGTTGGCGAGATCGCTGTTCCTGTACGCCCTGTGCAATGGGCAGATTCAGGCCGGGACGACCGTTACCGAGGCCTCGTCCGGTTCGACAGCGATCAGCGAGGCCTACTTCGCCCGCATGTTGGGTTTGCCGTTCATCGCTGTGATGCCGCGCTCAGTAAGCACCGAGAAGATCGCGCTCATCGAGCGGGAAGGCGGCCGCTGCCACCTCGTCGACGACCCGACGACGGTGTATTCCGTGGCGGCCGAGCTGGCCCAATCGACCGGTGGCGTCTACCTCGACCAGTTCACGTTCGCCGAACGAGCCACGGACTGGCGCGGCAACAACAACATCGCCGAATCGATCTTCGAGCAGATGGCGTTCGAGCGCTATCCAGTGCCGCGCTGGATCGTCGTCGGCGCCGGCACCGGGGGCACGAGCGCCACCGTTGGGCGCTACGTCCGCTACTGCCGTTTCGACACCGCCGTCGCTGTCGTCGACCCGGAGAATTCGGCCTTCTATCACGGCTGGTGCGACAACGACCTGCAACACGTCACGGGGCTGGGTTCTCGCATCGAAGGCATCGGCCGGCCTCGAGTCGAGCCGAGCTTTTTGCCGGGGGTGGTCGATCGCATGATCTCGGTCCCGGATGCGGCATCCATCGCCGTCATCCGCGAGATAGAGCCGTTGCTCGGTCGGCGAGTGGGTGCGTCGACCGGTACGAATCTCTACGGGGCGCTGCTTATCGCGTGCGAGATGCGCGCCGCCGGCACTAAAGGCAGCATCGTGACCCTCTTGTGCGACGGTGGCGAGCGGTACGCCGACACCTGCTATTCCGACGACTGGCTCGTGGCGCAGGGAATCGATGTGACCCCATACCGGCTCGCGTTCGCGGAGACGCTGCGTACCGGGACGTGGACGGCGGGCTGACGAATTGCCACGGACCGTCGCCGTATTCGCGATCGTAAGCGGCGGGCTGCTGCTGTCGTCGATCGCCTTTCTCGGGCTTTGGCGGATCGCCGACGACTCCCAGAATCACGCCTATAACCCCGGTGCAGTGCCGCCGACGATGGTCGCGCTGACCGCCGGGAAGCAGTATCAGATCTCGACCGCCGACGGTCCGGAAGCACTCGCCGCGCAGCACACCAACGCGCTGAAGGATGCATGTACCTGGTCGGAAGGTGGCTCGGCTCCGCAGACCCTGGCCGTCACGCCAATTGCTTCCGATTCGCGCTCCACGCATGTTGTCGCGACGTTCGTCGCTCCGGCCAGCGGCGACCTGCACATTGCTTGCCCAGTCTGGGGGTCCGTGTGGGTGGACGACGCCGATGATGCACCGACGGATCTGGCCGGGCTTTTCCTTCTGCTCGGGGTGATCACGTTGACCAGCGGGGTCATTCTCGCCCTTACCGCCCTCTACCGTCGGAGCGTGGAACCGGCCGGCCGGCACGCTTCTCCGTTGTGATCTTGCACGTATTGCCGTCGAGATCTTGGACGTACTGCCCGGGAGCAACAACACGTCCTTCCGTCATCGCGATGACGGGAAGGAAGTCTTGAACGATCGCGCCGCCAAGAATCAGCGAGCGGCTGCGGCGACAACAACCTCAGGCGTGAGCTCGTCGAGGTCGGTGAGCTGTACCGAGGCCAGTGCGAGCGCGTCGGGCGACGGCGGAAAGGCGGCGTTCGGAATGGCGATCACCGCGAGACCAGCCGCGTCGGCGGATCGCAGCCCGTTGGATGAGTCCTCGACCGCCACCGCACGGTCCGGCCGGACGCCGAGCCGCGCGGCGACGGTCAGGTAGACATCCGGCGCTGGCTTTCCGGCCGGCACCTCTTCGGTCGATACGGCGACTTGGAACGCCGGCGCCAGGCCGGATACGTCGAGGACGGTTGAGATGAGAGCTCTCGGCGAGGACGAGGCCAGGCCGAGGGGCCAGCGTTCCGCCAGGCGGGTCACGGCCTCGAAGGCGCCGTCGATGAGTGGTAAGTGCTCCCGGTAGCGGGCGGAAATTCGATCGATCACCGTCCGGGCGATGTCCTCCGGAGACTCCGGAATGCCGACCACATCATGTAGGTACCGCGACCACTCCGGCGTGCTCATGCCCTGCATCGCCCGGGTAGCGTCATCCGGCCATGGGCGCCCCGCTTCGGCCGCGACTTCGCGACGGAGTTCGTCCCAGATCGTCTCCGAGTCGACGAGGATTCCGT
>Ga0207665_10000613_pt1 | contig 23964 bp, 24 predicted proteins | sample LARL112metaG_FD_184351 | JGI IMG/M metagenome (GOLD analysis project Ga0207665, IMG submission 184351) | Corn, switchgrass and miscanthus rhizosphere microbial communities from Kellogg Biological Station, Michigan, USA - LAR L11-2 metaG... | ecosystem: Host-associated > Plants > Roots >... | reverse complement strand
GGCGCGCACGACCGGGATCGATGCCGCGACCACAAGCATGGCGAACCCGAGGCGGAAGGCATCGGACGCGCGGCGGCGCAGCGTGCCGCCGCCCCGTGGACCGAGGAACACCCTGCGCAGGTGGCCGGCAGCGTCCGGGCCCTCAGCCGCCGTGACGGTGTCATCGCCCGCCGCCGTGGCAGGGCCGCCGCCCGCAGCGCTCACCGGCCGGCCGGCGAGGCGTGCCGGTCTTTCGGATAGAAGTCCGCCGAGCCCATCCAGAACGTGCCGCCCGGGATCGGCTTCATGCGCCGAAGCTGCTGCCGTGCCGCTGACATGCCGCGCACGCTCCCGGGGTCTCACGCCTTGACCGTGACCATAGGGATCACCGCGGCGGCCGGCACCACCCCGCGCGGGTGAGACCCCCGGCGGGCCGCACCCATCCGGGAACGCTCTCACCCAGCGCGGGTGACGACACGCCCGGGGCGCCTGGCCAGCATCGATGGAAGCAGGGGAGACAGGTTCAAGGAGGCTGCCATGGTGGACGGCGACGGCGCACAGCCTGCACCCCCCGCGATCCTGGCCGGCTCGTGGCAGACGGCGATCTTCCTCGGCGCGGCGACCGTGATACTCGGGCTTATCGTGACGTTCCACCCGACCGGCTCGGTGAACGTGATCGCGGTGCTGCTCGGCATCCTGATGATCCTCTCGGGCATCTTCCACCTGATCCGGGTATTCGACACCGGCGAGCCGCACCGGGTCTGGCTGGGCATCACCGGGCTGCTCTTCGTCGTCATCGGCGTCATCCTGATCCGGCATCTGCACCTGACCCGGTCGCTCATCGGCCTGATCATCGGCATCACCTGGATAGTCCAAGGGATCGCCGCGCTCATCGGGGGAATCTCCGGCGGCGTCCGCGAGGGCCGCGCCTGGTGGATCATCTTCGGCGCGGCAAGCCTCATCGCGGGAGTCGCCGTGGCGGCCACGCCCGCCTCCTCGCTCGACGTCCTGGCCCTCCTGCTGGGTATCTGGTTCATGGTGATGGGCGTGTTCGAGATCATTGGCGGGCTGCTGCTCCGGCATGCCGTCCGGGCCAAGGAGATGAGCCACGCCTGAGCAGATACAGTCACGGGGAGGAGCCGTTGTGCCTGAATCGATGATCGGGGCTCCGCCTCGGCGAGCGTTGCGGTATCAACTGGACACCGGCCTGATCCGGCTGACTACGGCCGAGCGCGCCGCCAGGGGCAAGGCGGCCAGGGCGGCGGTCCCCCGCACCAGCCACGCGGTGTTCGAGCCCGCCCCGGACCGGCCGGACCCGGTCGCCCTGCTGGAGGAGCAGGCGGCCACCCGGGTGCCCGAACTGGTGCCGATCCGCTGGGGCCGGATGCTGGTCTCGCCGTTCACCTACTACCGGGGAGCGGCCCTGCCGATGGCCAGCGATCTGGTCACCACGCCGGTTTCCGGGCTGCCGGTGCAGGCCTGCGGTGACGCGCATCTGTCGAACTTCGGCATCTTCGGCTCCGCCGAGCGCCGCCTGGTGTTCGACGTCAACGACTTCGACGAGACCCTGCCCGGCCCGTGGGAGTGGGATGTCAAGCGGCTGGCCGCCAGCCTGGAGGTGGCGGGGCGGGACAACGGGTTCCCCACCAAGCAGCGCCGCGACATCGTCCTGGCAGCGGCCGCCAGCTACCGGCTCGCGATGCGCGGCTTCGCGTCGATGACCAACCTGGAGGTCTGGTACGCCCGCACCGACGTGGAGCAGTTGCGGGCCGACCTCGACTCCCAGCTCACCGAGCGCCAGCGCAAGAGGCTCGACGAGGGCATCGCCAAGGCCCGGACCAGGGACAGCATGCGGGCGGTGGCCAAGCTGACCCGCGTCGTGGACGGGCGGCCACGGATCATTTCCGACCCGCCGCTGCTCGTCCCGGTCGCCGAACTGCTGCCCAGCGAGGCGGACCGGAACGCCTTCATCGCGCAACTGAGCAGCCTCATCTCGCATTACCGGCGCACGCTGGAAACCGACCGCCGGTACCTGCTCGAGCAGTTCGAGCCGTGCGACATGGCCCGCAAGGTCGTCGGCGTCGGCAGCGTCGGCACCCGGTGCTGGATCGTCCTGTTCCTCGGCCGCGACACCGGCGACCCGCTGTTCCTCCAGGTCAAAGAGGCGGAGAAGTCGGTGCTCAGCCGGTTCGTGGGTGCCAGCAAGTACGCCAACCAGGGCCAGCGGGTGGTCGCGGGCCAGCGGCTGATGCAGGCGGCCAGCGACATCTTCCTTGGCTGGCAGCGGACCTCCGCCGGGCTCGACGGCGTGACCCGCGACTTCTACGTGCGCCAGCTCAGGGACTGGAAGTTCTCCCTCGACGTCACGACCATGGTGCCGCCCGGGATGCGCGCCTACGGCGAGGTGTGCGGCTGGACGCTGGCCCGGGCCCACGCCCGCTCCGGCGACCGCATCGCCATCGCCGCCTACCTCGGCACTTCAGACGTGTTCGACCGGGCCATCGCGGACTTCGCGAGCGTGTACGCCGACCAGAACGAGCGTGACCACCAGGCACTGGCCGACGCCGCCAAACAGGGACGGATCACCGCCGAGTACGGTTTGTGAGCCGCGCGCGGGAGGAACCGTGACGACGCCGACACCCGATCCCGTCGCGCTGCTGCGCTCCCGCAGCTACCTGAGGCTGCTGGTGCTGGCGGCGGTCATCGGCGCGCCCATCTCCGCGGTGGCCTACGGCTTCCTCGCGCTGGTCGCCAAGCTCCAGCAGTGGGTGTTCACCGACCTGCCCAGTGGCCTGGGCTTCCACGGGGCGCCGCTGTGGTGGCCGCTGCTCCCGCTCGCGCTGGCCGGGCTGCTGGTCGCGCTCACCCTCAAGCACCTGCCCGGGACCGGAGGACACTCACCGGCCGACGGACTGCAGGCCAGCGGGCCGCCGCCGGGCGCCGCTGACCTCCCGGGCATAGCCCTCGCCGCACTCGCCACCCTGAGCCTGGGCGTGGTACTCGGGCCCGAGGCGCCCCTGATCGCCCTCGGCGGCGGCCTGGGCGCCTGCGCGATCCGGCTCGCAAGGAAGGACGCTCCGCCGCAGGTCATCACCATGGTGGCCGCCGCCGGCAGTTTCACCGCCATCAGCACGCTCTTCGGCTCCCCGCTGCTCGGCGCCTTCCTGCTGATGGAGGCGGCGGGGATCAGCGGGGCAACGCTTGAACTGGTGCTTGTGCCCGGCCTGCTGGCCGCTGGGATCGGCTCCCTCATCTTCCTCGGCCTGGATAACTGGACCGGGCTCGGCACCTTCTCGCTGGCGATCCCCGGCCTGCCGCACGTCGGGACGCTGACCGGCGCCGACTTCGGCTGGGCGCTGGTCATCGGGATGGCCGCCGCCCTGGTCGGGGCCGGGATCAAGAGGCTCGCCCTGGCGCTGCGGCCGCACGTGGAGTACCGGATCCTGGCCACGGTAGTGGCCGGCCTGGCGGTCGCCGGGCTGGCCATCGGGTACGCGGCAGCCACCGGCAAGAACGCGACCGATGTCCTGTTCTCCGGCCAGGACTCGCTCGGCCCACTGATCGTGCATAGCGCCGGCTACACGGCGGGCGCGGTGGTGCTCCTCGTCGCTTGCAAGGGCGTTGCCTACGCGGTGTCGATGAGCGGTTTCCGCGGCGGCCCGGTCTTTCCGGCCATGTTCGTCGGGGCCGCTGGGGGGATCGCGCTGTCGCACCTGCCCGGGCTGACGCCGATACCGGGCGCCGCGATGGGAATCGGTGCCATGTGCGCGGTGATGCTCCGGCTGCCGATGACATCCGTCCTGCTGGCCACCGTGCTGCTCACCGCGGACGGCCTGGCCGTCATGCCGGTGGTGATCGTCGCGGTCGTGGTCGCCTACGTGGCGTCGGCGTGGCTCATCCCGGCGCCCCAGCCGGCCCCGGCGGAACCGGCCCAGCCGGGGCGGCCCCCTGCCGGGCCGGCCGCCACGAGGTCAGTGCCGGCCGTGCCGGTATCTGCTCGGCAGGACCGCGCCGATAAGCCACAGGACGGGGAAGATGAAGCCGATCAGGCCTAGGACCCAGTGACCCTTGCGGAAGGTCATGACGGCCAGGGTTGCTATCAAAACCAGATATAGGATTCCCAGGCCCAAATACCAGACATTCATTGCTGTAACATCCATCCGTGTACGGCCCGTGATAGGGGCGGCGGATCGCTAATTGCGGATCGGGAATGTGATTACCGGCACGCGCACCGGGAAAATGTGTGGTTGCGCACCGCGGGGCCCGGGGCGGGCACGCTGAAAAGCGCCGGGAGTGCGCACCGCGGAAAAGCGATTCAATAGAAATGGGCTCACGAGACACTGGCGCCGGCTGCCCGGTCGGCGACGAGGCCTTTGCCCCGCCGTGTGGTCATGCCGGACGGGCAGCCGGACGCGGTCCTTACTGGACGGCAGCCCCACCGTGCAGGGCCTCCTGGAGTTCGGCCTCGCCCTCCTTGGACAGCGAGGTCTTCAGCACGGTGCCGCCGTACTTGCTCAGTGCCTCGGTGGCCTTGTCCGGCGTGACCTTCTCCACCATCAGGAACAGCGCCGACGTTCCCGGCTGCAGCATGCCGCGTACCTGGTCCTGGAACTCCCGGTCGATCCCCGTTTTGGTGACCTTGCCCATGAGGGCGCCCATGCCCGCGCCGATGGCCATGCCGAACACCGGGATGAAGAACAGCAGGCCGAACAGCAGGCCCCAGAACATGCCCCACGTCGCGCCGGCGCCCACCGGGTGGTGGCTGGTGTGCACGTGGTACTTGCCTTCACCGTCCCGGACGATCGACGCGATCGCGTCGGGCTCGATGATGAGATCCCGTGCGAGCCTGCGCGCCTCCTCGGCGGCGGCCTCGGCCGTGGCCTCATCGGGGTAGCCGATGGCAATCAAGTCAGACATGACGTCTCTTTCTCCTTCTACTTGGATGGAATCCGGCTCAGTTCATCAAGTCAGGAGGCGGCACTGCTCCACCCCCGGCGGGTGATACCCCGCGGCCGACCGCCCCCCAGGTGACCGGCACCTGAGCCGCAGGAGTCACATCGGGGGCTCGTTGTAGCGGCGCTCCTCGTACACCTGCGCCGAGCGGCGGTCGTTCCGCCTGATCACCATGAAGAGCAGGGAAAGAGCCAGGCCGAGCACCCCGGCGACCATGAGGATCACCCCGATGACTTGGAGATCCACGTGCGCGGGCTGCCAGGTCACGCCGAACCGGAGAATCGCGCCGATAATGATGAGGGCGACGCTGGCACCGATCGTCACCGCAATTGCCACCTCCTCAGGCACCTTCCACAGTGACGGCGAAACCCGCGATCCGCCTCGCCCGGTACGGGTGACCCCGCCGCCAGGCAAGTCACCGAAAGCAACGAGACATAACTGTCCGTTATATAACTCGCCTATCGGGCTAGCGGCACCGCACCCGCGCACCGCGGAATGGCCGGAAGCGACACGGAACATCATTCCTAGCCAAACCGTGATTCGTTTATTACCCTCAACGGAGTGCACCATGGCGGTCGACTCGGCACAGGAGGGCAACCGGGGCAAGGCCTTGGCGCTTTTCCTGCGATGTCCTCTGCCCTGGCGGGGGTGGATGCGCCGGTCGAGACCAAGCTCTATCCGCCGGGGGTCCGGGCCGAGTGGGTGGAGCGGTCGGCGCTCATCGACGAACTGGCACAGACCACCGCGAGGCTGGTGCTGGTGGACGCGCCGGCCGGGTTCGGCAAGACAACCCTCGTCGCGCAGTGGCGGTCCAGCGCTGCGGAGACCAGGCCGTTCGCCTGGGTCTCGCTCGACCGCGGCGACAGCGACCCAGGCAGGCTCTGGTGGTATGTGGTCAGCGCGCTGACCAGGGCCTGCCCCGAGATCGACGGCGAGGCGATCCTGGCTGAACTGCGGGCGCATGCCCCGGAGTTCCCGAAGCCGGTGCTGCCGATGCTGGCGAACGAACTGGCGGCGATCTCGGCGCCGGTGGTCCTCGTGCTCGACGACTACCACGTGATCAGAGACCGAAGCTGTCACGAGCAGATCGCGTTTCTGCTGCTCCACCTGCCGCCGAGCGCTCAGCTCGTGATCATCACGAGGGCGGATCCGCCGCTGCCGCTGGCCCGGCTGCGGGCGGCCGGGGAGATGACCGAGGTACGGGCCCGCGAGCTGCGGTTCACCCCTGAAGAGGCCGCGGAGCTGCTGCTTGCCGTGGCCGGGGTCGAGCTCAGCGAGCCTGACCTGAGCCAGCTCGTGGAACGGACCGAGGGATGGCCGGCCGGGGTGTACCTGGCCGCCATCTCGCTGCGCGGGCACCCGTCGCCGCACGCCTTCATCAGGCAGTTCACCGGCAACAACCGGTTCATCGTGGACTTCCTTGCCGAGGAGGTGCTCAGCCGCCAGCCCGCCGAGATCCAGGAGTTCCTGGCCAGGACCTCGGTGCTGACCCGGTTCTGCGCCCCGCTGTGCGACGTGGTCACCGGATCGGCGGGCGCCGCGGGGATCATCGAGATGCTCGAACGGGAGAACCTGTTCCTGGTACCGCTGGACGACAACCGGCAGTGGTACCGGTACCACCACCTGTTCGCGCAACTGCTGCGGAGCCGGCTCGCCCGGACCGAACCGGCGCTGGTGACGACCCTGCACGCACGGGCGAGCGCCTGGCATGAGGCGGCCGGGTCGGCGGAGGAGGCGGTGCATCACGCGCTCGCCGCGGGCGACGCCAGCAGGGCCGTCGCGCTGATCGCCCGCTACTGGCACGCCTACGTCGACAAGGGCAGGACGGCGACGGTGTCCGGGTGGATGCGCGCGCTCGGCGATGACCGGATCGCCGGCTACCCGCTCGCGGCGCACTGCGCGGCCTGGGCGGCCGCCCTTTCCGGCGACCAGAAGGGCGTGCGGCGCTGGCTGCCGGTGATCGAGGCGGGCCGCTACGACGGGCCGCTTCCCGACGGCATGCGTTCGCTCCAGTCCTCCGCGGCGCTGCTGCGGGCCTCGTTCGGCTTCGACGGCCTGCCGGTGATGCTGGAGGCGGCGCTGACGGCGGCCTCGATCGAGGAAGACCCGGCCTCGCCGTACTTCGCCCTGGCCAGGAGCGCACTGGGTTTCTCCCACTTCCTGAACGGCGATCTCCAGGCCGCGGCGCGGCCCCTGGAGGAGGCGGTGAACAGCGACGCGTCCCTGCAGTTGATCCGCATGTTCGCCATGGCCGTGCTGGCGATGGTCCTGGTCGGGCAGGGCAGGGTGCCGAGGGCACGGGAATGCGCGCACGCCGCCCGTGACCTCGCCATCAAGGGCGATCTCGGCAGGATGCCGCAGACCGTCATGGCCTACGCCGCGACCGCGGCGGTGTACGCCGCCGAGGACCGGTTCGAAGAGGCCCTGCGGGAGCTCGAGCCAGTGCTGGACCTGCGCAGGAAGAACTCCGGCCTGGGGCCCTGGAGCACGATCGTGCCGACCTTCCTGCTGGCCCGGATCCGGCTGGCGCTTGGCGATGTCGCCGGGGCGGCGGAACTGGCCGAGGAGGCGCGGGAGGTGCTGGCCGCCCTGCCTGATGGCACCGAGATGCTCCAGGCACGCCTGGCCGATCTCGACCGGCGCCTGGCCCGTCCCTCGCGTGAGGCGGACAACACCGAGCCGTTGACCGAGCGCGAGGCGGCGGTGCTGCGCATGCTCGGCGGTACGCTCTCGCTTCGCGAGATCGGGCACGAACTGTACGTGTCGGCCAACACCGTCAAGACGCACACCCAGGCGATCTACCGCAAGCTCGGCGTCTCCTCGCGGCACGACGCGGTGGCGCGCGGCAAACGACTGGGAATCTAACGCCGTCAGATCACCCGGGTGAACCGGAGATCGGGCAGATTTCTCACCCAGTCAATGTGTAAAAAGGGAGTAGGTCCAGACGTCCCGGGGCAGCGCAGGCAAACAGTCGCCGCGCCTCGTGCCATCGAAGGAACAAGCCATGAGCGGGTCTGCGAACCATCGCCAACGGTACCGGATCATCCTCCGGGGTGAATGCCAGCAGTTGCTGACGAGCATCCTGGACGGGTTCTCGGTCGAGTCTGGCCGGGGCTGGACCTGCATTATGGCCTCGGTACGCGATGAGTCGGAACTATATGGCCTGATCGACCGGCTTCAGGAATTTGCATTGCATATTGTCAGTTTGAATGAACTCGGCCCCGATGTGCTGCGCCCGGAGACCGCCCTGGGCAGCGCCCGGTGAGGCGCCAGCCAGGGTGAACCGGCCGCGCGGTGCGGCCCGCGCGGGCCGCGTGCCCGGTATGGCGCAGCCCCGGCGATCTGACTAATCCGTCCCCGCGCCGGCGCCCGTGCGGCGCGGGGACGAACCAGGTCAGAGCAGGCCGAGTTTCTTTGCCCGGCGGACGGCTTCGCCGCGGTGCGTCACTGCGAGCTTGCGGTAGATGCTCTTGAGATGCGTCTTGACGGTGTTCACCGAGATGTACATCTCGGTGGCGATCTCGGCCGTGCTCTCCATGGCCGACACGTGCTCCAGCACCTCGCGCTCGCGCTCGCTCAGCGGCTCCACGATCACCGGCGCCTCCCTGTTCCCCGGTTGCCTGACCTCCATCCAGCCGGGCCTGACCAGGTCCGGCTCCAGCACGCGGCGGTAGGCCTGAGCCAGTTCCGGATCCCGTTGCAGCGCCGGCCGGAGCCAGTCACGTTCCATCACGAAGGGCAGCCGGCACAGTTCGGGTTCGCCCAGCCGCAGCGCATGTTCGAGTGACCGGCGGCCGCGCGCGGCATCCCCCGCGCCATAGTTCAGCCGCGCGTCGACCAGCCAGGCCGCCATACGTACCCCGGTGGCGGCATCTGTGCCGGAAGGCGCGGCGGCGAGCACGCGCGCGGCCGCCTGCCGGTCTGCGGATGCCAGCAGCGCGCGCGCGAGCGCGACCGTGGCTCCGAGTGAGGATTCCGGGCCCGCGCGCACAGCCACCTCGACGGCGGACTGGTAGTCCTCGGCGGCGGTATGGGCCCACGACTCGAGCAGCAGCATCTGCTGATCGATCCAGGCGGGCGGTGACCAGCCCTCCCTGGTCCGGCTCACGATGTCCAGAACTGCCCGGCCCCGCCCTTCGGCCAGGCTGTACCTGGCCGCCACGAGGCTGGCCAGTACGCCGATCAGCTTGTCCGGCCGGGTCCGCAGGGCGTCCTCGGCCCGCTTGTGCCAGCGGCGGGCTGGCGGCAGTTCGTTCCGTTCCACGTGCACCGAGGCGAGCGCCACCTCTGCGGCGGCGCCACAGACGCTCACCGGCCGGTCGGCGCCGTCCCCCGGCCTGGTGGCCGACTCGGCGGCCAGTTCCTCGGCACGGCTCAGCCTGCCCCGCAGCGCCTCGATCAGCGCGAGATGCCCGAGGAAGTCGGCCCGCCCGGTCGCGCTTTGTGCGGCCCGGCCGGGGACCACACCCGAGGTGAAGATGGCCACGGCCTCGTCGAAGCGGCCCGACCACAGTTCCACGGCACCGCGGCCCGCGAGCACCTGCGCCTGGTTCCAGGGACGCCGGGCCAACTGCAGCCGGGGAACGGCGTCGATCGCGGCCGCCGCGCTTTCGGTCGCGGCCGCGGCAGCGCCGACGTCGTCGGTGCTCCGGGCGAGGGCGACGCGGATCAGCGAGGCGGCAAGCCTGGACGGTGCCTCCGCGTCCGCGGGCAGCTTGGCGAGCAGGCCGTCGGCGGCACGGACGAAGGCGCGGCTCGTGGCGTTCTCGCCGCGGGCAAGGTCGATCGCCGCGGCGGCAAGCAGCGGCTGCGGCGCCGTCCACCGGACCTCGCGTGGCATGTGCCGGAAGCCGTCGGCAAGCACCTCATTGCCCTGGGGATCGATGAGCTCACCCAGGGCAAGCTCGTCCACCACCGTGCTCGCCGCGAACTGCCAGTCACCGGCGTCCGCGGCGTGCCGTACCGCCTCGCCGAGGTAGCCGTGCCGGCGGAACCATCTCGCCGCACGCAGGTGCAGGTCCTGCAGGCCGCCGGGGTCGTCGCGCCGCAGCTTCAGCCGCAGGACGGCCGCGAACAGCGAGTGGTAACGGTACCAGCCGCCCTCGTCCCGCTGGACGAGCGCGTTCACGTGCGCGAGGTCGGGAAGCATGGCGGCTTCCCTGTCCCCGCCAGCGACCTCGCTGGCAAGCTCCTCGTTGATCCGGTCGAGGATGCTGGTGCGCAGCAGGAAGCTCCTGAGGTGCGGCGGCTGGGCGTTGAGCACCTCCTCCACCAGGTAGCTCGCGACGGCACTGTCCTCCGCGACGAGTTCCTTGACGAACTGATCGGGGTCGGCGTGCCCGTCCATCGAGATGGCGGCCAGGCGCAGGATCGCCGCCCAGCCCTCGGCCCGCCTGGTGAGCCGGTCCAGCGACTCCTCCGACAGCCCGATGCCGTGCTGCGCCATGAGCAGACAGGCTTCCGGGGTCGTGAAGGCGAGGTCGCTCGCCCGGATCTCGGTGAGTTCCCCGGTGAGCCGGTACCGGTGCAGTGGCAGCAGCGGATCCATCCGCGAGGCGACCACGAGCCGCAGGCCCGGGGTGGCGTGCTTCAGCACGTAGGCGAGCCCCTCGAGCACCTTGACGCTGGTCAGCAGGTGGACATCGTCGAGGACCAGGGTGACCGGAGGATCCTGGGCCGCCATCAGCGAGGCGAACCGGAGCAGGAACTCATGGTCCACCGGATACCTGCGCACCGCCGCGGACATTGTCCTGGGAAAGTGCACACCGGCCCGGCGCAGTGCCTCCAGAACGTAAGACCAGAACACTCTCGGCTGGTTGTCGTGGTCGTCGATGGTGACCCACGCGGCGCCGCCGCCCGCGGCCCACAGGGCGAGGGCCATCGTCTTGCCCGCCCCCGGAGGCCCGGTCAGCGCGGTCACGGGGCCGCCTGCACCCTGGGCGATGAGCGCCTGGATCCGCGGCCGCGGTATCAGCCATTCGGGCACGCCAGGCACCGTGACCTTGGACGCCAGGAGTGGATCGCCAGCCCCCGCTGTCTGCCGCCCGGAGCCGGCGGTCTCGGGAATGGTCACATTGGTCACCATCGCCACCGCCTCGCCACCTCGGCGAGCGGGCAGTCGCCGGCCGACTCCGCTCGCCTAGCGGGCTAGCCCGCCTGGTAACCGTTCTCGCATGCACCCGGGTGACCCGTCATCACCCTCCGGCGATCTCACCAGGGTGAGCCAACCCGGCTCCCGGGGGGCGCGCCGTATCACCCGTACCGAGTGGGGTGCCAACTGCCCTGCGGGAGCAGGGTGGGATGACTGTGGCGATTTCCCGCGAACCTTGGGGGCCTGCGGTGCCGTCCGTGTATTACGAGATCCGCATAGCCGGAGTCCTCCCTGCCGAAGCCCTGCTCGACTTCGACCGGCTTAGCGCCTCTGTGCACCAGGTCGAGACGGTGGTGCATGGCCCGCTCCAGGATCAGGCGGCGCTGCACGGGCTCCTGGCCAGGCTGGAGACCTTCGGCGTCCAGGTCCTCGAGGTACGCCGCCTGCAGGACGAGACCTGACTTGTGCGCGCCGCCCCGGCGGCGCGGCGCACCGTCCCCCCTAACCCCGGGTGGGTGATGCCCGGCGATCGTCGCCGGCCGACCATTTCCAGGTGCTGCATGTCCGGATCGCCAGCCCGCCCGAGGTGACCGGCCGCCTGGTGGAAACCCTGACCGCGCACGCCGGTGTGCTGAACCTCGTGGTGCTGAAGGGAACGGCCCGCCGGCCGGATGGTGACGCGGTGCAGTTCGATCTCTGACCGAGTCCAGGGCAAATGCCCTGATCGGCGTGTTCATCTCGGTCACGACCATTCCCGCGGCCGCGGCGCTCGGCCTGTCGCTTGCTTATGAGTCCTGGTCACGCGCGCTGGGCTCCACCTGGCAACTGCTACTGAACGTGGGGCTGCTCATCGTCGTGGGCGCGTTCGCGAAGCGGGCATTGGACGGGAGAAGGCATGGACCGCTATCCCAGCATCAGCAACCACGGGCTGATCGGCGATCTGCAGACGGCAGCGCTCGTCAGCGGGGACGGCACGGTCGACTGGTTCTGCTGTCCCCGGTTCGACTCGCCCAGCATCTTCGCGTCCCTGCTGGACGCCGACCGCGGCGGCCATTTCCGTATGGCACCGGACCGGGACGACTATGTCAGCAAGCAGCTTTACCTCCCGGACACCGCGATATTGATCACCCGGTTCATGACCCCGGACGGTGTCGGGGAGGTCCACGACTTCATGCCGGTCACCCACGGCGCGGCGACCGGCCGGCACCGGCTGGTGCGCCAGCTCAAGGTGGTACGCGGCACCATGCGGTTCGCGATGGACCTGCAGCCGCGGTTCGGCTACGGCCGCGATCCGCACACGCTGGATCTGACCGACAGCGGGGCACTGTTCTCCTCCCGCGACACGCAGCTCGCCGTGCACCCGATCGGCCAGCCCGGGACCTCCGCGAGCGACGTCGGGGTCAGCCTGGAGCGGCACGTCGACGGGCTGCGCTGGACCCGGACGTTGCGCGAGGGCCAGACCGGCGGCGTGGTAATCGAATCGACGGGCGAGCCGCCCCACTGGGTGACGCCGGAGGAGGCGGACCGGCTTGCCGCGGAGACCGCGCAGTTCTGGCGCGGCTGGCTGGGCCGGTCGGCCTACACCGGCCGGTGGCGGGAGATGGTGACGCGGTCGGCGATGACGCTCAAGCTGATGACCTACGCCCCGAGCGGCGGGATCGTCGCGGCGCCCACGGCTGGCCTGCCCGAGCAGGTGGGCGGGGAGCGCAACTGGGACTACCGGTATACCTGGGTACGCGACGGCTCCTTTTCCGTCTTTGCCCTGCTCGGCCTGGGCTACCTGGACGAGGCCGCCGCGTTCGCGACCTGGCTCAGGGACCGGGCCGCCGAGAGAACGGCGGAGGCCGGCCACCCGCTGAAGATCATGTACCGGGTGGACGGCAGCTCCGACCTCACCGAGGACGTTGGAGGCGATGGACCGCGAACTGGTCTCGGACAGCCTGGTCTACCGGTACAACCCCGCCGCCTCCCCCGACGGGCTGGCCGGCGACGAGGGCACGTTCTCGCTGTGCACGTTCTGGTACGTCGATGCGCTGGCCCGCTCCGGGCGGCTCGAGGAAGCCCGGCTGACGTTCGAGAAGATGTTCACCTATGCCAACCATCTCGGCCTGTACTCCGAGGAGATCAGCGCCACCGGCGAGCAGCTCGGCAACTTCCCCCAGGCCTTCAGCCACCTGTCCCTGATCAGCGCCGCGGTCAACCTCGACCATCAGCTCGACCACGGCACCATTCACCCGGCGCGCGGGTAGCCTCCCGCCTGGGTGCCGCCGCTGCCATATGATTCCGGTGCCGCTCCCCGTCGGCGGTACGCTATGCAGGCAAATGCAACGGCGCCGGAGGCAGGCGGTCAATGGCGGGTGGAAGTCCCGAGGAGATGGTCAACGGCAGCCCTCCGCTGCCGTTCGACACGAGCGTGGCGCACGTCGCCCGGGTGTACAACTACTGGCTCGGCGGCAAGGACAACTTCGCCGCCGACCGGGCCGCGGGCGAGCAGGCGATCAGGGCCTTCCCTGAGATCGGGCTGTCCGCACGGTCCAACCGGGCGTTCCTGGCCCGTGCGGTTCGCTTCCTGGCCGGGGACTGCGGTGTCCGCCAGTTCCTGGACATCGGGACCGGCATCCCGACGGGGAACAACACCCACGAGGTCGCCCAGTCGGTGGCACCGGCCGCCCGGATCGTCTACGTGGACAACGACCCGGTCGTGCTCACCCACGCCCGCGCGCTGCTGACCAGCGACCCGGCGGGCGCCACCGACTACATCGACGCCGACCTGCGGGATCCGCAGGGGATCCTGGCCAGCGCGGAACGGCTGCTGGACTTCGATCGCCCGGTCGCGCTGATGCTGATGGCGGTCCTGCAGCACCTCGACCACGAGGACCATCCGTACCGGATAGTCGAAACGCTGCTCGAGCCCCTGGCGCCGGGCAGTTACCTGGCGATGTCCCATCCGGCCAAGGACATCAACGCCGAGGCCATGGCCAGGATGGCGGAGAGCCTCAACAAGATGATGGCCGAGAAGGTCACCTTCCGTGACAACCCGGCCGTGGCGAAGTTCTTCGACGGGCTCGAACTGGTGGACCCGGGAATGGTGCAGGCGTCGAAGTGGCGGCCGACCAGCGAGACCGAGGCGGCCAGCCCGGCCGCCCTGTGGGCAGGCGTGGCCCGCAAACCCTAGCTGTGCTGGCCCGGGGGGACGACCCCCCGGAACCCCCCGATGGCTCAAAGCCCCATTCCTTCGTCACGGGGCTTTGGCCCCGCTAGACGCGGTAGAAGCCCCAGTTCAGTAGGTGCCGGGCCGCGGTGAACAGGGCGGCGCCGTTTCTGGTCGGGTTCACGTGCAGGAGCACGCCGACGAGGGTGCGCCTGCCCCAGCGCGCCTCGAACAGGAAGCAGTTCCCCGCGGCGTCGGTGTTGCCGGTCTTGATGCCCAGCATGCCGCGGTAGGAGCCGAGCAGCGCGTTGGTGGTCAGCCACAGGTAACCGTGGTGCCCGGGCGCCGCGGCCAGGTGGTAGCTGCGCTGGGCCACGATCCGGCGGAACAGCGGCAGGCGCATGGCCTGCTCGCCCAGCCGGATGAGATCGGCCGGGGAGGAGTAGGTGGAGTGCTCGGTCGGGTAGGGCATGCCGTCGTAGTGCGAGAAATGCGTCGAGGCCAGCCCCATCGCCCGCGCCGCGGCGTTCATCTTCGCGATGAACGCGTTCCGGCCAGGGCCGTAGCTGGTGGCCAGCAGGTAGGCCGCGTCGCAGCCGGAGGGCAGCAGCATCCCCTCGAGCAACTGGCGCGCGGTCAGCACATCCCCGGCGATCAGCCCGGCGCTGCTGGCACCGCGCTTGTGCACATACCGGATGGCACCCTTGGTGACCTTGATCTCCCGGCCGAGGTCACCGGCGCGGATCACCAGCAGCGCGGTCATCACCTTGGTGATGCTGCCCATCGGCCGGGCGACGCCGAAGTCCCTGCCCCACACCACCACGCCGGTGCGCGCGTCCACCAGCCCCCCGCCCCACGCGTTCACCCGCAGCCCCCCCGCGTGCCGCACCTCGGCGGGCACCGCGGCGAGCCCGGGGAACGGCGGCAGCGCTGCCACGGCGGGGGATGCCGTCATGACGGCGGCCGTCAGGATCAGGCCGGCCGCCAGGACACCGGCCCGCCTCCCCCGCCGCCACGCTCGCACACTGAGATTCAACCAGGCCGGACCGGGTGGCGGGGAACCGCGGCGCCGCCGCGAGATAGCGGCGGCGGCAACTCACTCGTCGTAGCGGGTCGGCGGGTACGGATCCCGCTGCCCCTCGGCGAGCAGCTCATCCTTGTCGTATTCGCGGCGGATCTCGGCCCGTGCCTCCTGGAAGACGTCCGACCGGGTGATGTCCGGCTCCGGCGGCGCATCGGTCGCCGGCGGCACCTCGTCCGGGTCGTAGTCGTCGAGCCCGGCCTCGACCCGCTCCTCCTCGGTCAGCCGGGCAAGCTGGTCATCGTCGAGGCGCCCGGGAATGCCGCCGTGCTCACGGCGGTCGCGGTGAAACTCCTCGGCCGGCTCCTCTGGGTCCTGCTCGCTCATGACGCCTCCACGGGTTCTCGTCGTAGCTGATCCTCTACTGGCGAGCGTAGCCTGCGAGCGTCGCCCACCGGTTGCAGCTAGGTACGAACCGGCCCAGCCGGCGAGGACCGCCGGCCGGGCCGTCGTAACGCAGCAAAGGCAGTCACCACTGGTGAGTCGTGGCGCCGGAGGTGCGGCGCACGTGGCCCGAGCCCTCGGGCTTTTCGTACACCGACTGCACGGCTATCCGGCCCGGGCCCTCCAGCGTCAGCCAGGTCGACTTGGCCTGATAGCGCGCCGAGCTGAACCAGTACTGGCCGTGCGGGTACTCGAAGTGCAGGAACATCCGGACCGAGGTGTCCTTCCAGATCAGCCCGCCCGGCTGCACCAGGATGCGCTGGCGGGGCTGCAGGTCGCGGACGAACGTGTTGCCCGGGGCGTGCAGCAGCAGCAGGCCGTTGCCGCCGGTCGCCGCGAACTGGTCAATGGTCCGGCCCACCGGGTAGTGCCATTCCTCGTCGTCGCCGTCCTGGGTGGTGAACCAGACGTTGGAGTTCTGCCAGCCGTAGTTGACGTTCCCGGTGGCCACGAGGAACCGGTGCTCGGCCACGTCGACGGCCCGGCCCGGGGCCAGCGGCACGGCGATGGTCTCCCCCGGCTCGTCCGCGCTGAACGCGATGTGCCCGGGGCCCTGCGCCGTCATCATGATCAGCGGCATCCCGGCCCGCATCCGCTTCCAGCCGCCCTTCAGCGGCAGGTTGCCGAGGCGGATGTTCGGGTCGGTATGCAGCAGCACGTGGTGGGAGAAGTAGACCCAGTCCTGGTCGTGCAGCGCCATCTCGGCCACCGGCACGTACATGCCGCTGACCTGGCAGGTGGAGTGGCCGAACCGGATGTGGGCCATGTCGCGGATCGGCGGCTGCTCGATCCAGCCGGAGTCCGACACCTTGAGCCGCACGTCGACCGGCGCGCCGCAGTGCGGGCAGGTGCCCCCGCCGCCGTCGCTGGCCATCCGGCAGTACGGGCAGGTGTAGCCCCCCTGGGCAGGTGGCGTCGTCATTGCGGCCCCCTACTCCGAGCCGTGGTGGACGTACATGGACTGGATGCCGACCCGGCCGGGACCGGTCATCTCGGCGAGGTACATGCTGTGCCCGCCCATCAGCCCGGTCTTGACGTTCTGCTTGACCGCGTTCATATTCACCGACGAGTCCTTGTACAGGAAGCCGCCGGGCTCGACCATGATCTTCTCGCCGTGCTGCAGCGTCTTCTGGAACACGTTGCCGTACCCGTGCAGCAGCAGCAGGCCGGGCTCGTTGTGGGTGACAAACCGGTCCATGTACATGCCGCTGCCGCCGTGCAGCACGTTCGCCAGGCCCTTGATCCGGACGAACGAGTAGTCCAGCGAGTGCGTCCCGGCGAGGAACGCGTGCTCGCGTACGTCAAGTTCCATCGACGGGTGCAGCGGGAGCACCACCACCTCGCCGGTGGCGTCGCGGGAGAACGCGACGCGGCCCGGGCCGTGCGCGACGCTCAGGATGTGCGGCATGCCGCCGAGCATCCGCTTCATGCCGCCGCCGGTGTTCAGCGCCGACATCGGCACCTGGGGTTCCTTCCAGAGCATCACGTGATGCTCGAAGAACACCGAGTCCCCCTGGGCGAGGGCGATCTCGGCCACCGGGACGATCTCGCCCTCGATCTGACAGGTGGAGCTGGAGAACCGGAACTCCGTCATGTCCCGCAGCCGCGGCGCCTCGGCCCAGCCCGAGTCGGTGACGAGGTCCTTTTTGTCGAGCGGCGCGCCGCAGGTCGTGCAATTGGTGCGGCCCATCTCGTTCTGGGCCTTGCACCATTGGCATTCAATACGGTCCATGAGGACAGCCCTTCACTAGTTTCATGCCATACGCCCCCCGGGGCACATGGGCGGTGCAAGGCGGGGCGGCCCCGTGGCCGGCCCCCGCTCGGCTCGCGTCCGAGCCAGGAGTCCTGCCTGTTACCGGCTAAGCCGGGGGCGGGTTGGCCGGGGTACCGCACTCCGCGCAGAACTTGGCGGTGGCGCTCAGGTCGGCATTGCAGTTGGTGCAGTGCTTGGCCATGGGCGTGCCGCACTCCGCGCAGAACTTCGAGCCCGCGCGTACCGCGCTGTGGCACCCGGGACACTCGATCGTGGCCTCCGCTGCCTCCGCTGCCGCGGGCGCCGGGGCCGCTGCCGCGGGGGCCGCGGGCGGGGCCGGTGGCGGCGGCTGCTGCCCGTAGCCCTGGCCGCTGCCGACGAAGCCGGTACCCGGTGGCGGGACGGGTGTGCCCTGCGGCGGCGGCTGCATCATCTGGCCGGCCATGCCGAGGCCGGCGCCGAGGAACATGGGGGTCACCGCTCCGCCGCCCTGGGCCATGCCCTCACCGGCCCCCTGCAGCGCCTCGGCCTGCGCTGCCTGCAGGAAGCCGCCGGCCAGCCGGCTGTAGGAGGTGTCGGCGGCCAGCTTCTTCAGCCGGGCGCTGTCGTCGTCGTCGAGGTTGACGTCGAGGTTGCCGAACCGGGCGATGGCCAGGCCGTAGTCCGCCAGTTGCTCGTTGGCCGCGGGGCCCGCCGCGGCCTCGATGTCCGGGCTATGCATGGAAAGCCCGAGGATCGGCCAGGCGCCCGACATGAGCTGGGTGGTGACCGTGGTGCGGGTGACCTTCAGCAGTTGCTGCGCGACCCAGCCGGTGATGGCCTCGTTGTTCGTCACGTCCACGGTGCCGACCAGGTTGAGGATCAGCTTGACCGGGTCGAGCACGCGCAGCGCATACTCGCCGAACGCCCGGAGCGTGACGATCAGGCCGGACACCGGGTCCTGGACCTCGTCGAGCCGGCCGCCGAACCGGCAGTGCGGGTATTCCCTGGCGCCGACGAAGTAGATCTCCGCCTTGAAGGCGTTGCTGCTGCTGGCCCAGTCCACGAACATGCCGAGGAACGGGAGCTCCGAGGCGTCCAGGGTGTGCTGGCCCGGGCTGAGGACGCCCATGACCTGGCCCTGATTCATGAACACCGCGAGCGCGTCGGGCTCCACGATGGCCCGGGAGAACTTGCGGATGTTCTGGTCGGGCCACTTGTAGACGATCTGGCCTTTGGCACTGTCCGGCGCTGCGATGAATTCGCGGCGAGCTTCGTTGAGAAGGCCCATGAACCCGCTCCTGACGTTATTGGGCGACCCCCGTTACGCTCGGCCGCTTTGCACGGATCATACTTCGGCGCGGCTGTCCGCGCCCCCCTTGCCCGAGTCCCGTTTTGTCGGGTTATGCATGGACGTTATCGGACAGCACTTCGGCGATGACCCCCTTGGTCGCGATGGCGTCCTCTGGGTCGTCTCGCAGCGCGTCTACCAGCACAATCATGGCTTTCCACAGTGCCCAGCCACGGCCGCGCGCCAAGGTCGCCCCGTCCACGGGAAGGCGCTCTTTGAAGACCTTGCGGCTGTCGCCGGAGAAGTAGGTCCAGGCGATTACCGTGTCGCAGGCGGGATCCCCCACGGCGCAGCAGCCGAAGTCGATTACGGCGCTCAGCCGGCCGTGTTCGGTCAGCAGGAGGTGACGTTATCCGAGCCACCCGGCTCGACCCGGCGCACCGGAAGGCCTGCCCACTGCGGGAACTGTTCCGCAACCAGCCGCGCTGCCAGGTCTGCCGTGATGGCCGTTTTTTCCACGGACGGCATCATCCCCCAGCCCCCGCCGGGACCGACACGCATTTCTCCCAGGCGCCCGGGCCTGCCTTCCCGCGCGCCGGACGTGGTTCGGCCCGGCTGGAGGGGAGACTCCAGCCGCGCCGAACGCGCCCCCGGTCAGCCAGCCCGCTATCCGGCTAGCCGGCGCGCTCCCCGATTAGCCGGGCAGACTGGTCGGGCTCACGAACGTGTAGCCCAGTGCCTTGATCCCGGCAACGATCTGCTGCAGATCGCTGAGGGGATAGGTGGGGTGGAAGAAGAAGCTGGCCACCCCCTGCGTCACGGCCAGGTTCACCTGGGCGTTGTGGATGATGTCCGCCGGCAGCCGCGGCGGGTTGTTGTTGGCCTCGACCGGCTCGTAGTTGCCCAGGTTCTCCGGGATCACCTTCTCGCCGTACACGTCGTGCACCACGTACGGGAAGAACTGGCCGAAGATGTGGCTGTAGTCCAGCGAGCCGCCGAGCAGGCCACTTGGGAAGATCTCCCGCTCGTAGCGGGTGCTGTACACGGTGTCGATTCCCGTGTAGTCCGCAGCCGAGGCGAAGTAGTGCGGCGTCTCCCAGATCGTCGGCTGGCTCAGGCCCGCCTGGGCGAACAGGAGCCGACCGGCCATGGCCCTTGCCGCGGCCCAGAGCGCGGAGTCCCCCGGCAGTGGCCCGGTCCAGACGATGTAGTCGCTGTTCTGGCACGGGCTGTCGAAGTTGTACGGCGGCTGCTGGGTGGTCGAGCACTGCGCACGGTAGAACTCGGCGTCGTCACCGGTCACCCCGTTGTACGGGTTGGCGACGTTGGAGTACTGGTGGGTGAAGCCGTGCTCGATGATCGTCCCGCCCTTCGACTGCATGTACTTCAGGGCGGAGACCACCGCGGGCGCCTGCGCCAGCGTGATCGTCTGCTTCTTGCCGCCGTTGTAGTAGCCGTTGGGGTCGGTGTACTCCGGGATCACCCCGACGCTGAACGGCACGTGCTGGCTGGACAGGTAGTCGGCGAACTGCCGCAGCGCGGTCGGGTCGGCGGTGGGGTCCACGTCCTCCAGCCGGACCAGCGCCAGGTGCGACGGCGTGGCCGTCGGCGCCAGGGCAGGGAACAGCAGGTCGGAGAACGCGACGTAACGGTCGGTCTCGGAGATGTAGGAGAACGGCACCTCGCCGACGTAGGTCAGGTTGGCGCTGCGGACCTTTGGTGGTCTTGCGTCACGTTAGGGGTGACGGCCGCGCCGTAGCTCGGCTGAAGAGGTGACCGCCGGTACTACGTTGGGGGGAGGGAGATGCCGGGCCCTCTGGCGCTCAGACCGGGTGGCGCCGGAGACGTTTGCTGGATATGAGTAGCGGCAAGGGGAAGGGCTAGCACGGGCAGCCACGGTGGCGCCCGGGCCCGTGGACCGGGCAGGGTGAGCGAAGTAAGCAGGGCGAGCGAAGTAAGCGAGGCACGCCAGTGAGCGAACAGGCCAGCGACACGCACGGCCCCCGCCGCGATGAGGCGATCAAGCCCCAGGACGAAGCCGAGGCGCGGCAGTACGCCGGGGAATGGCCCGGGCCTGAGGAGGAACCCGAGGACGAGACGGAGCAGGAGGCGGTCTGGGCCCCGGCGGCCAGGCTGGCCGAGTCGCCGGTCCCGGAGAACTGGGAAGCGGTCGAGCTACGCAGCGACCTGGCCCGCCACCTTGATCGCAGCGTCTGGCCGGTGAGCCGGAAACGGCTGCTGGAGATCCTGACCGAGCGCAACGCCGGGGACCAGTTGCTCGAGCGGGCGGCTTCGCTCCCGGCAGGGCATCGCTACGAGAGCCTGAGCGAAGTGCTCCACGCGCTCGACCTGGAGCCCGAGGAACGCGGCGGCTAGGGACTGCTGCCTGCCGCCTTGCCCTGCCGAGCCATGCTGGTCACGGCAGCTTAACTACCAGTCGCCGCCTGGCTCGTCCACGAGGGCCCCGCCGGTGATCGCATCGAGCGCCGCGCGGCGGGCCCGGCGGTCACTGTAGCCGGGCTCCTGGCCGTCCTCACCCGAGCCCGCGGGGCCGGTTGATTCGCTGTCAGCGACGACCGGCACGAGTGCGTCGGGCAGGGGCAGGTCCGGTGGAGGATCGTAAGACTCCACACCGCCGTCTCGGACAAGCTTGGTCGGCCGCCCTTGCGACATCCAGCGGTCTTCATGGATGGCGAAGGGATCCCGATACCAGCCCTCCGCCGGAATAGTCCCCACGTGACGAGTTTAGGCCAACCTCGGCAGGGGACGCCTTCCTGCTGGATCAGCCGTGCTTGCAGTTGCCCAAGACGAAGAGGCGGCCAGCATGAATGACAGGCGCCATTTCCTGGCTACGCTCGCCGGACCACGCAGGGGGCAGGCTGGCTCCCGCGGCGGCTCGTGGCGGCATCGCCCGGCCGTTCTGTCGGTCTGGTCGGCCGGTTTGTCGGTGCTGGTGATCGGCGTTCCCGCAGTTGTATTCGCCGTGCAGGCGGGCTCCGCTTCGGTGAAGCAGGCCGCCGGGCCGGCAACCACCCTCGGCGTGGTGCCCAAACCGGTATCAACGAGGATCGGCAGCGGTCATTTCACGCTCACCCCGCGGGCCCGGATCGTCTCGGCACCGGGCGCCAGCGCCAAGGCCGAGTTGCCGGTTGCCCAGGACCTGGCTGCCTACCTGCGGCCTTCGACCGGGTACCGGCTGCCGGCCGTCACCGGCACGCCGCGCCGGGGAGACATCGCCCTGGAGATCGGCGATCCCGCGTCGCTCGGGCCCAGCCACCGGGCCGAGGGTTATCAGCTCGTCACCACCGCATCCGGCGTGACGATCGAGGCGCCGACCGCGCATGGTCTCTACAACGGCGTCCAGACGCTTCGGCAACTCCTGCCGGCCTGGGTCAGCAGCCCGGCGGTCCTGCCGGGGCCTTGGACGACGCCGGTCGTCACCATCACCGACTACCCCCGCTACGCCTACCGCGGCCTGCTTCTTGACATTGCCCGGCACTATGAGCCCGCGTCGGCGGTCGAGAAACTGATCGGCCAGATCGCCGCCTACAAGATCGACGTGCTGCACCTGCACCTCAGCGACGACCAGGGCTTCCGGCTGGCGATCAAGGGCTTTCCGCGGCTGACCGCCATCGGCAGCCGCGGCTCGGTCGGTACCGGCGGCAGGCTGGCAGACCCGGGCGGGTTCTGGACCCCGGCACAGTACAAGGCCGTCGTCGCCGATGCCGCCGCGCACTTCATCACGGTCGTGCCCGAGGTCGATTCCCCGGGCCACAACAACGCGATCATCATGTCGGAGTACAACGACACCGGCAATCCTGCGCTGCCGGCCAGCCCGCACGGGATCGACTGCGGCGCGTTCAAGCCGCCGCACTGGGACTACACCGAGAACGTCGGCTACAGCGCGCTGTGCCCGGGCAGCCCGGACACCTGGGCGATCATGACGGCGATCATCGGCCAGCTCGGCGCGATCACGCCCGGCCCCTATTACGACCTCGGCGGAGACGAGGTGCCGGCGTCGCTGCTCGCCCCCGCGAAGTACGCCGCGTTCATTAACAAGGAAGCAGGCATCGTCACCCAGCGCCGTAAGACGGTCATGGGCTGGGCCGACATCGCTGGCAAGGGCACCCGCCCGCCCGCTGGGTCCATCGCCGAGTACTGGCAGCCCGCCGGAGGCTCGTCGCCGGGATCGATCACCGGCCGCGAGGCGGTAGCCAAGCACATGAAGATCGTGATGGCGCCGGCGAACCACACCTACCTTGATCAGAAATACGTCGTCGGTGCCCGGTCCAGCGTGCCGCCCGCACTGGGCATGAACTGGGCCTGCCCCCGCGGATGCGATGTGTCGGCTGCCTACAACTGGAACCCCGGCGGGTTCGTCAGCGGTGTCACCGACCGGAACGTCATCGGCGTGGAAGGCGCCATGTGGGGCGAGACCGTCGCGACCTTGGCCAACGCCGACTACATGGTGTTCCCGCGGTTGCTCGCACTGGCGGAAGTCGCCTGGTCACCGAGCGCCCGCCGGACTGCCGCCAGCCCCGCCTACCACGACTTCCTGCGCCGCCTCGGCGGGCAGGGCGCCCGGCTGCAGGCGGCGGGGGTGAACTTCTACCCCTCGACCCAGGTGCCCTGGCCGCTGACGGTCGTCGGTGCCACCGAGACCGCCAACGCTCACGGCCGGGTCCATGGCGCGGTCGCGACGCTGTCCGCGCCGGGCTATCCGGCCAGCACGCTCACCATGTGCGATTCCTCGCTCGGCATCGGGTGCACGATCAAGTGGGGCGATGGCAGCACCTCGACCGGCGACGTGACCGGCACCAATGCCACGGGCACCACGGTGAACAGCCGCTACACCATTTTCGGCACGCACACCTACCCGCACCCCGGCACCTATCGCGGTGTGGTCATCGTCAGCGCCGGCAACAGCAAGCCGGCCCGGGCGAACTTCACCGTGACCTGGCCCTGACGTGCGTCATGGCCAGTTGCCCGTGGTCAGTTCCCGGCCTGTAGTGCGGGGGCGAAATGCTCGGTGAGCAGTTCGGTGACGCGCTCATGCTCGTCGTGATGCACCCAATGTGAGGCGTCGGGCAGCCGCTCGACGCGGTCCAGGTTGGGCACGTCGTCGTGGTCGGGCTCGGCTAGTTCTGGGCCGAGGTAGCGGTCGCGCTCACCCCAGATGACCAGTGTGGGCGCATTGATCGGGCGAAGCGCCGCCTCGGCCTGCTTGGGCGGGGTCCGCACC
>Ga0207665_10000610_pt1 | contig 24046 bp, 29 predicted proteins | sample LARL112metaG_FD_184351 | JGI IMG/M metagenome (GOLD analysis project Ga0207665, IMG submission 184351) | Corn, switchgrass and miscanthus rhizosphere microbial communities from Kellogg Biological Station, Michigan, USA - LAR L11-2 metaG... | ecosystem: Host-associated > Plants > Roots >... | reverse complement strand
AGCCGGGACCTGTTCACCATGCGCCGGCGCGCGCAGCCTGCGCGGGCTGTGGGAGCCTGAGCATGAGTCTGGAATCTAGCTGTTCGGAGCAGGCTCACTACGGAGGACCGGGCGCCTTGGACGGCGCTACCCGGCGCGGATGGACACCAGCCCACCAACGCTCACGGCACGCGACCGCGCCTGCGATCCCCTACAGGCCGTAGCCCCCGATCCGCGTCGACAGCCGCGTCGTGCTGGATGAAATGGGAGCGACCCTGTTGCAATCAGAATTTTCTCTGCCGTGAAGACGCGTTCCGTTTCCGAAACTTCGCGGGAAGTGACTATAACAGTGCGATTTGGGCCCAAACGCGCTGAGCCATAGATGACATCTACTCCTAACTTGTCTAGAAAGAAAGAGTGAGTAAAGTTCTGCATTGCAGAAGAAACTTCTTCTGTTCTTGCGCGCGAGCGCTTTACTGCCATAACTATATCGGGTTGCTCAGTAATTCCATAAAGGGCCCGATAACGAAAACCAGTAAGATGTAAGGCTGCCTCACGGAGCGTCTTGGTTGGCCCTCCGCCCGTTGTGACCACAAGGCCGCCAAGGACTTCGCGCTCGATAACCAATGTGTGTCGCCCGGCGAATGCGGCAAACTCAGCCGCACCTTGCCCCGCTGGGCCACCACCAATGATAATTAGGTCGTAGTGCTGGATGCCTGTCACGGTTTTGCCTCTGTCACCAACTGCTTCTTGCACCATTTAGTATAAGGAATAGTCGCGAGATTAGTTATAATAAGATAAATCACAATCACATCCGACAATATTCTTTTTTTATATATACATTTAAAGAGTGCGCTGCGCCGACTTTCCTAGATGTTGTACTTGCACAGATAGGTTACAATATTAATTACCTACATGGGTTACACTTTTCTGCTTAGTTCTCGTATGTATACTGGATGTAATTAATCTTTGTAGGAACATCTCTGATGGAGTAAGACCATTTATGCCTCCATGTTCTCTGGTTTCGTTATACGCTTTAACAAACATGTCGTATCTTTGTTTACCATCATCTATGTTTGGTATATCTTCTATTGCTAGAAATTCATTCTTTATTATCTTGTTATACGCCTCTACTTTACCCTGTAACTGTGGATAAGAATTTGGTATTTGCTTGTCCTTTATCTGATTGCGTACAAGGAAATGTCTGAACATTTTGGATGTAAACTGTTTACCGTTATCATGCATTATCTTCTTGGGCTTACCACTAATCATTATCCAGTCCTCTAATACATTAAGAACATCAATTGACCTCTTTCTTTCAGACCATCTGCTTGCTACTTTTCTGGAGCAGTCATCCAAACAACTGATGATGTAGTTCCTTTGACTTGAATTACTAAGATACAATGGGCCCAGGATATCCATCTGTACCATATCATTTGGATGTTTCATGGCAAACCGCTTGTATCCTCTTCTTCTATATTGACACTTTAGGATGTTAAGACCATGTCTCTTTAGTGTCTTGTATACAGTCCGTGTGCTTAATGACAATCCAATGATTCTTTTTAATCTAAATTTGATTCTATTACATCCAAATCTTTTGGTTAAACGTAGATCAAGTATTGTTTCTTGTATTTCAGATGTTACCTTCATGTACGTGATATTATGAGGTCTTTTAGAGAGATCTGATAATCCCTCTATCCCTTTCTCTTTGTACCTATTCTTCCACTTATAGTAGCTCTTTCTAGACGTACCGTATCTCTTGCAAATAATAGATACAGACTCACCAGTCCATTCTTTTTCATGTATTAGATTATACCTTTTATCGATTTCTATTTGGATACACTTGCTCACAGCAGAAGTGTAACCCATGTTTGTAAGCTAAAATGTCACCTATGCCTGTAAGTACAACAATTAGGAACTATTGTTTCTCCTGCTATATTTTTATTATCAATTTTGGTTTCCTTTGTCGATATACAATTTGCATATTACTTTTGGATATTGATAATACCTGCGGAGATGATAGTGCATAAGAGATATTCTAAATTGTCAATTAGGTAGTTGTCAATTTAGGTAGGTATTTTTTCGAGCTAACAATAGTCAGAATAAATGAAAATTCAAAATAGCAATATGAACTCACAAGACCATTATAATAAGTTAGTTTAGTCAACTATCTTTGTAATAATAAAGCAAGTACCATCTAATAATGTCTGGTCTGGCTCTCTTCAAATAGCGGAATATGGAATCTTTTCTTATCGTTTAACATTCCTTTTCATGCTAAAACATAATTCTGATCAACATCATCTAGAGGAAATATAACATATGCATGATTGAAATATGGGATCATAGCACCTATGTACTTTCATAAGTATTTACATTCGGCAAATTCCTATAGACTCGAATGTTTAGCAAGAGTATGATGTATTTAGGTAATTCTTCCGATAATGAATTATACAAACAGCCAATAACGATAAAAAGAAGCAAAAGGAGTAACAGCAGGAATTATCAATTCATGAATTAAGATCAACTCATCAGCGATTGAACAATTTCCAATATTGAATTATACAATTCTATGTATTGTGCCCCCGATTACGCCCATATTGCTTTCTGAACAATCATCTACGCCAAATAGGATATATTACCGCACTAAGCATTAATTATATCGTTGTGCATATACAACATGTGATTAGTAATGGCTACAGCTTCAAATCGTAGAAATTCTCCTTCTAAGGAACATCTCTGTAGTATATGTGGCAGAACTTTCGATAGTATTGAAACATTAAATTCTCATAAGAGAATGGAACACGGTCAGAAAAGCCAAGCCCCTGCAGGAGTAGGTTAGACAGCATATCTCAACTTATGTGCATTTAAGTCATGGTTCTTGGATTCCAACACTAAGACATATACTCCATTCACAGTTTGAACAAAGTATTATTAAAATAGCTATGGATACGTCAAAGACAGAACTGATGATTTTGATGACTATTATCCATATAGAAAAAGTGTAGTCGACTGTGATCTGATTCATGTTTATCAGTGCATGATATTATTTACATTTGTATAATTTGCCTAAAGGCCAGTCTAACCAAAATATAAAGTTCTGAGTGAAAGGCGAAAAGGTAGGTTAACTTAAAAAGGTCAGCTCTCTTTCAGAACTCTCCATGTCAGAATAATAGAAGCCGGTTTTGTTTATAAAAAATAAATAGTCTAAGATGCATTATTATTACTATTTTCTTTCTTGTATCTTTCTATTCCCTCAGAAATTTTGTTCTTTGCCATTTTTTTATCTTCCCATCCTCTTACCTTGACATATTTTCCCTTTTCGAGTTCTTTGTAGTGCTCAAAGAAGTGCTTGATCTGATTACGTATATGTTCAGGAATATCGGTAATATCTGTAATAGTAGAAAAACTCGGATCTAATTTTGTAATAGGGACAGCAATTATCTTCGAGTCTTGACCTTCCTCGTCTTCCGTTAACAATACTCCGATAGGATGCGAACGGATTATTGACATTGGTATTACCGGATCATTTCCAAGTACAAGTACATCTACAGGGTCTCCGTCTCCTTCTCTAGTCTGTGGTATAAAGCCGTAATTACAGGGATAAAACATTGCAGTAAACAATCTTCTATCTACAAATATCGCTCCACTTGCGGCATCCATTTCATACTTGATACTGCTACCTTTAGGAATTTCTATCACTACGTTAATTTCATCAGGTGGGTTCTTACCTGGATTTAGTGTATTCAGGATATTCAATTTCGCTCAACGTATCGGACATTCCTTAAAGATATATTTCTATTGAATATGAATATTATCCAAAAATATAAAGCAGGTCATGAGATTGGCTTTCGTATAAATGGAACTTCAAGGAAAATTCGACGCAAAGGCAGCAGAAAATGAAATTCGCATTTATCTGGATAATATAGCACTGGCTACTCTGTTGGAAAACGAGCTTCATGACAGCAAGTACTTGGTAGGTTATATTGAGGGGCCTCCAACAATGAATGGTGAACCACATGCAGGACATTTAAGAGGTCGTATAATCAAAGATCTTTGGTATCGTTTTAACACTCTACAAAAAAAGAAAGTAGTTTTCAGAGCAGGTTGGGATACACAAGGTTTACCTGTTGAATTACAGGCTGAAAAGGAGTTAGGACTAGCAGGCAGTAAGACAGATAATATTAACAAGGTTGGGATAGAAAAAATAGTAGAAACATGCAAGAAATTAATTCAAAGAAATAATGACAAATGGATTCGTGCTGACAAATTATTAGGGATATCTTTTAACTACGAAAAAGCATACTATACTTTTCACGACGAATATATTGAAAGAGAATGGCTATACCTAAAGAAGGCTTGGGACAAAGGAATCTTAAGGGAATGGTTCAGAGTAGTTGCTTACTGCCCTTCCTGCCAAACTTCCCTCAGCAATGCCGAAGTTAATCAAGGTTACGAAACTGTTGAAGATCCTTCGTTCTATTACAAAGTCAGGTTATCTGATGAGGATGTGTTCTTGATAGTCTGGACAACAATGCCTTTCACTCTTGTTACTGATGAAATGGTAGCTGTTAATCCAAATGCTCTTTACGTTTACCTTGGGGTTAACAATGAAAGGTGGATAGTTGGTGAAAACCGGTTTCATGATTTGATGAAAGAACTGCATATAGAAGATTTTACGATTGAAAAAAAAATGTATGGTAGGGAACTTGAAGGCAAATATTACATTCACCCTTTACTAACTCTTATACCCGGACTTGCAGAGATAGCTAAAACGGGCCCTGTTCATTTCATTGTGGCTGAAGAATTTGTAGATATATCGACTGGAAGTGGTATAGTACACTTATCGCCTGCTAACGGAGAAGAGGATTTTGATATTGCAGTAAAAAGAAATCTTCAAATCTTTGTGCCTGTAGATGATCGAGTCATTTTTACAGAAAAAGCGGGTGTATTCAAAGATCTTTTTGTTAGAGATGCAGACTTTAAGGTTGTACAAGCAATGAAAGATTCAGGTGCTTCTGTCAAAATAGGTAAGATAAAGCATCAATATCCTCTTTGCTGGCGCTCACATCATAAAGTTGTTTGGCTTGCTAGACGCGAGTATTTTTATATGATAGAAAATCTCGGCAATAAACCCTTGGAGGCGGCGAAGAAGGCGGAGTACTTTTTTGAACCACCGAAAAATAGATTCTTGGAAATTATCAAAGAGAAGGTCCCGTGGTGCATTTCAAGGGAACGTGTATGGGGGACGCCGCTTCCTATATGGTCTTGCAAAAAATGTGGATACAAAGAGCTAATGTCCTCAAGAGATGAGATCGTAAAAAAAGCAATTAGCCTTCCTGACGGTCCTGCTTTTGAACTACATCGTCCCTGGATAGACAAGATTGAAATAAAATGTGAAAAATGTGGAGAAGCGATGCAAAGAGAGCCTTTTGTTCTGGATACGTGGCATAACAGTGGAGGAGCCCCCTATGCCTCGCTCACTGATTTGGAGTATCAAAGTTTGATTCCTGCTGCATTCCTTACTGAAGGGATTGATCAAACAAGGGGCTGGGCTTATACTTTACTTATGGAAAATATTATTTTGACTCAAAGTACAACTGCTCCTTTCAGGTCGTTTCTTTTCCAAGGACACGTGCTAGATGAAAAGGGTAACAAGATGAGTAAAAGTATTGGGAACGTTATAGATGCTCACAAACTCCTTGCAGACAGTTCCGTTGATTTACTTAGGTTCTATTTTATATGGAAATCATCGCCTATTGAGTCATTAAACTTTAGCCTTCAAGAAATGTCATCAAGACCATATCAAATCATGAGCACTCTATATTATCTACACATCTACTTTAAACAGAACAGTAGTTTCGATAAATTCGAACAAGAGAAACATGATCTCCTGTGGGTCCTCAACAATAAATTACTTGGCGTAGCAGACATATGGCTTTTATCAAAACTGCAATTTTTAGTTAAAGTGGTAACGGAAGGGTTTGAGAAGTGTAGATTCCATGAGGCTGCAAAAGCAATTGAAGAATTTATTATCAATTCTATAAGTCAGACATATGTTCCACTCACCCGCAATGATATTTGGGATGATGATGAGAAAACCTTGCTTCATAGACTCACAATTTATTCTGTGCTGGGATACGCACTAAAACAGATAGATATAATGCTTCATCCGTTATCGCCCTTTATTACAGAATACCTTTATTTGACTTGCTTTGGAGGGAGAAAAAAAAGTGTACTCCTTGAAGACTGGCCAAAATATGATGATAAACTTGTCAATACTGGAGTTGAAGATGCATTTGATAAATTAAAGGAAGCTGTGTCACTTGCAAATAATGCAAGAATGAAAGCTCAATTAAAGAGAAGGTGGCCTATAAAACATGCATTTATCTGTTTGTCCGATCCAAAATTCCTTGATATTGATGGTATTCAATCTACATTGAAAAATCAGCTTAACGTTGAGGATTATAAGGTTGTCAAGATATGCGACAGGACACAAATAGAAAAGATATTAAGTCTGTTGGAAAACCGGATGCCAATTGTCCCTGACGTCAGACTAATAAAAAGAAATGTGGCACGGTATGTGAAAACAAATATTGGAAAAGTGGTACAAGCCTTGGAAAAAATTGAAAAAATGGAATTGCTAAAATCTTTGCAGTCTTCCGGCAGATATCTTCTTTCATATGAAGGAGGAGAGCTAGAGCTTAACTCTGGCGATTTGGAACTATCGTATGATTCTGCTGAAGGATATGCTATGTCGGAGAGAGGCAACATGATAGTTTTTATCGCTACAAAACGCGACGAAGACTTAACTGCAAAAGGTCTGCTGAGAGATTTGGCAAGAAATCTGCAGCAGCTGAGAAAGGAATGTGGATACAATCCTACAGAGATTATTTCATCCGCATTTATTGCAAACCTGGAAGAGAATGAAATATCTGTCTTGTCTCAGTTAAAGGAGGAATTAATGTACCTCGTTCGAGTCAAATCCGTTATTTTATCTAAAGAACCCATCAGCAAAACAAATTCCAAGATCGTCGATCTTGAGGGAAGAAAATTAAAAATCTGTTTAGAATAATTATGAAAATAAAGTCCAGTCGACTTTGTCGATAGGTGAAATGATGAGAAATAGATCGCCAATGATTTTCAAACACGCAAAGCTAAATTACTCGGGTAAATAAAAACAGCAGGAGCATCTAGTTGCAATATGTTTTTATGAGCCATGATGTGGATTGGAGACGACAGGGAGCACCTTTAGATCACATTATTACAAGAAAAGATCGATTCAATAAAGAAATATTGGAAAATATACAAACTAAAAATCCATATTACAATATACCTATTTATATGGACATTGAGGATAAATTCGATGTAAGATCTACTTTTTTCTTTAGAACCATATACGAAGATGGCGATTACAGAGATTATGAAGACGACATTGGAGCGTTAATTGACGGTGGATGGGAAGTAGGCTTGCATTGTGATCCTTCTTCGATCGATAGTGTAAGCAGAATATATGAGGAAAAACAAAAACTCGAGATCCTGACAAAGAATATTATAAAAGCTAATCGTGTTCACTATATGACTTTCAATAAAGATCTTCCAGGAAAATTGCAAAAACTTGGCTTTGTATATGATTCTTCCATGAGAAATTCAAAAGATCGTATAAATAAGGATGAAATGGGATATTCAATAATAGGAAAGCTAATAGAGTTTCCTGTAACGTTGATGGATGCATATATGTTTACGTTCATGAAATTAAAGGAAGATCAGATTATTCCAACATTTGAAAGTACATTAAATTATAGTAGAATCTTGGGAGGAGATTTTAACATTATAACAGTGATCTGGCATGATAACGTATTACAAATGAAAGGTGGGAGAATGTATGGGAAAATCTTGGAGTATCTTACTTCACAAGAGGATGTCAAGGTTAGTAGAGGAATCGATTTAACAAGCATGATAAAAATAAAATAAAGGCTACCTAAAATGAATATCTCTAAAAATGCAGACATAAAAAATTCCCAAATCAAATCTGGTAACGTAAGGATCGAAGGCGGATCAAAGTTAACAGGTGTACAGATTACTGCAAAAAAAGTAGTAATAGAATCCAATACTAGCATGACCGACTGTAAACTTTTTTCTGACGGTGTCGTAACAATAGGAGAAAACACTGTTATTAAGGAACGTGCGTTAATAAACGCGTTCAAATCTATTTCCATAGGTGATAGAACGATTATTGATAGGGATGTATTTGTAGGGGGAATGCAAAGTGAAAAAGGTCAAATAGAAGTAGGTAGCGACTGCGTAATCCTTTACAGATCCTACCTTAACACTACTAGAAGAATTTCTATTGGCAACGGCGTCGGAATAGGTGGATATTGTCTGATTTTTACACATAGTGCATGGCAAAATGTGTTAGAAGGCAACCCATACCAATTCGCTGACGTCACGATAAAAGATGATAGTTGGTTACCATGGAATGTTACGGTTTTACCAGGTGTGATAATTGATAGGGGTGTTACTATAGGTAGTGGTTCAGTTGTTACAAAGAGCTTGCCGCCTTATGTATTTGCGGCGGGAGTTCCAGCCAAAATCATAAGAAAAAAAGAAACTGAAAGACTTTCTGAAGATAGTAAAAATGCAATAGTATTAGAAATGCTTTGTGATTTTCGAAGATATGCATCGCACTATCTTAAATTGAAAAATGTCTTGTCTAAATCTTCCCGTAGCTTTGTTATAAACTTCAAAAATGGTAGATTATTTTATACTTTGGACTTTGAAAATGTTCAGGCAGATGATGTCATTGTCTCATTTCTAATTCCTATGAATATTAAGCAAAAGTATGATTGGATTGAGCTAGATACTTTAAGTTCTAGTACTACTAAAGATATCGCAAAACACTTTATAACATTCATCAAGCGTTATGGAATCAAGATAAAATCAATCCCACAATGATATTATTATTTGCTGTCATTATATTGAGATATATGTGGAAGATCATGTTCTGTTTAATTACTTGCTGATTATTAATATTGATGGTGCAAGCCGAGGCAACCCCGGGCCGGCAGGAATTGGAATAGTAATAATCAAAGATAATCTGAGATTAGCAGAATACAAAGAGTTTATAGGAAAAAAAACTAATAACCAAGCAGAATATAGTGCATTGAAAAAAGCTTTGCAGATTGCATACACATTCGACGATGAAATTACAGTTTTGTCAGATAGCCAGCTTCTAGTGAATCAGAGAAACAATAGAAACAAGGTAAGAAGTAAACAATTAAAAATTATATTTAGAGAAATTTCGAACCTTGAAAGACGCTTTAAGATGGTTATTTATAAACACACGCCTCGAGGAAAGAACGAGGATGCAGATTTGCTTGCAAACGAGGCCATAGACGAACATAATAATAAATATCAAAATAATGAAAGTTAGGTGGATGGCAGCGGTGAAGACTCAGAGTTAAAACTGATTGTGTTATGTGAGGAGAAGGCATTTGACTGAGCTGCCATATGTATCTATATATCTTCAAGGGGAGTTATGCATTGTTAGCAAAAGGAAGAAAGAACTCTAGTTCCGCGTGATTATGCAGCTGCCTGTGCACGAGTGTATGTAGGAGTGCATTTTGTCCTTGAACTTGAACTATTTACCAAGCGCGTTTCTGGAATGTGCCGACCCGGGTATAAAGAGAAATGCTTAATCGAAAAACCACCTAGAACGTACGCTAGCAATGCAAGCAGCGTATTTTCTAGACAGTGACCGACCAAACTAGTCATATAACAATAATTATGGTTTACTTAAAGAAAGTGTATTAAGATGGCATTTTAGAAGATGATATTTATTATACAAGACTTGATTCGAATCAAAATCTGGCTTTAGTCAGAATAAAACTAAAGGTTTATCTAACGAACAAAGCGATAAATTTTAAATTGCCTGACAAGAATGAATCAAAAGTTCCAGGCGCCATCAAAGATATTATGATTGTTGTTATAGGCGTTGCAATTGTTTGGTTAGGTTTGCGATTCGCTTTTGGAACAAATAATCCGTTTTACGTAGTATCGAGTGGAAGTATGATCCCTGTTCTAAACATCAATGATGTGTTGATCGTTAAAAATGGAAATGGTAATTCTTTTGATAATCTCAAAATTGGCGACATCATTGTCTTCCATGCTGCCACTGAAGATAGAGTAATAGTTCATAGGATTGCAGATATTCAGACTGGTTCCCATGGAGAAAGAATTATCACCACAAAAGGTGATGCCAATGATGCATCAATACCGGGGGTTGATAATCCTATTAGGGTACAGCAGTATGTTGGCAAGGTAGTATATGTTATTCCAGGCCTTGGACTAATCACCAAAGTCATTAGTCCTCCAGTAAACTACATTATTATAGCTATTATTCTAGCAGTTTTATTCGTCAACAGGATGGGACGAAGGAAAGATGCAGAAACATCACAACCACCGTCTACAGGAACCGCAGGAACTTTCTCGCCACCACCATCGCCGCCTCCAAATTAACCGCTTTGGGTCGATAAAATACCAGCAGATATTTATTGTGATAATAATAATTGTTGTTTCAGACAGTGCTGGAAAGGAAGGACAGCACATGTTATTCCGGTTTTATTATTATTTAATTATTACATACTATCCTTTAGTAAATTCTCGTATCCATTATTTATTCAAAAGTTTTAAGCTTTATCTTTGTTTTTCTCGATTTCACTAGAAACTGCTTAGAATATTATTGATATTACACTATCTGGAAAATAATACTGCAAATCTCTTTTATTATATAGAAATAATTCATTCGACTTTTATCTGAAACTTCTTTGTATATGTGACCTCCGTAATATGTGATCTCTTTGTAATATGATCTAAAGCTTGTACATCAAGAGTAAACATGGGTATAACAGGAACAATTGGAACAGTAATTATTGGAGTAATAGTATTATTAATAATAATTGCAATAGCTGTATTTCTTGTAAAAGTTCTAACACAAATCTTTGTAGGTCTAATCATTTTAGCAGTAGTTGTCGGTGTAGTATTTTGGCTCTATGGAAAAATTAAGACCCGAATATAAGCGTGATATTATACACGGTACTGGAAAGTAACTGTGTGTAATTCCAAATCATGACTGACTGCTGACAGTAAATGTGGCAAGAAAGATGATGGCAACACATGATAGTAACACATAAGACTCTAATGACAACCCAGCAGCCTCTCGATCGACTATTTATGAGAGGTTGCATGGATCTCTACCTTCTTCAAAGCTCCGTACTTGTCAACTAAAGCGTACTGTAATTTATGTCCTAGAACATGCTACCATTAGGATGTTCTTTGAGGAATCAGTCTGCTTGTTGTTGTACGTGCATGCATTTCATATGCGTGATTGGACTATAGTTAATATTATGTGCAAACATAAGGTATACTAGTTTCGAGGTTCCGTTAAATGATAGTACAGCAATTAATCTGTGATATATGCAAAAGAGTCGTTTTGGAAAAGGAAGGGGAGTTGCATCTGAATAAAGGAGAATTCCCAATATCTAATGAAGAAGCGATGATGTTAGACAAGGAACATAGAGGACATCAATGTCATATAGAAGTTGTAGAGAAGGAGATATAGCGTAATTTTTTATTTTTGATATTCTGTTTTCATTATTGATGTTTTAAGAATTTGTTTATCGATATCGACAGTATCTTACCAACTTACCAAGGTAATTTCTTTATATTGTGCCAAACAGTTATGATTGAATCATCGTTCAATGCTGATGTGTTAGTTAGTTACACAAAGCTTAATTCGTTGTTCCCTTTTGATAAAAATGTGCATATATACAAGAAAGAGAGATGCTTAGATGGAGAAACATGTCTAAAAAAAGCAATGACCATAATTGTCGCATGAATATCGTGATCGAATTTACATTAGAAAAGATATAATCTTAAAATTAACAGAGTATGGAGAGCTAAACCAGACTTCTCTATTAAGCTATTGTGGTCTTAATCTTGTGAAGCATAAACCGATATTAGATGATATGGAACAAAAAGGAATTATAACAAAAACCGAAGAGCCGTGGGGTAATAAGAAAACGATAATTAAGTATAAAGTTACAGAAAAGGGTAAAGAATTTTCCAGGAGGATATTGGAACCATACGAGGAAATGTTTCCAAGGAAGGATTCACCCTCCCGATCATGATTACATCATTTCTGTCAGCCGGAGCAGAGTATTATGTAAAATTGATGCCGGTAACAAAGTTAGCCAAACATTTTAAGAGCCCGTTCTATCAAAAGACTGTACAAATGCCTCCTCCTTCTGACTATAAAGATGATAATGATCGTCATACAAATGACAACGAGAAGAAGGAGGATCAGCAAGAAGGGCGGGAGTTGGAGATAACGCCACAGGCCAGTGGTGGTAGTGATGGTAGTGACAACAATAATAGATCTAGTAACAATAATGTGACTGTCTTTGAATTGCTGGATGAATTAATATTCCATATGAATACTACGAAGAACATTTTTACGTTGCTGATCTTATCTTCATTTATACTTGCACCAATAGCTTTGATAGTGGCGGGTATACTTGTACTTCATCCATTTTTCCTATATAGAATTTTGTATAGATTACCTACAGTAGGTGGCATCTTGCTACTTTTTATTTCAGTTTCAATAATGTTATCTTCAATCTGGTTATTTATTGGAGCAAGTGAACAGAAATTCTTTTCCCAATGGAATAAGAAATTCAGCAGATACAAGTCAAAAAGGAAGCAGGTTGACAAGGAATTAGGCCGTTAGTAAAAATTAGAAGAACATTAAAGGTATGTTGGGAGGAAGGGAGTTTCATCAAATTAATGCAGGTAGATGATTGAAGGATGCAGATGTCTTTTATGACAATCATGTCGCATAATATCTGCTTCTACCTCGCAGATCTAGAAACAGACATATCTGTCTAACTGCTAATACCACCGGTTTATCTAATGTCCACGTCAAACAAACCGATAACATGGTTCAATGGTTTTATTGGTGTGGGTTATCGTTACTATGATATTTACATGAACGTTTTCCCTATATTTGAGAATAAAATGTATGCCTTTAAACTATGGAACAAAACTATAGATTGGTGGTCTGATGACCAAATTAAGCTTAGGTTCATTGAAGGGGCGAGCAACTACTGGTTTATCCTTTATGGTGGTTCAAAATATAAAAACGATAACACGGGATTTGTAAAAAATGTTCCAATATCTGAAAACTATCTGCGTTTTAAGGAGGGCTATGAACAGAAAGCTATAGTACGCTTTGGCATTTACAAGGAAAATAAAAAAAGAAAGGACGATGATGAAAAATTTGACCTTGAACTGTTGAAAAAGTCAAAATCAGTTTATGATATTAAATTTCTGCAATATTACGATCTTATCTCTGAAAGTATCGAGTGGAGATGCATCCAATCAAATCGGAGTAATGCAAATGCTTAAAAAGTTTAGTTGTATTGAAGGATGCTCGGATTGTTGTGTGTATCGTGAGTATTATCCTTCTGTTGAATATGGAAAAATAGGTGTTTTGATACTTCCAGAAGAAAAGGCAAAAGTCGAAGCAATAGCTGCCAAAACTGACACAAGTGTGAAAATTATTCCTAGATTGGGACTTGGTAAAGGCAAAAAAAGGAGCAGGGATCCGAAAAAAATTGTTGCCTATCAAATGATGGGAAAGAACTTGGATGGTGACCTATGTCCTTTTCTAGATATTAAAAGTTCGCAAAGATCGCCGCATGGCGGCTTTAAATGCAAAATTTATGAGGAACGACCGTTAGCTTGTCGCGCGTACCCTGTTATTGAAGAAAATAGTATTAATTCAGTACAGTTAGATAGAAAATGTACGTTTTGTTGTAAGCATTCGATAACAACAACAACAACGACTGCTGACAAGAACGGTCTGCAGAGGGAAATCGAAGCCCTATCTAAAATTAAAGCAGGAGTGTGCGTAGACGAAAAAACCACTCTATGGAGGTATGCGACAGCAATTGGAGATGAAGAGAACAGAACCAAGTTATTACCAGAGGGCTGGGTGTTCCAAGATATATAGAATACAGGTAAAAAAGCACCTCGGGATAATGCAACATGCAGGTGAGGAAGGAGGGATTTTCGTCATCATGAATGAATACATTGATTTGATCTAACGTCCCAACTTGCAGACATTTTTACTTTTTTAGGATCATTTTAGCTCGTAATACACAAACATTTATAATATTTGCAAACAAAATTATCATTATAGGTAAAATATGCATTTAAAGGTCAAATACAGTCAGAATCAAAGTAACCACGTCTTTTATTCCATCACTATGTAGGCTTTTTATAGAAATTTTTATAGAAGATGAAAACTGAATGTATTTGTAGAATAGAGGAAGGAAACAAATAAATCTAAAGAGTCATCCCTTTTTAATAATGAATAAAAAGCAGACTCTTAGCGCGATACTAGCAGGGATTGCAATTTCTGCAATACTAGTAACATCATCATTAATTACGGGAAGTCAGATTTCACACCAGGCACTAGCACAACAGGGAGGTACAACAAGTCCTCCGACAACAGCACCTCCAATTACACCACCACCATCGACTACATCTCCAAGTAAATCAACAAGCGCAGGCGGCGAACCACCTTTGGGTAAAAGTGTCACCTGGCAGGGAACAGTCTCTTCTACGGCAAGCCCGTTGGCTGGTCGTGCACGAGACCAGGTTGCGGTAATTTTGCCGCCTAGGAAAGATGGCGGAGTCTATACAGGTGTAATTACATTCACAAGCAGCAAAGGAGTGCAACCTGAAGTATGGAACCAAGTAAACGTAAATGCGAGTACACCGATACCTAGAACATTTGGATCAATAGCAATTTCTCCCTCACCAACTGGCAAAGGTTCTATTGCTACTGCCCTAGTGGGTTCTTCAAGCACCTCAAATTCTGTCCCATTTACAGGTAACGGCCTGGCACTTCATGGTCGTTCACCGTTCATTGCGACATACACTGTAACTGTAACCTCTGCTAAGACAACGAATGTGAATGATTTGAGTAGTACAATGGCTGCAGCAGCCGGCACACTTGGCGGCACAACAGCTGGCACAAGATTAGGCGGCACAACAGCTGGCACAACGTTAGGCGGCACAACCGGTGGCGCAACGTTAGGCAGCGGCGGCGGTAGCTCAGGCTCTGGCGGCGGCTCTCGAGGCTGATAAGATAAGGAAATCCAAAAATCAATAATTGACGTAAATTTTTTTATTTTTTATTTTTCTTTGATCTCTATATCTGATTTCGAATTTTGATAGTTACGTTTCCTTTTACTTTTATGCTTCTATTTATTTTATATATACTCTAAAGTATACTCTAAACAGACATGCTAACAAATCTACGATACAGGACAATCTCTCCTTTTTTTACTTCCAAAATTCTGTTTGATGGTATGAGTTCAAAATTTTCAGATATCTTTAAAAATTCTGGAAGGGGGACTTCGATAATCGAATCAAAGTCACGGTAACTGATTGAATAAAGATCAGGATTGTCTGCATACAAAGCTTTACTAAAAATCTCTCCAAGCTTACCCTTCTTCCTTGTCATATTTTATAGTTCATCAATCCTCCTGCCTCAACTATCTTTGCAATCAACTCTGGAAACGGCTTCATACTGTAAGATTCGTTTATTGTCAAATTAACAATCTTGTTATGTTTGATGTCTATTTCAATTTCATCCCTGTCTGAGATTTTATCCATAGTTGATTCTTCGATTTCTATTGGAAGCAAATATCCTCCATCTACAGCATTTCTGTAAAAGATTCTTGCAAATGAAGGAGCTAAGATTGCTTTAATGCCTGCATAGGATAGAGCAATAGGTGCATGTTCTCTGCTTGAACCACAGCCAAAGTTACTTCCCGTTACCAAAAAATCACCCTGTCCCACTTTTGCCGAGAATTGGGGATCGAGTCCCTCCATAGCATGTTTTGCTAATTCCTGGTGGTCATGAATCTTAAGGTATGGGCCGGGAATGATAACATCGGTATCAATATTTGCCCTTTTGTATTTATGAACTATGCCTCTCATCATCATCATTCTCCCGTGTAGAGACTGACCCCATCCCTAATACCATCTTTTACCTTCAATTAGCTACATCCCTTGGATCCGTAATCTTGCCTGTCAGGGCAGATGCTGCAACTACAATTGGTGATGCGAGGTACGTCTGTGATTCTACATGTCCCATTCTGCCTGGAAAGTTTCTATTCGTTGTGCTAACACATATCTCATTCTTGCCAAGTACGCCCATATGAGCTCCGCAGCAGGCTCCACAGGTAGGAGGTCCAACTACTGCGCCTGCCTCTAAGAAAACGTTCAGCAGACCTTCTCGCATAGCCTCAATGAAAATTGATTGAGCGGCTGGTAAAACTTCCGTCCTTATCTTTACTTTCTTGCCTTTCAGTACGTTAGCGGCCAGCCTCAAGTCTTGAAGTTTTGCACCCGTACACGAACCAATGTACGCCTTATCTATTTCTACTCCTTGTAGTTCCCGGGCTGCACTCACATTTCCGGGAGAGAAAGGTTTGGCTACAATAGGTTCCAACTTGTCGATTTCATAGGTATATGTCTCCGAAAACTCTGCATCAATGTCTCCTAGCACAGGAAAATATTGAGTGTCGGTCCTTTTGCGTAAGTATGCATCAGTTATGGCGTCCGGTTCAATAATTCCATTCTTTGCTCCAGCTTCTGTAGTCATGTTGGTAAGTGTCAGACGCTCGTCCATTCCTAGTTGCTTTATCGCACTTCCAGAAAACTGCATGGTCTTGTAATTTGCGCCGTCGGTTCCAACATCACCGATGATTTTCAATATGATATCTTTGGCCATGACATAGTCTGGTTTTTTCCCCATTAGTTTGAACATCATCGTCTCAGGTACTTTAAACCAGATCTGACCGTTCATAAGAATATAAGCGATATCTGTATGACCAAGTCCAGCAGCAAATGCTCCCAATGCACCGGTAGTATTAGTGTGAGAGTCACCGCCGACATAGACCTCACCGGGGAGTACGAGTGCTTCTTCATGCGATAATGTATGGCAGATGCCGTATTGGCCCATGCCGTATTTAAAATGTTTTTTTATCCCAAATTTCTTTGTCCAGTTAGATAATGTGATTATGTTCTGGGCTGAAACTATATCTGCAGCCGGCACAAAATGATCTTCTGTTACCCAGACCTTGTTTGGATCCCAGATACGTTCAAGCGTTTTCCCTTTTTTTTCCCATTCATTAAATACTTTGATTACTCCTGGTCCAGAAACATCGTGCATCATTACTTTGTCTATCCTTGTAAATATTACATCTCCGGGTACAACAGTAGGTTTGGAAGATGCCCGCGCCAGTATCTTTTCGGTAATTGTCATTCCCAAATTGGATTCACACTATTTATGTAAGACCTCCCTATGTGATGACAGATTAAAACTTTGTGAATTGAGAGAAAACAAGTATATGATGATATGTAGCTATAATTAGATAGATTGGAAATTCTACCGATATCATTACCGGTTAAAAAAAGCAGATTTGATCTTTTTGTGAGTTTGACTCGCTCTGGTTTTAAATTTAGAGAAAGTGACATTCTGGTTTTATCAAGTAAGTACGTTTCCATGAGTGAGGGCTCGGTCTTGAATTTGAATAAAGTCAAGACCAGCGAAAAGGCACGAAGTCTTGCCCTTAAATATCACATGGAAGCAAAAATTGCAGAGGTTACTTTAAGGGAGTCTGATTATATTTACAAAGGAATTCCGGGTTTTTTGCTTGCCGTTAAAGATGGAATGATGGCTCCTAACGCCGGTATCGACAAGTCAAATGTACCTTCGGGATTTGTGATATTATATCCACGTGAGCCCTTCAAATCTGCAGAAAACCTGCGGCGAAGGTTTCTTGTCAATTTAGGTATCAAAGTCGGTGTTGTCATTGCAGATAGCCGTTTGATGCCTACACGAATTGGGACAACAGGTGTAGCAATAGCCAATGCAGGATTTGAACCTGTTGAGGATCAAAGAGGAAAAAAGGATTTGTTTGGCAATGTCCTCAGAGTTACATTCATGGCTGTTGCAGATGGCCTAGCGTCTATGGGGGTGTCAGTTATGGGTGAGACTAATGAATCAACCCCTGTTGCAATAATACGACAGACAAAAGTGACTGCTACAAATAGAAAACTCTCTTCACATGACATCGTGGTAGATCCAGTACAGGATATTTATGTCAGAGGACTACAACGCTGAGATTATTAGTCCTATACAAACAGATTTTCATTACACAGCGTTTTAATATTCCATATTATGACATATGGTTGCTGTTATATACATGTCTGAATTCCTGACGATATATCCTAGGCGTATAAATGTAGTAAAAGGGTTACAAGATTTTATCCGTCGTGAAGAAATCGAGCTTGATCATTTGAGTTTGATGGTTAAAATCAAAAAAGACGAAATAATCAGTACACTGACTTCAGAGGGTTTCAGACGAGTCAAATTGGAAAACAAAAAGCCCTCTCAGATAGGTAGTGGATTTGCAAAGAGGCTGACTAAGCCTTGGGAAATGCATGTTAGGCTACTGGATATGCAACAGGGTTTGATTGCAATCCAGGCAGAAGTAGAAATATCCAGAAAATACATCCAACATATTCGCTCAGTAAGAGCTCCAGTTATTTATGAAATAGAATCTATCTTGAAAAAACACAGTATAGAATATAGGATATGGAATGGAAAAGTCAGGGATTATATCACCAGCATTATTGACAATCACCAGATTAAACTCCACGCTCCAAAATTACCTGCTATACCTTGGAAACCAATGTTAGGCGTTATAATAACTATAGCGCTAATGAATGCGCTAAAATTTACGGGTATGAATTTGTAAGTGTTCGTCGATAGCTGCAATGAGGTCGACCGGATCAAGAATATAGTTATTATGTGATTCTATCCCAGTTGATCCTATCCTATCTGTTAAGTTTTGTAATGCCGTATGATGAGCATCTCGGATAACTGTAGTATATTCTGAAACAATGTGCCTTACCTTCATACCATACTGCTGAGCGCTTCTTCACGCTATGTGTTCATTTATTAGCAAGAACAGGTAACCAGGAATTAATTGCCCAATATCCGAATGGTCAGTGCCAGGTCTTATTTCGCTAGGATGAATGAAAATAGAAACGATGATTGGTTGACTGAACGTCAATTATTAAGAGGAACCGAAGAATTCTTCAAATTAAATGATTATTCTGTTATAGAAAATAATAAGGTGCTCGATCAAGGAACAAGGATTTTTTCATCGCCTATAGTAGCGTCCAAAAGAACAAACTACGAAGAGGAAGAAGCGGTTGAAACGATGGTAACTGTTTTCAAATCCAAGATTAAACAATATGAACTAAGTTTTTTTGGATTTGTTGAATCAATAGTATTTGACGTTATCGATAATTATGATGTAACAAATCTGATGCTTGTAACCGATTCCTTATCTTATTGTTACTTTATCAAAAACGAAGAAATTGGTGTTGCAATCGAAAATATGATGAGAGATGGACTATTTGTTTTGTTTCTTAACCACCGATTTGCGTATGCTTTATTTGACAAATATGAAAATCTGACCAAGCCCATTCCTATTTCAGATTGAAATTTGAACTAGATATGATGAAACCAAGGCCAAAGCATTAAGATTAATTACAATAGATATTGTGGTGGTAAACACCACCTCTCAAGCTCTAATGTGTGAACAAACATTTATTATTACCAAGACAGAATTAGAAACGTTCGCTCCCTAGCGCATTACTGCAAAAATCCCTCCTACAACTCTGCCTTGTGCTTCAAAGCCAGAATCGACAGGTCTAGAATCTAGAGAAGTGATTATGATTATGATTATGTTAATTTCACAAATTCAATGACACTATAGCATCGATGAGGCTGTGTAAATTTTCCTGCTAGCTCCATAAGCAATGGTAAATAACCATCTGATCTCTTTATATTGTAATGAAAGTCCTGCCCCATGTTATGAGAAATATCAATGAATTTAACATACCTGTTGGAAATTCCCACGGATATGAGATATTATATTTTGGTGTAAATTTGATACTTATGCATGATTATAGGCTTGCATTTGATGTAGAAGTAAAGAATTCAGATAATCAAATAGAAGTCTTAATTATTAGCAGGAGAGACGTTCTAGCATGGAAAGAGGATATTAATAATAATAATGGAAATTCTGAAATTAGCCTATACTACAGCAAGAGCGATGTAAAAATTAATGATGTCTTTAGGCCTGCTGTAAGTGACGCATACGCATTTGTATTAAACAACTCGTTTAGTAACAATTACGGCGATGTAAAAAAGGTCGAGGTTACCCTGATTCACAATTGGCAACAGGAAGTGAAGGAATCCCAGTTGAGGGATTATAAGGAATGATAGAATAGAATATCATTTGACATCTACTCAATCTTTATTTCCAAATCTCATTTTCAATCAAATACATCGTCGAGAATATATTTTTATTCACCTGGATCTGAGCTTATGAGTTTTGGATGTCATCCTAATGGAATAACGAATATTGCTCTTGTAACGCCTCAATTCATCAATTTTTATGAATAGTTCAAATCAGAGATTTTGAATGGTTGGTTGCAGATTTACTTTAGAATTTTCTTTTTGTTCCATTCGATATTGACTGCAACTCTCGCCTTATGCTAGTGACTACTGGCTCGATGCCCAGGGTAAATTTACAAGTTAGTTGGAAGTTGTTAAATTTTTACATGAGCAGATCAGGACTGTTGTATGATGTTTTTGACACAAAATATAACTTTCCAAGGATGAGTTTCCACTATAATCTTTTCTTGTACTTTGAAACTACTCTGGCAATCATCATCTTGTTTTTTAGTTGAATATTGTCTCTGAAAACAAAGATAATTCCAGCATCCTTAAGATCTTTAAGATGACTCGACGTGGTGGATGGAGCTTTCTTTACATAATCCGGGATTTCATTGAAGGTGCACTTATCATGTTCAAGCAAGTAAAGTATTATTTTTCTCTTAGTTATAGGCAAGATGTAATCTAAAATATCTGATTCCTTGGCCTTAACTGTTGCAGGATAATATCTTGTCATGGTAGAGCTTAACCTTTTAACTTTTACTAGCTTCTTTTTCTCAAGCTTTCTTAATTGGTAAGATAGCGTTCCATTTACAAGACCTGTTGATCTTAAAAGTTCCCTGTATCTTACACCCGGAGCTGCCTTTATGATCTTGAATATCAGTTTAGCTTTAGCAGCTCGTTGCACCATGAAACTATGAGTAATCGTCGAGAATTTAAGTAGATAGCATATAACTTAATGCTTTATTGTCGGAGCAGTCTTAAATCTAATTGTAACTATTAAAATTAAAACAAGTTTTATAGCTATTGGTTAATTCGTAGGTTTATTAGCAATCTCGTACATTGTAGCACCATCACTTACCAACAATAATAATACTGCTGTGAACAAAGAAAATTTACAATCTACCAACGCTAGACCAGACCTTTATGGCAATCTGGTCGGAGGATTAGCTAATGAAAGTCATGCCCATGATGACTTGATGGTCTATAAATGGGAAGGTTTTGAATTTTTCCACTCCACAATATCAAAAACGAGATTTACTTATGGATTTTGAAAACAGAGATGGTTTTCCACTTCACAAGCATGCAAGATTTGCATGGCTTGGATCTTTTTTCGAAAGCTTGAATATGAGTTTTGCTCAAAACTGTCTTATCGTAAGCAATGGATCGTCGTATTGTAGTAATTTCAACAATCAGATCGCATTTTTAGTAAACGGTAAAGCAAATGATCAATTCGAACACCAATTCGAACACTATATACCAAAAGACGGTGACACGATATTAATTAGCTATGATAATAACGACGATCTCCATAAACAATTAGATAGTCTAAATTCGACAAAGATATTGACGTTTTTATGTCAAATTTCATTTCCATACTTCTACTCAGATATGATTATAGATTAAATTGAAAGGCTGAAGCTACAACATGAAAAATTGAATAATTATGAGGCTGAGTATAATTAGATCTGGCAAGTTCTCAATGAATCAGTTTTCAGGAGTAAAAGATCAGCAGCATTATCATCGTGTTTTTATTTTTGTTTTCTCTTCTCTTTGTCTGAGTGTACCTAAAACATATCCTGAAATTCTCGGAACAATGCTTGCAATGTTTGCTAAAACACCATCACCATTGGTTACAAATGAATTGAATTAGAGAAAGACAGACTATAATAAAAAAATAGTTTCCTTCTATAAGGAAGATGTCAGAGAAGTCTATAAGAAGAAAAGGTAAATGATAACGATTTAGATATTTCTATTCATTTAGCTTCCAAAACAATTTAATTTGTAAAGTCTAACTGTGACAAATCCTGTCGCACCTTGTTGAGAGTCTCTTTTAGCTTGTCGCTACTGGTTGTTGTCGTTTTTATATGATGACCGGTCGTTGTCATCATCATCATCGTGTCTATGGTCTTTATCATCCCTCTGGCCAGGTCTTCTGCAGAGTAGGCTCTATGCAATAAACTAAGATATGTACCTGCAACCATCAAGATATGATTCTCAGTTAGACCGCGTTGTAAAAGTCCCATTACTATGGGACCTAGGAGGGGTTGAGCCTTCAATATCTGCAACATCTTTTCTCGCTCCTCATTGAGTATCTGAATCTCAAAGTTAAGGCTTTCTTTCTTGGATTCAAAGCCCAGTTTAGTATCGTATTGAGTTTCTATGTCTTTGAAGAATTTATCAACAGCCAGCCATTGAGTTATTCCGTTGGAGTTAGTAATATCTAGGATTGTGTGAAGCAAGATTCTCAGCTCCTTAGAGCCAAATCCGATACTCGCCAGTTCGTTATACACCGACAGGTTTTCTGAATGTAAGTTGATTGCGTTTCGAAGTGAATAGTCGTCCTGATTAAGTTTTGCAAGGTTCTTTTCCATCCTATCTGTTGTAATCTCCAACGCTTGTCGTTTATGAGCTAGATGTTGAATATCATCAAATTCTTCAAGCACCTTTTTAGGTTCATATCCGTATTCTGTAATGCATTTAATAGTCTTTGCAAATTTCGGAATATCCTTAGTTATAGATATCTTGTGTTTATCTAATTCTTCCTTTGCATCAAAATAAGACTTCATCTCTTCAGTGGCTTTTCTCTTTTGCTCCAAAACCAAGTCCCGACACTTTTCGAGTTCTGACTTTTGCTCTTTTAATGTGGAAATCTGATCCTTTAATTCTCGCACTTCTTTTTCCACTTCTCTATTCTTGGCTGTCTTTTGATTTATATGATCTTCAATTTCAGATAGTCGAACTTTATCTGAAAATTTGACAAGATCTTCAATATAAGTGACTATTTTACTTGGCGTGACTCCAGCGTCCTTGCATTTTTTGTATGTATCAGATATAAAGTGCTCAGCAGTCTCTCCGTCTATACCATGCTCACTTAATATTTTCATAGTTCTAAAGCCAATCGCACATTGTGCAGGAGAAAGCTCGGCAATCTTAAGTGATTTTGCCAATTCCCTCAGTGCATCAGTTTCATATTTACCAAGAGCATTTGTCCACTCATTGATTATGTTACTGAATGCCCCGTACTTATATTGTTGTCACGTGCCATGGCATCTCAGCTAAGGCCTTGGAGCCATTGTACGATAACTCGTGATTTTATCATTTCTGGAATTGCTTTAGGCATATAGTTATTCTACTTATGAAATATTAAGAACAATTGCATGCATTAATAATGTGCTTAGAAATACCGCGGTCAAATAGCCCGTCAAATGTGTCAATATCTTCGTCAAATACGCAGTCAAATCCGTCAAATAGCATATTTGAACTCAAAATACCGTGTAATGACGAGACATTATGTGTCATGTAGTATTATCGTTCATCAGCTCCAAGCAACGGCAAAGATATTGGATTCCTCCTCCTCCGCAGCCACTGCCAGGAAAACATCAAGAAATAATATTACTCAGACTACTTTCCATAAATCCTATGAAATACTTATTAAAAATTCACGTTTGCTAACGC
>Ga0207665_10000609_pt1 | contig 24065 bp, 23 predicted proteins | sample LARL112metaG_FD_184351 | JGI IMG/M metagenome (GOLD analysis project Ga0207665, IMG submission 184351) | Corn, switchgrass and miscanthus rhizosphere microbial communities from Kellogg Biological Station, Michigan, USA - LAR L11-2 metaG... | ecosystem: Host-associated > Plants > Roots >... | reverse complement strand
CGAGGTGGAGAACAGCAAGGAGCGGTTCGGCCGGCGGCCCACCGAGGTGGCCTACGACGCCGGGCTGCTCGGCGCCGACTGCGTGGCCGCGCACTGCGTGTGGCTGTCGGACACGGAGATCGCGCTGATGCGTGAGACCGGCACCCAGATCTCGCACAACCCCGGCTCCAACGCCAAGCTGGGCAACGGCATCGCCCGGCTGCCGGAGATGCTGGCCGCCGGGATCAACGTCGGGCTCGGCCACGACGCGGCCGAGTGCAACAACAGCCGGGACGCGTTCCAGACGATGAAGTTCGCCTCGCTGATCCACCGGGCCAGCCGGGTGGACGCCAGCCTCCAGCAGGCCCCGGATGTGCTGCGGATGGCCACCCGGAACGGGTCGGCGGCGCTGCGGCACGACACCGGCCAGCTGGTGGTGGGGCGGAAGGCCGACGTGATCCTGGTGGATACGGCCAACCCGATGTTCACTCCGCTGATGCCGGGCGACAAGGCACACATCTACTCGCACCTGGTGTTCTCGGCCAACGGCAGCGCGGTGCACACCACGATCGTGGACGGCCGGATCCTGATGCGTGGCCGTGAGCTGCTGACCATGGACGAGCAGCAGATCCTGGCCGAGGCCAACCAGGGCTTCCTGCGCACGCTCAAGGCCATCAACGGATGATGCAGATCGACGCGCACACGCACATCCTGAGCCTGGCCGCCGACGCCGAGTTCACCACGGAGTACGGCCGCGAGGGGTCGCTGTGCATCTACCGCGCCCAGGGCCTGCTTCCCGCGCACCGGATGCCGACCGAGGAGGAGTGGGCGGCCAGCGGCTACAGCCGCAAGGGCTTCCCGGTGATCGGGCCGGACGAGTCCGTCCGCGACCATCCCGGCTTCGACAAGATCGTGATCCTGGCAGTGTCCCCGCAGTTCCTGGACGGTGAGCTGATCGGCACGGTAGACAGCTACGGCATCACCGGGGTGCCCGGCCCGCCCACCCCGGAGAAGTGCAACGACTACATCGCCGCGATCGCGGCCAGCCGGCCGGACACGTTCATCGGGTACGCCTCGGTCAACCCCAACTACCGCGGCCCGGACGCGGCCGTCCGTGAGCTGGAGCGGGCCGTGCGCGACCTGGGCCTGGCCGGGCTCAAGCTGTACCCGATGTACCAGGACTGGTCACCGGCCGACCCGGTGCTGGCCTTCCCGGTGTTCGCCAAGGCGCAGGAACTCGGCATCCCGGTGATGGTGCACCAGGCCGGCTCGACCCGGATCGACGCCCGGATGGAGCACGCCCGGCCCGCGCTGCTCGACGCGGCTGGCCGGCACTTCCGCGACCTGCGGCTGATCATCGCGCACTGCGGGCTGCCCTGGGTAGACGAGGCCATGTTCATGCTGACCAAGCACCCGAACTTCTACGCCGAGCTGAGCTACCACATCGCCAGCGTGACCACCGAGGAGCTGTTCCGCTTCCTGGTCCACGCCGAGGCGTCGTTCGTCCCGCTGGAGAAGATCTTCTTCGGCACCGACTACCCGGGCTTCCTGTATGACCCGGTCAAGCTCCGGGCCAAGCTGCTGGCGGTCAATGAGCACGCGGACCGGGTCGGCGCCGCCCCCATCCCCCAGGCCAAGCTGGACGGCATCCTGGGCACCAACTACGCCCGGATGACCAACCTCATCCCCGGCTGACCCGCACCCACCCAGCTCACCCACCCAGCTCACCCACCCAGCTCACCCACCCAGCTCACCCAGGATTCGTGATCATGACTTAGGGCCGAATCTTTTCGCCTCTAAGTCATGATCATGACGCTGGGACGGCGTCAGCGGACGGGCCAGGCGGGCTGGGGGTCGATGCCGATCTCTTTGAGCACGCGGCGGTTGATCTGCTCGACCTGGTCGCGGAGGTCGTCCTCGTCGACCCGGGTCAGCTTCTTGTGCTCTAGCAGCACGTCGCCGCCGACCAGCACGGTGTCCACCGAGTGCCCGGTCACCCCGTAGACCAGGTTGGCCACCGGGTTGTGCAGCGGCCGCCAGTCGAAGTCCGAGGTGTCGAAGATGACCACGTCGGCCTGCTTGCCCGGCTCCAGCGACCCGGTCTCGTCGTGCATCCACAGCGCGGTGGCGCCGCTGATCGTGGCCATCTCCACGGCCTGCTCGGCGCTGACCGCGCCCGGGTCACGCCGGGCGTCGCGCGGCAGCAGCGCGGCGAGCTGCATGGACCGGCAGATGTCGGTGTGGTTGGACACGTTCTCGGCGTCGGTGCCCAGCGCCATCGGCACCCCGGCGGCCAGCAGCTCGGGCCACTTGCCGGTCTGCGTGGTGCCCTTGGCCAGCTTCAGCGCCGAGCTGGGATTCTGCGAGATCCGCGCCCCGGAGTCAGCGACGAACCCCACGTCCCGGTCGTCCAGGCTGGTCATGTGGTTGAGCAGGGTGCGCTCGTTGAGCGCGCCGATCGCGGCCATGTGCTCGACCGGGCGGTGGCCGAACGTGGCCAGCTCCAGCTCGACCTCCCGCTCGCTGGTCGACTTGTGCAGCACGAAGAGCGACCCGGCCTCGGCGGCCAGGCCCGCCGCGCCCCGGGTCAGCTCGTCGGAGCAGGTGCCCACGCCCTCGATGGTGACCGCGTCCCTGATCCGCGGATGACCGAACTTGCGCACCTGCTCCACGCCGTCGGACAGCCGGCGCAGCGCCGCCCTGGCGTCCATCTTCAGCCAGTCCGGCAGGTCCGCGTCACCGGCCGGGCCGGCCTGGTCCCAGGTCCACGGCCCGGTGCGGGCCCGGATGCCGGACGCGGCCAGGGCTTCCAGCACCGCGTCCAGATGGTTGCAGCCCGGCTCCTCGAACAGCGTGGTGCCGAACCGGATCATCTCCGCCGCCGCGTGCTGCGCGTGCAGGTACATGTCCTGCTCGGTCAACGCGGCAAACGAGGGGTAGATGAACCGGCGCAGCGCGGTCAGCGTCTGGCCGCCCTCCGGCATCGCCCCCTTGGCGCAGCACAGCAGGTGCCGGTGCCCGTTGACCAGGCCCGGTGTGATCACCGCGTCCGGCGCGTCGATCAGCCGGGCCGGCGCGTAGGCAGCCAGGATGCTGGCCCGCGGCCCGACCGCGACGATGATCCCGTCCCTGATCGCGATCCCGCCCGCCCGGTAGATCTCCCGGCCGGGATTCATCGTGAGCAGCCAGCCGCCCGCGATCACGGTGTCCACCGGCTGAGCCGGAGAGCGGCTGGCTGGATCGGGGCGGGCTGGTTCCATGGGCCGTCCTTACGCCGTCGGCAACCGATAAGATCTCAGATCTGAGGCTAGGATGCTGCTCTCTAGCCAGTCAATCCCGGGAGTAGAAGCGTATGACCACGTCGGTGTCGGCGCTGCTCCGGGAGCGGGGCGCGGCCATCTGGTCGGCAGCGGTCAGCCATCCCATGGTGGCCGAGATCGGCGCAGGCTCACTGCCGCACGAGACGTTCCGCTACTACTTCGAGCAGAACGTGCGGTACCTGGAGGACTACGCGCGGGCCATCGCCCTGATCATCGGGCACGCCAGCGGCCGCCGCGACATCACCGTGCTGACCCGCTTCCTGGGGCAGATCGTGGACACCGAACTGCCCGCCAACTACTCGTTCCTGGCCCGGCTGGGCGGCCGGGAAGACGCCCCGCTGGCCGCTACCACGTACGCCTACACCAGGCACCTGCTGGACTGTGCGGCCCGCGGGGACCTGGCCACCGGGCTCGCCGCGGTGCTGCCCTGCCAGTGGAGCTACGGGGAGCTGGCCACACCGCTGGCCGCGGCGCTGCCCGCCGACCCGGTCTACGCCGAGTGGATCTCGCTGTTCGCGGGCGAGGGCTACGGCGAGCTGGTCCAGGCCAGCACCGGCCTGCTGGACCAGCACGCCGCGGGCAGTGACGAGGCGCGGCTGGCCGGGCTGGCCGCGGTGTTCGACCGGTCCACCGGCTACGAGCTGGCGTTCTGGGATATGGCCTACACCCGCGGTCAGTCCGACGAGCGCAGGAACTCCGCGGCGCGGTAGCCGATCATCATCGACGCCAGGTTGGTGTTGGCCCGCGGGATCACCGGCAGGATCGACGAGTCGGCCACGGTCAGCCCGGTCACGCCGGCCACGGCCAGCCGGGCGTCGACCACAGTGCCGGGATCGGCCGGGTCGCCCATCCGGCAGGTGCCGCAGTGGTGGTTGTAGGTGCCGACCGCGGCGCGGCACGCGGCCACCAGGTCCGCCGCCCGCCACCAGGCACCGGGCGGAACCCGGACCAGGCCCTTGGCCGCCAGTTCGTCCACGAGCTCCGCGGTGGTGGCGACGATCCCGGCCATCCGCGCCGCGTCCCGCTCGTCAGCCAGGTGCCGGACCTGGATCCGCGGGCCGCCCGGGGTCAGCGTGAGCTGCCCCCGGCTGAGTGGCGACATCAGCGCCGCGGTATAGGACACCTGGGAGGCGGGCAGCGACGGCACGTACGGCCTGGTCTGCCACGGGAAGATCTCGGCCTCCACGTGGTCGCCGCCGAGTTCGCCAGCCAGCTCATAGCGCAGCAGCGCCCCGCTGACCGGGCGGGCCTCGATGTACGCCACGTCGGCCGCCTGCACGTCCAGCAGGCACCACGGGTGGTCCTGCAGGTTCGCGCCTACCCCGTCCAGCCGGGTGACCAGATCGACCCCGGCCGCCCGGAGCATGCTCTCCGGGCCGATGCCGGACCGCAGCAGCAGCAGCGGCGAGCCGAACGCGCCCGCGCACAGCACGACCTGGCCGGCCCGCAGCCGCTGCGCGCCGCGGCGGCCAGTCACGTCGGCCCCCACGCACCGGGTGCCGTCGAACACCAGCCGGTCCACCTGGGTACCGGTCCGGACGTCGGCCGTGCCGCGGACCAGCGGCAGTACCCCGGCGTGCGTACCCCACCGGCCCTCCCCGCGGCGGTTCGTCGGCCACACGCCGATGCCCAGCGCGCCCGGTGCGTTATGGTCCGCGGCGGGCGGGTACCCGCGCGCCTCGCACAGCGTGATGAGCGCGTCGTCCAGCGGCCCGGGGACCAGCCGGGTGATGGGGATCGGCCCGCCGGTGCCGTGGTAGCCAGCCGCGCCGAACTGCTGGTCGGCTTCGATGGCCCGGAAGCCGGGCAGCACGTCGGCCCACGACCAGCCGGGCACCTGCCAGCCGTCGTAGCACCACGGCTGGCCGCGCAGAGCGGCGGCCGAGTTGACCGTGGACCCGCCGCCGGTCCCCCGGCCCTGCGGCAGCGCCATCCCGTTGTCCGCATCGGTGTACTGGTAGTAGTACTCGTCCGGAAGCAGGTAGTCGTAGAGCATCCAGTCCGGTGGTGGCGTGCCCGGGTCCGGGCCCGCCTCGACCAGGGTGACCGATGCCGAGCCGGCCAGTCCCAGTGCGCAGAACAGGCCGGCCGAGCCCGCCCCGATGATCAGGACATCGCTGGTGTCCGGCATAACCGGCCCGACACCCAGTCCTGCTCCAGGTTGGCCAGCTGATCCGCCATCACGGACAGGATGTGCTGGCGCAGCAGGGTCTCCGCACGCTCGCCGTCGCGCGCGGCGATCGCGTCGTAGATCGCCTGGTGCTCCTGCACGGAGTTGCCCAGCCGTCCGGGGATGGCCACGGTCAGCCGGCCGATCCGGGTCACGTGGTCCCGGAGGTTGTCCAGCATCGCGGTGATCCGGCTGTTCTTGGACTGCTGGTAGAGCAGCACGTCGAACTCGTCGATCAGCGCGGTGAGCGCCTCGGTGTCGCCCGCCTCGAAGGCGGCCGCGCTGTCCTGCACGACGCGGGTGAGCGCGGCCATGTCCTCGGCCGAGATGTGCACCGAGGCCTCGCGGGCGCAGTGCCCCTCAAGCAGCTCGCGCACCTCGTAGATCTCGCGCAGGTCCTGCCGGCTGTACCCGGCGACCACCGCGCTGCGGTACGGGGCGATCTGCACGAAGCCGTCCTTCTCCAGCCGGACGAACGCCTCGCGCAGCGGGGTCTTGCTGACCCCGAACCGCGCGGCCAGCTCGGCTTCGCGCAGCACGTAACCAGGCGGCAGCTGGGCGGCGACGATCTCCTGCCGGAGCTTCAGGTACACCGAGTCCTTGAGCTGGCGATGCTCCACGCCGTCGCCGAGCATGCTGGTCATGACTGCCTCCAAGACGGCAGGCGCCGCCCGGCCGGGGTGCCGGCCGGGCAGGCGGCCTGCCGTATTGCCACACTCATTGAGATCTTCGGGTATCAGGATCCGCTCTTCGGGACCAGGTTCTCGTCCACCACCGAGGACGCCTGCACCGACGTCTTGATCAGGTCTTCGCTCTTCATCCAGTTGGCGAAACTCTGCCACGAGCTCAGGCCCATGGCACCGAATCCATCCGGATTGTGCAGCAGTGGCGCGGTCGCGTACACCATCTTCTTCAGCAGCGCGGGACTGTACCCCTTGGCCACCGGGGTGATCGCGGCCAGTGCCGCGGCCGGGTTGGCCTCGGCGGCGGCGGCGCCCTTGCCCAGCCCGGCCAGGAACTCACGCACCATGGTCCGGTAGGCGGCGTCGCTGGCCAGCTTCTTCTTGTTGGCGATGATGACCAGCTCGTCGTACTGCGGCACGCCCTGCGTGCTGACCGGGTAGACCTTGGGGTGCAGGCCAAGCGAGGCCAGCTGGATGCCCTCGACGTTCCGGTACCCGCTGATGATCGCGGCCACCTTGCCGGACACCATGGCCGGGACCAGGCCTTCGTTGACCGTGACCAGCTTGATCTGGCTGAGCGTGAGGTGGTACTTCTTCAGCACCGCCTTGAGCATCTGGGCGGACACCGGGTCACCGTCGGTGCCGATCGTCTTCCCGGCCAGCCCGGCCGGGCTGGTCACCCCGCTCTTGCCCGAGATGATGAGCGAGTTCAGCGAGGTGGGGATCATCGCGCCGACCGCGGTCACGTTCAGGCCCTGAGTGCCGGCGGTGATCGTCTCCGGCTCGTAAGAGATCGCCAGCGGGACCTGCCCCAGGCTGACCAGCTTCAGCGCGTCGGTGCTGTTGGACGGGGACTGGAAGGTCACCTTCAGCCCCTGGGCGGTGAAGTCGCCGTTCTTCTGGGCCAGGTACAGCGCGATGTGGTCGGGGTTCGGGAACCAGTCGAGCAGCACAGTGGTATCGGTCAGCGCCTTGCCGTTACTTTCGGTCGTACCGGAGGAAGATGCGCCGCACGCGGCCGCAGCCGCCACCACGGCGGCGGCCCCGATGGCCAGCACGGCGCGTCGGCCGGCTCCCCTGGCTGCGGTCATGGAATTCACCGTTTCCCTTCTCGTGCCCATGGGCAAGTGATCCGCTCGAGTACCGAGACGGCGATGAACAGCAGAATGGCCTCGAAGGTAAGGATGAAGATGGCCGCGAAGACGAGGTCGGTCTCGAGCTGCGGGATCGCCTGGATCATCACGTAACCCAGCCCGTTCTGCGAGCCCGCGTACTCGCCGAACACCGCGCCGATCGGCGCGTAGGTGGCCGCGATGCGCAGGCCGGAGAACATCGACGGGAGCGCCGCTGGCGCCTCGACCCGGCGCAGCGTCGCCCACCGGTTGCCATCCAGGGTGCGCATGACCTTCAGCAGATCGGGATCGACGGAGGCCAGGCCGTCGATCGTGTTCACCACGATGGGGAAGAAGCAGATCAGCGCGACCACGATGAGCTTGGGCGTGATCGTGTAGCCGAAGATAATGGCCAGCACCGGCGCGATGACCACGATCGGCACCGCCTGGGACCCGATCAGCAGCGGGTAGACCGCGTTGCGCACGGTCCGCGAGCTGTGCAGGGCAAAGGCCAGCGCGAGGGCCACCACCACGGCCAGCAGGAAGCCGAGCAGGACTTCCTTGGTGGTGACCCAGGTGGCGCTGGCCAGCGTGCCGGACCAGCTGCTGACCCCGGTCCGCCAGATGCGGTCCAGCGAGGGCAGGACGTAGTCCGGCACCCCGAACCAGTGGCTGACCGCCTCCCAGATCAGGGCGATCGCGACCAGGATGCCGGCCGCGGGCAGCGCACGCCGGACCGAGGCGGCCGCGGCCGCGCGGCGGGACCGGGCCGGGGCCGCGCTCGGGGTCTCCGGCGGGCGGGTCGTGGTCGTGCTCATGCCGCCGCCTCAAGCAGGGACAGGATCTCGTCGCGCAGCTCAGTGAAGACGGGATGCCGGATCATCTCACGGCGGCTGCCGGTGGCCGGCAGGTCCACCTGGAACTGCGCGACGATGCGGCCGGGCCGCGGAGACATCACCACGACCCGCTCACCGATCAGGATCGCCTCTTCCACGTCGTGGGTGACCAGCACCGTCGTCCTGGGCTCGGCGTCCAGCGCGCTGCGCAGCCACTGCTGGAGGTCGGCCCGGGTGATCGAGTCGAGCGCGCCGAACGGCTCGTCGAGCAGCAGGACCTCCTTGCCCGCCACCAGAGTACGCAGGAAAGAGACCCGCTGCCGCATGCCGCCGGATAGCTGATAGGGCAGCCGGTCCTCGAAACCGGCCAGCCCGAACCGCTCGACCAGGTGGGCGACCCGCTCCCGGGCGGCCTTGCGGCGCACCCCCTGGTTCTCCAGGGCCAGCGCGGCGTTGCCGAGCACGTCACGCCACGGCAGCAGCAGGTCGCGCTGGGGCATCCAGGCACAGCGGCGCAGCCGGCCGGCCGCGGTGTCCGCGTCGAGGACGGTGATCGTGCCCTCGTTGGGCTCGTCGAGGCCGCAGATCAGCCCGAGCAGTGTGGACTTCCCGCAGCCGCTGGGGCCGACAATGGCCAGCCGGCCGTGCAGCGGGACGTCGAGATCGACTCCGGACACGGCCACGGTTTCGCCGAATACCCGCGCTACCCCCCGCAGCTGCAGCCCGGCGCCGGCCGCGCCGGTCCAGCCCGCCGCCACTGCGCCTGCAGCGTTCGTCTGTGCCCCGCCGGCAGCACCGTTACCTGCAGCCGAACCGCTCGTACCGGCCATCTGCCCCTCGATCAAGAAAAATAGGATCTCAGATCTGCGATTCCAAACAGTGAACCAAATCTCAGGCCGATGTGCGAGATCTTGACATGGAACCGTTACGTCGGCAACGAGGTGTTAACAGCCCTACTGTGCTATCTCCGGTCCAGGCCAGGCTAGGCCGGCGAGTACCCGGAAGGCCGGCAGCACGGTGATTTGCCGGGGGTTTACCAATCGTTCCCAGGGATCGCCCGGGGCCTGCATGACAAGCTCACTTGACACTCTGCCATGGATCGGCGACGATGCCAACGTGACAAGCAGACTTGACACCCACCCGGGCACCAGGCCTGGCCGGTGAAGAACAACGTCCGGGAGCGCCGCGCCGCCAAAGGGCTGGCCCAGGGCGAGCTCGCCCGCGCACTGGCCGTCTCCCGGCAGACCATCAACTCCATCGAGACCGGCCGGTACACGCCGTCCCTCCCGCTGGCCATCGCCATTGCCCGGTTCTTCGGGACCACCGTCGAGGAGATCTTCCATGCAGACCATGTCTAGGCCCAGCCGGCAGTACTGGGGCACGCTGGCCCTGGGGCCGGCATCGGGGTCGCCTACCTGATCGGGTTTGTGGTCGGCGGCAAGCCGCTGGACGGCGTGATCGCGCTGGCCACCATGGCCGGCTTCAGCGGCGCCATGTACCTGGTCGCGGCCGGCGGTAGGCCGGCCAGCTCAGCCGCCCACGGTGAGCAGCGTCTTGCCGATCGCGGTGCGGGCTTCCAGCGCGGCGTGCGAGTCGGCCGCCTGGGGCAGCGGCCAGGTCTGCCCGATGACCGGGCGGAGCCGGCCCACCGCCAGCAGGGCCAGCGCCCGCTGCGCCAGCTCATGGTGCTCACCCGCCCCGGCCTGGACCTGCTCGATGCCGCGGACCGTCACCCCGCGGCGCTGCGCGGCGGCGGGGCCGATGGCCGCGAAGCCGCCGCTGGCCGCGCCGTGCGCGGAGAACCGGCCGCCCGTGGCGAGCACACCGAACGCCGCCGTGCCCAGCGGCCCGCCGACCCCGTCGAATACCACGTCCGGCCCGGCGCCCCCGGTCGCCGCGGTCACCTGGGCGGTCCAGTCCGGCTGGCTGTAGTCCACGACCGCCTCGGCGCCACGGCGCTTGATGACGTCAAGCTTCGCCGCGCCCCGGGCCGCGCCGATCACCTGTGCCCCGCTGGCCTGGGCGATCTGCAGGAGCAGCAAGCCGAGCCCGCCGGCCGCGCCGAGCACCAGCACCCAGTCGGTGGGCTGGATCCCGGTGTGCCGGGCCAGGCCGAGCGCGGTAGCCCCGTCGTGCAGCAGCGCGGTAGCCCCGGCCAGGTCCACCCCGTCCGGCACCGCCACCAGCCGGTCCGCCGGCACCACGGCCTGCTCCGCGTAGCCGCCTGTTCCCCCGGCCGCCCCGGTGCGGGCGATCACCGCCCGGCCGGCCCAGCCCGGGTCCACGCCGTCGCCCACCGCGGTCACCCGGCCGCCCACCCCGCCGCCGGGCACGAACGGCGGCCGGACCGGGAACCAGGCGGTGGCCCGCCCGGACCGGATCGCCGTGTCCAGGAACAGGACGTCAGCTGCGGTTACCGAGACGAGCGCCTGGCCGGGCCCGGCCACCGGCTCCGGGACGGAACTGAGCGCCAGCACCTCGGGTCCCCCGAAACGCGTCACCTCGATCGCCTGCGTGCCCATCAGCGGTTCTCCCGGCTGCTCGATCCCATACCGGCACGCTAGGACTTCAAGCGCAGTTCAGGTCAACGCCCGGCCCCAGGTCCGGGGCGGCGGCGGGGATGCGCAATGCTGTGCTGATGACCTGGACCGCACCTACCGTCAGCCCGCCCGACGGGCCGATGACCGGCGACGACCGGCCGATCCTCGAGGGTTACCTGAACTGGCAGCGCAGCACGCTGCTGAACATCTGCGCCGGGCTGACCGGCGAGCAGCTGGCCCGGCGGCCGATCCCGTCCTCGAACCTGTCGCTGCTCGGCCTGATCCGGCATCTGGCCAAGGTCGAGCGCATCTGGTTCCGGCAGCGGGCGGCGGGCGAGCCGGTGCCGCCCATGTACGACCCGGCGCGGGGCAAGGATGCCGACTTCAACGACGGCACCGCGGCCAGCGCGCCGGCCGACCTGGACCGCCTCCGGGCGGAGTGGCAGCTCGCGGATCAGGCCGTTAAGGATATGGATTTTGATCAGACGTTCGACGCGGGCCACGGCGACACGTTTTCGCTGCGGATGATGTACGTGCACCTGATCGGCGAGTACGCGCGGCACAACGGCCATGCCGACCTGATCCGGGAGAGCATCGACGGCGTCACCGGCCGGTGACCCCGGCCAGCGAGAGCACCACCTTCCGGATGAACACGCCGGGGTCCGGCCACGGGAACGCGGGCAGTGAGCTGCGCAGGGTGACCATGCCGTGCAGCGCCACCCACACCGCGGTGGCGTCGGCCAGCACGTCGGTGCTGGTGGACACGCCAGCCTGAACGCAGTCCCCGATGCCATTGACGAGCAGCGCGAACGCGTTGGCGCCGAACTCCAGCACCGGGTGGCCGTCCGGGCCCAGCTCGACCGGCTGGCAGTAGTCCGCCGCGTCCGCGGGCCGCGGCGCGAACAGCACGCCGTACCGGGCCGGGTGGTCCAGGCCGTAGGCCACGTAGGCGGCGCAGCCCGCGGCCAGCCGGTCCACCGGATCCGGGCCCGCGGCCTCGGCGGCCCGCTGGATCGTCGCGGCCAGTTCGTCGAACACCCGGACCACCACGGCCAGCAGGATCGCGTCCCGGTCGGCGAAGTGCGGGTAGATGGACGGGGCGGCGATGCCGGCCTGCCGGGCCACCGCGCGCAGCGTGACCGCCTCGGCCGAGCCGTGCTGCTCGATCAGCTCGAGCGCGGCCGTCACGATGTCCTCGGCCAGCCGGGCTCCCTGGCCGCGGGCGCTGCGCGGCCGGCGCGGCGCCGGGTGGCTGGCCAGCTGCGGGTGAGCGGCCGGTGGTGACGTCTTCACGATTACTACTTTACATCCGTTAGCTCATCTGTCTATGCTTACGAGTGTAAGTCAACAATCGTAAGCAAGCGGATGTAAGGAGAACGGGGATGACAGCCAACCCGGGAGCGGCCGCTGGCGGCCAGCCTGACTCGCGGTGGCCAGCCGGCCATCCGCGCCGCCGCCAGATCCTGCTCGTGCTCTGCCTGAGCCTGCTGGTGGTGGTGATCGACAACACGATCCTGAACACTGCACTGCCCACGCTGGCCCGGGTGCTGCACGCGGGCACCAGCTCGCTGCAGTGGATCGCGGACGCGTACACGCTGTGCTTCGCCGCGCTGCTCATCCCGGCCGGTGCGCTGGGCGACCGGTACGGGCGCAAGCTGTCCCTGCTCGGCGGGCTCACCGTGTTCGCCATCGGCAGCACGGCCGCGGCGTTCGCGGGCGGCACCGGCGTCCTGATCGCCGCGCGCGTGGTAATGGGCCTGGGCGCGGCGTTCGTCATGCCCGCCACGCTGTCCATCCTGAACGCGGTGTTCCCGCCGCGGGAGCGGCCGCAGGCCATCGCCGCCTGGTCAGCCGTGGCCGGGGTGGGCATCGTGATCGGCCCGACCCTGGGCGGCCTGCTGCTGTCCCACTTCTGGTGGGGCAGCGTGTTCCTGATCAACGTGCCGCTGGTCGCGGTGGCCCTGGCCGGAGTGCTGGCGACCGTGCCGGAGACGGCCGAGGCGGGCCGGCGCGGCCTGGACGTGCTGGGCACGCTGCTGGTCGCGGGCTCGCTGGTGCTCATCGTGGACGCGATCATCGAGGCGCCCAGCCGCGGCTGGGCCAGCCCGGCCACCCTAGGCGAGCTGGCGGGCGGGCTGGCCATGCTGGGCGCGTTCGGCTGGTGGGAGCTGCGTACCGCCCGCCCGCTCATCGACCTGCGAGTGTTCCGCTCCCGCGCGTTCTCGGCGGCCGCGCTGTCGGTGACCGTCATCTTCTTCGCCCTGTTCGGCAGCCTGTTCGTGCTGACCCAGTACCTGCAGCTGGTGCACGGGTACAGCCCACTGTCGGCCGGGGTGCGCGCGCTGCCGTTCGCGGTGGCCATGGCGGCGGTGTCGCCGGTGTCCCCGGTGCTGGCCAGGCGCTTCGGCGCGCGGGTGATCATCCCGGCCGGCATCGCGCTGATGGGCGCTGGCCTGCTCGACCTGTCCAGCGCCGGGGTGCACACCGGCTACCCGGCGCTGGCCGTGGCCGTAGCCATCATGGGCGCGGGCATGGGCCTGGTCATGGCGCCGGCCAGCACGACCATCATGACCACGGTGCCCGCGCATCAGGCCGGGGCGGGCAGCGCGATCAACGACACCATCCGTGAGGTCGGCGGGGCGCTGGGCATCGCTGTGGTGGGCAGCCTGTCCGCGGCGCTGTTCCGCGACAAGCTGGGCAGCGCGCTGGCCGCGGCACACGCGCCGCACGCGGTCAGCGACGTGGCCACCGGCTCCATCGCGGCCGCGGACGCGGCCGGGCGGCAGCTGGGCGGCGTGCGCGGGGCCGAGCTGGTCAGCGCCGCGCACAGCGCGTTCGTGGACTCGATGGCCGCGGGCATGCGGGTGGCGGCGGCGGTGGCGCTGGTGGCCGCGATCGGCGCCATCTTCTTCCTGCCCCGGCACAGCACGGCTGCTCCCGCCGCGGCTGACCCAGCCGCCCGCGAGGCTCTGGTTCTGGCCGACAGCACCGCCCAGTAGCCCGCTGCAGCTGCACAAGCAGCCCGCTGCAGCTGCCCAGATAGCCCGCTGCAGCTGCCCAGCCATCGTGATCATGACTTTGGGGTGAATCTATTGGCCCCCAAGTCATGATCACGATAATGGGGTGGGGTGAGCGGGCGGGTCAGCAGCCGTCGTAGGCGGTCCAGTTCGACGCGCCGCCGGCCGCGATCGCGTTGTCGAATATCTGATCCTGGTAGGCCGGGCCCGCGACGCCGTACTGGCTCGCCGCACCGCCGTACTTCTCCCAGGTGCCCAGCAGGAACTGGTAAGCCCCGCCGCCGTTGCCCGGGCCCCAGGCGTAGCTGCCGCCCTCTTCCGCGTTGCGGATGCACACCCCCAGCGCCGAGTGCGCGGCGTCGCCACCGCTGCTGGACGGCGCCGCGGACGGGGTCGGGCTGGCACTCGCCTGCGCCGCGGCCTGCCGCGCCGCCGCCTGCCGCGCGGCCGCCTGCTGCCGCGCCCGCCGCGCGGCGGCGGCCTTCTCGGCGAGGTACTGGCGCCGGGCGGTCCTGGCCGCCTCGCGGGCCATCTGGGAGGCGGCCTGATGGTGAATATCAAGCTGTAGCCGGTTGTCAGCCAGGCCGGACGCCGCGCTGGTCACGGGCAGCCCGCTGTGTTCAGCCTGTGGCACTGCGGATCCGGACGGGTAGAACACAAAAGCCGCAGTCGCGCCGGTGACGGCGGCTGCGGCCACGGTCGGCACGACAAGCCTGGAGATGGGCTTCTTAGGTTTGGAATGACGGGGTGCTGAACGCATCACCCTCCTGACCGCGAAGCTCCGCGCTGACCCGGCGAGCTGACGCAGCGGGTGCAGCCGACGTCAGATGGCGCGGGCAGCGCCTATCCCGTGGAACCTAGCGGGAAGCGGGCGGCAGATGCACAGGAACGCTGAAACACGCCGCGAACCCGTGCTAACTGTGATAAAAGCAACGGCCGCGCGTTCCCGGGCGGGAATATCCGGTGTTGTTATGGAACAATGCGAACAGGGTAGGGCTCGGGCTAATCGCCCAGTGCTGGCGGCTGGGATGGGCGGGCGGGTAGTCAACGGGAGGACCAGCTATGGAGCCAGCGAACACCCCTGTCGTCTTCGTGCATGGTCTCTGGCTGCATGCCACGTCGTGGGACCCATGGATCGACTTGTTCAAAGATGCTGGTTACACCCCGGTCGCGCCGGGGTGGCCGGGCGACGCGGACACGGTGGCGGAGACCCGGAGCCACCCCGAGCAGGTCGCCGGGAAGGGCATCGAGGACGTGGTCCAGCATTACGCCGGGATCATCCGCGGGCTCCCGGCCAAGCCGGTCGTCATCGGCCACTCCTTCGGCGGGCTGATCGTGCAGCGGCTGCTCGGGGAGGAACTGGCGGTGGCAGCGGTGGCCATCGACCCGGCCCCCATCAAGGGGGTGCTCAACCTGCCGGTGTCCGCGCTGCGGGTCGCTTCGGTCGCGCTGCGCAGGCCCGCCAACCGGAACGAGGCGCAAGCGCTCACCCCGGAGCAGTTCCGCTACGGGTTCGGCAACGCGCTGCCCTCTTCAGAGTCGGCCGAGCTGTTCGACCGCTGCGCGATCCCGTCCCCGGGCAAGCCGTTGTTCGAGGCGGCACTGGCCAACTTCACCCCGGGGTCACCAGCCAAGGTCGACACGAGGAACAAAACCCGCGGACCGCTGCTGCTGACCTCCGGGGGCCAGGACCACACGGTGCCGCCAGCCATCGTGCACGCCACCCGGCGCCTCTATCACCGCTCGCCCGCCATCACCGACCTGCGCGAATTCCCCGACCGGGGCCACTCGCTAACCATCGACCACGGCTGGCGGGACGTCGCCCAGGAAGCGCTGAACTGGCTCCAGCGCTGCCTGCGGTAACCCCGCCCGCGGTGTAAGCCCAGCCGCGGCTGGCCCCCGCTCCCCCGCCGCTGGCCGGCTCCCCGCCCTCGGGCCAGCGGCGGGGGGCCCGAGGGCCGGCCCTTACCGCCGGGCCCAGCCGTACGCCTCGAGCCAGCCGAAGGAGTCCTCGGCCCGGCCCGCCGACGGCCGGTACTCCAGCCCGACGTAACCGGGGTAGCCCCGGCCGGCCAGGTGCTCAAGAAAGAACCGGTAGTTGATCTCGCCGGTACCGGGCTCGCCCCGGCCCGGCACGTCCGCGATCTGGATGTGGCTGATCAGCTCCCAGTAGGCGTCGAGCGTCGCGGTGAGGTCACCTTCCATCCGCTGCACGTGGTACGCGTCGTACTGCAGCCGGACGTTGCCCCGGCCGACCTGGCCGATGAAGCTGGCCGCCGCAGCCGTGGTGGTCAGCAGGCACGGGCCGTTATCCGCCGAGTTCAGCGCCTCGATCATGATCTGCGCGCCCACGGCGGCCGCCTGGTCCGCGGCCCAGGCCACGTTGTCCCGCGCGCAGTGCCACTGGCGGTCCAGCGGGTAGCGCGGCAGGCGCAGGCCGAGCAGCAGGTTCAGCCGCTGGCAGCCGCAGTCCTGGGCGATGCGCAGCGCGGCCGGGACGTGCCCGCGCAGCCGCCCGGCGCGTCCCGGGTCGGCGGCCAGTCCCCGCTCCCCGGCCGCCATGTCCCCGGCGTCGAAGTTCAGCAGGGCCAGTTCCAGTCCCCAGCGAGCGGTCAGCCCGGGCAGCAGGCGGGCGCCGTCGTCGCCCGGCCACCACAGCTCCACGGCGCCGAACCCGGCGTGCGCGGCGCGCGCGAAACGCTCCGGCAGCGGCAGGTCCGGCCACAGGATGGACAGGTTCGGCTCGAATCGCAGCGCCACGCGGGCCTCCCTGCTCAGCGGGCCCTGGTCGGGCCCTGGTCAGCCGGCCCTGGTCAGCCGGCCTGGTCAGCCGGCCCTGGTCAGCGGGCCCTGGTTGGCGGGCCGCGGTCACGGGGCGAGGGACCGGGCCGCACGGTCGGCGATGTGCTGCCCGATGACCAGGGACGCGGTGGCCGCCGGGGACGGCGCGTTCAGCACGTGGATAATCCCGGCCGACTCCTCGATGAGGAAATCATCCACCAGCGCGCCGGACCGGTTCAGGCACTGCGCGCGGATGCCGGACGGGCCGAACGTGACGTCACGGGACTGGATGCCCGGGATGTACCGGCGCATCTCGGCCAGGTAGGCGGGCTTGACCAGGTCGCGCCAGATCTCCTGGGCACCGGTGCCAGCGTAGGTCCGGGCCAGCCGGCGCAGCCCGGGGAAGCGCACGATATCCAGCAGGTCCCGGCCGTTCACCGCCAGCCGGCCATAGCCCTCCCGGGCGAACGACGGCACCGCGTTCGGCCCGGCGTGCAGTGACCCGTCGATACCCCGGGTGAAATGCACCCCGAGGAACGGGAACGCCGGGTCGGGCACCGGGTAGACCAGGCCGGTCACCAGGCCGGCCGCCTGCGGGCGGAACGTGTAGTAGTCGCCGCGGAACGGGACGATCTGGTACTGGTGATCGTGGTGGCCGGTCATCGCGGCCAGCCGGTCGGCCTGCAGCCCGGCGCAGGCGATCACGCCCCGGCTGTGCAGCGGCCCCGCGTCGGTCTGCACCTCCCACCCGCCGTTGGCCTGGGTGAGCGAGCGCACCCCGTGCCCGCAGCGCACGGTGCCACCCCGGCTGGCCACCACGCTGGCGTAGCTGGCCGCGACCTTCCGGTAGTCGATCACGCCGCTTTCCGGGATGTGCAGCGCCCGGATGCCGCGCACCGACGGCTCGATCTCGCTGATCTCGGCCGCACCGATCTCGCGCACGGCCAGGCCGTTGGCCCGGCCCCGCTCGGCCAGCCGGGCCAGCCGGGCCAGCTCACTCTCCCGGGTGGCCACCACCAGCTTCCCGGTGACCCGGTACGGGATGCCGTGCTCGGCCGCGAAGTCCATCAGGGCCAGCCGCCCGGCCGTGCAGAACCGCGCCTTGAGGCTGCCCGGCTGGTAGTACAGGCCGGCGTGGATCACGCCTGAGTTGTGGCCGCTCTGGTGGGTGCCGACCGCCGCTTCCTTCTCCAGCACGGCGACCCGCAGCCCGGGCTGCGACCCGAGCAGCGCCATTGCGGTGGACAGCCCGATGAGGCCGGCGCCGACGATGACCACATCCAGTGCCTGGTCGTCCGCCACGCGCGCTCCTTCCCCGCCGCCACCCCTACCGGTACCGGCCGATCAGGCCACCAAAATGCCACAGGCCCGGGGCTCATTGTCCACAACCCGGGTGGCAACCGCCCGCCGCGGGTCAGCTCACCGCCCGCCTGCCCGGCCTTGACCGCCGCCGTCACGAAGTCTTCATGTTCGTTGGCTAGACCTGTCGTTTGGTTCAGCCCGCCCGGGAAAGCTGCTTGCCAAGCGCATATGCGCTGTTCAGACGCGGGCCCGGCCACCCGGCCCACACCGTCGCAGCACGGCGAATGCTCCCCCGGGCACGGACTTTCTTTGCGATACGCGCTTAGGAGGGGAATGCGGGTGCCACGACCGGCGTCGTCCCGGCGCGATCCTGGGCTCGGCCTGCCCGGCCCGGCCACTGGCCCGGACGGCGGCCCGGGCGGGGCTGCCCGAAACGGCCGGGCCGGCCCGGGCGCCGGGCCGCCCCGCAGCGGCCCGGGCCGGCGCCGGAACCGGCGGCGGCTGCGCACCCGGCGCTGGTTCCAGATCGTCATGGCCCTGCTGCTGGTGTTCCTGGGATGGCTCGGCTGGTCGGTGGGGCATGCGCTGACCATGCCGGGCGGCGGCACGGTGTCCGAGCGGCTGGCCGAGTGGGCCCGGGACCACTACCTCGGGCCGCTGGTGACGTTCGGCGAGTGGGTCAGCTACCAGCCGCCGAAGGTCGGCGGGAAACCGTCCTTCGCGCTGACCGGGCCGAGCGCCGGGCCGCTGGCCCGGCCCCGGCCGCACGCGCACGCCAGCACGCCGGATTACCCGGCGCCGAAGCCGCTGCGGCCGCTGGTCGCTCACCCGCTGCGCGGCGAGGGCCAGTGGCGGGTGCTCGGCACGGCCGACGGCCAGCCCGCGATCTACGGCACCTACCTGCGCGCGAGCAGCATCTACACGTCGTACGTGGCGGGCATCGTGTCGATGAACCAGAACCTGGTGCGCTTCCAGCTGCACCCGGGCGCGGAAGACCCGGGGCCGGGCCACTGGAAGGCCCTGCCGTACATCGCGCCCGCCAAGCGCCGCGGGCTGCTGGCCACGTTCAACGGTGGTTTCAAGATCTCCACCTCGGGCGGCGGTTTCTACCTGAACGGCGCGACCAGCGGAACGCTGACCAGGGGCGTGGCGTCCGTCGTGTACTACCGCAACGGGCGTATCGCCATCGGGGTGTGGGGGCACTCGGTGCGGATGAGCCCGGACGTGGTGGCCGTCCGGCAGAACCTGCACCCGATCGTCAGCCACGGCCGGATCCCGGCGTCGGTGGACTACAACGTGGAGACCAGCTGGGGCGCGACCCTGGGCGGCGGCTACTACGTGTGGCGGTCCGGGATCGGCATCACCAGCGACGGGCGGGTCATCTTCGTCTACGGCCCGTCGCTGAACGTCCGGGAACTGGCCCAGCTGCTCCGGCACGCGGGCGTGGTCACCGGCATGGAACTGGACATCAACCCGGACTGGATGTCCTACATGTACTACCTGCCCCGGCAGCACCCGGCCAGCCCGACCCCGGTCAACCTGCTGCCGGACCAGGTGCAGCCGCCGAACCGCTATTACACCCCGGCCAGCCGCGACTTCACCGCGGTGTACGCCCGGTGACCACCCGCGCGCGGGCGGCCGGAGTGTCGCCAGCTGGCCCTGGCGCGCTCGCCCGGTTCCCGCTGGCGGTGCGCTGGCTGGCCGCGGCGGTGGAGACCGCCCGGCCCCGGCAGTGGCCGAAGAACTTGCTGGTGTTCGCCGCGCCGCTGGCCGGCGCCTCGCTGGGCCGCGACGACGGCCTCGGCTACGCGCTGGCAGCGGCGGCCGTGTTCACCATGGCCGCGGCCGCGGTGTACTTCGTCAACGACGTGGCCGACGCCGAGCGGGACCGGCAGCACCCGGTCAAGCGGCGGCGCCCGGTCGCGTCCGGGCGGCTCCCCCGCCCGCATGCCCTGGGCCTGGCCGCGCTGGGTGTGCTGGCCGCCGAGGCGGTGTGCCTGTGGCTCGGCGAGTCCGTGCTGGCCGGGCTGGTCGCGGTGTACGTCGCCCTGTCCATCTTGTACACGCTGGTGCTCAAGCACCTGCCCGTGGTCGAGCTGGTCTTCGTGGCCGGGGGTTTCGTGCTCCGCGCGCTTGGTGGCGCGAGCGCCACCCGGGTGCCGCCGTCCGGCTGGTTCCTGGTGGTGTGCAGCCTGGGCGCGCTGCTGGTGGCGATCGCCAAGCGGTTTACCGAGCTGGAAGTGCTCGGCCCGGCGGCCGCCACCCACCGCCCGGTGATGCGCTGGTACCGCGCGGGCTGGCTGCGGGCCAGCCAGCGGGCCGCCTCGGCCGTCATGATCATCGCCTACCTGCTGTGGGCGCATGGCGAGCCCGGGACCTGGACCCGGGCCGCCCACCTGGCCAGCGCGCTGCCGCTGGCCCTGGCCCTGCTGCGGTTCGACTGGCTGACCCGGCACCAGCCCGCCCGGCCGGTCGAGGATCTGATCGCGCGGGACCGGCTGATGAACTGGTGCGAGCTAGGCTGGCTGCTGCTGTTCGCCGGCGGCCTGTCGGGATGGGGTGGATGATGCTGCGCAGGGTGCTGCTGCTCGGCGGCACTAGCGAAATCGGCCTGGGCATCCTGGCCGCGCTGGGCCTGCCCCCGGGGACTGAGGTGCTGCTGGCGGGCCGGGATGAGCAGCGGATGCTGGCCGCGGGCAAGGAACTGGGCGGCCGGGTGCGGACGCTGCCGTTCGAGGCCACCGCGCTGGGCAGCCACCAGTCAGTGATCGACGCGGCCTTCGCCGAAGGCCCGGTGGACCTGGTCATCTCCGCGGCGGGCGTGCTGACCCCGCAGCAGCAGCTGGACCATGACCCGCTGGCGGCTGGCCGCCTGGTGGAGACCAACTTCACCGGGCACGTCAGTACGCTGCTGGCCGCGGTGGCCCGGCTGCGCGCCCAGGGGCACGGCACCGTGGTCGTGCTGTCCTCGGTGGCCGCGATCCGGCCGCGCCGGGCCAACTTCGTGTACGGGGCGGCCAAGGCTGGCCTGGACGCGTTCGCCCGCGGGCTGGCCGACTCACTGCACGGCACCGGCGTGCACGTGCTCCTGGTCCGGCCCGGGTTCGTGACCGGGCGGATGACCGCCGGGATGCCCCCGGCGCCGCTGGCCACCACGCCCGCCGCGGTGGGCGCCGCAGTGGCCGCGGCCCTGCGCCGGCCCGCCGGCCCGCGGGACCGCGTCGTGTGGGTGCCGTCCTCGCTGGCCCTGCTGGCCAGCGCGCTGCGGCTGATCCCCCGGCCGGCCTGGCGCCGGCTGCGCCGCTGAGCCGGGGGCGGCCCGGTGCGGGTACTGGTGGCCGAGGACGACCGTGGCCTGCGCGAGGCGCTCGGCCGGGGGCTGCGCGAGAACGGCTACACAGTCGACGCGGTGCCCGACGGCCAGGCTGCCGTGACCTACCTGCGCAGTTATCGCTACGAGGTGGTGGTGCTGGACTGGCGGATGCCCGGGGTGAGCGGCCTGGAGGTACTGCAGTGGATGCGCCGCACCGCCCAGCCGACCGCGGTGCTGCTGCTGACGGCGCGGGACGCGCCCGCCGACCGGGTCGCCGGGCTGGACCAGGGGGCCGACGACTACCTGGTCAAGCCGTTCGATTTCGGTGAGCTGCTGGCCCGCATCCGGGCGCTGCAACGCCGGCCCCGGACGGCCCAGCCACCGCAGCTGCTGGTGGGCGACGTGGTGTTCGACCCGGCCACCCGCCAGGTGCGGATCGGCCCGCAGCAGCCCGCGCTGACCATCACCGAGGTGGGCATCCTGGAGATGCTCATGCGCCGGTCGCCGGCGGTGGTGGAGCGGCGGGCCATCGCGCTGAACGTGTGGGACAACGAGTCGGACGCGATGGGCTCCAACACGATCGACGTGCACATGGCCCGGCTGCGGGCCAAGCTGGCCAGCGGCCAGGTGCGCATCGAGACGGTTCGCGCCGTCGGGTACCGGATCGTGGGCCGGTGAGCGCGCCGGGCCGGGCCAGAGCGCGGGTACGGCTGTCCCCGCAGTTCACGCACGCGGCCCGGGTCGCGCTCGCGGCCACCCTGCTCGTCGGGATAGTGGTCGTGGGCTGCGTGGCCATCCTGGACCGGGTAGTCAGCGGCCGGCTGACGAACGAGGTGGACTACCGCCTGACCGAGAGCCTGGCCGACGCGCGGGCACAGCGGCTGATCGCGCGCGCCGGGACACCCCAGCCTGGTGGCGACCAGAGCGAGGAGGCGGACCACGACATGGACGAGGTCCCGGTCTACCTCTGGCAGGTCACACCGGGCCACCACACGGTGCGGCTGACCGCTGGCGCTCCCGCGCTGTCCCCGGGGCAGGTCCCGGCCCCCGGGCACCCGGCCACGGTGCGGCTGGGCACCAGCACCTTCCGGGTAGCCGGGCAGCGGGGGGCGGGCGGCTGGCTGGTCGCCGGGCAGAGCCTGGCCCAGCAGCGGCGCACCGAGGACATGCTGCTCGACGGGGCGGGGCTGGTCGCCCCGGTGCTGCTGCTGGCCATGTTCGCTGGCTCCCTGGTCATCGGGCTGCGCGCGCTGGCCCCGGTGGAGCAGGCCCGGCGCCGCCAGCTGGAGTTCACCGCGGATGCCTCGCACGAGCTGCGCACCCCGCTCAGCGTGATCGGCGCGGAGCTCGGCATCGCGCTGAGCAGCCCCCGGCCGGCCGGCGATTACCGGGCCACCCTGGTGCGCATCGAGGGCGAGAGCCACCGGTTGCGGCGCATCGTCGAGGACCTGCTGTGGCTGGCCCGGTTCGACTCCCAGCCGCCACCTCCCGGGGCCGAGCCGGTCGATCTGTGCACGATCGCCGGGGAGTGCGCGGACCGGTTCCAGGCCATCGCGCACGTTCAGTCACCGGGCACCTCGGTGACCGCCGCCTGCCCCGCCACCGCGTGGATCAGCGCGCCGCCGGAGTGGATCGACCGGCTGGCCGGGGTGCTGACCGACAACGCCTGCCGCCATGCCGGGCCGGGGGGCAGCGTGCGGCTCAGCGTGACCAGCCGCGGCAACCGGGTCAGCCTGACCGTGGAGGACAGCGGCCCGGGTATCCCGCCCGCCGACCGGGCCCGGCTGTTCGACCGCTTTCACCGGGCCACCGGCGCGGGCGGCGGGGCCGGGCTGGGCCTGGCCATCGCGGACTCGATCGCCGGCTCCACCGGTGGTCACTGGCGGATCGGTGAGTCGGGCCTGGGCGGGGCGCTGTTCGAGGTCTCCTGGCGCCGCTCGGCCGCCCGCCCCGCAGCCGGGCCGGCCGCCCCGGGGCCACCTGGCCAGGGGGTGTCCCCCTAGGGTGGGGCCGTGACTGGTATCCGTGTCCTGTTCCTGGGCGGCACCGGGGTCATCAGCTCGGCCTGCGCCCGGGCCGCGGTCGGGGCGGGCATCGAGCTGTCGGTGCTGAACCGCGGCCAGACCCGGCACCGCCCGCTGCCGGCCGGGGTGACCGTGCTGCACGGCGACGCCCACGACCCGGCGCGGGTGCGGGAGGTGCTGGCCGGCCGCACCTTCGACGCGGTGGTGAACTGGGTGGCGTTCACCCCGGGGCAGGTCCAGGCGGACATCGAGGTGCTGCGCGGCCGTACCGGGCAGTACGTGTTCATCAGCTCGGCCTCGGCGTACCAGACACCGCCGGCCCGGCTGCCGGTCACCGAGTCCACCCCGCTGCGCAACCCGGTCTGGCGGTACTCCCAGGACAAGATCGCCTGCGAGGATCTGCTGGTGCGGGCCTACCGGGAGGCAGGGTTCCCGGCCACGATCGTCCGGCCGTCACACACCTACGACAAGACCCTGGTCCCCTTCGACGGGGGCTGGACCGTGCTCGGCCGGATGCGCCAGGGCAAACCGGTCGTGGTGCACGGTGACGGGACATCGCTGTGGACGCTGACCCACCACACGGATTTCGCGGTGGGCTTCGTGCCCCTGCTCGGCCACGCCCGCACCCTCGGCGAGGCGTTCCACATCACCTCCGACGACGTGCTGACCTGGAACCAGATCGCCGAGGCGCTCGCCGCCGCGGCCGGCTGCACCCCGGACATCGTGCACGTGCCCTCGGACGAGATCGCCGCGGCCGACCCGGAGTGGGGGGCCGGCCTGCTCGGCGACAAGGCGCACTCGATGGTGTTCGACAACACCAAGCTGCGCCGTGTCGTGCCCGGGTACCGGGCGGTCATCCCGTTCGAGCAGGGGGCCCGGGAGATCGTCGGCTGGTATGACGAGGATCCGTCCCGGCAGCAGGCCGATCCGCGGCTGGACGCCGTCATGGACAAGCTGGTGGCCGCCCGCCGCGGCTGAAGCAGGCCGG
>Ga0207665_10000608_pt1 | contig 24075 bp, 24 predicted proteins | sample LARL112metaG_FD_184351 | JGI IMG/M metagenome (GOLD analysis project Ga0207665, IMG submission 184351) | Corn, switchgrass and miscanthus rhizosphere microbial communities from Kellogg Biological Station, Michigan, USA - LAR L11-2 metaG... | ecosystem: Host-associated > Plants > Roots >... | reverse complement strand
AAAGCCGTGATTTGCCACGCCAGTTGCCGCCGGATGTTTCTCTTTGCCTGTTCCGGGTTCTACAGGAAGCCCTGCACAATGCAGCCAAGCATAGTGGAGTAAAGCGATTCGACGTGCAATTGTGGGGGTCGTCGGGAGATGTTCATCTGACAATCAGTGATTTCGGTTCAGGGTTTGACACTGAAGCAGCAATGAAAGGTCGAGGCCTGGGTATTACGAGCATGCAGGAGCGGCTAAAGCTGGTAAAGGGAGAGCTTACGATCACTTCTCACCCGAAAAGTGGCACCTCGATCCATGCCCGTGTGCCGCTGGAGTTAGAAGATCAATCCGCACGGGCAGCAGGGTAAAAACGTTGAAGGGATAGGGACAGTCATGCAATTTGCTTAACAGCCTTTCTTCACGAGGAATGAACAGCTGAATGCTCTGCACAGATTCGGTGAAAGATCTGACCATTCATCCCGCCCTGGCCGACAGAATAACCACACAGAATATCGACTGCGTAGGCCTTGATGAGTTGATTCCCGAGTTTCTCCGTCGCAATTGCTGCCTCTGCATTGCCGTCTGCCCAGAGGAGATGCACACATTCTCCGAAAATAGCAACTCGCGGATGCTCCACCTTTGCCGCGTTTGCAGCCCTCGGAATGAAATTCCCGAAAGCTTTCATAAATAAAGCGGGATCAGGCATACCGTTGAGCAGGAATGCAGACAGCACGTCCGCGGCGTCCAGCGCCACAAGCCGACCCTGCTCGATCGCTGCTCCGATATCCAAGCCTCGAACCTCCAATCTTGAGAGAAGGCTGTCCCTGTGCGACTGGGTGGCGACAACGATCGCCGCATTGCCGACGTCGAGAGCAGCCCCGATGAACTGCGTCACGCTCTCGAGAAGCGAGCGCTGATCGGAATAAAAGCCTACTTCGTGGTTGTGAGTCGTCTCCACGCTTTGTGGGGGTGTCGGTTTGATGACGTTATCGCCACCAGAATCATGTGGGGACAGATCATTCTCGAGATCGCGCAGAGCGGAACCGGTCAAGCTCGCACTGACAAATCGCTTATCTTGTAGAACTGCTTCCACGGCGGGCAATAGTTCGCTAGCGGCTGCCGCTTTGACCACGTAGCCGCACGCACCCGTACGAAGAGCTTCTTCTGCGATGTCCCGGGAGCGGTTTTCACTGACAAAAAGGACTTTGGACTTCGGGGAAACCTCCCGGATTCTGCGAGCCGCTTCAATTCCGTTGAGTGTTGGCAGTCCGATGTCCAACAGAATAAGATCGGGTTGTAGTTGTTGGGCTATCTGAACTGCTTCTAACCCATCCCTGGCCTCGCCGATGATCCGCAATTTCGGCTGATTGTTTAATGTCGATGCGACAAAGGCGCGCCAAGGCTCGTAATCATCTACCAGCAGAACCCGAAATGTTGATCTTTCCAAATCTGCCTCCGCCGCAAGAGAACCCAAGCCCGCTCCTGACGGGCCTGCTGGACACAAAGCTAACAGGATGACAGATGATAGTGATCCGGTCGTTGCTCGCGAGCAATCTCTTCAGGGCTTGGAAACAGTATTCCCGATCGAAGTCATATCGGAAATAGCACCTTTGTGCGTAGGGGTTGGTTTTGGATGTCGAGGCGGCAGCTTACACTAGAACCGCTCTGTCATCGTTCCAAGATGTATCGAAATAGTTCTAGCTTGTGAATGGTACCCGCTGATGTTGGGGCGACTGCCGCATGGCCGGTTTAGGTAAATTTTCCGGAGGCAAGGCAGCGGTGAACCGCCACGGGCTACCTTGCCTCCTTTGGCATGCGGGCTAACGCTCCTGTGGGGAGCGTGCTCTCACTGGGGGAGGTGCGCTCTCTCGCACGAACATTTCTACATCATGTCGGTTGGTTGCAGTGAAATTACTGGAAATTCTTCGAAAAGCGATACCGAGACGATACCGGTTCGATACCGATTAGCTGTCTCCTCCAGGTTTCTTTCATTGCTCGTCAGCAACGACACAAGATGCATCGGGGCTGTAGAAAGAAACAGTGACGAAGAAGGACAAGCTCAAATCCACAACCGTTCGGTTCACGGACTCTGATCTCGAGATCATCGCCTGTCTGGAACACAAACTGGGACTCCGTATGATTCATGTCATTCGGCTCGCGATCAGGCGTTTGGCTGAAATCGAGAATGTACTCGCCTCCCCGCCGCCACGTAAAAAAGGCTAAGAATTAGCCATGTGTTCCGGACTAGACCTATTGCCCAACAGATCCCCAAAACGCCTGCGCGACGGTAACCGTCGAAAAATCGTCGGTTACTGTCACAATTCCCCGCCGCTCTCATCCTTTTCCGCCTCGAAAATAGCTGCACCGTGTGCCGGGTGAACTGCACCCACTGTCATAGCAATACGGACACGCCTGGGAGGCGAGGACGCCGAAAGGAAAAGTTCGCGCCAGTTCCAGAGCGGTTTTAAGGCTGTTGCGTGCCGCCTTTCGCCTGTAACCCGCGTGACGATGCGCGGGCTGGGGACCCGAACTTTCTATTGTTTGGGAGGGAGAGCCGCGACGAGTCTGGTGCACGCACGAAAGAAGGTGGTGGCTGTTGAAGACGCGGGCGTACCCGCGCCCACGCGATTCCGCTTGCGGTATTCCCGGATCCAAGCCGCTCTCTGTGCTGGATCCCGATAGGGCATTCTCTTTTATTCAGATACTTGCACGGTGCACCGTGTACCCCAGGATAGTTAAAAGCAATTTGGCTGTCACTCGTTAAGAGTTCTGGTCCACCGACACAGGGTTTTCCCTCAAAAAGTTAACTACCTTCGCGTATGTAGAACGCTTTACACCTTTTCCATGACGATTATCCGGATCGTGTCGCGATGCACCCCGGTTCTTTTACTAATCTGACGCTCGGAAAAGCTGGCCAATTGGGAGAGTCTCGGGGCCCGCGACCACACGCCCCTTTCCGTGCGGAGGTGGCTGCGAGGAAGACGCTGCAGGAAGCAGGGCTGCGCGGGGAGACAGTTTGTCTACGCTGCGGTCCGACTGATCGTTTTGCGCCGGTGCCTTATTCTGATAGCTTGGTGCCTCGTATTTCGACGGCACCCAAGGAGACCGCCTCGTTGAACCATCGCCCAGTCGCTCTTACCGTTCTCGCGTTCTCATTTCTGCTTTCTGTTCCCAGCGTTGCCCAGGTGGACAATTCCACCAAGCAGCTTGCGCACGACATCCTCAAAGAACTGATCGAGATCAACACCACCGATTCGGTCGGCAACGTGTCCACCGCGGCTGAGGCCATGGCCAAGCGTCTCCGCGATGCGGGGTTCCCGGAGAGTGACGTACAGGTGCTCGGTCCGAACGATCGCAAGAAGAACATGGTGGCGCGCCTGCGCGGGACGGGCAAGCGCAAGCCGGTGCTGCTGATCGGGCACCTCGACGTGGTTGAGGCGCGGCGCGAGGACTGGAGCACCGACCCCTTCAAGTTCGTCGAGCAGGAAGGCTTTTACTACGGCCGCGGCACGCAGGACATGAAGGGCGGCGACGCCATCATGGTGACCACGCTCATCCGGATGAAGAAGGAAGGGTACAAGCCGGACCGCGACATCATTTTGGCGCTGACGGCCGACGAGGAAGGCGGGAAATTCAATGGCGTGGACTGGCTGCTGAAAAATCACCGCGACCTGATCGATGCCGAGTTCGTACTTAACCACGATGGCGGCGGCATCACCAGCGAGAATGGCAAACCGGTAATGATGGATGTGGACGCGACCGAGAAACTTTACGCCGATTATCAGTTGATGGTCACCAATCCCGGCGGCCACAGTTCCCTGCCCGTGCCTGACAACGCGATCTACCATCTGGCGAACGGGCTGGTCCGGGTCGAACACTTCGAGTTTCCCATCGATCTGAACAGCGTCACGCGCGCGTACTACGAGCGCATGTCGAAGGTGGAAAAGGGCCAACGCGCCGAGGACATGAATGCGATTCTCAAAGAGCCTCCGGACCAAGCAGCGATTGACCGGTTATCGAAGGATGCGATCGATCATTCGAAAATGCGCACCACCTGCGTGGCCACTCGCCTGGACGCCGGGCACGCCAACAACGCGCTACCACAGATGGCGAAAGCCAACGTGAACTGCCGCATCGCCCCGGGACACTCGTCAGAAGACATTCGCCTGAAGCTGGTGGAGATTCTTGCCGATCCCAAGATTTCGGTGAAGTATGTCGGTGCCATCGGTGGCGTGACGGAACACGGTTTGTCGACACAGTCGTATGCTCCGCCGCCGCTGCGCCAGGACATATTCCAGCCGCTCGAAAAGGTCGTCAATGAGATGTGGCCTGGATTGCCGGTGATTCCCACCATGTCGACGGGCGCGTCGGATGGCGTGTACACGAATGCGGCTGGTTTGCCGACCTACTCGGTCAGCGGGCTGGACATCGATCGCAACGACCAGCGGGCACACGGGAAGGATGAACGTATCGGCGTGGAGTCGTTTTACAAGGGGGTGGATTTTTACTACCGCTTCCTCAAAGCAGTGACGCAATAAAGTTCGCGACTTTGGGTGGAGGGCTCCCCGAAACTGCACGGGGCGGCGCTCCACCTGACTTTGTCTCCGTTGTTGTCTCCTCTCGTGACACAATCTTTACTAATGGCGGATGTCCTGCCGCGTCAATGATCTGACGCGCTATTCCACGGGTTGAGGACCCCGTTATTACTTCGGTTACGTTCCTGTTCTGCGAACCCTCGCGCACAATCGCCGCAAGTATTCCGTGGGGTTAGCAGTTGCGTTATCTGTTCACAAACACCAGGTCTCATCGCCGCTGGCAGAAAGCTCTGCTGGGGCTGGCCGGATTGTTTCTTCTTGTAATCTTCTGGGCTGCGCGCGGGTTCTCCCAAACAACCAGTACCGAAAAGCCTGTTCCCATACTGAGCGGAACGGCCGGGTTTCTTTCCGACAAGACAGCGGGACAGACACTGCTCGACACGCAATTCAATCCCGTTCTGCTTGTGCCCTTGGGCGAACGGTGGCTCGTGGAATCGCGTGGCGAGTTTGAAGGAGAGTTCCAGCGTCCGCCAGGAGGCGGGTCGTTCAGCGGTCCGGTAAACAAGCACCTCGACTACCTCCAAGCTGACTACATCGCGAATCCCTACGTCACGGTCACCGTGGGACGATTCCTCACGCCTTTCGGGATTTTCAATGAACGCCTTTACCCGATGTGGATTCGCGCGTTGCAACCCGATCCATTGATTTTGCCGATCGCCACGGCGTCGAGCGACGGAACCATGCTGCGCGGAGGCTTTCCGGTGGGCGCGCGCGCGAATTTGAACTACGCCGCGTATGTGTCGGTGACGAGCATCGGTATCGATGGCGTCGAATCCGAACGCCATGTTGGAGGCCGCGCAGGATTTTTCTTTCCTGGTCCCCGGCTGGAGGTAGGTGCTTCCTGGCAAAAAGTCCTGCAGGACGATCGCAAGAACGCCGTCGGCTTCCACATGGCCTGGCAGCCGCAGGCGCTACCGTTGAGCATGCACTCTGAATTCGTCCGATCGAATCAAGGGAGCGGCTACTGGATCGAAGGCGCTTACCGGCTGAGCCAGGTTCATTTCTGGGAGAAACCGATGCGTCGCACCGAACTGGTCGCCCGCGGGCAGCAGTTCTTCAGCGGCAACATCACTCCCGACGCTGCCGACTCGCTCGGCTTGCCCGGCGTGAACACTCGCGAAGCGGATTTCGGGGTCAACTACTTCTTGAAGGATGGTCTGAAGGTGCTGGGCAGTTACGGGCGGCAGTTGAGTTCGGCTGGCAATTTCAACCAGTGGACGGTGGGCATTGCCTATCGCTTTCTCATCCCGCTGGGGCGCGGAGGCAATCAATGAAACGTGTTCCGGTCTTAGTTCTCGCGTTCGTCCTGGCCCTGACCGCTTTCGCGAGGTCCTCGAACAAGAAGGAAGCAGCCGCGGTATCCCCGGTCGTGCACGCGACCGATGCCGATACCATGCGCACCCAGGGAGAACAGCGATTCCGTGCGAATTGTGGGCGCTGCCATGCGGCTCCGCAGAAGTTCCCGCCGCGCGCGATGGCCACCGTGCTGCGCCATATGCGAGTGCGCGCCACCATTACAGACGAAGATATGCGTCTGGTGCTCTTTTATATGACGCAGTAGTTGAGCGCATCCTATGAGACACAGATTTCGCCGACCTGTTTTCGTTGCCGGAATTGTTCTTGCGATTCTTCCCCTCGCAATTGCCGAGCCTCGGCTCATTGAACTGACAGCGGATCGCGATAGCCGCTACCGCATTGCTGGCCAGCGGATTCCGGAGTTCACCGTGAAAGCCGGTGAGCAAATACGTCTCCGCGTCACCGCTCGCCGAGCCAAGTCGTGGAATCGCGATGGATCGATCCACGGGTTCACCTTGCTCCGAGCAAAGGACCGCAGCAAGGTTGAGGGTTGGAACCTTTTGTTCAAGCCGGGTGCGCAGGAATTCGTGCTCACCGCGCCCACTGAACCCGGTGAGTACGAAGCAGTCTGCACAGTGATTTGCAGCGAGGACCATGAAGGCATGCACATGAAGGTGACCGTATTGCCGTAGAAAGTAGAGAACAACGTTATGAATCGAGCAATTGCTCTATGTCTGGCGGGTACTCTGGGACTGGCCGCCGTTGCCCGTTCTCAAAGCACTCGAATCTTTCGCGGGGAAGTTTCCGACAGCCAGTGCGCATTGAACGTGCATTCGCTCACGCGTTCTCACCAGGAAATGCTGAAATCGAAATCGATGGGCGGGACTTCGAACAGCTGCTCGGTGTACTGCATCGAGCATCTGGGCGGCACCCTCGTATTGTCGGCGAGCAAAGACGTCTATCGCCTCGATCGCCCAGACCTGGTACATGGATTCGAAGGCCAGAAGGTGAAGGTCACCGGGACTCTGGATTCAAAATTGAACCAGGTTCATGTCATAAAGATTGAGCTGGAGAATCAGTAACAGCCGCCCCCCCGCGCGCATTTCCTTCGAGAGAACTGGTCGTGGCTTAGCCCTTTTCGCGGTCACAGGCACCCGTTGCGCCACACATCACACTTGACATTCGCCTTTTATTCGCTCACAATCCGCCCATGGCAATCACGCGGCGTCAACGAGAGTTGTATGACTTCATCTCCAGGTTTGTGGCGGAGCGCGGATACTCTCCTTCTTTCGAAGAGATCGCGGAAGGCCTTGGGCTGAATTCGCTGGCCACCGTGCACAAACACGTCTCGAATCTGGAGAAAAAAGGGCTGCTCACGCGCGACTACAACCGCAGCCGCTCGATCGATCTGGTTGCGCCCAAGGGCAAACTGAAGCAGTCAATGGCGGTCAACACCGGGCTGGTGCTGCCGATCATCGGCCGCATCGCCGCCGGCCTGCCCATCGAGTCGATGCAGCAGAACGACGGTAACACCATCTCGCTGGCCGACTTCGTGCGCTCGAAGGAAGTTTTCGTGCTCGAGGTACGCGGCGAGTCGATGCAGGACGAACACATCATGGACGGCGACTACGTCCTGGTCGAGAAGACAAAGGTCGGGCGAAATGGGGATCTCGTCGTGGCTTTGGTCAACGGCGACGAAACGACTTTGAAGCGCTTCTACAAGGAAGGCGACAAGGTGCGACTGCAGCCTTCAAACGCGACCATGCAACCGATTATTGTTCCAGCCACAGCCGTGGAGTTGCAGGGAAGGGTGATTGGGGTGCTGAGAAAATACTAGGCTCTGGGCTCTGGGCTTTGGCCTTTAGGCTCTAGGGAACTGCGAAAACACCCTCGTGTTTCGGTAGTCAAAAATAAAACGCCCGGCTCTAAGGCCGGGCGTTTCATTCCTTACGAAATCCGAACTTACCCAACGTGCTTGTCGAGCGCCTTCTGGATCTGCTCTTTGGGCACGTAGCCAACGATCTGTTCCTTCACCTGGCCGTCTTTGAAGACGAGCAGCGTGGGGATCCCACGAACTCCGTAGCGCATCGGGGTGGCCGAGTTGCGGTCGACGTCCATTTTGCCGACCTTCACTTTGCCTTGATACTCAGTGGCCAGCTCGTCCACGATGGGAGCAATCGCGCGGCACGGGCCGCACCAGGTCGCCCAGAAATCAATCAGGACGGGCTTGTCGGATTTCAATACATCAGCGTCGAAGTTTGCATCGGTAACTTCGACAATCGAATCATTCATAGTTCCTCCAGGTACCTCGTTCCGGCCCCGGTGTTCAACAGCCGGTCGCGGCACCGGTATGAGTGCTATACCACTTACGGTGGTCACGAAATTCTAACACTGGAATTAGATGCATTGCAGTAACAGAAGGTGCAAAGGACAGGTGGGCCCTGGGCCTTAGGCTCTAGGCTCTTGGGGTTTAGGCTCTCGGCTCTCGCAGACGTTTAACCCGCGACGCGAATTCTGGGCTGGGGATGGAGATGGCACGGCTTCGCTCTTGCTAGAGCCTGGCGCTCAAAGCTTAGAGCCTGTTTTCAAGCTAAAAGCGTCCTGAACTATGTTCAGGACGCCTCGGCAGCCCTCCCCCAGAACTGCCAAACCACGAGCGGATAATACGGCCACCCCTATTGGGTGTAAATGTCACCTTGGTAATTCGCGATCCTGGTGCGTAATCTTCGTGAGTCTCACTTAAGTAACACGCCCGCGAACAGTGCCAGCGGTCACGCGAAGCACGCAAACTTTTTGATGACAAAGAAGAAAACGCAGCCGTCAACGCCAGCAAGCTGCGCTGGTTACTCCCATGTTTGCTAAAACTCCGTAGCAATTGTTGATAAGAATTTACAAGTACCGAGGACTGATCGAGACCGCTGCTGGCCACAAGACTCATGCTTTCGCGATTCACAAGATCAACTACGATCCGGATCCATCGTCTGGTCAAAATAAATCCAGAGCACGCGCGAAAAATACGTGATGGCGGGAGCTAACGGCAGAAAGAGAACAACCGCCCAGATGACGTCGTCCGTGATCCACCATCGCGTGATGGACCAAAGCAAGGCCGCCAGCACCGTGATGATCATCAACGCAAGTCCATAGCTTATGTACATGGCGCCAAGGAAATATCCCGCTTCGCGTTCGAAGCGCAGCTGGCAGGCGGGACAGCGCTCGTTCATTTTTGGAAAGCCCAGAAAGGCAGAGCCTCGGAAGATTTTCCCCGAACGGCAGCGCGGACAGCGTTGATGCAGGATGTCGGCTAGCAGAGCCTGCCTGTCGCCCATAGACAATATTCTAGGGTAAACATCGACCGGGAAGTGCCGGTCATCGCAGAGCTTGCCCGACCGGCGCTGGCAGCCTCATTTGACATCCGCACGCGCGTCAGGGAACATGACCGTTCTCACACTACGCCCGAGGACCCAAGATGCGATTGCGGATCGGCCTGCTTCTGTGTTGTGTTCTGGCAACGCCGGCGCTGGCTCAGAAAAACAGCGCGAAGGTTCCGGCTTTGCTGCCCTGGTCGCAGCAGCTCGCCGTACGCGAACAGTGGCTCGTGAAGCGCCACGAAATGATTCTTCCCCTGATGCGCGCGCACGGCATCGACATGTGGATCGTGGTGAACGAAGAATTCCATGACGATCCGCTCACCCAGTACATTGCACCGCCGCGGCCTTATGCAGGCAACCGCGACTACTTCGTTTTCGTCGACGCCGGCGACAAGGGATTGCGCAAGATCGCGATCACCGGCTTCTCGGAAGAGAATCTGAAGAAGTTTTTCGAGTCGCCCGACGAACCGCGACCCGCTGATAAAGTGCTGCCTGAACTCTACGAGCAGTACAAGCCCACGAAGATTGCCCTCAGCTACGGTGCCCGGCGCGGCGTCGAGCGCAGTATCACGTACGACACCTACAACCTGATCGCTGAGAAGATGGGTTCCGACGCGGCGCAGCATTTCGTTCCCGCTGCCGACCTGATCGAAGACTATCTCGATACGCGCATTCCGGAAGAGTTCGCGACGTACACGGCGATGGTGCAGCTTACCGATTCGCTGACGCGCCGGTCGCTCTCGAGCGAAGTCATCCATCCCGGCAAAACGACAGTGGGCGATGTTCGACGCTGGCTCTACGACCAGCTCTGGGACAACCGGGTAGGCACGTGGTTTCAGCCTGACCTGCGCGTGCAGCGCAAGAGCAAGAAGAACGACACGTCGCGCGGGTTTCTGGCGGTGGCGCCCGAAGAAACGGTGATCGAACGCGGTGACGTTGTGCACCTCGACTTCGGCATCACCTACATGGGATTGAATACCGACTGGCAGAAGATGGCCTACGTACTTTTACCCGGCGAGAAGGATGCTCCGGCAGGTTTGAAGAACGCGATGAAGAATACGAACACGCTGCAGGACGTGCTTACACACACGGCCCGGCCCGCGAAGCTCGCCTCTGAAGTTTACAGCCAGACTATGGACGAAATGAAGCAGAAGGGCATCGAGGCGCAGATTTACAGCCACCCCATCGGCAACCAGGGGCACGGCCTTGGGCCGAGCATTGATTTTCGTTCCACGCAGCGCAGCGACATCGGCGCTACGGCGGCAAAGCCGTTACGCAAGGGCGCGTACCTCTCGGTTGAGTTGAATACGCAGACCGCGGTTCCCGAGTGGGACGGGCAAAAGGTCTACATCATGATGGAAGACGACGCGTATCTCACGGACGATGGGTACAAGTTCTTCGTGCCACGACAGGAGGCGTTTTACCTGGTGAAGTAAGTATGGATTTGGCTGGGTCGCCTTTTCGAGGCCGGGCGGCGGCGCCTGAAGGCGCATTCGTTTGAGGCTAGCGATGGCGCGCCTGAAGGCGCGCCCTGATACGAATTCTTCCCTTTTGAACCTCACTCGACCGCTGTCCCCGCCGGTTCGAAGCGAGTCTACGGTTGTTTCCGCCAGGACTGGCCGGCGTCGTCGGTGATCCAGACTTCGCCGTTAGCCGTTGTGATCTTGCCGTGCAGGATGTCGGTGAATTCAATCGCGGCAATGTCTGCGCTCAGGTTCGTTCCTGCGTAAGATGGTTTTACTTGCGTCCAAGTGAAGCCCGAATCGCGGGAGTGACAGAGCAAACCGGCAGCACCCCCTACCCAAATGTCGGGCCCGTTGGCAGAGAGCGCACGGAAACTCGCCTTCTCGGCGACAGTCACCGGTTGCCAGGTTTGTCCCGCGTCGATCGAGTGCTGCAGTTGGCCGTCGGCAGAAATGGTCCAGCGGCTGACTAGCGAACGCCGAAGTTTTGAGCGATCCATTTTCTGCGCGACGGTCTCCGAGTGCGTGGCTTGGTTCGACGACACCTCGGCGGATTCCGATTGGCCCTGAACCTGCATCGCACCGATGGCGGCTTTGGCCTTCCCGATTGCCTCGCGCTTGTCGGCTGACAATTCGTTATCAAGGGAAGGTGCGGGAGCGGCTGCGGCCGATTCCAACTGGACGGTCTCCGTCGATTTTTCCAAAACCGTTAAATCGGTGGCGGCTCTGGATTCCGGCGCCGGTTTCTTCGTTTCAGCAATGATTTGGGGAGCACCGTCCCACGCTACAACACCCCGTGTTTTCATTCCGGCCACGTAACCGCCGCTCGCGGCGCCCGCCCCCAGCGCTCCGCCGACCACCTGTTTCTTCTCGTCCAATACTGACAGTGCCTGCGGGTGAGCTTGCGGTGCCGCGGGCAGCTTTGGCGAGAGTGCGGACTTCAATGCTCGGTCCCGGAGCTGTCCCGCGTCTTTGTCAGCCTCAGCCCTCATGGCCGAAGGAATCGATTCCTTCATCTGCGGGGTCGATGACACGTCGGCCCTCCGGTCGGAGTGCTGGTAAGCCAGCTGTTCCGACTGCTGCTCCTCCCGAACGACTGCGATGCTCGCACTCTTTGGCGCCATTGCTTCGCGCTTCAAGAACACGGCCGATCCGACAATCACGACGCAAGCCACCGCTGCTCCCCAGCGCAGAACTCTCCAGTGAAACCAGGGAGCCGGGTACGCGGTGTCTAACGAAACAGAGTCCGTCGCGGGAGGGACGGCCAGCGCCACAACGTCGCGGCAATCGGCGCAGCGCGACAGGTGCGTCAACACGCGCGAACGCTCTGGTTCGGGCAAGGCCCGCTCGGCAAACGCCGTCAGCAAGTCGGCGTCGGGGTGATCCCCGCCTGCCGGCACCTTCAGCCGTTCGCGCACGATATTGGGAAGCTTCTCCATGTATCTCGTTACTGCGCCGCAGCGCCAAAATCCTACCGCAATCTCCTGATCCGCCTAGCCCCCACCATCCCGGGCCGGGGCTTCGACGCTCTTCTTATGGAACGCAGCGCCGGGGGAATCTTGCGCCAGCCGATCTCGTAGATTCAACGTGAGATCCCGGACGTCGACCTCGATCGCCTCTTCCGCCTGGCGCCGGCTCAGCCCCCGGCGGCCCAGAGCTGCCAGAATCTGCTTCCGTAGCGATTTCGCCAGCTTGTCGAGTTTTCGGCTGATGGTGGATTCGTGCACCGACACTATGCGCGCGATCTCGGCCAGCGTACGGCCGTCGAGGTAGTATGCAGTCAGCATGAATCTTTCCTCGGACGAGAGCGCAGCCAGCGCCTCGTCGGTGGCTGACTCGAGCCGCGGATCAACCGTCGACGCGGGTGTCGGCGTGGGCGCCGCGTACTGCGTACCCTCTTCTGTTTCCTCGTCGAGACTGACGAGGCGCTTCTGGCGGCGGTAACGGTTTACGTGCTCCTGCGCCATGACGGTGCGCAACCAGCCTTCGAGCGAGCCACGACCTGTGTACGACGCCAGTTTCGAAACCCTAACGCCATCACGCCCGCCCGTGCCATACAAATCTGCGTAGAGCGAGTCTGAAAGCTCACGGCCCGCCGACTCCTCACGCGTAATTTGCAACCCGACCTCGTAAAGTTTTTCGCGATAGCGCGCCATGAAGACTTCCCACGCGCGCTCGTTGCCGGCGGCGCACGCGCGCGCCAGCACCAGTTCTTCGATCTTCAGGGAAAGGCAAAATTCCCGCGCCTGCGTGGAGGATGCGGCCCCGAGGTATTTCTGCGCGACCTCGCCCAGGATTACGGCCAGGTCGTCAGCGCTAACCGCAAACTGCGCGGCCCCACTTTTCACGTGCAATTCCGTCGCGAGGCGTTGCACCTCGGCCGTGGGCACAGCAACGGGTTGCGTGGCGCGGTTCATGGGTTCGCCGTCATTGGCGATGCTATCCATTTTTTTCTGTGCAAGGAAGAACGAAATTCCCGTTCCCTCACCAGCCAGGGAAGCACGGGCGCCCTGAAACACTAGGATGCGTCCGAGGGTTGCGGTGTCGCTTCGCTCGCGGAGGATGCCATGAATAGGAATTTGGTTCTGGGGTTCGTGTTGCTGTCAGTTGCGGTGACTCTGGCCGTCGGCGGGCGGCGGAAGGCGTTTGCAGGGCAGCCTTCCGCCGCCGATTACAAAGTCCTGGCGCCCATACGCCACGGCAACCTCACTGTCTTTCCGGTGGTCGCTTCCACCTCCCATGATACCGGCGGATTTCTCACGCTCGATGAAGGTCTAAAGTCCGGCGAAGTCGAGGTCACTGAATCCGGAAGCGTGCGCGGCATGGTCCGGCGTCCTCAACGCGGGAATCATGGGGTTCTCCGTCCCGAATTCCAGGAACAGACCGGCGCGCAGGTGAACAAGCTTGTGTTGGTGAACAATGCAAAACGTCCTCTCCTGCTGCTCGCGGGAGAGATCGTCACCGGCGGGAAGCAGGATCGCGTTATCGCGAAAGATCGCATTGTCCCCGCCGAGAGCGACCCCATCGATCTCGACGTGTTTTGCGTTGAGCCTGGGCGCTGGGTCGGCGCGAGCGCCAAGTTCGCGGCCAGCGCGGTGGGCGGAGCCATGGCAGCGCCGTCGGTGCGCGGCAAAGCAATGGCCGACAAGAATCAGCAGCAAGTGTGGGCAGAAGTCGCCAAAGCGCGAGCAGGGATGTCGCAGAGTCTCGAGGTAGAAGCACCGCAGGCGGCACGCGAGGTAACGGAGATGACTTCCTACGCGAAGGTCATGCAGAACACGGAAGTCTCCCGCAAGGTCGACTCGGTGGCCGGCTCGGTGGAGAAGGAATACGCGAGCACGATCCAGCAACTGCGTGATCGCAATGCCGTCGGCGTGGTAGTTGCTGTGAACGGCGAGTTCGTGTGGGCCGACATCTTTGCGAGTACGAGCCTGCTGGAAAAATACTGGCCCAAGCTGGTGCGCTCCTATGCAACGGAAGCCGTGGTAACTCGCGCCAAGGGGGCGCAGGCGAGCGAGAAAGCCGCTCAGGAATTTTTGGCCGACTTGCACGGCCGACACGAGACGGTGGACAGCGAGCCTGGACTCTATCGCCACACAGAAGTTGCGGGCGATGGCTTCAAGGCATTCGAACTAACGTCGCTGCTGCCCAAGACCGGATATGCGCTCCACGTGGCGAAGATGACGGAGTAGCAGTGCTCAGTTCTCAGAGAGGATCGCACTGTTTTTCTTTCATAGCTGTTGAAAGTTTTCGACGCTGGCTTCTTTTGTAGCGCCGGCGTCTCGCCGGCAGTCGCGACGGCGTCCCCGCCGTCGCTCGTTCTTTTCCGCGCACAGAATCTCGACGCTACCCTCACTTGCTCTCGATCCTGTAAGCTTTGGAGCGCATCTCCCGCCTGCACTCGGAGGACATCATGAAATCTTCCCGCCTATTCCTTGGCTTTCTGGTCTTCTTCGCGCTCGCCACCGCAACGGCCGCTGCACCCTCCTATCGCATCCTCCACACCTGGACGCTTGGGGGAGACGGCGGCTGGGACTATTTGAAGGTCGATCCCGAAGCGCGACGTCTTTACATCGCGCGGGCTACCCGTGTCATGGTGGTGGATGCAGACTCCGGCAAGCCCGTGGGAGAGATTGCTGACACTCCGGGCGTACACGGAGTCGCGCTGGTTCCTGAGATCGGCAAGGGCTTTGCCAGCAACGGACGCGAAGACACTGTCAGCGTTTTCGATTTGAAAACTTTGAAGACTCTGAGCAAGATCAAGGTGGGTAAACGACCGGACGCCATCTGGTATGACTCGGCCACTAAGCGCGTATTCACATTCAATGCCGGGAGTCAGGATTCCACCGCCATCGATGCACAGAAAGGCGAAGTCGTCGGGACCATTCCGCTAGGGGGCAAGCCGGAGTTCGCGCAGAGCGACGGCAAGGGCACAGTGTTCGTCAACCTGGAAGACAAGAATCAACTATTCGCACTCGACGCAAATAAACTCACCGTCACGCAACGCTGGCCGCTCACTGGATGCGAAGAGCCCAGCGGCCTCGCCATCGACACCAAGAAGCGGCGCCTTTTCGTGGGCTGCGGAAATAAGGTCATGCCGGTGGTAGACGCTGACAGCGGAAAGATTCTCGCCACCATTCCGATCGCCGACGGCGTCGATGCAACTGCGTTCGACGAAGAGACTGGTCTTGCGTTCGCGTCCTGTGGTGAGGGAGTGTTGACCGTGGCGCACGAAGACTCGCCCGGCAAGTTCAGCGTGACAAACATCCCCACGCAACGCGGCGCGCGCACCATGGCGCTTGATTCCAAAACGCACAACGTCTACACGGTCACCGCGAAATTCGGCCAGGCGCCCGCACCCACCGCAGACAATCCGCATCCGCGGCCGCCCGTGCTGCCAGATTCCTTTATTGTGTTGATGTTAGGGCAATAATAAATTCTGCCCGGCGACTTTGCCCCCGGCATCTTATGCTCTTGCGGCGGCTGTCCTGCAGCGGGATGACACAGATGCCTTTCCAATTCGTGCGAAGGTTGAAGGCAGCCCGCCCCTTGCGGGCAGCGCTGCTGCTGTTTCTATTCCTTTTCACAACTCATCTGTGCCCTGCCTATTCGGTCCTGACGCACGAGGAAATCATCGACCTTCTCTGGAAAGATCAGATCGTCCCGTTGCTCAAAAGACGTTACCCAAATGCAACAGAAGAGGACCTGCGAAAAGCGCACGCGTTCGCGTATGGCGGATCGTTGATACAGGACATGGGCTACTATCCCTTCGGCAACAAGTATTTCAGTGACCTTCTGCACTACGTGCGTAGCGGCGATTTCGTCGTGATCATGATTCAGGAATCGACCGATCTGAACGAGTACGCTTTTGCCTTGGGTGCGCTCTCTCACTATGCGGCCGACAACACCGGACACCCGGTCATCAACCGCGTAGTCACCATCGAATTTCCAAAGCTCGGAAAAAAGTTCGGCGAAAGCGCCACCTATAACGACGATCCAAAAGCTCACATCCGAACCGAATTCGGTTTCGACATGGTGCAGGTCGCAAAGAACCGCTACACCTCAGATCGCTACCACGATTTCATCGGCTTCGAAGTCTGCAAGGACTTGCTGAACCGAGCCTTCGACCGCACCTATGGACTGCAACTGGACGACGTATTTGGAAATACCGATCTCGCCATCGGTACGTTCCGCCGCTCCATCAGCGTCGTGATACCGGAAATGACCAGGGTCGCGCTCACAGCCCGCAAGCAAGCCATCGTCCGCGACACCCCGAACTTCAACAAGAAGAAATTTTTGTACTACCTGTCGCGCAAGCAATACGAAAAGGAATGGGGAAGCACGTACCGCAAGCCCGGCTTCGGCACCCGCGTGCTCGCATTCTTTCTGCGCATCGTCCCGAAGGTAGGGCCGTTCAGCGCCCTTGCGTTCAAAATTCCGACGCAGCGAACCGAAGATATGTACATCAAAAGTGTCGACGGCACCGTGGAGGACTACAGCCAACTGCTCCACAACACGCGCGTTCGGGATCTGAAACTGCCCAACAAGGATTTCGACACGGGCCAAGACACCAAGGCCGGGGAATATGCGCTCACCGACAAATCCTACGAGCGTCTGTTGAAACAGATGGCCGACAAAAAATTTGAACACCTGACTCCGCAGCTTAAGGAAAACATGCTCGAGTTTTATGCGGACCTCAACGCTCCCATCCATACTAAGAAGAACAAGAAAGCCTGGGACGACACCTTGGCGAACCTCGAGAAACTGCGAACCGCGCCCGCGCAGCCGTATTCCCCTCCCAGCATCACCGAAGTCGGTCAGTAACACTTTACTGATTGTCCCTCCGGCTGACCTGATGAAAGTCAAAGGGCAGATCGAATCCCATCCTTTGGTAAGTTGAGTGCCCCCGACGAGTCCGCTCTACTTAGTCATCGCGACTAAAATTCCGCGAAGGGATACAGGGGTACTCCATGAAGGGGGCAATCGCGTTTCTGCTATTCGTCACAGTGGGCGCTTTCGGACAGCAAGCAGTCGACCCGAATTCGGCGTCGCATTCGGGATCCCCATCGGGCCTGAGTTCAGGGTTCTCGGGCATCCACCTGTTCGCCGGATATTCCTTCACCAGTATGGACAACAATGGACTGAACTCGCGCCAGAATGCCAACGGCTGGGAAGCCTCAGTGGCCACGCGCCTCATGGGTCCGTGGGCGTTGGAGGCAGACGGCGCCGGGTACTACAAGACCATCAGCGCCGGCGGGACTCCGCTCCATTTGAACGACTATTCGATCATGGCTGGACCGCGCTTCAACTTCCCGAAGGGTGCATTTGCACATGCGCTGATTGGAATGGATCGCCTGCAGGGCAATCTCGACGGATTCGGATCGGCTTCCCAGAACGGTTTCGCGGCGGCGTTCGGCGGCGGAATTCAGCTGCGCGTGACCCGCATAGTCAGCTTCCGGACGTCAGCCGACTACGTGATGACGCGGCACAATATTTTGGACGGCGGAAATAACGTGACGCAGAACAACTTCCGAGTTTCGGTCGGCCCAGTCTTCACCTTTGGCGGCAGTGCACCCACGCAAGCGTTACAGGCCAGCAGTTCCAAACCCGACCGCCTGCGCAGCCAGCAAGTGCCCGATTGGTGGACGCCCCAGGCTTCCAGCAACGCGCAGAAATAGCTTGTCGAATCTCTCCCGGAGGCCTCAGCTTCGGCTGAGGCCTGCGTTTTGCATCCGACCAAACATGCCCTTCAGTAATGGCCTACTCATTAGTCCCTGAATGGGACGAAATCCGCGCGGTTTGCCGTATGGTGCAATGTATGACATCTTTTTGGAATGAATCGGCGTCTGTAGGGGGAGTAACCTTTCCAAGGGAATTACCCATGACCACCATGAGCGACAAGCATTACCGAGCGCGCATCACCAAGCGCGTCGATCTTGCGCCCGAACTCTGGATGATTCGCATTGATCCAGGAGCGGAGTTCAAGTTCACTCCGGGCCAGTACGCCACGCTGGGTGTGGAGGGCGAGGAGAAACGTTCGGAGCGCCCTTACTCGATCGCGTCGTCTCCTTACGAAAAGGAAATCGAGTTCTTCTTTGAACTGGTGCCGCACGGCGAGTTGACCCCGCAGATCCACGCGCTGAAGACGGGCGACGAACTGCTCATGCGCAAAGCCTCGAAGGGCCGTTTCGTTCTCGATACAGCAAGCGGCCGCAAGAATCACCTGCTGGTATGCACGGTGACGGGCGTTGCTCCCTACGTCAGCTTCGTGCGCACGCTGTACAAGGATTGGAAAGAAGGCAAGTTCCAGGGCGAGCACAAGCTGTTCCTGCTGAATGGCGCGAGTCGCTCCTGGGAACTCGGCTACGTCGAAGAGTTACAGCGGTACGCAGAAGAAGTTCCCTGGCTGCAGTACGTCCCCACCGTGAGCCGCCCGTGGGACGACCCTAACTGGAAGGGCGAAGTCGGCCGCGTCGATGAACTGATCCGCAAATACTCCGACTCCTGGGGAGTCACCGGTGAAAACGGTGTCGGCTACCTGTGCGGCCACCCCGAGATGATCGAGCACGGCAAGGGAATCCTGAAGCGCATCGGCTTCACCAAAGAATTCCTGCGTGAAGAAATCTACTGGGTGCCAGGAAAAGAAATGGCGACGGCGAGAGCATAAAGGCGCAGGTGGCAGGTCATAAGGTTTTTGGTCTTAGGTGCAGGCGTTAGGTAGCGCCGGCGTCTCGCCGGTAGTCGAGGGCGTCTCGCCCTCGGCGCTCCAAGAGCACGACATCTCTCCACACGCCTCGAAGCTGACCGATCCGCTCGCGAACACCTACCTCGCGAAATCCATACGCTTTGTGCAGCGCGATACTAGCCCGGTTCTCGGGGAAGATTCCGGCCTGGAGAGTCCAGATCCCGTTCAATTCCGCCTGCTCGACCAGCGCAGCCAACAACGCTCGCCCCACGCCTCGGCCGCGCGCTGCTTCAGCTACGTAGATGGAAACTTCTGCAACCCCTGCATAAACGTGCCGCGTTGACACCTGGCTCAACGCCGCCCACCCCAGCAGAGTCGGGCCTTCCTGGGCGATTAGCCGCGAATGCCGGTGATGCCTCGCATCCCAATTCTCCCAACCGGGAGACTCAGTCTCGAATGTCGCATTTCCAGTGGCGATGCCTTCGAGGTAGATGCGCTCCGCCTCCGGCCAATGTTCGGGTAGCATCGGCGAAATGAGGAGGCCTGAAGTGTCTTTGCCCGTCATAACAACCAGAGGCACCTTCTACGTCGCGGTCTCGGCGGGAGCGAAGAACACCAAAACTTCCAACTCTTCGCTGATATCTAAAAATCGATGCTCCACCGCGCCGCCCACGAAAATCACGCTGCCGGCCTTCACCACCTGTTCTTCGGAGCCCACGCGCATGCGCGCGCGTCCGCGCACCACGTAATAGACCTCGTCTTCACGATGCGGTCTCTGCGGATCCGTCCCGCCCGCCGGCAACACATACACACCGACACTCAGCAGTGGAACACGAACAAATTCCTTATAAAGCTTACCGGCCTGGGCCCGCTCGGCCGAAACGGTGGGGAGATCAAAGAAATTCGGTGGCGTCATCTTTCCTTAGTCAGGTCTCGTACAGCGTTTGGTTTTTGAAGAACGGGGCAATACGCGGAGAATCTATCGAATCCTAATTCAACTACAAGAACGCTCCGGCAAACAGCATCTCGGTGTATTGCGGAATTAGATCCTGCGCCTGCAGCCGGCCTTCAGGTTTGTACCACTGGTAGATCCAGTTGATCATGCCGAGCAGCGCCAGCGCTGCCGCCCGTGGTGAAACGCTGCCCTTCGATCCCTTCTGCCGCTGCACGTCCGCAATTACTCCCTCGACGAAGTGGATGTAATCCTTTTTGCGCTGATTGATCTGCTTACGCAACGACGGCGGCAGCGGATGGTTCTCGTGCAGCATAACCGTGACCTCGCGATCGCGCACACTCAACACCACCTCAATGTGGAGGCGGATCAGCATGCGCAACCGCTCTTCCGGACTCTGCACGCCGCGCACCGCCTTCACCACACGCTCCTCGGTAATGTCGAGCGCGTGATTCATGATGTGGAAGAGCATTTCGTCTTTGCTCTGGAAGTGGTGGTACAAGCCGCCCTTGCTGAGCTTGAGCGCCGCGGCCACGTCGTTCATCGAGGTCGCATCATAGCCGCGCTGCTGGAAAAGACGGGCAGCGGTGCGGAGAATGTCCTGGCGGGAGTCGAGTGTCGCTTCGCGAGTCACGTGCGACATGGTAACAAAATTAGGCTCTGGGCTTTAGGCTCTGGGCTTTGGGCTTCTTGGCTTTTTTGGGACTCTCGGTGTAAGTTCGGTGTTCGGCAGGCGCACGACTTGGATCCAGAGCCGAAGAGCCCAGAGCCAAAAGTCCCAGAGCCGGTTGCCGAAGCCACCGCTCTTGACAGCCACGCCAACGCCCCATACCATATCCATACCGACCGACCGGTCGGCTGTCGGTCTTACGTTCCGCCCTTCTGTTACCCTGAACCGGATATTTCACAAGGGCCTGATGGTGTCTCCCTTGTCACAATTGAGGAGTTTCCCGTGGCTACAGTTTTTTACGAAAAAGATGCAAACCCGAATGCTCTGAAGGGCAAGACCATCGCAGTCCTGGGTTATGGCAGTCAAGGACACGCCCAGGCACAAAACCTCCGCGATAGCGGATACAAAGTCATCATCGGTCTCGATCCCAACCGTCCCTCCGCGCAGCAAGCAAAGGCCGATGGCATGGTCGTGGTCGCGCCCGATGAGGCTGCCAAGCGCGCCGACTGGATCCAGATCCTTACGCCCGACGAGACCCAAGGCGAGCTCTACGAGTCGCAGATCAAGCCCTACCTCCATCCCGGCAAAGTTCTGGGCGTCTCGCACGGCTTCAGCATTCATTTCAAGACCATTCAGCCGCCGAACGACGTCGACGTCGTGATGATCGCGCCCAAGAGTCCGGGCCATCTCGTGCGCCGCATTTACACCGAGGGACGCGGCGTTCCCTCATTGCTCGCGATCCACCAGGACGCCACCGGCCGCGCGCACGAGTATGCGCTGTGCTATGCCTACGGCATCGGCTCCACCCGCGCCGGCGTTCTGCAAACCACCTTCAAGGAAGAAACCGAGAGCGACCTGTTTGGTGAGCAGGCGGTCCTGTGCGGCGGCCTGACCTCTCTCATCAAGAAAGGATTCGAGACGTTGGTCGAGGCCGGCTACCAGCCCGAAGTTGCCTACTTCGAGTGCTTGCACGAGATGAAGCTGATCGTCGACCTGATCTACGAAGGCGGCCTGGCGCGCATGCGCTACTCGATCTCGAACACCGCCGAGTACGGCGACCTCACCCGGGGCAACATGGTCGTCGGCGACGAGACGCGCACCAAGATGAAAGAAATCCTCGCGCGCATTCAGGATGGAACTTTCGCGCGCGAGTGGATCGAGGAAAACAAAGCCGGCGGCAAGAAGTTCGCTGCCTTGCGCGACGCAGAGAAGAAGCATCCGATCGAGGAAGTCGGCGCCAAGCTGCGCGGCATGATGTCGTGGCTGCACAAGGAGGCGAAGAAAGCCAAGCCCGCCCAAGAACCCGAGCCCAAAGTCGTGAACGCTTAAAGGCTCCCAAATCGCGGTGAACTGCCTGGGAAGCCAAACCGCAAAAAAGGAACCGGTCCCGGAGGGAACTCTGAGAGTAGCCCAGCGCTTTAGCGCCGGGTAGTTATCAGAATGAATCAAGGCGTCCCGGAGGGACGCTTGACGGGACTTCAAGACTTTCAGCCGTCCCTGCCGGGACGGCAACGTTTTCTTAGTGAACTCGCGGCCACCGTGTCGGGTATCTTACAAGAGATCCAGCAGGTTCTGATGCAGGCTGCAATCTGTGAGAGGCGCATGAGCACAATCAAGGACCCTGAAGGAAAAAAGCGCTTGAGTCTTGAGCGGGAACGTCGCAATCGATACGGCGAGAATAGCAAGTCTAGCCGCAAGAATATTGCGCGTGGAAAGCAGCGGCGGCACATGGACGAACGCCGGACTGTGGGCGAGGTGCTTGGTCGGATAAAGGGCCAAATTCAGGATGACCATGCAATCGAGGCCGAATTTCTCGTCAAGACCAGAATCATTGATAGCCGCCGGCGTGGATTCAAGAAAACGCCGGATGTGCCACTCGGACTTGTGCTGCAGAAGAAGAAAGCCAAGAAAACTTCAAAGTAGCAGCCACTTGCCAGCTATACAGATTTCTGCTTCCACCCCTCCTTGTCGTAATCTCCTACCCTATGGACGTCAAGCATCGCAGCCGCGACCTCGTCTTCGGCTACCCGGGCGGCGCGATCATGTCGCCGCACGCGGACGTCCCAGTCCCGCCATGGAACGGAATCTACTCCGCGGTCTCCGCCATGCCGTGATCAGTTTTCCTCTTTGGTGCTCGGCGACAATTCGGAGTCTTGCCCTCGCGGAGTTCGCGACCATAGTCGTCTGCTTTCCGCTCGTCTTGATCGGGGCAAACGCAATGCCCCAACTCATGGTTGACAGCCAACTCAAGCAGTGCTTGTCCCGCTACACCAAAGACCTGCAGGAGTTCGGCACTACGGGTTGCAGTTGCGGAAAAGAGGCTACTCTCCATGACCGTCGTACGCTGCTCGAAGATGGTGAAAGCCGGACTGTGGGTAGATCCACCGAGGACGCGCACGAGATCCTTCCACTTGTCGGCTGGCACCAGAGCGAAGGACCACGTTCCTAACCGCTCTAGCGGATACCTCACGAGCACCCGTCGCAGCTCTAGTGCATGTTGGTGGCACTCATCGCGGTTGTAGTCTTGCGTGCAGAAGAACTGCACACTCATAGTTGTCTGGCCAGTCCCTTCAAGGTGGACCGGGACGACACGAAGGGTTTGTGTTTGTGCCGGGCAGGCGGCGAAGAGAACTGCGAAGAAAAAGCTCGCTTTCATGGTGGTCACCCCATTGGTGCCACCGAAATTGGGCTGTGCCTGGTGCTATCTCAATGCTGGCAGAGTCCAAATCAGATAGTTCTGGATCATTGCGTAACTTGTTGATAGATCGGTGAGGTAGCAGTTAAACAAGAAGAAACGGCCGGCCATGTTGGGCGGGGAAACGGTGATAAGATCGTGGCCCTAATGGGGGGGAGGGCCATGTCGGAGCCACGCAAGGCGATCGGCTCAATGCACTTCGGCCCTTTCGACCTGTCGCCCGAACTGAGCGAACTGCGCAAGCATGGTCAGCGGCTGAAGCTTTCTGGTCAGGCGATTGACGTCTTGCTGATGCTCGCCTCGAATGCGGGAAGGCTGGTAAGGCGGGAAGATCTCCAAAGAAAGCTTTGGCCGGGAGAAAGCTTCGGTGATTTCGAGCATGGGCTCAACGCTGCTGTGAACCGGCTGCGCGAGACTCTCGGCGATTCCGCCACAGACCCAACCTACATCGAGACGGTTCCTCGCCGTGGTTACCGCTTCATCGCTCGGGTCGATCAGGGGCCCAATTCCACGGAGCCGGCTGCGCCCGAGAATACCGCAGAGCCACGTGATCAGCACGCTGCCGACGTCCGCGGCGATCTCGACCCGAAGCGGGATTCGGATTCCAGCAGCACGCAGACGACGAGCGCGGTCGCCACTGTAAGTTCCGCCGCGGTCGGTTCCTCGACGCAAGTGCGACCGTCCAGCGGAGCAGTCCTGCTCGATGAAGCAAAACGCCACAAGGGCGCCCTGGCACTAACGCTGGTTGTCTTGGCGGCGCTGACTGCTGGATTAGGAATTTACTTGTCCAGTCTGAGCGAACGCGGGAATGAGTGGGCCCTGCAGGCTATGAAGATCAGCCGAGTTACCCAGAGCGGGAATGCCATCAACGT
>Ga0207665_10000607_pt1 | contig 24080 bp, 25 predicted proteins | sample LARL112metaG_FD_184351 | JGI IMG/M metagenome (GOLD analysis project Ga0207665, IMG submission 184351) | Corn, switchgrass and miscanthus rhizosphere microbial communities from Kellogg Biological Station, Michigan, USA - LAR L11-2 metaG... | ecosystem: Host-associated > Plants > Roots >... | reverse complement strand
CTCCTGATAGCCGGGTCCGTCGGGGATGTGGCTCTTGCGATAGACGCCGAGGGCCCGTCCGTCGGCGTCCAGCATCACCAGGCTGTTGTAATAGTGCGGCCCCTCCCGCTCGAAGATCGAGACCGGTCCCGTCGATCGAGCGGGAGGTCGTCAGAAAACCGGTTCGAGTGTCTACACGCGCGATCCGGACGGTAACCTGATCCTATCGGCAGGCGAGGCGAGTAGTTGAATGTCGCCGGTTGGTCCAAAGCGGCGAGCGCCCGAGCGAGAACACCACATAGGCGAGAACATTGAGCGAAAGGCTCCAGATCACGCCTTGGGCGAGTGGTGGCAGATCGAGCCCGACCAGCGCCTGTGGGCGCAGCAGTGCAATTCCCCAAGGCCCTTGCGACAGCAGGCTTTGATCCACGATGCCGACGCCCGCCAGGCTCGGCAGTAGCAGCGTATAGGCCCACGCTACGATTCCGACCGTCATCCCGGCCAATGCGCCGCGGGCGGTAGCCCGCCGCCAGATCAGTCCGCCGAAAAAAGCGGGCGCAAGCTGCGCGATGGCGGCAAATGACAATAGGCCGATTGAGGCGAGCTGCGCATCACCGGCCAATCGGTAGTACACATAGGCCAGAAACAAGATGACGAAGATGGCCATTCGCCGCACGGCGAGCAGCAAGCCGCCGACATTGCGGCCGGTAATCAGTTCCTCGCGCCGCTGCAGTACGAGCGGCATCAGGATGTCATTGGATACCATGATCGCCAGCGCGACCGATTCCACGATCACCATCGCCGTCGCCGCCGAGAGCCCGCCGACGAACGCTGCGATCGTAAACAGGTCGGAGTGGGCGGCGAGCGGCAAAGCGAGCACGAACATGTCGCTGTCGACGTGGCCGGGGCTGAACGTCAGCAGGCCGGCCAATGCGATCGGCACGACGAACAGATTGATCAGGACCAGGTAGAGCGGAAACAGCCAAGAGGCGCGCCTGATTTCGTCCTCGCTGTTGTTCTCGACCACGGTGACGTGGAATTGACGCGGCAGCAATATGATGGCGAACAGCGAAAGCAGTGTCATTGCGAGAACGGTGCCCGGCACCGGCTCGCGGGTGAGCACCGCCGCCGTGTTCGGCCGCTCCAGAGCTTGAGCAAACAGAGATAGCGGTCCGTCAAACAGCCAGAACGTGACGAACACGCCGACACCGACGAAAGCAATCAGCTTGACGATCGATTCGGTTGCGATCGCCAGCATCAATCCATCCTGATGTTCGGTGGCGTCGATATGTCGTGTCCCGAACAGGACCGCGAAAATCGCCATTGCTACCGCGACGTAGAGCGCGATATCGCCCAATACCGGCTGCATCGCTCCGCTGGCGGGTCCGATGGGCGCGAGGATCGTGGTCAGCGAGGCCGAGACCGCCTTGAGCTGAAGCGCGATGTAAGGAATCGTGCCGATGATCGCGATCAGCGCCACGGTCGCGGCGACGGTTTGGGCTTTGCCGTAGCGGGCGGCAATGAAGTCGGCGATCGAGGTGATGTTCTGTGCCTTCGCCAGGCGCACGATGCGCATGATCAGCGGCGAGCACAGTCCGATCAGAAGAATCGGGCCGACGTAAATGGTCAGGAAATCGAAGCCGGTGCGCGAGGCGAGCCCGACCGAGCCGAAGAACGTCCAAGAGGTGCAATAGATCGCGAGTGACAGCGGATAGATGAAATGCCGCCAGCGGCCCTCGCGGCCAAATCGCCGAGTTCGGTCCCCATAGCTTGCAACCACGAACAGGAGGCCGATGTACCCGAGCGCAACGGCGATGACGGTCCAGCCTTGCAGCATGATGGTTCGCGGTTCGTGGGTCCGAAGCCAGGCGAACGCATTCTATCGCACGAACGCATGAGCGAGAATATCGCTGTCCCGGGCCGGCGTGGCCGTCTCAGCTCGAGAAGAGGGGGGACGGAGCTGCCGCCGACCAGCCGAGGTCGGCGCAAGGCGCCCGCATCCGCCGGCGTTTTGCCTATTCCTCGAGTTCGGCTGCGCTCGAGGTTATTCAGCCGCCAGCACGCGGTTTTTAAGCGGCAAGTCGAGCCGCTCCCATACCTCGAGCAGGGCCTCGGCGAGCGCATAGATCAGTGCGTCTTCGTGATAGGGCGTCGGCGTAACGCGTAGCCGCTCCGTCCCCTTCGGAACGGTCGGATAGTTGATCGGCTGAATGTAAATTCCATGCTCCGTGAGCAGGAGATCGGTAGCGCGCTTGCATTTCTCGGGGTCGCCCACGAACAGCGGCACGATATGCGTATCGTTCGGCATGACGGGCAGGCCGGCGGTGTCCAGTACCGCCTTGACCCGTGCGGCGCGCTCCTGATGGCGCTCGCGCTCGAAGCTCGAGGATTTCAGATGGCGAATGGCGGCCGTTGCCGCGGCGCAGATCGCCGGCGGAAGCGCCGTGGTGAAGATGAAACCCGGCGCATAGCTGCGCACTGCGTCGCACAACGTCGCGCTTGCGGCAATATAGCCGCCGAGACAGCCGAAGGCCTTTGCCAGCGTGCCTTCGATCACGTCGATGCGAGCCATTGCGCCCTGGTGCTCCGCTTGTCCGCCACCGCGCGGGCCGTACATGCCGACGGCATGGACCTCGTCGGCATAGGTCATGGCGCCATAATGCTGGGCGAGGTCGCAGATGCGATTAATCGGTGCCACGTCGCCGTCCATGGAATAGAGCGTTTCGAACACGATGAGCTTCGGCCGGGTCGGATCGGTGGCGCGCAGCAGTTGCTCCAGATGCGCGACGTCGTTGTGGCGGAATATCTGTTTCTCGCACTTCGACTGGCGGATGCCCTCGATCATGGAGTTGTGGTTTGACGCGTCCGACAGGATTAGGCAGTTCGGCATCAGCCTGGCAATCGTCGAAATGCCGGTCTCATTGGACACATAGCCTGAGGTGAAGACGAGGGCGGCCTCCTTGCGATGCAAGTCGGCGAGTTCACGCTCGAGATCGACCAGCGGGTGATTGGTGCCGGCGATATTGCGGGTTCCGCCCGCGCCGGTGCCCATGCGGGTCGCCGTTTCGATCATCGCGCCGATCACTTTGGGGTGTTGGCCCATCCCCAGGTAGTCGTTCGAACACCACACGACCACGTCGCGCGGTCCTTGCGGGGAATGCCAGACCGCACGCGGGAAGCGGCCAGCCAGCCGCTCAAGATCGGCAAATACCCGGTAGCGGCGTTCGTCCCTGAGACGGGCCAGGGCACCTGCAAAATAGGCGTCGTAGTTCATGAAACCGCGTGCTCCCGGGGCAGGGGCCATCTTGGAACCGTCCCAAATTAGAGGCGTTCCAGGGCTCTTGTCGAGGCGATAATGCGCGCGGCTCAAGGCCGCAAGGCAAGGGGTGGAAATACCAACGCGGCGCGGGTGATATCGATGCCCGGCAAAACAATGGTGCGGTGAAACGGGAGGGTGCCGCGCTGCCCAAGTGGCGCACGGCACGTCAGTAAACTAACATTCGAGCCTCCGCGCTGGCCGGCGGAAGCCAAGCGGGCGTGTCTGGCGAGAGTGTAAAGGTGACAAAGAACTCGTACGGTCTGGAGCGCGGCCTCACCAATTACGGCGACCGCGACTTCTCGCTCTACTTGCGCCGTTCGTTCGCCCAGTCCATGGGCTACTCGCGGGCATTGCTGGCGAAGCCAGTGGTCGGGATCGCCTATACGCCGTCGGGTTTCAATAACTGCCACCGCCATTTTCCGGAGCTGCTGGAGGCGGTGCGGCGCGGGGTGCTCGCGGCCGGTGCGCTGCCGATCGCCTTTCCCACGATCTCGCTTGGCGAAGTATTTCTCAGCCCCACGAGCTTGAAGTATCGGAACTTGATGTCGATCGATACCGAGGAAATGATCCGCGCGCAGCCGATGGACGCGGTCGTGCTCATGGGCGGCTGCGACAAGACAGTCCCGGCGCAGCTAATGGGCGCGGTATCGGCCTGCCTGCCTGCGGTAATGCTGGTGGCGGGCCCCATGATGACCGGCCGCTATCGCGGCGAGCGCCTCGGCGCCTGCACGGATTGCCGGCGTTTTTGGGCCCGTTATCGCGCCGGTGAGGTCGCCGAACAGGAAATTTCGGAGGTTGAAGGCCAGCTAGCGGTCACCGCAGGCACCTGCGCGGTCATGGGCACGGCCTCGACCATGGCCTGCATCGCCGAAGCGCTCGGTCTCGTGCTGCCAGGCACCGCCGCAATTCCGGCGGTCCATGCGGATCGCCTGCGGGCAGCGGAAGCAACCGGCACTGCGGCCGCGGCGCTCATCGGCTCCGAGCGCACACCGGACCGGATCGTCAACGCGAAGTCCGTCGAAAACGCCCTGCGTGCCCTCCTTGCGCTCGGTGGCTCCACCAATGCGATCATCCACCTCACCGCGATCGCCGGCCGTGCCGGCGTGAAGGTTTCGCTCGATCAGCTCAATGAGCTTTCGGATTCGACCCCCGTGCTGGTCAATCTGAAGCCGGTCGGCAACGGCTATATGGAGGACTTTTTCGCCGCCGGCGGGATGGGCGCGCTGTTGCGCGAGCTCAAGCCGGTTCTTCATCTCGATTGCTTGACGGTCACGGGCGAGACCCTGGGCGAGCGTCTTGCGTCCAGCGCCCCCGCTTATGTCGACCGCTCGATTATCGCCGAACGTGACAAACCTTTCGAACCGCAGGGAGGGTTGATCGCGCTGTTCGGAAACCTCGCCCCAAGGGGCGCCATCCTCAAGCGCTCGGCCGCCGACGCGAAGCTCTTCGAACACGTGGGCAGAGCGGTGGTGTTCTCCTCGCTTGCCGACCTCGCCGCGCGCATCGACGACCCGCAGCTCGATGTCACCCCACAGGACATGCTCGTGCTGCAGAACGCCGGTCCCCACGCGAGCGATTGCATGCCAGAAGCCGGGTATCTGCCGATCCCGAAGAAGCTCGCGCAGCGAGGGATCAAGGACATGATCCGAGTCTCGGATGCACGTATGAGCGGCACGGCCTTCGGAACGATCGTGCTGCATGTCACGCCGGATGCGGCCTCGGGGGGCCCGCTCGGGCTGGTCCGCAGCGGCGACCGCATCCGCCTCTCGGTGAAGGAACGTCGCATCGATCTCCTCGTCGACGAGCCGGAGCTCAAAGCGCGCGCCGCCGCGCGCAAACCCGTAGAAATGCAGGCTGAGCGCGGCTATGCCAAGCTCTATGCCCAGGAAATCCTCGGCGCCGATGAAGGTTGCGACTTCGCCTTCCTGCGGCCCGCCGCAGCTGCGTAGTGATATACGGAGGAAAATTCGATGGCCGTCGAGAGCATCTTCTATTCGGTATCCGGCCTGAGCTGTCGCGGCGCGCTGGTATGGGACGAAAGCGCGAAGGCGCCGCGGCCGCTTTTACTGATGGCGCCCAATTGGCGCGGCGTCATCAAGCCCGCGATCGAAACCGGTCAGATGCTCGCGCAAGCGGGGTATGTCGTCTTCGTCGCCGACATGTTCGGCGAAGGCAACGGGCCGGTCGGTACCGAAAACCCGATGGAATTTCTGCAGCCGTTCTTGTCGGACGTGCCTGGCATGCGCCGGCGCATCGCAGCCGCACTCGATACGCTGACGCGAGAATCGGACCGGCGCGCCATTGGCGATATCAACCGGCGCGCGGCGATTGGCTTCTGCTTCGGCGGGCTCAATGTCCTCGATCTCGCCCGCACCGGCGCCGATGTGCAGGCGGTCGTCTCCATGCACGGGACCTTGACGACGCCGCAGCCCGCCAAGCGCGGTGACGTCAAAGCAGCAGTGCTTGTCGTGCATGGCGCCGCCGACCCGGTCGCGCCGAAGGCCGAGCGGGACGCATTCGAGGCAGAGATGACGGACGCCGGCGCATGCTGGGCGCTGCTCACCTTCGGCGACGTGTACCACGGCTTCACCGACCCGCAGGCCAACGCACCCGGACGCGCGGCCTACGATGAACCCGCCACCCGCCACGGCTATGCGCTCGCCCATGCCTTCATCGCCGACGCCTTTGCCGGGAAGCGGCATGGTTGTCCCGCGTCATCGCCGGCATGATAATCTCGTCCCGTCCTCGCGAGGAGGAACCTTCGATGCACACGCTGTCCATTCCGCAATCGGTCGTCGATCGCGTCATCGAGCGGCGCGGCCGCGAGCACATCTATGACAATCTCGATCCGGCCAAGACCGCACTGGTCGTGGTCGACATGCAGAACGCGTTCATGCTGCCGGGCGTTGCGCACGCACTCTGCCCGATGGCGGAAAAGATCGTGCCCAACATAAATCGTCTCGCGCGCGCGGTGCGCGAGACCGGCGGAACCGTGGTCTGGATCAAGACCACTTTCACGGAGGACGCGCTGCGGAGCTGGTCGACCTATTTCGACATGGTGACGCCGCAACACGGCGCTAAACGCGTGCAAGCGCTCACCGCCGGCAGCGAGGGGCATCAGCTCTGGGCCGCGCTCGATGTACGCACGGAGGATCTCATCGTCGAGAAGAATCGTTTCAGCGCCTTCATTCAGGGCTCCTCGAATCTCGCCGAAATCCTGCGCCGGCGCGGGATCGATACCATTCTCGTCACCGGCACGGTCACCAACGTGTGCTGCGAATCGACCGCGCGCGACGCCATGATGCTCAATTTCAAGACGATCATGGTAACCGATGGCAACGCCGCCGTGACCGACCAGGACCACAATGCAGCGCTCTGCGCGTTCTATCTCACCTTCGGTGACATCATGTCGACTGACATGCTGATCGCTTGCCTGGGGCGCACGGCCTCGAGCAACCTGGCGGCGGCCGAGTAACACGCAAGGGCGAGCGGGCTTAGATGAAGGCTTAAGGCCTGGAGCCGATATGGCGTTCGCCAAGAGCTGGCGGCGGGAGTAACGAGACGCGGGGGGCGCGACCGGGTGAGACGGTCGCGCCCCTCGTTTGTACCGAGCGCCGCTATTCCTGCTCACCTTTCTGCATCATGCAGGACCGGTACTTATGCACTTGGTGGTCGCCCCAGGTATGTTGGGTCATTTTCCCCGCCTCGACATTGCAGTCGTGCAGCGCCTTTTCCCGCGCGCTGCTCTCGCCTTCGTCGTGCAGAGCGCGCAGCTGACGATTTTCCGCGCCGTCGCGTTACCCATGCGCGGGGGGAATTTGCAAGGAGATCGATGCATGGTTCGTGTGAACAAACCAATCGCCGCAGGGCTTGCGCTGGGGCTTGCGATTTCCACGCTCGCCACGCCGAGCTTCGCGCAACGAAACTGCTGCAAATCTGCGTCTCGCGTCTTGTGGGAACGGTTACAAAATTGTCATCCCCGCGCAGAGCCCGTGAAAAGCCTACTGCAGCATGTGCCCTCGCGGTTCGCCGACAATCAGACGAGTTCGGGAGGCGCGCCGAGAGATGGTTGCGGGGGCACAGTGAGGCCCTGGCGGGGCACTCGCCTCATCGACGCACGGCGTGCCCAGGTACCCCGGCGCGCGTGGCGACGAACTTCAAGACCCTTTTCCGTGCGAGGTTATGCCGTTTACAACGGCGCTGGGTGCCGCGTCGAGAGAGGGTATCTCTTACCTACTTACACGCTGCGTAGCCGGATCAGCGGAGCGAACTTTGGCGCTAGAAAGCTGGCGGACCGTCCAATCCTAATGCGACGGTTTGTGCTTGGGCTTTGCGCCGATCTTGGCTTTCGCGCGCACGACTTCGCCGAGCCGATGCGTGTCGCTTTGGTCGAGCCCCTCGTCGTCCCCCTCCATGCCCTCGTTGCTGGCGGTCATCATCTGCCGCGCGTCCTGTTCCCAGGTGTTGAGCGCCTGGCGTTTTTCGTCCTCCGACAAATCGGTATCCTTGGTGATCTCGTCCGGCGACTTGTAGTGATTTGCCGGGTGCTCGAGCTTGGCCTTCTTCACTTCCGACCGCGTGCTCATGGGGACCTCATGAAATGTGTACGCACGAAATAACAAATCTGATAGCGGGGGCAACCGGCGCGCCAGTACATCCGTGGTCGCGCAGATCGCCGTCCAGCCGCCGAGAGTAACGACGGCCTTGCTCCATAACGCCCGGAGTGCCTGAAAGGTTGCGGGCTTCGGAACCGCACTGTCGCGCGTGAACTGGTGCTTTGCGGCTCAACACGTCAGGGTTGGTATCTTTTAATCGCTAATGTCCGGCCGCGATCCGCGTCGTCATGCCAACGCGGATGCCTTCAGTGTGGTGAGTCTAACTGGACTTGAAGATATCCGCTCGCGAGTCCATAGCGACATCCCCGCATCGCTCCCGCTGCGGTTAGCCAACGCGGTGATAATCTCGGCGGAGCGCGCGGCGCCGTGCTGCAAGTGCGCTGAGGGTCAACAGGAAGTCGGCGGCCTGCGGCGGATCACCGGCGCTGGCCGCGAACTCCGAGGCGCCTTGCGTCGCGACAAAGCGCGCGTAGCGGTGCTCCCATCCCTCGAGCTGGCCATCGAGAAAGGCGCACCGCGCCGCGTCGTCGGCGAGCGTCGGCAAGTAGGCATCCACGCGGGCAATAAAGCGCCTGGTGCGATCTACGTTGCAGCGTCGTTCTGGCTTCGCGGTGACATGAGTTCGGTGTTTCGACGCCATCCTGCTTCCGGACAGCCTTCAGCGGCCATTCGGGAGATGACTACATCACGTAGCAGTAAGTGTCAACTACATTTTGTAGCAGGAAGCTAGCCCGCCGATCCCGTTTCAGCTAGCCCCGGGAAATGCTATGCACCCGCGCCGCCCATTGGATGGTCACGTCGGCGATGGGCTTCTCAGTCGCTGAATGCAAGTTGTAGAGGCCCTCGGCGCTGCCGCGCTGCACCTGCTTGACGAGGACGCGGCCGTCGGAAAGACCGACCACGCACAGCTGGCCGATCAGGTCCGGGGTCATGGCGTTGCGCACCTCGTCGTAGAAGACGTACCAGCGGTTGAAATACGGCCCCAGACTGTCGCCGCGAACCTCGACTGCGGACATTTTCTCGGCGGCCCCGGGCGGCCCGAATACTTCGTCGAGATCGGGTTGCGCCACACCGTCGTAAAAATGGGCGGCCGAGCCCGCACCGACATAGCCGACGACCGGCACTTTGGGCGGCGGCGGCTCTTCTCCGGCCGAGAACGGCTCGCGTCCGGTCAGCAGCCACTCCGGCGTCACCCCGAATCGCCGCGCGTATTTTTTGGCGTCCTCCGGGCCGTAGTCGCGGCCCCCCGGGCTTTGCGCGCGCTCATGGGCGCCATAGGTCGAGACCGGGACTCCGATTGCCTTGCCGGCGAGGCGCGCCGACTTGAAGCGCTTCTCGCGCGCCATTCGTAGCCGCTCTCCGCGTGTCGTAGCCATGAATTTTATACTACTCTCCTTTCGTATACGATAGGTAGTTGATAATAGAGACATTTTGTAGTTATCTGCAAATCGCATCCAAAATGCGGTATCCGGGAGGCGTGATGTTGCGAGAGTCCATCGGCCTACTGCGGGCTCCGCGACGACGCGCCTCGCCGTGGACGAAGCCGCGCCTGCGGCTGCTGCGGCGACGCTGGGCGCAAGGCGCGCGGGTGCGCGAGATCGCCGCCGAATTGGGGCATGGCATCACCTCCAACGCGGTCATCGCCAAAATCCACCGCCTCGGCATCGCTCGTCTGTCGCCCTACGGCGGCACACCCGGCCGGCGCCACGCTGCCAACACGCGTGCCGCCGACCGGCTCCTGCGCGGGCATCGCGCCGCATATTGGTTCCGCAAGGGGCCGCCGCCGGCCTGGGTCTTAAGCGCTAAACCGCATATCGAGATGACGCGCGCGGACGCACGTATCCCGCGCCGCCAGCGGCGCTCGCTGTTCGAATTGAGCGAGCATATGTGCCGATGGCCGGTCGGCGATCCGAGGTCTTCCCGCCTCTTCTTTTGCGGGGCGCAGCCGATATTGAATAGGCCTTACTGCGCCGAGCACTGCGCGCGCGCGTACCGGCCTCCGCCTGCGCCGCCCCGCAGCACTGCGCGGCCGCGACACCCCGCACGCCCTCGCCACCCGAGCGGGATGGACGAGGCAACCGCCGCTCAAACCTGTCCGGAGAATAAAGATGAGATCAAGACACGCGCGGCTGCGCAATTCCATCAAGCGCCGAAAGCAACCGTTGGTCGAGCGGCGCGCGCTGCCGACGCCGGAGCGGCTGCGCCGCGCCGGCGCAGACGTCGAACGCGGCGACAGCGGCCAGATCACCATGCGGGATAGCCCGCTTGAGCGCGCGTTTGCGCGCAATGCACTCAGCGCCGAGCAATATTCGGCCGGGCAAAAGTACCGCCACCACTGGTATCACGCCGGCCTCGCCGGCCGGTTGGGATCGCTTGATCTCAACCGTGTCCTTGCAGTGGACCTCGGCGCCTATGCGGGCATGGCGAAGACGGAAAACCAGTTGTTTCACCGGCAACGCTATCGCGAGGCGGTGCAAGCCATCGGCAAGATCGGATCGTGCGTTCTGGAATGGGCGGTGTGTCGGGAAGTGGCGATCGACCAAGTCGGTCACGCTTTGGGCTGGAGCAGCCGCGCGCAAGCCTATGCGGCCGCGCTTGAGCGCATGAAAGCCGCCCTGGATGAGCTGTGCAAGCTATGGGGAATAGGAAACGGGGGAGTGGGGTTCGCTCAGTGATGTGGCACCACGCTTGCCTCGCTTTGCTCCGAAGGGGACCGTAGTTGAGCGGACGCAAAACCGGCCCTCCTGCGCTTGCGAGTGACCCGTTGCGGTAGAAAGTCGCTCAGCTTTATATTTTTGCCGTGATGGTCAAGAGGCGGTGGCGCATTACCGCACAACGGAAGCGCCAGCCGACCTTCTTGGGCCGTCAAGACAGTGGCCAATGAATTTCGGATCTCCGAAAAGGTTTTTCGCCGCCAACGATCTGCGTGGAATTCGGGCAGACGCGGAGTCAGGCCCAGCATGAGTCCAGATCAGGAGCAGCATCGCCGCAATCGTCTCCTGGCCGCGTTGCGGCCGCGAGATTTTGCGTTTCTCGAGCCGCATCTGCAGACTGTCCCCATCGCAGCCGGCGAGTTCTTGCATCTGCCCGGCGATGAAATCAAACAAGTCTATTTCCTGCAGAAAGGCATCGTTTCCCTGACGATGATCGCTCAGGACGGCAATGCAATTTCCACGGCGAGCGTTGGAAGCGAGGGCGCCATCGGCACGATTGCGGGAACCGGTTTCGTGCGCGCCTTCACGCGCGCATTGGTCCAGGTGTCGGGGATGGCCTCACGGATCGCGGTCCCGCACTTCCGCCGCGCCATAAGCAAAAGCGAAGCGCTCGGCGATCTCCTCACCCGCTATCACATGGCACTGATGTGCCAGGTCCAGCAAACCTCGTTGTGCAATTCGGTGCATGATGCGATCTCGCGCTTGAGCCGGTTGCTGTTGGTGCTGAGCGAGCAAGGCGAGGGTGACATCATCTCGTTCAGTCAAGAACAGTTGGCCGATATGCTGGGGCTGCGCCGATCGAGCGTGACATTGGCCGCGCAGGCGCTGCAATCCCGGCGGTTTATTAGCTATCGGCGCGGTCGCATCGAGATCATCAACCGCAAAGGGTTAAAGGCTGCTGCGTGCGAATGCTACGAGGTCGTCAGCCAGACGTTTGATCAGTTTTTGGAGCACAAGCGGAACTGACATCAGCGCCGCGCAGATCGGCCCTTTTCCTGCCGTCTTCACCAATCGTTAACCATCTCGTGCGCACCCTCACGGGACGGGTCTCGTGGCGCACCGCGTGACCCTTTTGAGCACTCCGAAAACACTGGGGGTCACATGGCGACACTCTCACTGGAACAAGCAGCGCGGCTGACAGGGCAGGGCAAGGCGATACTCGCTCGCGCGATCTCTGGTCGGCTCTTCGCGGGCAATAAAGAAGAAGGCAGTTCCAACGTTGACAGCGACGAGATGGCGCCTCTCTACCCGTTGCCTACTCCTGTAGAGACGCGGGCAGAGTTGAGCAGCCGCCTCGACCTGGCCGAGGAGCGGTTGACCGAGCTGAAAGCGATGCTCGAGGACATGCGACTTGACCGCGATGCCTGGCGCGAACAAGCGCAGACGCGCCTGCTGGCGGCACCTGCGGCATCGGCGCGATGGTGGCGATGGTTGCGCAGGACTGCATGATCAGCGGCAATGTCCACGACGACCGCTATTGGATGGACCATGGCATCGCTGAGTGGATCGAAGCGCGATTGCCGCGGGCGAAAGCCGCGACGCTTTTGACCCATCGTCAAGGAAATGGCGCGGAGAAAATCTACTGAGCGGAATGACGGCTGACCACTTGCCGCCGTATCTTTTCGGGATCGCGTTCGCCGTTGCGAACGAGTTCAATGACGAGCTTGGCCAGCATCCTCACGATCGGGTCATTCCGGTCAACGAGCTTGAGGTCGGCTAGGACACGGTCAAACGCCGTCGCCATGACGGCAATGTCCTCGGGATCGAAGACGCCGCCGTCTTCCTCTTTGACCAGCCCGATAAGTGTTTGGAGTGGCACCATTCCCCCAGAGAAACCTTTCTATCACACCTGGTGCTCAAGTCGGTGCGGTTACCGACCAACCCATGTTGACTTGGGAAAGGGAGCGTCAATGTCCCCAGCTATTTGACGTCGTTCACGCACTTCCGCCGCGGGGCGAGCGTGAGCCAGCCCGCGGCAAGGACATCAGGGCCGCAATGGCGGCGAAGGCGCCGAGCAGGATGAGGACCTCGCGGCCTGCCGATAAGAGCTGATGCGCCGCGGCGTGCAGCGTGTTGTAGCCGGATCCCGTGAGCACCGCGATCCGCCAGGCGAGCAGCGAGGAGGCGGCGGCGATGCCGATACTGATGCCGCAGGACCGCGTCACGTTCAGGAGTCCTCCGGCTTCCCCGGTCAGCGCGGCGGGCGCCGCAGCGACGATCGCGCTGTTGTTCGGAGAGATGAACAGCCCCTGGCCGATGCCGAAAATCGCGAGCGCGAGCATCACCGCCGGCAGGCTCGTCGGTGCGCCATCGAGCACGGCGAAGAGGAGCGCCAGCGCCGCGACGCAGACGAGCATGCCCGCGACCGTCAGCAGACGCGGACCAAGCCGGTCGCTGAGCGCGCCGCCGAGCGGCGCAACCACCCCGAGCATGACCGGGACAATGGCAAGCCGTAGTCCCGCGGCAAAAGCCGAGTCGTGATAGGCGCGGACAAAGATGAAGGGCAGCAAAAAGAAGAGTCCGAACAGCGCCGCGTAAGCCAGAAGGCCAGCGACATTGCCGGCCGTAAATGTGCCTTGGCGGAATAGCGTCAGATCGATGAGCGGGAATGCGGCGCGCTGCTCGCAGCGCACGAACAGCGTCAACAGGATGACCGCCAAGAGCGCGCAGCCGATAAACATCGGCGAGGTCGCCCCCCATCTATAGCCTTCGTTGAGCATGGCAATCAGCGCGGTGAGCGCGGGCGCGATCAGGAACGCGCCCTTCCAGTCGAAGCGGCTGTCGGCGGGCAAATCCTTGGTGGGCGGAAGCACGAACCATCCCAGCACGGTACCGGCGAGGCCGACCGGCACGTTGATCCAGAACACCCACCGCCAATCGAGCGCGTCGAGCATCAGGCCGCCGATCGCCGGCCCCGCGCTCAACCCGACCGCTTGTGCCGCCGACTGGATGCCCAGCGCGCGGCCGCGCTGCGCCACCCCGGCGGCGGCCACCACAATGGCGACGCTGTTGGCCGACAGCAGCGCCGCGCCGATTGCTTGTACGACGCGGAAGGCGATGAGCACCGGAAGGTTCGGAGCAAGGCCACAGAGCGCGGAGCCCAGCACGAAGATGAGAAAACCGCCGGTGTAGAGAAGCTTGCGCCCCACCATGTCGGCAAGCCGGCCGAAGATCGGCAAGAACGCCGCCATCGCCAGCAGATAGGCCACCGCCACCCAACTCACGGTGCTGAGCCTTGCCCCGAAATCGAGCTCGAGTCGGGGCAGCAGCATCTGCGCGATGCTGGAATCGACCTGGCCCATGAAGGCGCCGACGCATACCGTGCCGACGACGAACCAGCGATAGGATTTCAGGCGCGCCACGGCTTGGGCCGGCGGCGGCTCGCGGCCGTGGCGAACGGCCGCGCGCAGGGCGGCGATCGAGGCCGGGCCGGGCGCGTCATCCATGGTGGTGTCTCAGAGGCATGGAAGGGGGGATCGTGCCTCAGTTTAATTTACCGCCTTACGGCAATAGCGCTACAGACGTAGCAATTGGGGACAAGCAATAAGACTAGTGCCGGGCTAGACCAAATCGAGCGCGACGATGAGGGCTCCGATGGGCGAGGCTCCTCACTATCGCGAGGAATCGCTCGCCGTCTCGAGCCTGGAACATTCGACGGAGCTGGTGATGGTGATGATCCAGCTGGCGCACAAGCGGCCGAGTTAAATCTTCACTACGACCGTAGGCAATGGGTCTCGACCACGGCCTGATTAGGGCCTAGGGCTTGTCGCATGATTGATCTCAAGGGCAAGGTGGCGATCGTGACGGGCGCGAGCTCCGGTATCGGGCGGGCGAGCGCGAGGCTATTTGCTCGCGCGGGCGCCAAGGTAGTCGTCGCTGCTCGGCGCAAGGTGGAACTGGAGTCCCTCGTCCGCGAAATCGCCGACCAGCGAGGCGACGCTTTCGCGCTGGCGGGCGACGTAAGCGACGAGGCGTTCGCCAAAGAGCTGGTCGAGCGTGCGGAGCAGAGCTACGGCCGCCTCGATGTCGCGTTCAACAACGCCGGCACACTCGGCGAGAAGGGGCCGACCACAGGCATTTCGCTCGACGGTTGGAACGAAGCGCTCAAGGTCAATCTGACTAGCGCGTTCCTCGCCGCCAAGCATCAGATCCCCGCCATGCTGAAACAGGGCAAGGGTTCGATCATCTTCACAAGCACGTTTGTCGGCTACACTGTCGGTTTTCCCGGGGCGGCAGCCTATGCGGCGAGCAAATCCGGGTTGATCGGTCTGACGCAAGTTCTGGCCGCGGAATACGGGCCGCAGAACATCCGGGTCAACGCGATTCTCCCCGGTGCCGTCGAGACCGCCATGTATAAAGCCGCGAATGAGACGGCCGAGCAGCAAGCCTATCTCACGAACTTGCACGCGTTGAAGCGGATTGCCTCACCCGATGAATTGGCACGGGCCGCGCTCTATCTCGCCTCCGATGCGTCAAGTTTCCAATCAGGGACCGCCATGCTTGTGGATGGTGGTCTGTCTATCACGCGAACTTGAAAGGTGTTCGCACGCCAGAATCTTTGGAACCTGTCCAGTTTCTTCCTCGATCTCTCCTGTCGCGTGAACTGGCTGCTCTACTTCACGTGATCCGTCTCGTCCGACCCGTGATCCGGTCCGCCTGCATGTGTCGTTCCCGAGGCGGCGGCAAGCTCCTTGACCCGCACACGGATTGGTTCGAACGGCCCGAATTTGTGTTGGTCAGTGCTGAAATCGTCGGCGTACGGCCCATATCCCGTATCGATCGGCTTCTGCAGTCGAATCGGGAAGTCTTTGTCGAGGTCGCGCTTCTGTGGACGGATCTTGCTGACGATGTAAGCCGCAACATCGTAGGCCTCTTCGTCGGTGAGCACCGGATTGGTGAACGTTGCCCCGAACGGCATATTGTGCATCGCATAAGCGGCGGCAGTCAGGACGCGGTTCATACCCGCGCCGTTGTTGTAGCTGTCGGGACCCCAGAGCGGTGGGATCTGATAACCAGCACCATATGGAGCACGCTGGCCAACACCGTCAGCCCCATGGCAGACACTGCAAACATCGGCGTAGACAGAGGCACCGCGGCTGGGGTCGGCTGCACGCGCCGGCTCCTTGATGCGCAAGGTGCCGGCGCCGATCAGTGACGCCCCTGTAGGGATTCCCGTCGACAGCCATCGCATGTAGGCGGTGAACGCCTTCATCTCGTTACTGTCAAGCGGCAATGGGCGCCCGTTCATGCTTCGCTGCATGCAGCCGTTGATCCGATCTTCGATCGTGGCAACAGCGCCCTCCCGCCCGCGATATTGCGGAAATTGCCCCCAGATGCCGGTCAGCGGCATTGCATAAGGTTGCGTGCCAGCCTGCAAATGACAATTCTGGCAAGCGAGATTGTTGCCGCTGAAGCGCTTGTTGGGGTCCGCGACTGTTGGGCCGATCTCGTTCGCCGTGTTTGTCACAAGCGCATGGCCGTACTTAACGAGCCTGCCGAACGGATCATCTCCCACTGCGGCAAGGTCGGGGAGTGACCATTGGGTAAGGTCGACAGTGACGAGGTCGCGAGCCAGAAGATAGCTGTCCTTGATCAAGGCGGCGGCCAATAGCATCCCGACAAAAAGGCTGCGGCTGACGCGTGTCATCGCTGCACCTGCAAGAAGATGGATAGCATGTTAGCACGGCGCGCGCGCGAAGCGGACATCTAGCGTCGCGTGGGTTCGAGCCTGTGACGAAGTCGCCGCGCACGCTCAAGGAGTTACGGGAAAGTACTTGCGGGATATCGCGCGGAACGCCGCGGTCTGCTTGAATTGATGCAATGCGTGGGAGAAACCGACGACAAATGCGGGCGAAACGCGCTGCTTGTTGAAAATCACGTACATATCGTCTTCCTGCAAGCTGCGGGACAATAGCGGCTCGATCTTGCCGGATAGCCCCATCGAGCCGATCAGCCGCATGCCCTGGCTCAAGCTCAACACGGCATAGTCGACGCGGCCGGTTTCCAGCATGCGGAAGTTGGCTTCGCCGCTGCCGGTTTCGCTGAAGTTGCGATGCTGGTGTACGAAATTCCAGAACTCGGGCGAGACGGCAGCGCCGCGCAGGACGGCGATGTCATGTCCGACGAGATCCTCGAAGGAGGAAAACTTCAACCTGCCGACGTCGGCCGCACGCACGAAGAACACCCACTTTTCGCGCAACAGCGGCTCGTCGGGAAAGTAGCAGAAGCGCGCTCGCTCCTCGTTACGCAACGCGGTAAAAAGGGCGTCGCGCTCACCCCTGAAGACCAGCCTCAAGGCGCGGGCCCATGGAAACTCCTCAAAAGAGGCTTCCTGGCCCATGGCGGTGAAGACGTGCTTGAGGACTTCAGTGCTGAAGCCCGGCGCCTCCGCGTCGGATAGGTTCTCAAAAGGTAGCAACTGATCGGTGACAAGCTGCAAGGGTGCGGCCATCGCTGCCGGTCCGCCGACTGTCCAGACGGCGGCAACTGCCGTGCCGAGAAAGCCCCGGAACCATCCGTCAATCAGCCTTGGCATCGCCGCTGCAACTCCCATCAGCAAGTTTTCGCAGTCTATCACTCCGACCGCGCGCGGGAAGCAAGATCCTGGTCAGCCCTTTTCGGTATGCTTTCTGCTGCTCGTTGGCAGGATAGTATCGGCCCCTCGATTATGTAATAGTTTCGAAACTGCTTTGCTCACCGGTTAGATCAAGTCAGCGGCACTTTGCCGTCGTCATTCCGTGAGTTTGCAAGCCAGGCGACGCGAAGGGTGCTTGGTGCAAGATCAAGCGACAGACGCCAGCAAGGCTGACGGCGGGTCCGACGACGGATCCCGGACGCGCGCACCGATCAGGACAATATGGCGCTCCCTTAATCGCTTCCACAGCCGTCTCGGATGGCGACTTCTAGCCCGGGTTTTCCTATTCAGCTCAGCGATCACTCTGCTGCTTACATCGTTGCAGCTTTACCTCGAGTATCGCCGTGACGTCGTCACGATCGATCGCCGGATAGCCGAGATCGAAGGGAGTTATCGTCGTAGCCTCAGCGAAGGACTCTGGAACCTTGACTCGCGCCAGCTCGAGCTGCAGGTCGACGGGATTCTTCACCTGCCGGACATCCGCTTCGTCGAAGTGCGCGAGGCCACCGATCACGCCGATCCCATGGTGGTCAGCGCCGGCTCCCGCCAGGCCAACGCGGATGTGCACCGCGAATTTCCGATCTTTCGTACCTTTCGCGGCACCGAGCAGCAGCTGGGCGTTCTTTCGATCGAGGCCACGCTCGACGAGGTCTACCACCACCTTTTCGACACTGCGATCGTCATCTTTGTCAGCCAAGGCGTAAGGACCTTCGCTGTGTCCTTTTTCATCCTCTTTATCGTCTACTGGCTCATCACACGTCATCTCGCCGCGATAGCAAAAACGCTCGGCAGGTACAGTCTCCGGGGTTCGCTGCCCCCGCTTCGACTGTATCGCCGCCCGCCTCGGCAACCGGATGAGCTTGACGAGCTCGTCGGAGCGTTCAACCGCATGTGTGCTAGCTTGCAAACCGCCCACAACGAGCTACGCGACAGCGAGCAGCAGCTGGCGCATGCCAACCGCGTGGCAACCATGGGACAGTTGACCGCATCGATCGGCCATGAAGTGAAGCAGCCCATCGCCGCGATGGTGGCCAACGCCCAAGCCGCTCTGCGCTTTCTGGATCTTCAGCCGTCGGATCGGGAGGAGGTGCGCCAGGCGCTCATGTCGATCGTTCAGGAGGGCCATCGCGCGGGCGACGTCATCGACCGCATCCGCGGCCTCATCAAGAAAGGGGCGGCGCGGAAAGAGCACCTCGAGATCAACGGATTGATCCGCGAGGTGGTCGCGCTGGTTCGTAGCGAAGCGGTGAAGAATGGAGTGTCGGTGCGGACAGAGTTGGCGGAGGGCTTGCCCCTTATCCTAGGAGATCGGGTGCAAATACAACAGGTGCTCCTCAACTTGATCATCAACGCCCTGGAGGCCATGACTGTCGGCGAGGAGCCGCGCGAATTGCTGATCAGCTCCCGCAAATCCGAGAAAGGGGGCGTCCACGTCGCCGTGCGGGATTCGGGGCCTGGGCTGGGACAAGCGGACCTTGAGCGCGTATTCGCGGCCTTCTACACGACCAAGCCCGGCGGCATGGGCCTGGGCTTGGCCATCTGTCGGTCGATCATCGAGGCGCAAGGCGGACGGATCTGGGCCACTACGCATGCGCCGCGGGGCGCTGTGTTTGAGTTCACGCTGCCTGCGGGGCAGGGCGAAACCGCTTCGGCCGAGCACGCCGACCGGCGGTAAGGGAAGGACTGGTGGCACACGTCCGGTTCGGGTCAATTTCGCTATAGCAACTTCCACCCGAGAACGAGGCGGCCCGCTGCCGAGATCCAGCATAGGGCGGCGAAAATTAGCGCAAGCACGGGAAACGTACCTGGAAACAAACAGAAGGCCGTCATGAAGACGATCGTCTCGAATCCCTCAGCGATCCCGGCCAGATAGTAAATCGATTTGTGGCCTTGGCGGGTGGTTCTCATGCCCCTCTTCTCGGCCAAGATGGAAAAGGCGAGAAAAGTGCTCCCATTGGCGACGAAGCTCGCGAGCAGAAATGCGGCAGGAAGCGCGTTCGTGTCTGGGCGCCAGACGGCGAAGCCCAACGGCATAGCCGCATAAACGAGAAAGTCGACCGTGATATCGAGAAAAGCGCCTCGATCGGTGTGCCGCGTCGCACGTGCAATTGCGCCATCGAGCCCATCAGCAATCCGGTTTGCGATCAGCAGGGCCAATGCAATGTAAAACCGTCCAGCCGAGGCGGCGAGCGCAGCCGCCAGCCCTAGCAAACATCCCGCGATGGTGACGGCGTCTGCGCTGATCCCGGCTGCCGCCAGCAGTCGTCCGGCGCGCGTAAGGGGCGGATCGATCAGTCGTCGAATGCCGGCATCGATCACGGACTATGCTTACCTCTGGCTCGCATTGCAAAGTGTGGTGTGGCGCAATGGCGCGAAAGCGTATATCGCCGCGCTACTTCAGGCTTTCATTCGCTGCGGGTGTGCTCTGCCCTCCATCCACCGTGGCAATGTCGCGCAGCAGCCGGCCCAATAGATCGGCCCCGGTGATGATCCGCTTCTGCGCGCCCCAAACCAGGATCAGGTCGTTGTCGATAACGTCGTCGCCCGGCCGTTCCGGTGCGACCCTCATGTTGCCGATGACCTCGCCCAGCTTTGTCTGCAAGTCGCGGACGACGATCGGCCTGTGCCAGTACGTAGTGGGATCGCTTTCGAGCTGGTTGAACAGTGCATCGCGAAGAAAATGGTGAGAATCCAACACAAAAACCGGCTCGCCGCTAGGATCGGTCACGATAACCCATTTCATGCCCGAGGCATCAACTCGCCTGAGGAATGGATCCTCGGGCGAGGGATCGAATTTCGGCAGCACGCATCTGCGGTTTTCCAGCGGCAGGCTGATGATGCTCTGCGCATGCACCGGCTCGCCTTCTTCACTGACCGGGACGTCATCGAGGTCGAAGAAGTTCCGGGCACCGACAGCTTCCAGCCGCCCAATATCGCCGCCGCTGGCGGCGCTGCGCACAACTAACGAGCGGACCTCGCGTTCGCGCGGATAGCTGATTCCTTCGGTCCCCAGCCACCAGTCGAGCAACATCGCCGTCGGCTTGGCGATTGGGAACAGCACCACGCGGTAGAAATTCAGAAACGGCAAAAACCGGGCAGTCATCCGCAAGGCGTTACGTGAAAAATATGCTTGCGGAATGATTTCGCCGAGCAGTGTGATCACGATTGCCGAGAAGAAAAAGGCGCTGAGCCCTGCCAAGACCGAGTCGGACAGCAGCGTCAGCAAAACATTGGTGCTGACGTTTCCCCAGACCACGGTAGCGAGCACCGAATTGGAATTCTTGCGAAGGTCGAGGACGCACGCGGCATCGGCATTGCCGCCGTCTGCCTCGAGTTGCAAACGCAATTGGCTGAGGCTGAAGATGGCGAGGTTAAGGCCGGCAAACAGTGCGGATTGCGCCACGCAGCCGATAATGCCAAGCCAAGTCCAGAAAGCGATGATAGAGGGCATGGATGCTTGCTCAAACCTTTTGATTCGCGGGACGTCTTCCACGCGGGTGCAGGGAATGCCGCGTTGGGTATTACAGCATATTGGCTGGTGATCGCAGAGATGGGATCGTCCGCCTGCTCTGCGCGATGCGATCGGATCGGCGGTGACGCAGCGGGAGTTATCTCCCGTCCGTGCTAGCCGGGCTGACGGTGACAGTCTTCCGGGGTCACTGTTGTGGTCCCCCCAGAACAATGTCGCGTTCGGCGCGAAAGACATTCGAGTAGAGGTTGGCGACCCATTGCCGGCAGTTCGCCATCACGTTGAGATAGCGAATGGCAGATTGAATGTATGGCGCCACGCTGTTCCAATAGAACTGTGGATACTTGTGGACGATGTCGGCGGGGCTTGGGCGCATGGTTTGTCCGCATCGGGTCGCCGCTTCATGATCGCAATCCCGAGAAAGCGGACATGCGCCGTCGATGCTGGCACCGCAATTAGCGGGCCCGCGAAAGTCGAGAGCGGCTATAATGTTCCGGGCAACGCAACGGAGGAAACGTCATGCCTCTGATGTTCGGGTTCGGCGCGCTTGAGAAACTGCCGTGGGAGCGTGTCAACGACAAAATCGAGCGCCGCGTTCTTGCGGGGAAACATGGAATGATCGTGTGGTGGAAAATCGAGGCGGGCGCGCATGCTGGTGCGCATCAACATCCGCACGAGCAGATCGTTTGGATGCTCAAGGGCAAGATGGAATTCCGCATAGGTAACGAGCGGCGTTCGATGGTCGCCGGCGATGTTGCAGTCATTCCCGGCGACACAGAGCACGAAGGTTTTTTCTCCGAAGACACCGAGGTCGTGGATATCTTCGCGCCACCGCGTGAAGATTTTCTCGCCGGGGGTACGCCGTCTTATATGCGTGCGCCGTGATCAGGTTCCTCGGTCAAGGGCGGCGCAGATGATTGGGATGATGCGGCATCCCGTGTCCGCCTCGCGCGAAGGCAGGCGAGTAGGGAGACATCTCGCTAGGTCTGCTTTGTGCCGCAAGTCGAGGTCGCGACAAGTCCAATAACGAAGCTCCCTGGTTGCGAATCGGCCCGTCGTGTCTGCCCGTCGGCGGCGTCCCCTCTCAGGCGCGATGACCGCACCAACCCTCAGCGGGATGACTGAGCTAACTCGGGGCGGTGACTGCGCAGGCGACGCGCAAGTTGGCGCGGTCAATCCTTTCAATCGTTCGGCCGCCTGGCCGCTCTACCTCGGCAGTGATTCGAATTTTCATCGTTTTGTATCATTTCGGGATTGCGTTGCATTTGGACAACACCTTTTCGGAAAATGATTACCGCCAGCTTTCTTGCCTTGCATGAATCGATTGTTGGCCGACAATGGATCTCTGTCGTGTGCCGGCTGTGCGGCGTGCCTTGGGGTAGCCGAACGGGGGGAGGCGAGCGATGGGGAGACGGCGGAAGTTTGCGCTGGTGCTGTTGTGCGCAACGGTCACTGGTGCTGGGTGGTGCGCTGCGAGGCTAGGCGACTTCGAGTGGTCTGGGATCGAGGGTACCGCAAGGGCGGTCTGGGCCCGCGCGGTCGCGCGCGCCGCAACGATTTCGAGCCCTGACGCCGGGGCGGCCGCAATAGCTTCCTTGGGCCGTGTGACGACGTCCTATCGCAAGTTGCCCGCCGAACCAGGCCCGCGCGAAACCACCTTCAGCCTCGCGGGCGTTTCCGCCGCTGAGGCGCCCGCCGTCGAGGCTTCGCTCGACTCTCTGCCCGAAACCCACGGGCGGCTGGTCTCCCTGTTTAGGCCCGAGGCGCCGGTGGAGGAGCAGCTGCAGCCGGCCGTGCGCCCGATTGAAATTGTCGACGAATGCCTGGTGATTAACATCTGCATCGACGAGTACCTCTGGGCGCTGTACGAACGCACGCCCAAGGTCGATACCAACAAGGTGACGAAGCAAATCAAGACCACGGCCAAGACGAAGAAGGGCAAGACCCGGACTGTCACCAAAACCATCACGGACTATGTCGTCGCCGATTTTGCGTGGAAGGATCCGATCGCCGCGCAAAGGGCCGGCATGTCGGTCAAGGATTATGTGATCGGGGGCATGGATCGCGGCTTCAAGCTCAAGCTGTTTCGGGCGCTTCGCACGATGGACGATGCCGGGTTCATGCCGGGCATAACCAGCGCGTTCCGCGACGACTACCGGCAATCGATCGCAAGCGGCAACAAGGCCGCGAGCGACAGCTCATTTCACGGCGGCAGCCGCCGCGGCGGCTATGGCCACGGGCTTGCCATCGACATTGTGAGCGTCAACGGGCAGACCCGTCTGCAGCGATTCGCCGCGAGCGAGCAGCTGTGGAAGTGGATCGATACGCACGAGACGGAGCTTGGCGTCGGCCGGCCCTATCTCGATCGCGACCCTCCACATCTCGCGCCGATCGATGGCAGGGAATTTGCCGCCAAGCGCGGGCGAACGATCGTGCGAAAGATAGGGCCAGATCAAGCGACGCGCCGGGAGTCGATCCCGAGGGCGCAGCGGCTGAGCCAAGTTCGTCCGGCTCGCGCGATGGCCGGGCATCCGGCAATGCCCCCGGCGGTCTATGCTCAATCGGCGCCCAGGGGGTGGTAGGCGCAATTAATAAGAAAAATTTGGCAAGCTAGAAGGCTGTTGTGTGGGACTAAAGCTTGCAGGGATATAAGAAATTCCGTTTGCGCGATTTTCCGCTGGACTCGCGTTACAAGAATCTTCCAAAAGAGCGTATTCACCGAAATTGCGCTTTGATCATCCTTCCGATGCCGCCGTCTCTTTAGAGCGGATGACCTCCATAGCTTCGGCTATGCAGGCGAGGTGAGAGATCAGCGGCGTAGCTCGGTTAGCGCCCGGGACGCGCAACGCACCAATCAGTCGCAACTCAATAACTCAGCGCTACCGCGTTTCGGGCCCGGGGCACCTATGCAAGTTGCATGAACATAAGCCGATGCAATACTCCGATCTCGTTGTCGACTACCGACGGCGTGAACAGTTCGTCGGCTTCCACGATCGACTGGAGCGTTTCGCCTGCATCGTGACGCACCGCCGTGCCGGCAAGACGGTGGCTTGCATCCACGACTTGCAGCGCGCCGCAATGCTATCCCAGCAGATCCGCCCCCGTTTGGCCTACCTTTCGCCCTTTCTCAAGCAATCGAAGGCGGTGGCGTGAGACTATCTGCGCAGCGCCATGGCCCCGCTGCGCGCCATCGGCGCGAGCGTGCACGAGAGCGAGCTGCGCGTCGACTATATCAACGGCGGGCAGGTGCGCCTCTACGGCGCCGACAATCCCGACGCGCTGCGCGGCATCTACCTCGACGGCATCGTGCTCGACGAATACGCCGATATGGATCCGCGGGTGTGGTCGG
>Ga0207665_10000605_pt1 | contig 24109 bp, 22 predicted proteins | sample LARL112metaG_FD_184351 | JGI IMG/M metagenome (GOLD analysis project Ga0207665, IMG submission 184351) | Corn, switchgrass and miscanthus rhizosphere microbial communities from Kellogg Biological Station, Michigan, USA - LAR L11-2 metaG... | ecosystem: Host-associated > Plants > Roots >... | reverse complement strand
CTCGGAGCCTATCTGCAGGCGACGCGCACCGCTGAAGAGCAGGCGCGTGCCGGCAGGCATAGCACCGACGCGGCGGTCATTGCCGAGACGGCCGTGCTCGATTTTCTATATGTGTAATTTCACTGTCATGCCCGGCCTTGTGCCGGGCATCCACGTCTTTACCGACTTGAAGCAAAAAAGTCGTGGATGGCCGGGACAAGCCCGGCCATGACCTCTTTGAGACGCGGTGCCACACAATGCCGCGTCCACCGCGGCACTCTGTCCGCACCCCACACTCTGGGTCATGCGCGGGCTTGACCCGCGCACCCATGATGACGTTCAGCGGATGGTGGCGTATCGGCATCATGGATTGCCGGGTCAAGCCCGGCAATGACCTAGTTGGGATGCGGTACCACACGAGACAAGCCCGGCCATCACGTAGGCCGGCCTACATCCCCAGCATCTTTTTGGCATTGCCGCCGACGAGCGCGGCGCGCGTCTTTTCGTCAAAGCTGTCGACCGAGGCGACGTGGCCGATCGGATCGTGTTCCAGCATGTCGAAAGGATAGTCGGTTCCCATGATCACGTGGTCGAGCCCAAACGTATCGACCAGCGCTTTCAGTTGTCCTGGGGTGAACACGACAGTGTCGACATAGACCTTCTTCAGATAGCTGGTCGGCGGTTTCGGGAGATTCGCATGGCTGTCCGAGCGGGCGCCCCAGGCATGATCGATGCGGCCGGAATAAGCGCCGAGATAGCCGCCCCCGTGCATGGCAAAGATCTTCAGATTGGGATGACGCTCAAGCACGCCGTCGAAGATGAGATAGTGCAGGGCGAGCGTCGTTTCGAACGGGTTGCCGATGACGTTGTTGAAGTAGTGACGCGAGAGTCGCTGCCCTTCGGTGAATCCATTCGGATGGATGATCACAAGCGCGCCGAGTTCCTCGGCCTTCTTCCAGAATGGTGCAAAAGCAGGATCGGACAGTTCCTTGCCCGCGACGTTGGTAAGTATTTCGACGCCCTTGAACCCGAGCGTCTTCATGCAGTGCTCGAGCTCTTTCGCCGCCTCGTTGCCGTCCTGCATTGGCACGGTGCCACACGGAATGAAACGATCCTTGTGACGCGAGACGAATTCAGCGACGCCTTCGTTGATCATGCGCGCGGCCGGCACCGCGTATTCAAGCGCGACCGTGTGATAACATTGCGGTGGCGGCGGCATCACCAGCTGCATGTCGACGCCCATTTTATCCATGATGGCAAATCGCTCGTCGTAGCCGGTCATGCAACCGCGGATGTCCGCTTCCTGCTTGGCGTTGATGGCCTTGGTTTCCGCAGAGGCAAAATGCGCGAGCGGAATGGTGCTGACATCAAGGTGCGGCTTGATGAATTCGCCGGCACGCGGCACGGCAATATGCGTGTGAGCATCGATGGTGATGCTCTTTGGCCGCACCTCACGTCCCGGCTTGCCGTGTTTGCGTGCCGCGGTGTCCGCGTATTTGTTCCAGATGTCAGCCATTTCGAATGCCTCTATTGGTTGCGTCATGCCGGGCCTTGCCGGGCATCCACGTTTTCAGTGCTCCTCATTCAAGAGGTGGATGGCCGGGTCAAGCCCGGCCATGACGATGTGGAAACTCCCTAAAACACCCCGAGATGTTGACGCAGATCGACGCCGTCTTTTTCCAGTTTTGCAGGCGTGGAGACGACGGCGACGCGCCCGGTATTGAGGATGACGATGTCGTCGGCGACGTCGAACACCAGCTTCGGGTTCTGCTCGACCAGCACGATCGACAAGCCGCTTTCCTTCAATTTGCGGATCGTCGCCATCACCTCGGCAACGATCTGCGGGGCCAGCCCTTCCGATGGTTCGTCCATCAGCAACACGCGCGGATTGCCCATCAAAGCGCGCCCGATCGCGAGCATCTGCTGTTCTCCGCCCGAAAGGTGCGCGGCGATCTGATTGCGGCGTTCGTTGAGGCGCGGAAACATTCCGAACACGGTGTCGACGGTCCAGGGCGCATGCTTGCTTCCTGGATCCGGCTTGCGGGCGGCGACCACCAGATTCTCCCGCGCCGTCAGGCTTTTGAAGATACGGCGTCCCTGCGGCACCAGCGCGACACCGCGCGCGGCGATCATCTCGGGCGATTTGCCGCCGACCGACTCGCCAAAAACCACGACCTCGCCGCGCCGGGGCGGCAGCAGGCCCATCGTCACATTCATGCAGGTGGATTTTCCGGCGCCGTTGCGCCCGAGCAAGCCAAGCATGCGGGCTTCGCCCAGCTCGAACGAAACATCGCCGAGCACATGGCTGTCGCCGTAGAAGGCATCGATATGGCTGAGGCTGAGCGCGCTAGTGGCCAAGGTACACCTCCCGTGTACGAGGGTCGGCGACAACCTCGGCCCGATTGCCTTCGACGATGACCTCGCCGAAATGCAACAGCGTAATGTGTTCGGCGAATTCCAGCGCCACATCCATATTGTGTTCGATCATCACGATGGTGACGTCGCGCGGGATAGCGAGCAGCAGCTGATGCACATCGCGCCGCTCGTCGATCGACAGACCTGCGAAAGGCTCGTCGAGCAGAAGCACTTTCGGGTTCTGCGTCAACGCCATCGCTATCTCGACGCGCCGGCGCTCGCCGTAAGAAGTCTGCGCCAGAGGCCGGTTTGCGATGTGCCCGAGACCGACACGCTCCAGGGCCTTTTGAGCGTCCTCGACGAAATGCCCCTGCCGTCGGAGGTCGATCACGGGATTCCACCGCGAGGGCGACAGGCCAAGCAACGCGAGCGTCACGTTGTGAATGATCGTGTCGCGCGCGAACAAGGTGATGATCTGATAGGTGCGCGCCATGCCGAGGTGAGCACGGCGCCGGCTTGGCACGTGCGTGATATCCTGACCAAAGAGCTCGATCGCCCCGGAATCGGGCGTGAGTTCTCCGGTAATCAGGTTGAACAAAGTTGTTTTTCCCGCCCCGTTGGGACCGATGATCAGGCGTCGTTCACCGGGTTCAACGTTCAGGTCGACGTTGGTCGTGACGTGCAGCCCGCCGAACGACTTGCAAAGTTTCTTGATGGTGAGCGCGCTCATGACTTTGCCTCCGCGCCACCGGAAACAACTGTCGCTGCGGACTCACGCTTTCGCCATGCCAGCCGCCACAGGCGCACGCTGCCCGGCACAAGTCCTTCCGGCATCAGGATGACAATCGCGACGAAAATGGCGCCCAGCAGGAAATTCCATCGCTCGATGAAACCACTCACCACCGTCTTGACCACGACCACCAGCCCGGCGCCGAAGATCGGCCCGAGCAGCGTGCCGGCACCGCCGGAAATCACCATCAGCAGGACTTCGGCGGAGGAGGTGAGGGCCAGTGTCTGCGGGCTGATGAATTGCGTGTAGTAGACGAACAGAATTGCGGAAACCGCGGTCAGCAATCCCGAGAACAGGCAGGCAATGAAACGGATGCCCCAGACATGGTAGCCAAGCGCATTCATTCGGCGTGGCTGATCGCGCGTGCCTTTCAATGCTGCGCCGAGGGGCGAGCGTACGAAAACTGATATCGCGACGAGCGACAGCAGGAACACAATGAGGGTCGCGTAATAGAATGCATTCGCATCGGACAGCGAATATCCGAAGGGAGCGGGACGCGTCTGCACGCTCAGGCCGTTGTCACCACCCGTCAGGCTGATCCAGCGATAGGCGAGGCCCCAGAGGATTTCGCCCAATGCCAGGGTGATCATGATGAAACCGATTCCCGTCGAACGCAGCGACAGCGCTGCGTACATCGCCATCGCGATCACGCTGACGACGAGGGCAACGAGAATCGCAACCGGATGCCCGTAGCCAAGCTGCAGCATATAGCCGGTGGCGTAGGCGGTGACGCCGAAGAGGCCTGCGTGGCCGAGCGAAACCAATCCCGCGTAGCCAACGAGCACATTCAGCCCGAGCGCGAAGATTGCGTAGAACAGGATCTGGCTGGCGACGTTGACGTAATAGACACCGGTCATCCAGTACGGCAGCGTCGCAAGCGCGACGATGACAACGCCGAGAGCGAAATAGCGCCCGCTCATGGCACATGCCTGCCGAAAAGGCCCTGCGGCCGCAGCAGCAGGACGAGCAGCATCGGAAGGAAGAGGACGAAATAGGCGAGTTCGGGCAGGAGAGCCTGGCCGAAATTGTAGATGAAACCGACAATGATACTGCCGACAAAGGAGCCGAGCAGACTGCCGGTGCCGCCGAGAATGACCACGACGAGCGCGAGCGGCAGCATGTCCTGATCGAGCCCGGGATAAACCGAAAGGATCGGCCCGCCGATGATTCCGGCGAAAGCCGCAAGACCGGCGCCGAGAGCAAAGACGATTGTGAACAATTGCGACACGCGGATGCCGACGACGCGCGCCATGTCGGGATCGTCGACCCCGGCGCGGATCATCGCGCCGAGGCGGGTGCGTTCGAGAAGAAGCCAAAGGGCGATTGCGACGATTGCGGCGATGACGATGATTGCCAGGCGATAGTTCGGAAAAACAAGAACGCCGAGACGCGCGAAACCGGCCAGTTCTGGCGGTGTCGCGACCGAAAGAGGATCGCCGCCCCATACGATGAGGCAAAGATCCGCCGCCATGAAGGACAGGCCGAGCGTTACCAGCACCTGGGCCAGCTGATCACCAGGCAGGCGGCGCAGCAGAAACCGTTCGGCCAAGGCGCCGAGGAATGCGACGCTGAGCGTTGCGAGCACGGCGGCCAGCCAGAAGTTCAACTTCACGCCGAACATGCCGATGACGAAGGTCGCGCCGATATAGGCGCCCAGCATGAACAGCGAGCCGTGCGTCAGGTTCGGGATCCGCATCAGCCCAAAGATGAGGGAGAAGCCCGCCGACAGCAGAAACAGCAGACCACCGAAGGTAATGCTGTTGGCCGTCAGCACCAGCCAAAAAGTCATTCCGCAATCTTCCCCGCGCCCGACGCGTTAAATAGTCCGCGGGCGCCTCGCGGCGCCCGCGACTGCCGACAATTACGACTTGAGCGGTGGATAGTTTCGCGAATAGACCGGTTGCTCGAGGAACTTTTTCTCATCGTAAGTCCAGAACTGACTCACATTCTTGTATGTCTTCACCGTCTTGTTGATGAGTTTGCCGTTCGCCATCTCGATGTGACGTACGTAGAAGTCCCCAACCACGTTGCCGTAATTGTCGAACCTGATCTGACCACGCGGAGTATCAGTGAGCGCGACTGACCTGAGCGCCTTCATCAGTTCGGCCTTGTCGTCCGACTTGCCGCCCGTCTTCTGCAAGCCTGCGTCGATGACCATGCCGTTGACGTAAAGGCCGGCGCAATAAAAACCGGGATCGACGCCATAGTCCTTGTTCATGGCGGCAACGAAACGCTTGTTGCTGTCGGTCTCGAGGTCAAGCGTATAAGGACAGCAGCTGTAGAGGCCGACGGCTTCCTCACCGAACGAGCGCAAGAGCGCGTCGTCGCCACCGGTTTCGCCGGCTACAACTGGGAATTTCAGACCCGCCGCGGCGTATTGCTTCATGAAGCGCAACGGGTTTGATCCGGCAAATCCCTGGCACACGCCATCGCAATCCTGGATCTGCGCCAGGTAGGGCGTGTAGTCCGGCGTTACGATCGGGGGCCAAAGCTTGTTGAGGATGCGGCCGCCGGCTTCCTCGAAGGTCTGCTGGAAGCCACCCATCTGCTCGTAGCCGAAGGCGAAATCTTCGGAGACCGTGATCATGCGCTTGAGCTTCAATTCCTTGGCGGCGAAATCCGCCATCGGATGCATGGCCTGAGAGGAGGTGGCCGATGCGCGCAGGAAATAGGGGTTCGGGCGACGTTGCGTCATGTCCTCGGCTGCCGCGAGGCTCATGCATGGCGTCTTCTGTTGCGCGATGTAATCGGTGATGGCGAGCAATTCGAAAGCCGCCAATGGTCCGACGATTGTGTCGACCTTGTCGCGCTCGATCAGTTCCTGTGCCTTCGTCTTGGTGCCCGCGGGGTTGCCGCCGGTGTCTGCGGAGATGAATTCGACCTTGCGGCCCGCGAACGTGTAGTTCTTCTCTTTCAGGTACGTGACGATGCCCTGTTCCATCTGGATGCCGCCCTGGGCGAGGGGGCCGGTCTTGACGGTGAGCAGACCCAGCTTGAACGGTGCAGCCTGCGCGATGGCGGGCATCGGAAAATTGAACGCCGCGGCGGCAGCGCCCGCCGCCGTTCCAGCCATGAATTTACGACGCGTGACTTTGCGAGACATTGATCTCCTCCCATTTTGATTGGCCTTTGCCGACCGTGTCATCGGTCGATTGGGCCTTATTTGCAGCAAGGCGATGTCAGTCGGGGCTTGCCACGCCCCATGGCACACCAAGTTGCAGCCATCATCTTCAAGCCGTTCCGTGAAGTAAAGCCCGTGGGCGATGTGTCGTCGCCGCTGCGGGTGGGCAGGCAGTTCGGCGGGGCGGGTGCGTTAAATGCCGAGATAGCTGGACTTAATCTCTTCGTTGGCGCGCAGTTCTTCGGGTTTGGCCGAATACACCACCTGGCCCTTGCTCATCACATGCACGTAATCCACGAGCTTGAGTGCAAGATTGGCATTCTGCTCCACGAGCAGAATGGAAAGACCTTCCTTCTTCAGCGTGCTGATCGCTTCCCATAAACCCTGGATGATGATCGGGGCGAGTCCCTCGGACGGCTCGTCCATGATCAGGCAGTCAGGGTTGGTCATCAACGCACGGCCGATCGCCAGCATCTGTTGCTCGCCGCCGGACAACGTTTTTGCCCGCTGGTAGCGGCGCTCGTGCAGCCGCGGAAATAACTTGAAGACGCGCTCGAGATTCCAGTTGTGCCGTTCCGGGCTGCGCTCGGCGACCAGAAGGTTTTCCTCAACGCCGAGTGTCGGAAACACGCGACGGCCCTGCGGCACAAGTCCCATTCCGCCACGAACCGTTTCGAACGATGCCCTGTGCGTGATGTCTTCGCCTTTGAACACGACCTTGCCGCGACGCGGCGGGTTGAAGCCGACAATCGAATTCACCAGCGTGGTCTTGCCAACTCCGTTGCGCCCAAGCAGGCCGAGAATCTGCCCTTGTTCGAGCTGCAGCGAGAGGCCCTGCAGCACATAGGCCTCGCCGTAGTAGGTGTGGACGTCCTGGACGTCGAGAATGGCCATGGCGTCACTCGGTCCCCAGGTAGATTTCCTGCACGCGGCGGCTTTGCTTGATGCTCTCCGGCGGGCCCGATTCCAGAATCTCACCAAAGTGCAGAACCGAGATCTCGTCGGCCACGTCGAACACCACATCCATGTCGTGTTCGATCAGCAGGATCGCGAGCTTCGGATCCAGCTTCATCAGGAATTCGGTCATCTCGGTCGACTCGCCCGACGAAAGCCCGGCGGCGGGTTCATCGAGCAGCAGGATTTTCGGATCGCTGGCCAGGCCAAGGACGATTTCAAGTTGGCGCTGCTCGCCGTGCGACAGGTTGCGGACTTCGACATCCTTGCGATCGAGGAAGTTCGCCTGTTCGAGCAGGTGATAAGCCTTCTCGTAGACGTCTTTGTACGAGGACAGGAACCGCCACATCACGAATTTCGACGGGCGCAATCCCTTGATTGCCAGCAAAACGTTGTCGAGGACGGTGAGACCCGGAAACAGGCTGGTGACCTGGAACGTGCGCGCCATGCCCATCGCCGTGCGACGGTGGCTGGGCCATCTGGTGACATCCTGTCCGAACAGCAGAACTTGCCCGGATGTGACCGGGTAAATGCCGGTGATCAGATTGAACAGCGTGGTCTTGCCGGCACCATTCGGGCCGATGATCGCCTTGCGGTCGCCGGGTTGAATTTTGAACGTGACGTTGCGCGTGGCCTGCAGGCCGCCGAAGCTCTTGCACAGTCCTCTAAGCTCGAGCACTGCGACATCGCCGCCGTTTGCCTGAGTGTCAGTGCTCACGCGTGTCCCTCGAATCTCTCGAAAAGGTGCCGGGGCTCGTTGGGAGCCCCGGCTGTTTCACATCACTCACAGAACTTGCAGGGCGGGAAGTCGCGGTCATAGACCGGCTGCGCCAGGAACTTGTCCTTTCCGTAGGTCCAGAACTGGCTGACCTTCGGATAGGTCTTGATCACTGTGTTCCAGAGCTCTTCCTTGTCGTAACCGAACATCTTCGTCTTCTCGACTTTCTTGATGTAGACGTTCTCGATCGGGTTACGGTTTTCATCGAGCTCGACCGGGCCGCGCGGTGCGTCGAGCTTGATGCTCGCCATGATCTTGATGAACTCCTCAGGGCCCGGATATTTGCCGCCCGCCTTCTTGATCGCCTCGTCGAGCCACATCGCGGTGGTGTAGTTGTTTTCCGAATAGTAGCCCGGCATCTTGCCGTACTTGGCGCGATAGGCTTTGACGAACGCCTGGTTTTTCGGCGTATCGATCGCCGCACTGTAGTGCAGCGCCGATACGTCGCCGATCACTTCATCGCCCATGAACGGCAGCACGAACTCGTCATAGCTGACGCCGCTGCCGAGTATTGGCTTCTTGATGCCGGCACCGCGCAGCTGTTTCGGGAACTGCAACGCCATCGGGCCGACCATGGTGGTGAAGATTGCGTCCGCGTCGGCCTTGAAGGTCGGGATGTAGGGCCCGAAATCCTTGGTGCCGAGCGGTGGCCAGATTTTCTGCACGACCTTGCCGCCGCAATCCTCGAACACTTTCTGGAATCCGCCGGCCGTTTCGTAACCGAACGCGTAGTCGGCGGCGATGACGATGACTTTCTTGAAGCCATTATCGCAGGCCCACTGCCCGAGCGGTTGATGCGGGAGGGATGAGGTCCAGCTCGTGCGCACGAAATACGGATACTTGCTGAGCTGGCGCTGCGTCAGATCGTCGGCCGAGGAGACCGACGAGATGTACAGCGTCTTTTCCTGCGTGCTGATCGGCGCCAGGGCATAGCCAGTTGAGGCGAGCAACCCGCCGATGAACATGTGCACCTTGTCTTGCAGGATCAGCTTCTTGGCTTTGGTGACGCCGGCGTCGGGTTTACCCTGATCGTCCTCGACGATGAATTTCACGTCCATGCCGCCGAGCTTGCCGCCATGTTCGTCGAGGTACATCTGGAAGCCGTCGACCATATCCTTGCCGACCTGCGCGAAGATGCCCGTCACCGGCGAAATGTAGCCGATGCGCAGTTCTTCGGAGCTTGCAGGGGCGGCCAAACCGAGACCGAGGGCGAGGCAACTGCCCATCAGTACTTTGTGAAGCCTTGTCGTCATTGTCATTCCTCCCGTGTTGTCGTTCCTGATGCACGTCAGGAAGGATTCGTAGCGAGTTTTTTCACACCTTCGTCTTTGCTTTCAGGCTTGAGACGTTGCCGTGCGCGCGTGAGCAAGCCCATCAATCCCATTGGCAGATAGAGTATCGTAAGCACGTAGACGCCCCCAAGCACGTACTGCCACCACGGGACCAGCGTGCTCAGATATTCGCGCAAACCGAACACGATGGCGGTGCCGATGGTGGCGCCGACCAGCGTTCCTGCGCCCCCGAGAACGACCATCAACAGCGAGTCGACGGACGTGGTGAGCACGACGGTCTCCGGGCTGACGTGGCCATTGGTATGCGCCCACAGCACGCCGGAAAGCCCGCCGAAGCCGCCGGCGATGATGAAGACGATGTATTTGTGCAGCCAGGTGTTGTAGCCGAGGATCTGCATGCGCAATTCGCGTTCGCGAATGCCGGCGAGGCTTTGCCCGAACGGCGAGCGTACCAGCACATACATCGCCAGCATCGACGCCACGAAGAAGGCGAACACCAGATAGAAGAACGTGACTTCATTGCTCAGGTCGAGGCCGAAATTCGGACGGCCGGTCATGTTGATGCCGTTGTCGCCGCCGGTGAGCGAATTCCAGCGATAGGCGAGACCCCACACGCATTGTCCGAGCGCGAGCGTGATCATCAGGAAGTAGACGCCGCCGGCGCGGATCGCGAACAGGCCGAACACCGCCGCCAGCGCCGCGCCAAGCAGGATGCCCATGATGACGACCAGCCAGAAATCCCAACCGAGACCGAAGTGCATTTTCGTCGCAAGCACCGCCGTCAAATAGGCGCCGACGCCGAAATAGGCCGCTTGCCCCATCGATGACAGGCCGGTGTAGCCGAGCAGGAGGTCGACGCTCATGGCGAGAATGGCGAACGCCATCGCCCGCGTTGCCAGCAGGACGACGAACGAGCCGGAGTGCGGAACGATCAAGGCCAGTGTCGCCAGACACAGGGCGACAATGATGATCTTGGTGCGTTGGCTTCCCATGTTGCTCAATCTCGTCCGAACAGGCCGGTCGGCTTGATCGCGAGGATCAGCACCATCGGCGCGTAAAGCGTGAAGTAGGAGACTTCGGGGAACAGGGCCTTGCCGAAATTATCGGCGAGGCCAACGGCCAGCGCGCCGATCGCGGCGCCGCCGAGGCTGCCCATGCCGCCGATGATCACGACCGCGAAGGCGAGGGGCAGCATTTCAAAGTCGAGGCCGGGATAGATGCCGAGGAATGCACCGCCGATCACGCCACCAAGCGCGGCGAGGAAAGCGCCGAGCGCGAAGATGAACATCGAGATGCGGTTTGTATCGATGCCGACGCCGCGCGCCATCTGCGCGTCGTCGACGGTCGCGCGCACGGCCGCGCCCATTCTCGTTTTCTCCATCGCGAGCCACAGCGCGATACCGATCACGATCGCCATGGCGATCATGAAAACGCGATAGAGCGGAAGATAGATGCCGCCGACGACGATGCTTTGCGTGAGCGCGCTCGGCGGATTGATGTCCATGTTGTTGCCGCCCCAGATATCGAGTGCGCCCTGCTGAAACAGGAAGGCGAAGCCGACGGTGAGCAGCACCTGCCGCAGAACGTCGGTTTCGACTGGGACAATCGAGACGCGGGCGAGAATGAAAAAGAATGCCAAAGTGACAACCGCCGCAACAAGAATGAACGGACTCCATCCGTTGCCGATGAAATGACCGCGCACGGCGGCCAGTGCGGCGAGGACGCCGAGACCGATCGCGATTGCGGCGTTACGGAAACTTTCGAATCCTTGTGAGCGCAAAAACAGGCGCTCCATCACCAGGCCGAGCGCCGCGACAGCGAGCGCCGCGACCGGCAACGACAGTGCCCACGAGCCCGTCGCGTGAATGACCGACAGGGCGATGTATCCGCCGAGGAGGAAGTACGAGCCGTGCGACAGGTTGACGATGCGCATGACGCCGAAGATCAGCGATAGTCCGCTGCCGACAAGAAACAACAACGCGCCATAGGACAAGCCGTTGAAGGCCTGGACCAGCCAGAATTGCGTGTTCATTTCCCCCCTTTTCCTTCTTCTTATGTCGAAGGTTGCGCGGAGCTTACATGAGGTACGCGGGGAATAAACACCCTAAATGGCCGCAGCTTTGATTTGTGGTTGCGTCGGCCAGTGCCTGCACGTCGTCGTCTATTTTCGGCCGCCTGCTTGCTTTTTCGGCGGAATAATAGGCAACAGCAGATAGGGCGCCTTGCCGCGGTCAAAATGCAGGCTGGTGGTGCCGTTAAAAATGGCGGGCGGTCGATCGCGCGGGTCGTCGTGCAGGAACGGGCCGCAACCTTTCAGTTCGTTCTTGAAGTTCGACAGCCGGCCGCCGCTCGCCCCGCCGTACTCATAGTCCTTGCCGCGCACTGACAGGCCAATGCGATAGCCGGCCGGCACCACGATCGACGTCGGCCAAATCTCGATGTCGAGCTCGACCTTTTGCCCTTTCTTGAGTGGCTGTTTGTCATCGTGGGTGTGATAGGGGCGGTAGGGCTTCGACAACTTCTTGTCGAGCTTGCGATGCGAGGCGCGCAGCCACCCTTGCGCAACTGGCGTGTGCGGATCGATCGCGCCTTGATAGACGATTTCCTTGAGGTCGCCGGTGAAGATACGCAGCACGATGAAAAAGTCCGCATCGGGCGTCGACGACGATGCGAAAAGCTTGAGCGCCGATGGTCCGGTGATCTCCGTTTCCTTTGCGAGCGGCGGCGTGAGGAACATCAGCCCGTCGCCCATGGCGGGGAATTTGAGTTGCGCGTTGCCGGACGGTTTCTTTGTCGTCAGCGTCATCGACACCGGATCGAGATAGAACTTGGTCCATCGCGTGCGCTTGAGCGGCCATTCGTTCTCAGCGCGCGCTTGGAATTTGTCGACGTGACGAACCTGCAGCAGCACCTTGGGTTGCTTCGCCCAGCCTTGTTTTTTGCCGTGCAGGAAGTGATCGAAGAAGCGCAGCTGCTGCTCGCGGCCATAATCCGTATAGAAGTGCGTCCAGTGCTCGATGCCGTGGGCTTCAAGCCATTTGTGCTTGGCGGCGGCGCGCACGAAGCCTTCGAAATTCCCGCGCGGGTGCAATCCCTGGCCGCCCCAGTTCGCCGCCGAGAACAGCGGCGTCGTCACCTTGTCCCACCTCGGCGAACGCGCCTTGTGGTAATCGTCGTCCATCGGATGCGCCACGATCTGCGCGCCGAAATCCGTACGGTTTCTGGCGAGCTCTTCGTCCGACAAAGTTTCCGGTCCGCACACGAGATCACTGGTCACGCGGCTGCGTTTGCCGCGTTCGCCCGCGCCGTACTGCACGGTTTTCACCTGCATGTCGTACCAGTTTTCCCAGAACGTCGAGAGAATGCCGCCGTGATGCGTCATGTCGCGGTACCAGTCGGCAGCGCCTTCCCAGATGCACATGGCGGCGAGGTGCGGTGGCTGCATCGATGCGACGTGCCACTGGTTGATGCCGTAATAGGAAATGCCGTTGAGGCCGACCTTGCCGTTCGACCACGGCTGCACGCCCGCCCATTCGATGCAATCGTAAAAATCTTTCGTCTCGCGCGGCGAGAAATGATCGATGAAGCCGGGCGAACAGCCGGCGCCGCGCGAGTCGACGCGCACGCATGCATAGTTGTGTGGCACCCATTTCTCCGGATCGACCACCTCCCAGCTTTGGTAGAGATTGCTCGAACCGGCAGTGACGTCGGGATGCTTTTCCGTCATGCGCTGCCAGGCGCTTGGATAGCCGTCCTGGAACGCGAGATTCTTGGCGTACGGTCCGTAACTCAGGATGACGGGAAACTTTCCCTCGTGCAGGGGACGAAACACATCGGCGCGCAGCCCCACGCCATCATCCATCGTAATCGGCACGTCAAAATCGATCCGCATGCCGTCACGAACTTCGGTTCTCTGCTGCAAAGACGCCATCACGCCCTCCGACTGCCTCGCCATGCCCGCACTGTGTCGCGGGCGTTCACCTGTGGGCGGCGATCTTGCAAAACGCTGATGGCCGGGACAAGCCCGGCCATCGATGATTGATGCAGAGGAGATATTACGCGGCGCGCTTGCGTCGCTTCACCTTCGCCATCTTTTCGAGCACTGCGCAGACTGCGGCTGTGTCGCTGTTGCCGAAACCGCTCTTCATGGCCTTTAGATAAATACCTTTGGTGGCGTTGAAGATGGGTGTTGGAACACGGATCTTGCGCGCATAGTCGCCGATCACGTGCATATCCTTGTCCCACACGGAAATCTTCATGGTGACGTCGTCGTAGCGTCCTTTCGCCATCATCGGGGCCCGCAATTCGAAGACACGTGAGTTACCGGCGCCCGCGGTGATGAGGTCGACTATCATCTGCGGATCGAGGCCGGCTTTCATGCCCAGTACCATGGCTTCCGCGGAAGCGACGTTGTTGATGGCGACCAGGAGGTTGGCGACGTATTTCATACGGCTGCCATTGCCGAATTCACCGACATCGAACGTGTGCCTGCCAAAGCCCATCAGCACCGGGCGCAACCGCGCGATCGCCTTGGCATCGCCGCTCGCATAGAACACGAGATCCCGGTTTTTGGCCTGCGAGCCGGTGCCGCTGACCGGGCAATCGATCACGGTGTGGCCGGCTTTGCGCAGCACGCGCTCCGCTTTTTCCTTATCTGAAATTGTGAAGGTGCTCATTTCGGCGATGATCTTGCCCTTGAGCTTGGCGGCGGCGATTTTTCGTGCGGTATCCATGAGCGCCTGCGGTTTCGGCAGGCTCGTCAGGATGATCGGTGCCGCGGCCGCGACTTCGGCGGCGCTATTCGCAAGTTCTACGCCGGCGCGCTGGGCCTCCCGGCGTGCGGCGGCGCTGATGTCATAACCGACAACGCGCCAGCCGGCGGCGACCAGGTTCTTCGCGAACGATCCGCCCATGATGCCGAGGCCGATCACACCGACCGTACCTTTGGTCTTTTTTGCCATTCACTGTCTCCCCGATGCGAAACGCATCAACATGATCAAATGTCGTCTTATGCGCTGAGTGAAGGGCTGTCGAGTCACGCGGGCGTGCGAGGTGTCTTTTAAGCGCGGGCGTGATCGCTTATCGTCGCCGAAAGCACCGAAGGAGGACGTATGCGAGTTGGCGTTGCAGGTCTTGGGGTGATGGGCGCTGCGGTTGCAGCGCGCCTCATGGAAGTTGGGCACGAGGTGACGGTATGGAATCGCTCGCCCGAGAAGACCAAACCGCTCGCCGCGGCGGGCGCGAAAGTGGCATCGACGCCGACCGAACTTGCAAGCGCTGTCGAGGCGACGATCACGATGCTCACCGACGGAGCCGCGATCGATGCCGTGTACAACGGACCGAAAGGTCTGCTTGCGGGCGACGTGAAGGGCAAACTCTTCATCGAAATGAGTACCGTTTCCCCGAAGGTGCCGACCGGCCTCGCTCCAAAGGTGCGCGCGAAAGGCGCGGCATTTGTGGAATGTCCGGTTGGTGGATCAACCGCCCCAGCACGACAGGGAAAATTGCTCGGTCTGATGGGCGCCGAGCCGGCAGATGCCGAACGCGCCAAACCCATCCTCAATCAACTCTGCCGGCGGCTTGAGCACTGCGGCCCGGTCGGTACCGGCTCGTCGATGAAGCTTGCGATCAATTTGCCACTGATGGTGGCTTGGCAGGCCTATGGCGAGGCCTTCGCTATCGCCAGCGCAGCGGGCTGGGAGCCGAAACGGCTGCTCGATCTTTTCGTCGACACCAACGGCGCCAATCCCGCCATGAAAAATCGTGCGGACATGATCGTGACGATGTTCGAAGGCCGCGACCCGGGACCGACGACATTCAGCATCGCCAATGGCGTGAAAGACCTGCGCACCATGGTTGAGACCGGAGAAGCTCGCGGCGCCGACATGCGCGCCACCAAGGCCGCGCTCAGCGGGTTCGAGGACGCGACTGTGCACGGTTTCGGCGACGGTGACGGTTCGCGCATGTCGGTCTACTGGGCCGGTCGGAAAAAACCCTAGAACAGCCGGCACAAGTCCGGCCGTAACCGAAGAATGGGAGGGATACCGTGAAACTGTTTTCGTTCTGGCGCTCGCTGGCGACCTACCGCGTGCGCATCGCCCTTAATCTCAAAGGCATCAAGCCCGACGAGATCATCGACATCAATCTGATGAAGGGCGAGCAACGCGACGCGAAATTCCGCGCCGTCAATCCGATGATGGCGATCCCTGCGCTGGTTGACGGCGATGGGCCAGTTCTCTTCGAATCTCTCGCGATCATCGAATATCTCGACGAGACCCACCCCAATCCGCCGCTGCTGCCGCGTGATGCGCGCGGACGCGCGCGTGTCCGCGGCCTCTCGCAGATTGTCGCCTGCGACTCCCATCCATTGATCGTCCCACGCGTGCGCGAATATCTCGCGCATGAATTCAAGGTTGATGAAGCAGGCGTCATCAAATGGGCGCAGCACTGGCACAAATTGGCCTTGACGGCGCTGGAGCAGAACCTGGCGGGCTCGAAGGAAACCGGAACCTATTGCCACGGCGAGCATGTCACGATGGCGGACGTTTGCGTTGCTAGCCAGGCGGCCGGCGCCAATTTCTTCAAGGTCGATCTCGCGCCGTTTCCGACCTTCGCGCGTATCGCCGCGAACTGCGCGAAGATCGACGCCTTCGCGCGCGCTCACCCGTTGAAGCAGCCCGGCGCGCCGGCAGCGGCATAAAGACAACAATCGCAAATGCTGAATACCGCAATCGTCGGCCTGGGCTGGTGGGGCAAAACACTGGTGAAATCGGCGCGCGAGTTCGGCGCGCCGTTGCATTTCGTACGCGGCATCACGCTCGAGCCGGAAACGGTGCGTGATTTTGCCGCCGAACATCAGATCACACTCGGCACCTCTCTCGATGAAGTGCTGGGTGACAAGTCGATCCAGGCCGTGATCCTTGCGACCCCGCACACCAAGCATCGTGCGCAGGTCGAAGCCATTGCGGCTGCCGGCAAGCATATCTATTGCGAAAAGCCTTTTGCGCTCAGCAAGGCCGATGCGCAGGCGGCACTCGATGCCTGCAAGCGCGCCGGCATCGTGATCGCTGTCGGGCATCATTTTCGGCTGATGCCATCGATGCGCGTTCTTGCCGACCTCAAGGAGAAGGGCGCTTTCGGCACCATCATGCATGCGGAAGGCAACTACAGCCACGACTGGCTTGCGAATTATCCCGCCGACAGCTGGCGCCTTCGTACAGAAGAAAGCCGGTCAGGCGGTATGACGGGGATGGGCATCCACGTGCTCGATTGCTTTCGTGACATGGTGGGGCCGATGAAACGCATCAGTGCGCTGTCGAAGGCGCGTGTTCTCAAGCTCGCAACGGGCGATACGACATCCGCACTTGTCGAATTCGAGAATGGCGCGACGGGAACGTTTGCCACGACGATGAAAACTCCGTTCGCGTGGCGTATTGCGATTTTTGGCGAGAATTGCTGGGCGGCGAGCGTGAGCGAGACGCGCGCGATTGTCCGCCACGCCGGCAAGGATCCCGAAGCATTCGACCTGCCGGCCGACAATCACCTCGGCCGCAATCTCGATTACTTCGCAAAGGCGGTGCTGGGGCAGGGCAAATTCCCGATTTCGCCCGACGGCATATTGCAGACAGCAGCCGCGCTCGAAGCGGTCTTCAAATCGGTCGATGCCAATGGCGCCTGGATGACCGTTTAGGCGTCACTGGAGCTTGATGTCGGCGGCCTTGATCACGTTACCCCAGCGATCGACTTCCTCGTGCATGTACTTTGAGGTCTTTTCGATCGAGCCGCCGAAAATCTCGGCGGACAGCTTCTTCAGACTGTCCTGCACCTCGGGCTGACGCAGCGCCTCGTTCGCGTCGGCATTGATTTTCTCGATGATGGCCTTCGGTGTGTTGGGCGGCGCCACGATCCCGTACCAGGCGACCGCTTCGAAGCCGGGAAGTGTTTCGGCGATCGTCGGTACGTTTGGCAGGCTCGGCATCCGGGCGGCCGATGCGACCGCCAGCAGCTTGAGCTTTCCGGCTTCGACCAGCGGCAAAGAGACGCCGAGATTGTCGAACATCAGATCGACATCGCCGGCGAGCAGCCCCTGCAGTGCAGGCGCCGAGCCACGATAGGGCACGTGCCGCAATGAGACCTTTGCCATCAGCTGAAAAAGTTCGGACGTGAGATGTGACGTCGTTCCGTTGCCCTGCGTTGCGGAAGTGACCTTGGCGGGATTCTGCCGCAGATACTCGATCAGTTCGGCGAGGTTGCTGGCTTTGATGGTGTTCGGATTGACGATCAGCGCATTCGGCACCTGCGCCATCACGATGATCGGTTCGAACTTTGTCGGATCGTAACCGAGCTTCGGATAGAGATTTTGATTGATGACAAGTGGCGGCGGCGGCGCCGACAGCAGCGTGTACCCGTCGGGAGGCGACCGATAGGCCGCCTCGGCACCGATGTTGCCGGCGGCGCCGGTACGATTCTCGACGACGACCGGCTGGCCCCATTTACGCGACAGCCAATCACCGACGATGCGCGGAACGGCGTCCGCCGTGCCGCCGGCAGGAAACGGCACGATGATCTTCACCGCGCGGTCCGGATAGTCTTCGGCGCTGGCCGCGCCGCAAAAGGCTGAAGACGCCAGAACGAAAGCCGCCAGCATGAAAGACAAGGATTGTGTCGGCGGGTTACGCATTCAGGACATCCTCCCAATACAGGCGCGTCTGACCGGCGTCTTTGTGATGGCAAGACTGCTTCAGTTTATGTGAGGATACAACGTGTCCGGCGTGCAGGAGTTGGCGATGGGCGGCTCGCGGCCCAACATTGCAATTGTTGGTGGTGGAATAGGCGGCCTGTTCGCGGCCAATGCTCTCCTCGCGCAGGGACTTCAGGTGTCGGTTTACGAACAGGCACCGGCGCTCGGCGAAGTAGGCGCCGGAGTTTTTCTGACGCCCAACAGCGTGCGCCAACTCGAGAGAGCAGGGCTCGGGCCCGCTGTTGAGAAATGGGGCGCGCGGGTAGGCCCGGGCTCCCGTTACTTCCGTCACGATGGCAGCCCGATTGCACCGGTGCAGGTCACCGACTCCTCAGGCTGGAATGCAACGTTCGGAATGCACCGCGCCGATCTTGTCGAGCTTCTCGCGGACGCATTGCCCGACAATGTGGTTCACACCGGACATCGCTGCACGGGCTTTGAACAACGCGATGACGTGGCGCGGGTCACTTTTTCAAATGGCACGGTTGCCGAAGCCGATGTGATTGTCGCCGCCGACGGCATCCATTCCGAACTCAGGCCGTACGTTTTTCCTCCGTCCAATCCTGTTTTCTCGGGATCCGTCGCCTATCGCGGTGTTCTGCCGCTCGAACGCATTCCGGATTGGCCGACGGACGCGTGGCTGATGTGGCTTGGCAAAGCCAAGCACTTCCTCACGTTCCCGGTGCGAGCGGGACAACTCATCAACTATGTCGGATTTGTTCCCGCCGACGAGCAGATGAAGGAATCGTGGTCTTCACCCGGCGATCCCGACGTGCTCCGCCGGGAATTTGCCGGTTGGGATCCGCGCATCGAAACACTCTTGAAACAGGTCCAGATGACGTTCCGATGGGCTCTGTATGATCGCGAGCCACTTCCGACCTGGACGCGTGGCCGCCTGTCGCTTCTCGGCGACGCCGCGCATCCGATGCTTCCCCATCTCGGGCAAGGCGCGAACCAATCCATCGAAGACGGGATGGCGCTCGCAACAATCCTCGCGCGGGCCGATCGCACGACCGTGCCGGCCGCACTTGCCGCCTATGAACGTCTCCGCCGCGAGCGTGTCGCGCAAGTTCAGCGAGGCGCGCGCGAAAACGGTATGCGCTACGATTCGGCTTACGCTGATCTCGCGGTGCGCGATGCCGAGATCGCCGCTCACGCTGCATTCCGCAGGAAGCTCTACGACCACGATGTAGTTCCGGAGGCGCAGGCCGCCGCGTTGGCTCTCGCTTAGGTGAAACGATGGCAGTTCGGTTTGACGACGGTGCCGCTTACGAGCGCATGATGGGGATCTGGAGCCGGCGTGTCGGCGAGGATTTCCTCGGCTGGCTGAACCTGCCCCCTGGGTTGAAGTGTATCGACGTCGGTTGCGGAAACGGCGCATTCACCGAACTGCTGGTCGAGCGTTGCCGGCCGGCTGAAGTTCAGGGGGTTGATCCGTCGCCTCAACAGATCGAGTTCGCCCGCAAACGGCACACCGCAAAAGTCGCGGAATTCCGCCAAGGCGACGCGATGGCGCTTCCATTCCCCGACAGCAGATTTGATTCCGCCACAATGGCTCTGGTCATCTTCTTTGTTCCGGAGCCGGCCAAAGGTGTTGCCGAGATGGCCCGTGTGGTCCGAACGGGAGGCGTCGTCGCGGCTTATGCATGGGACATGCAGGGCGGGGGATTTCCGATGACTCCGATCCTTGCGGAAGTGCGCAGTTTGGGAAAAGAGACCCAGGGCCCGCCGAGCGTGGAAGCCTCGCGCATGGAGGTCATGGGCAAGCTGTGGAGCGACGCAGGAATAGAGGGCGTGGAGACGCGCAAGATCACGGTGCAGCGCACATTTGCTGATTTTGATGACTTCTGGGCCTCGAGTACGGGCGCCGGCTCCGTTCGCGCGACCATCGAAACCCTGTCGCGCGACGAAGTGGAGACCGTAAAAACTCGTGTGCGCGCGAAGCTTTCGCCCGACGCGGAAGGCCGCATCACCCACGGCGCATTTGCCAACGCGATAAAGGGCCGCGTTCGCAAATAATCGCCGAAGCGGATGTCAGGCCGAGGCCTTGAATCGCTTGTTGCCGGAGATAGTGCGATCCCACACGTCGTGAATATGTGAAACTTCCTGCTCGAAACGTTCCAGGAAGAGGCGCGCCTGCGTTGAGAGTGTGCGCCGCCGGGGTTGGATAACCACGAATTCTGCGTGCAGCTCGGGGTCGGCGATCGGGTTGACGATCAGTTCGCCGCGATTGATGTCGTTGACCGAGATCACGCTCGGCAGAATCGTCACCCAATCCGAACGTGCGACGAACTCCAGCGTGGCGATCATCGCGTCCATCTCGAGCATCGCGGCGATCTCGACGCCATGCGCCTGGAAATAGGTTTCGAGATTGCGGCGGCGGATGTTGTCGGGGCCGGGAACGACAATCTTCAATGGCCGGCATTTCGCCAGGCGCAGCGGCGTCAGCGCCTTGAAGCCAGCCTTGGGACCGGAAATCATCATCTCGCGGTCGCGCACGAGCATCCGCGATTTCAAGCCGATGGCCCCTTCAAATGCAGGTACCACCGCGAAGTCGAGGGCATCGTCGAGAACCATCTCGGTCAGCAGTGCACTGTAACCTTCGACGATGTGCAGCCGCACTTCGGGACATCGAGGAACGAAATCATCTAGCACTGGCGCGAGCACCGCGCGCGTGAAGGTCGGCATCAATCCGATGCGGAGTTCGCCGGTCACTTCGCCGGCAAGCGAGCGCACTTCCTCGGCAGCGTGCTCGAGCGTGCCGACCGCCTCGACGCAGCGCTTGTAGTATCGCAGTCCCGCCGGCGTCGGGGTGACACCGCCTGCGGTGCGTTCAAACAGTTTGACCTTCAGCGCGCGTTCGACCGCCGCGACGTGCTGGGAGATCCCGGACTGCGTCGCATTTTCTCGCTGGGCCGCCCGGGTGAACGAACCTTCCTCGCACACCGCGATAACGGCGCGGATTTGCCGCAGCGGGATCGTCGCCATGACTGCCTCAAAATCGGGGGTATTAGAAAAGATGATGGCTGAACGCAGAATATATTATTTCGGCTTTAGGTGCCAACCGGCTTAGGCTTCCCGCCAATCAGCAAGGGCGCGCCAACGCGTCCGGGTCGGGAGGGACCACCATGGGTGCAAATTTCGGCATTGCCGGCTTGGATTGGCAGCAGCGGGTGAATTGGGACCGGCTGCGCGAATATCGCATTGAGCGCGCACGCACGATGATGAAGAAGCACGGCCTTGGCGCCATGCTTTGCATGTACGACGAAAATGTCCGCTACATCACCGGCACGCTCACCCCGGGATGGAACAGGCTGAAGCCGGGTCTGCGCTACGCAATGCTGTGCGGCGACGGGCGCCCGATTCTGTTCGAGCAGGGCGATCTCGGTTTCCAGATCGAGCGGCACTCGCCGTGGATCCCCAAGGAGAACGTGCGCCACTCATTCGCGTGGATCAAAGGCGCCGCGGGTCCTGCCTCCACTCAGCAGGTCAACAAGTTCACCAAGGCCGTGCTGCAAGCGATGAAGGACAACGGCGTCGCTGGACAGAAACTCGGCGTCGACTTCATCGACATCAACATGATCAACATCTTCAAGGAGAACAACATCAACTGGGTCGACGGCATGACCCCGATGATGGAGGCGCGCGCGGTCAAGAGCCAGGACGAGCAGGAATGTTTCCGTATCGTTGGCGCGATCGGCGATGCCACGCACTGGGAGTGCATGAAGTTCCTGCGGCCCGGCATCACCGAAAACCAGGTGACCGCGCACCTGATGGAATATCTCTACAACATTCCCGGCATGGAAGACGTCGAGGACGTGATCGTGTCGTCGGGGCCGAATACCTGGCCGAACTGGCGCAACTTCTCCGACCGCATCATCCAGCCCGGCGACATCGTGTTCATGGATTTGGCCGCACTCACATGGAACGGTTACAAGTCCTGCTATTACCGCACCTACTGCGTCGGCAAGGAGCCATCGAAAGAGCAGAAGGATACTTATGCGACCGCGCTCGAGTGGCTCTATGACTCGATCGGCGCGGTGAAAGTCGGCGCGACGACACGTGACATCGCACTGAAGTGGCCGTCGGCAATGGAGACGTGGGGTTACGAGGACGAAGACCAGGCCGCCGCCAACCTCTGGGGCCATGGCCTTGGCCTCGCGCAGTACGATCCTCCGGTGATCTCGCGCATCTGGTCGCTCGACCATCCTGTCGACATTCAGGAGGGCATGACCTTCGCGCTCGAAACGCAGCACGGAAAGCGTTTCCGCTACGGCGTCCGCATCGAGGAAATGCTGATCGTGAAGAAGAACGAAATCGAGATCGTGTCGAACTTCCCCGTCAAGCAGATCACGGTTGTCGATCCGCTGCCGGGTTATGGTGATCATGTGAAGTGACGCCGGCGTGAGCCGACGTCATCCCCGGACGAGCCGAAGGCGAGACCCGGGGATCTCGATCCACGGATTCTGCCCTTCCAAAGCGAGACGGCCGGGACAAGCCCGGCCGTGACGGCAAAGAAGCGCAAGGCGATCGCGATGTCCTCCTTCATTCTTCACCTGGACGATCCTGCCGCGAGCGACCCGGAACGAGTCGGCCCGAAAGCGGCGAATCTCGCCGGGTTAATGCAGGCCGGCTTGCCGACGCCCGGCGGCTTTGCGCTGACGGCAGATGCCTATCGGCATCAGCTGCGCCATCTCGGCATCGAGGACCTGCTGCGGCAATATCGCGAAGGCGATGTGCCGACGTCGCGGCGGATTTCAATCCAAGTCAGGCTGGCTTTGTATCAAGGTCCGATCGCGCCGGAGATCCTTGAACCCTTGCTCGGCGCGTGGCGAAAGCAGCGCGAGAGCGCACCACTTGGTGTCGTGCGCTCCTCCGCGCTGATCGAAGACCGCAAGGGCGCCAACTTCGCCGGCCAATTCGAAAGCTTCCTTGGTCTGTCGGATGAAACCGAATTCCTGACGGCAGTGCGCGCGTGCTGGGCGGCGCTGTGGACATCGCACGCGCGCCGGTACATGGAGAATCATGAGCTTTCGCCCGCGGACACGGCGATGGGCGTCCTGATCCAGCCGCTGATTTCCGCGCGCGTGTCCGGAGGCGGGCTGAGCGAGACGGCCGACGGGCAAATGATGATTTCGGCGACCTGGGGTCTTGGCTCGGCCATTGCCCAGGGCGAGGTCGTGCCCGATCGCATCGTGCTCAGCAAATCGGGCTTCCTGCGCACGGTCGAAGCCGGCCGCAAAGGCCATCGCGACACCTGCGCGCACGGCGTCTCGGCGCCTGAGCTCGTGCCAAAAGACCTTGTCAGCGAACCATGTTTGTCGCCCGGAGAGGCCGTGACCTTCGGCCGGCTGCTGCGAAAATGCGAAGACCTCGCCGGCGGTCCCGTGGAGATCGAGTGGGCGATGGATGAGAACGGCTTCAGGCTGTTGCAGTCACGTCCGCTGCATATGGAGCCGGCGATCGTGCCGGATGAAATCTGGCTGCAGCATCCGGGCCTGAACGGGCATCCCGCAGGCATCGGCTGGGGCTCCGGGCGTGCCGTGGTGGTGAATTGCGAATGTGAATTGTCGCGGGTTGCGCCCGGCGACGTGCTCGTGACCCGTGTTGCGGGGCCCGCGCTCAGTCCGATTTTGCAGCGCGTTTCGGGTGTTGTCGCCGAACTCGGCGGGTCAACCTCGCATCTGGCTTCGCTCGCGCGCGAGCGCGGCATTCCGATGGTGCTGGGCGTGCTCGATGCCACGCGCAAGATTCCGGACGGCGCCCAATGCGCCGTCGACGGTGTCGCCGGCGTCGTGCGGTGGCTCAGGTGAGCGGCAAACCGCGCGTCTTTGTCACGCAGCCGGTTGCCGAGAGCGCAGTGAAGCGCCTGCGTGCGTTGGGCAGCGTCAAGATTTATCCCGACGACAGCCGGATCATTCCCCGTAGCACTCTGGTCGCGGCCGTTCGCAAGGCCGACATCCTGTTCTGCCTTCTGCACGACAAGATCGACCGGGCCGTCATCGCCGCCAATCCGAAGCTGCGGCACATCGCGTCGCAGTCGATCTCGCCATCGAACGTTGACGTCGCCGAAGCAACCAAGCACCGCATACCGGTCACG
>Ga0207665_10000603_pt1 | contig 24124 bp, 22 predicted proteins | sample LARL112metaG_FD_184351 | JGI IMG/M metagenome (GOLD analysis project Ga0207665, IMG submission 184351) | Corn, switchgrass and miscanthus rhizosphere microbial communities from Kellogg Biological Station, Michigan, USA - LAR L11-2 metaG... | ecosystem: Host-associated > Plants > Roots >... | reverse complement strand
CGCTCTACTTCAGGGTCGGCGCGCCGGTCGCCTTCGCTAGCCACTTCTGCTGAAGCTGCTTCAGCGTCCCGTCGTCACGGAGCTTGGTCAGCGCCCCGTTCACGCAGCGGACGAGCGAGTTGCCCTTCGCGAAGACCATGCCGAAGTGCTCGCCGCCCGGCTCGGCCTCGAACTGCCCGAGCACCTTCCCGTTCGGCACCTGCACCGCTGTGATGTAGAAGGCGGTCGGCAGGTCGACGACGAGCCCGTCGATCTGCTTGTTCTTCAGCGCCTGCACCGCGCCCGCGTTGGTCGGGAAGACGGAGGGCTGTTTCGAGGGCTGGATCGTGTCCTTGATGAACTGGTAGCTCGTCGTGCCCAGCTGCGCGCCGAGCGAGTACGGCTTCAGGCCGTCGATGCTGGTCACCTTCGCGATCGGCGTGCCCTTGTTCACGACCACCGACTGGTTGACGTCGTAGTACGAGTCGCTGAACGAGACCTGCTGCGCGCGCGCGGGCGTGTACGAGATCTGGTTGATGTCGAAGTCGAAGTTCTTCGGCCCCGGCGCGAACGAGGTGTTGAACGGGACGTGGATCCACTTGACCTCGTTCTTGGCGAAGCCGAGTTGTTTGGCGACGGCGTACGCGACCGCGCTCTCGTAGCCCTCGCCGCTGTTGGGGTCGCTGACCTGCCAGGGCTTGTGCGGGGTGCCGCCGAACCACGGCGGGAACGCGGGGTTGTCGGTGCCGGCCGTGAGCGTGCCGGGCGTGACGAGGTTGAGGTCGGCCTTGCTGCAGCTCGGAGTGCCGCCCGTCGTGGTGCCGGCGGAGCTCTTCTTCGTCGAGCCGCAGCCCGCGGCTGCCAGCGCGAGCGCGGCGAGCAGCAACGCCGCCGCCGTAAGGAAGATCCGCCGCTTCCCGGTCACTGCGGGTGAGGCTAACACGGCGCCTCGACGTGCCAGCGGCGCACGATTCCCTCACCCAGGGCTTACGGAACCATCACGCAGCGCCGTTAGAACCGGCACATGAGGCAGCCGCCGCCGCCCAGAGCCGCTCTCGCCTTCGCCCTCGCCATGCTCGTGCTCGCCGTTCTCACGGGGTCGGCGGCGGCGAGGCAGGCCCCGCCTCCCAAGCCGAAGGCCAAGTCGACGCCCGGAAGGATCGAGGCGCTCACGATGGACGGCTCGCGCATCGCCTACGACGTCGCCGCCGGCGCCGGCCCGAAGGCGCGCTGCAACGCCGTCTTCGTCTGGAACGTCGCCCGGAACACGACGACCCGGGTGAGCAGCCGGCAGACGTGCGGCGCCGATTCGACGAGCACGGGCGCCGGCGTCCGCGAGCTCGCGCTGGCCGGCGGACGCGTCGCCTGGATCGTGAACCAGGGCGGCAACTCCGAGAGCGGCGACTACCTCTACGTCTCGACGGTCGCGCGTCCGGGCGAGCACGTCCTCGCGAGTGCGTTCCGCACGGGCGACACGAGCGGCGTCCTGACCGGGAACTGGCTCGGCGGCCTCGTCGGCGCCGGGAGCTTCCTCGCGCTCGACCACTGGGCGACCGACTCGCACGGCGCCGTCTCGACCGCGCGCCTGCGCCGCATCGGGCCGAAGCTCGCCGATCTTGCCGAGGGCGCCGAGACGATGACCGCCCGCTCGACCGACGGCAAACAGGTGGCCGTCCTGCGGGCGGACGGGTCGGTCGGCCTCTACTCGACACGCGGCGCCCTGCTGCGCACGGTCGCGCCCAGCTCAGCCGTCGAGGTCGCGTTGCGACGGGACTACCTCGCCGTGCTGACGAGCACGCGCACGCTCGAGGTCTTCAACTCGCACTCCGGCCGGAGGCTGCGCTCGTGGCACGTCGCCGCCGGCGCCACGCACCTCGACCTCGCCGCCGGGCTCGCCGCGTATGCGACCGGCCGTCGTGTGCACGTGGTCCGGCTCTCCACGGGCAAGAGCGTCTTCGGCGCCCGCGCCAACGCGACCGTTTCGGCCGTGCAGCTCGAGCCGGCAGGGCTGGCGTACGCGCTCCAGCGCGGCGACCGCCCAGGGACGATCGTCTTCGTGCCGATGGCGCGCGTGCTTCCTAGGCCGCCACGCCGCTGAACTGCGGGATCACGTCGCTGCCGTACGTGGCGAGCGTCTCGTCGGCGCGCTCCGTCATCAGGTAGATGTCGAACTGGTCGACACCGATCCCCTGGAGCTCGCGCAGCTTCGCGGTGATCTGCTCGGTGTTGCCGAGCACGCAGAAGCGGTCGCAGATCTCGTCGGTCACGAACTCGCCGTGCGCCGCGCCGACGCGGCTGTGGTCCTTGTAGTCGTAGAACTTCCGCGCCTTGACGAAGTCGGTCAGCGCCGCCGGGATCTCGTCGGAGTCCTCCCCGTAGCGCTCGACCAGGTCCATGACGTGGTTCGAGACCATGGCCGGGAACCACCGCACCTGGTCGCGCGCCTCGGCGAGGTCGTCCGAGACGTGGCTCGGCGCGCAGACGATGCACTTCAGCCCCGACGGGTCGCGGCCGGCTTCCTCGGCGGCCTGGCGGGCCGTGGCCATGATCCACTGGATGATCTGCGGGTCGGCGAGCTGGATGATCACGCCGTCGCCGACGCGCCCCGCGACGCCGAGCGCGCGCGGCCCGTAGCCGGCGACGTACATCGGGATGTCGGGCAGCTCGTCGCGCACCCACTCGAGCTTGAGCTCCTTGTCGTTCCAGTCGACCGGGCGGCCGTTCATCAGATCCTTGATCATCACGAGCCGCCGCTCGAACTCGGCCACCCTGACCGGCTTGAGGCCGACCACACGGCGTGACGAGTCCCCGCGGCCGATGCCCATCACGGCCCGGCCGTTCGAGACGTCGTGGAGCGTCGCGTACCAGCTCGCGGTGATCGTCGGGTCGCGGATGCCCGGGTTGGTGACGCAGTGGCCGAGCTTGATCTTCTCGGTCTGGACCGCGGCGATCGGCAGCGTGGCGTAGCTCTCCTGCCAGAGGATGTGCGAGTCGTACGTCCAGCCGTGGTCGAAGCCGTTGCGCTCGCCGTTCTGCAGCACCTCGACCAGCCGCGTGTAGGGCGGGTCGGGCAAGGCCGTCACGCCGAAGCTCAGCATCTGCTCTCCTCCCCGGTCGCTGGCAGGGGAATGAGCATATCGCCCGTCAGGCGGGCTCAGGAAGCGCGGCCCGCCGAACCGGAAGGTACGCCAGCACGAATGCAATCGCGATCGCCGCGAAGCCCGCACGCCCCTGGCCCGGTAAAGCAAACGTCAGCCCGACGAGCGGCGTTCCGACGAGGATCACGAACGTTGCGCAGCTGTTGACGAAGCCCACCGCCGCCCCGGGATCGTCGGGCTGGAGCAGCTGCGCACCCGTGAAGGCCGCCGCAAACGGAATGCCTGCGGCGAGCCCGAGCACGGCCGCGCCGACGACGCGCAGGCCCAGCGGCAGGTTCAGCAGGAGGAGCACCGTCCCGGCCGCGCACGCGAGCATGCTCGTACCGAACAGCCACGCCGCCCGACCTGGCGCCCGTTCGATGAGCCGGCCACCGAGCGGGCGAGTCACGAGGCCGCTGAGGAGGGTCAACGCCGCGACGGCGCCCGCCACGCCCCGCGTGTAGCCGTCGTCGCGGAGCAGCGACACCGCCCAGTTCCCCGCAATGACGCTCAGCCCGAAAGACGCGCTGTGTGCCACCGCGAGCGGGTACAGACGTCTGTCGTGGACGACGTCGGAGATGCGTCCCCGCTCGACCGCTCCCCGACGCGTGTCCCGAGGGGCGAGGGGCAGCGCCGCGAGAACGATCAAGGCGAAGACGAGAGCGGTCACGTACGGCGCCCGCCAGTCGAGGCCCGGGACGGCCAGCGGGACGACCGCGAGCGCGAGGCCGCCGCCGCCCACTCCTGAGGCGCCGTACAGCCCCTGGGCCGTAGGGGTGCCGACCGTCGCGCGAACGTAGTCGCTGCCGGCGACGAACCCGGCTCCGGTCCCGAGCCCGGCGACGAGACGGCCGGCGATGCCGAGCGCAAACGAGGGAGCCAGGAGGGCGATCACATTTCCGGCGACGACGGCAACGAGCGCCCACACCCCCAGAGTCCAGGCGCCGCGGCGGTCGACCAGCCTCCCGCCGGGGATCTGCATCGCCAGGTGGGTCACGAACAGCGCCGTCGTTAGAAAGCCGATCGCTGCGAGCCGGACGCCGTAGGTGTCGGCGAGAACATCGGCTGCAGGCCCGACGTTCGCGATATTGAACCCGGCCGCCGCGCCGAGGGCGACACCGGCGGCGGTGGGCGCAAGCCTCACATGCAGAGCCAGCCGCCGTCGACGGCGAGATTCAGGCCGTTCACTGCGCGATTCTCGAGCAGGAAACGCGATGCCTCCACGACTTCGGCCATGGTCACCAGCCGGCCAATCGGGGTGCGGTCGACAAGCGCCTGGCGCCGTTCGGGAGGCATGTTGACCCACTGTGGGCTGTCCCCGACGATCGCCGGATGCAAGGCGTTCACGCGCCTGGGCGCGAGCTCGATCACGAACGTTCGCACCATGCTCGTCACAGCCCCGTTGACGGTCGTGACGGTCGTCGAGCCCGGGTACGGACGGTCGCGAGCCAATCCTCCGAAGAGCAGGATCGAGGAGTCGTCACCGAGCCGGGAATCGAGCGCGTGGATGACTTCCGTGTAGCCGACGAGCTTGAGGGTCACCAGCCGGAGCGCGGTCTCGAGGTCGTACTCCTGCACGTTGTTGACGTCGCGTTCGATCGCGGCGAGCACGAGGTACTCGACGTCCCCGACGTCCGCGAGTCGATCCTCGATCGCGTGGGGTTCCGCCAGGTCGAAGCCGAGGCCGCGGGTGTTGCCGCCGATCTCGCTCGCCGCCGCCTCCGCGCGGCCCTGGTCTCGCCCCGTGACGACCACTTCGCGGCCGTCGTTGGCGTACGACTGCGCGAGTTCGCGGCCTAGTCCGTGGGTGCCGCCGACGATGACGACGCTGCCTGCAGCCATGTCGCTCTCCCGTGTCTCGAAGGATCGGCACGGGGCCGCCCGCCGGGCGGCCCCGTGCCCTGACGATTAGCCGGCCGCGACCGGTTCCGCGGCCCAGTCCGGCAGCAGGCCACCCTTGGACAGGATCGCGTTCCGCGACTCGTCGAGCTTGCGATAGACGCCGTCGAGGTCGTGCCCAACGAGCTCGCCGTTTCGCTTGACCGCGCGGCCGGCGACGAAAACGGAGTCGACGTTCGACGTGTCGGAGAAGACGACGATCGTGCCGAGCGGGTCGACCATGGGCGCAGTGTTGATCGCATTGACCTTCAGCAGCACGATGTCCGCCTGCTTGCCAGGCGTGAGCGATCCGACCCGGTCCTCGAGCCCGATCGACCGCGCGCCGTCGATCGTCGCGAACTCGAGCACGTCCTTGTGCGTGATAGTCGGCGCGAACGCGTCGTCCGGCGTGTCGGTGAACTCGAGGATTCGGTCGTAGGCGAGCGCCGTCCGCATCTGCGTGAACATCTCACCCGGCACGCTGGAGACGACGTCGACGCTGAGCGACGGGCGAACCCCGCGGGCGAGCATCTTCCCCGTCGGCGGCGGGCCGTGTCCCATCAGCATCTCGACGTAGGGCGCGATCGAGGCCTTGCCCCCGGTCTCCGCGATCCAGTCGAGCTCCTCGTCCGTCAGATCGGTCATGTGGATGTAGCAGACGTCGGGCCCCATGAGCCCGAGGTCGTGCATGTCCTTCACCGGCGTGTAGTGGAGGTTGTGCAGCCGCATCCCCACGTGCACGCTGATCATGATCCCGAGCTCGCGCGCGAGCGCCCAGTCGTGCTTCGCCACGTCCGCGTTGACGTTGCCGGGCTGGCGAGCCGCCATGGCAAGGGTGAGGAGGCCGTCGTCGGACGAGAAGTACGTCTCGCGGATCCGCCGGATGTCCTCCGGGTGGTTCAGCTCGCTGAGCATCCACCACTCGCCGCCGGTCGGCATGCCGTTGGCGTAGACAGCGCGGATGCCGGCATCCTTCAGCCCCTGGATCGCAGCGTCCGAGTGGTCAGGCGTGTTGCTGATGTGCGACCAGTCGAGCAGCGTCGTCACACCGGCGTTCAGCGCCTCGAGCGCTCCGGCGTAGTCGCCGATGTGGACATCCTCCGGGCGATAGTGGCCGCCGACGCTGCCGAGCATGACGGCGAAGTAGTGGTCGAGCGTGCAGCTGGGAAGGACGCCGCGGACCGGCGTCTGCCACGTGTGCCGGTGGGTGTCGACGAAGCCCGGCATCACGATCATGCCGGTCGCGTCGATCTGCTCCGCGTCGGCCACCTCGAGGCCGCGGCCGACCTCGACGATCGCGCCATCCTCGACGAGCACGTCGCCGTTAGGGATGTCGCCGACGCCGGGATCCATGGAGACGACGAAGCCGTTGCGGATCAGCAGGCGGTGCGAGCTCATGACCCTTCTCTCCTTGACTCGCCGGGTACGGGAGGCGCGGCCCACGGGACCGGCGCGCCTGTTCAGCGAGCATAAACGGGTGGCCGCCGAACAGTCAACGGACTCCGGTGGCGTTAAGCACCAGTGAACGCAATTGCTGCATCTAGGTCATTGCGTTCGGTGATGGTTGACACTTTCACTCCTACCTGAGCAGAATGGTTTCCTGTCGGGGCTTCAGCTGCAAAGGAGCAGGTGAGCGCGCACGGTCGCACCGAGGGCGTCGTACTTCATGAGGGGCGCGGCCTCAGGTCCCTGCTCGCTGACGCCCTGGTCGGAGCGCGCTTCGTCCCCGTCTGGATCGCGACCGCGGCGCTCCTGCTGATCGCCTCGATCATCGCCCCCGCGGCGCTGCAGAACACCTCCTGGGCCTTCGTGCTCCCGTACATGACGGTGCTCGCGATCGCGGCGCTCGGCCAGATGCTGGTCATCATGCATGCGGGCATCGACCTCTCGACTCCGGGCGTCATGTTCCTCGGCGGGTACCTGATCGTCGGCGTCGGCCACCATTCGAACGGCCGCCTCTGGATCGCGATCCTCGCCTGCCTCGGTGTCGGCGTGCTCGTCGGACTCGTCAATGGGATCCTCGTCGGGATCCTGCAGCTGAACCCACTGATCGTGACCCTCTCGGTCGGGTACATCGTCGCAGCCGAAGGGCTGCGGTACGCAAACGGCCTCGCGGAGGCCGAGGTACCGTCGCGCCTGTCCGACTTCGCGCAGAAACGCCCGCTCGACATCAGTGCCGTCTTCTGGGCCGGCGCGGCGATCACGCTCGTAGTCGCGCTGCTCGTTCGCTACACGGCGCCGGGCCGGCGCTTCCAGGCGGTGGGCGCGAACCCGCGGGCGGCATGGATGGCAGGCATCCACGTGCGTGCACACGTCGTCTTTGCCTACACGGCGGCCGGCACGCTCTACGCAGTGGCGGCCGCCCTGCTGGCAGGCGTCCGCGTCAGTGTCGACCCCGCATTCGGCGCGTCGTACTTGCTCGCGCCGATCGCTGCCGTCGTCATCGCCGGAGCGTCGCTCGCGGGCGGGCTAGCCAGCGCGACCTCGACGTGGGTCGCAGCGTTCGCCCTGACGCTGCTCAATCAGATGCTGTTGATCCTCGGAATTGCAACGGGCTGGCAGTTCATCGTCTTCGGCGCGGCGATCATCGTCGGGATGCTGATCTCGGGCGACCGGATCGCATCGCTCCTCGGCCGGCTGCTAAGGCCGCGATCGACGTCGACGCGCATCGCTCCAGCGCTGGACCAAGACACGGGCTGAGGTACGAAAGGAGGAGGGCACGATGGATGTACCCAAGATCAGCGAGAGGAGGCGGTGGCTGCTCGGCCTCTGCGCGACGGTGCTTGCCGTGGCGCTCCTGGCCGTCGCGGCCGCATTCGCCGGCACCGCCAACAAGAGCTCGACCACGGCGCCGCAGGCGAATGCGAAAGGCGGGTACGGCGAGGTCTACAAGGCCGACCCGAAGGTTCTCGCGCACACGCTCTTCAACGCCAAGCTGCTCCCGCACAACACGATGGCCCGCAACATCGCGCTCGCCGCCTTCGGCCGCGCGAGCAAGAAGGTGAACTACAACCTCGCGCTCAAGTGCTGGAAGAACGACGGCTGCAGCACCGGGACGGGAGGCAAGCTCACCGTCGCGTACGTCGAGCCGTTCGGCGAGAACGTCTACCGCCACATCTCGAAGATGGAGTTCATCCTCCAGGCGCTGACGTACAAGTCGATCGGCAAGATCATCTACCGGACCGCCCACTCGAACCTCAACCAGGCGCTCGCCGACTTCCGCGCGATGATCGCGCAGCACGTCAGCGCGATCGTCACCTATCCGGACTTCGCCGACGCGGAGCTGCCGGTGTTCAAGGAGGCGAAGAAGGCCGGCATCCCGGTGGCGACCTACGCGTGGGGTTACGTCAGCGGGCCGGGTCAGAACTACACCACCGTGGTCGGCGAGAACGTCTGCAAGCTCGGCCGGGCGTACGCGGCGATCATGAACAAGTACGTCAAGTCCGGCGACATCGCCTTCATGGGCGGCTTCCCGGGCAACCCGCTCTCAGCGGGCTGGCAGAAATGCGAGCAGCCGGCGCTGAACCCGAACATCCACGTCGTGGCGAACGAGCCGACGAACTGGGATGCGTCGAAGGTGCAGCAGGTCGTCTCGGCGATCCTCGCGGCCCATCCGAACATCAAGGGCTGGAGTTACGAGTACGGGCTCGGCATGGCCCAGGGCGCGTTCCAGGCGTACAAGGCCGCAGGGAAGCCGTTCAACGCCGTGCTGACCCTGCGGACCGACGACGTCGGCATGGGCTGCAAGACCAGGGCCCTAAAGAACCCGAAGCTCAAGGTCTACTACTACACGGCCGGGAACTCGCAGATCCGCGTGGCCCTGACGGCGCTGATGATGCGGCTGAAGGGCGCGAAGATCCCGCCCACGATCGTGTTCCCGATCCAGCTGCAGAACGAGGCGAAGCGGACTGAGTGCGTGCCGGGCTACCCGCAGGAAGCCTCCGCCACGTCGCTCGTGCCGCTGAAGCTGCTGCACCGGATGTACCCATAGGAGGACTGCACGTAGCCAGAACCCGAGCAACCTAGAACGGTGTCGAGTCCCGGGCCCGAGACCCCCGTCGTGCTGTCGCTCCACGGAGTGTCGAAGGCGTTTGGGGCCGTGCAAGCGGTTCGAGACGTCAACTTCGACTGCCGCGGCGGCGAGATCCACGCGCTCGTCGGGGAGAACGGGTCCGGGAAGTCGACACTGCTCGGGATGGCCAGCGGGTTCCTCGCCCCCGACGACGGCGAGATCGAGATCGACGGGCGCCGGCGGCGCCGCGGCTCACCTGCTGAGGCGCGGCAGCTGGGCCTCGGCATCGCCTACCAGACCACTTCTCACATCCTCGACCTGTCCATCGCCGAGAACCTCTACCTCGCGGCACCCGGGAAGGAGCGCCCTACGTACGCCCGGATGGCGGGGTGGGCCGCGTCCATGCTCGAGGAGTTCGGCGTCGACCTTCCCGTGGGCCCACGCGTCGGCGCGCTCTCGCTGGCCCAGCGCCAGTTCCTCGAGGTCGTCAAGGCGCTGCTTGCTCGGCCCAAGGTGCTCCTGCTCGACGAACCCACGACGGCGCTCGGGCCGCAGGAGGTCCAGCAGCTGCATGCGCTCGTCCACGAGCGGAGCAGGGCCGGCGTCGGGATCGTCTACGTCAGCCACCGCCTCCCGGAGGTGCTCCAGATCGCCGACCGGATCACCGTCCTGCGCGACGGGGTGAAGCAGGGGACGTTCGAGGCGGCCGGCATGTCGGAGGACGCGCTCGTCGCCCACATGATCGGCCGGCCGCTCCAGCAGGCCTTTCCCAAGCGCGAGGGCGAAGGGCGCGGACCAGAGGTCATGCTCGACGTCGCGGGGCTCCGCGGCGACCGCTTCGGGCCGGTCGACCTCAAGGTCGAGAAGGGCGAGATCCTCGGTATCGCCGGCGCCGAGGGCAACGGGCAGGAACGGTTCCTGCGCGCGCTCGCGGGCGTCGAGCGCACCTCCTCCGGCCGAGTGTCCTGCGACGGCGCCGAGCTGAACACGAAGTCGCCCCTCGGAACCCTGCGCCAGGGGGTCGTGCTCTTGAGCGGCGACCGCATGCAGGAATCCCTTTTTCCAGTGCTGAGCGTCCGCGCGAACACGACGATCCAGGTGCTGCGCCGGCTCGGGCCATTCGGGTTCCTCAGCCGGCGGCGCGAGCGCCGGACAGTGAACGAGATGGCGAGCCGCCTCCGGATCCGGATGGCGTCGGTGGAGCAGCCGGTGCAGTCGCTCTCGGGCGGGAACCAGCAGAAGGTCTCTCTGACGCGGCCGTTCCTGCGCGGCGACGTCAAGCTAATCCTCGCCGACGAGCCGACGCAGGGCGTCGACGTGGGCGCCCGCTTCGACATCTACGAGGCGTTGCGCGCGAAGGCGAACGAAGGCGTCGCGCTGATCGTCAAGTCGAGCGACCCGCTCGAGCTGGCCGGTCTATGCGACCGCGTGATCGTGATGTCGCGCGGCGTGATCGTCGACGAGATCGCCGGAAACGAGCTCGGCGAGCAGCGCATCGTCGAGGCAATCGTCGGCGGCCGGGCCGCGAAGGTGCAGGCATGAGGTTCCGCGGGTGGATCCCGCTCGTCCTGCTCGCGGCGCTGATCGTCGCCGTCAGCGCGTACACGGCCGTCCGCCAGGACGCGTTCCTGACCGAGTACAACCTCAACAACCTGCTGCTCGCGACCATGCCGCTCGCGCTCGTGGCGATCGGTCAAACGAACGCGCTGCTCGTCGGCGGCTTCGACGTCTCCGTCGCCGCGTTGATCACCATGTGCGTCGTCACCGCCTCGTTCACGCTGAAGCCGGACGAGACGACGTTCTCGCTCTTCCTCGGAGCGCTTGCGATCGTCGGCGTGGGCTTCGCGACCGGCATCTTCAACGCGACGCTCATCCGCGTTCTGCGACTCCCGTCGATCATCGCGACGCTCGGAACGCTCAGCATCCTCGAAGGCGCGTCGCTGCTGTTGCGCGCGAGCCCGCAGGGCGAGATCAACAGCAACGTGATCGACGCGCTGAACACGAGCATCGGGTTCATGCCCGTTGCGTTCATCGGCGTCGTGCTGTTCGTCGTGCTGGCCGACGTCTGGCTCTACCGGACTCGGACCGGCATGGCGGTGCGCGCGGTCGGGCTCGACGAGACGTCCGCCCGCCGGCTCGGGATGTCGACCGGCCTGGTGATCTTCCTCGCGTTCGTCGTCTGCTCGGTGATGGCGTCGATAGCCGGCTTCTACTCGGCCGCGCAAGTGCAGATCGGCTCGCCGATCATCGGCGACTACGCGCTCACGAGCATCGCCGCCGCCGTGCTCGGGGGCGCGAGCCTCGCCGGCGGGCGCGGGTCGTTCGTCGGAACGCTCCTGGCTGCGCTCTTCCTCTCGTTGATCAACAATGTGCTGCCTCTCTTCCAGCAGCCCGCCGAGTACGCGCAGATGACGATCGGGGTACTGATCCTCCTGGCGCTCGTCCTCTACCAGGCGCCGGAGCTGGTCGGCCGACTGCGGACCAGCTGGGGCGGCGTCGGCCGCCTGCAGACGAACGACGGGGAAGCGCCGACAGGCTAGCCGGGCTCGGTTGGAACCGGGCCGACCGGCGATCCCGCGCGGGGGTCGGCCTCACGGCCGATCACGACCCACACAGCGTGTACGGGCTCGTTGCCGATCGCCCACAGCCGGTGCGGTGAGGACGAGTTGAACGCGATCGAGCCGCCAGGCCCGAGCTCGTACTCCTCGAAGCCGACGCGGACGCCGAGCGTGCCGCTCGTGACGTAGCCGTACTCCTTGCCGCCGTGGCTCATCAGGGCGTCCTCGGGACACGACGCGGCGCCGACCGGGTACACGACGTAGAGGAACTCCACCTCACGGTCGCTGTGCGGGGTCAGCCGCTCCCACCGCACACCGGAGGCGAGGTTGATGATCCGGCGTGTCTCCGGCCGTTCGACGAGGCCGTCGTCGGCCCGGGCCGGGCGCACCGCACGCTCGTCGGGCCGCCAGTCGCCGAAGACGTCGCTCATCGTCATGCCGAGCTCCCTGACGATCGCGTAGAGCGTGCTCACCGAGGGGTTCACGCGATCGAGCTCGATCTGCGAGACGAGGCTCGGCGAGACGCCAACCCGGCGCGCGAGCTCGCGGAGGCTGATCCCGAGCCGCTCGCGCTCCGCCCGGAGGCGGTTGCCGACCTTCGACGCCTCGGCCGCGCGGTCGAGAGGTCGTGGGCTCTGCGCCGGATCGCTCATCGCGCAACCGTACCCTCGCTGCCCGCCGTCGCTAGCGGAGCCGGCGGCGGATCTCCTCCGCGATCCGCTCGGGCCCCGGGAGGAACGCGTCCTCGAGGGGCGGGCTGTAGGGGATCGGCGTGTTCGGCGTCGCGAGGCGCCACGCGTCGTCGAGGTGGCCGAGGGCCTGCTCGGTCACCGTCGCGAGGACCTCGCCCGCCCAGCCGCCGGTCAGCGGCCCTTCCTCGACGACAACGATTCGGTTGGTCTTGCGAACCGAGGCGAGCACGGTCTCGGCGTCGAACGGACGCAGCGTCCGCAGGTCGATCACCTCGACCGAGATCCGGTCCTGCTCGAGCGCCTCGGCGGCCTGGAGCCCGTCGTGGACGCTCTTCATCGCCGCGACGAGCGTGACGTCCGTCCCCTCGCGCACGACCTTCGCCTCGCCGAGCCGGCCGACGTCGCCGTTCACCTCGCCCTCGAGGGTGTACAGCCGCTTGTGCTCGAAGAAGAGCACCGGGTTGTCGTCGCGGATCGCCGCCTTCAAGAGCGCCTTGGCGTCCGCCGGCGTCGAGGCGGCGACGATCTTCAGACCGGGGACGCCCATGAACCACGAGACCGGCATCTGCGAGTGGATCGCGCCGAAGCGGCCGCCGGCGCCGACCACCGAACGCATCACGAGCGGCACGCTGACCTGCTCCTGCGTCAGGAACCAGTACTTCGTCGACTGGTTGACCAGGCTGTCCATCGCCAGCGTGAGGAAGTCGCCGAACATGATCTCGACCACCGGCCGCAGCCCTGTGACGGCCGAGCCGAAGGCCGCGCCGGCCAAGGCCAGCTCGGAGATCGGCGTGTCGAAGACGCGCTCGGGCCCGTACTTGTCGTAGAGCCCCGGCGTCGTGGCGAACACGCCGCCCGCGACGGCGATGTCCTCGCCGAACAAGATCACGCGCTCGTCGTGCGCCAGCTCCTCGTCGAGCGCGTCGCGGATCGCCGTGCGAAACGGAATCGTCGCCATCAGAGCGTGAGCGCGAGCGGACGCTCGAGCAGGTCGCGGAGCCGGGACAGGAACTGCGCGCCGTCCGCGCCGTAGACGGCACGGTGGTCGCAGGTGAGAGTGACCGTCATCAGGTCGCGAAAGACGACGCCGCCCGCATCGTCCTCGACCGGCGCCCGACGGATGCCGCCGACGGCGAGGATCGCGACCTGCGGCGGGTCGACGATCGCAGCAAACGAGCGAACGCCGAACATGCCGAGGTTCGAAACGGTGAACGTCCCGTCCGCGAGGTCCGCCGGCGCGAGCGTGCGGCTCCTCGCGCCCTCGGCGAGCCGGCGCGTCTCGGAGGCGATCTCCGCGAGCGACTTCAGGTCGGCGTCGTGGACGACCGGGACGAGGAGCGCGTCGTCGGTGGCGACCGCGACGCCGACGTTGATCCGCGAGTAGCGCTCGATCCGGCCGCCGGCGAACGAGGCGTTGAAGCGCGGGAACGCCCCCAGCGCCATGGCAACCCCCTTGACGACGAAGTCGTTCAGCGACGGCGCGTCGTCCCGCTCCTCGCGCGCGCCGCGGCGCAGCTCGGCGACCAACGTCATGTCGACGTCCGTCGAGACCGTGAAGACTGGGATCGTCTTCGACGACTCCTCCATCCGCCGCGCGATCGTCGCCTGCGTCGCCGTCAGCTCGAGCGTCTCGACGTCACCCTTGCCGCCTGTCTCCGCCGGCACGTCGCGCTCGCGCCCGCCCGACACCGCCGCCGCGCGCTCGACGTCGTCCTGCGTAATCCGTCCGCCCGGCCCGCTGCCGGTCAGACCGTGCAGCGAGACTCCGAGCTCGACCGCCTTGCGCCGCGCGACCGGCGTCGCGTTTGCCCGGCCGTCGCCCGCAGCGAGAGCCGGCTCGCGCGTCACGGGCTCAGCGTCGTCGCCGTTCACGAGTGTCGCGATCGGCTCCCCGATCGCCGCGGTGGCACCCTCGGGCACGAGGATCGCGTCGAGCGTCCCGGCAGCCTCGGCTTCGTACACGACCGTCGCCTTGTCCGTCTCGACCTCGACGAGCCCCGCACCGCGGTCGAACGCCTCGCCGGGCGAGACGAGCCAGCGGACGATCACCGCGTCCGCCATCGAGTCGGACAGCTTCGGCATCGTCAACTCGTGCGTCACCGCCGGCTCCGTCATTTGAACTCGGTCGCCGTCAGCTCGCTCGGGAACGGGGCCTCGAGGCCGCGCTCGCGCATCCGCTCCAGCTCCTCCGCGAGCTCGCGCTCGAGCTCGTCGAGCTGCGCCGCGTCCACGCCCTCAGCCTCGAGCTGCGCACGCAGCAGGACGATCGGGTCGCGCGCCTTCCACTCGTCGAGCTCGCCCTCCGGCCGGTAGGCGCCCGGGTCGCTGCGCGAGTGCCCGACGAAGCGGTACGTGATCGCCTCGACGAACGCGGGGCCGCTGCCGCCGCGCACGTGCTCCAGTGCGCGGGCGGCCGCCTCGCGCACGGTCCAGACGCTCATCCCGTCGACCGTCTCGGCCGGCACCCCCATTACCTCGGCCCGCGCGCGGATCTCGCCGGCAGTGACGGACTGGAAGGACGTGTACTCGCCGTAGCCGTTGTTCTCGCAGACCAGCAGCACCGGCAGCTTCTGCACCTGGCAGAAGTTGAGGCACTCGAACACGTAGCCCTGGTTCATCGCCCCGTCGCCGAAGTACGCCACGGCGACGCCGCCCGTCGTCCGCTTCAGCGCCAGCGCCGCGCCGGTAGCAGCGGCGATGCTCCCGCCCACGATCCCGAAAGAGCCGATCAGCCGGTCGGCCGGCGAGTTGACATTCATCGAGCCCGCCCGCCCGCCGTTGATCCCGGAAGCGCGCCCGAGCATCTCGTCGAGCAGCGCCTGCGGGTCGACGCCGAGCGCGAGTGCGTGGCCGTGGCCGCGGTAGGTCGCGGCGACGCGGTCGCGCTCCTCGAGCAGGCTCGCGACGCCGGTCGCGACGGCCTCCTGCCCCGAGTAGAGGTGCGTCGTGCCGTAGATCTCGCCCTTGAGGAAGAGCGACTGCACGAGATCCTCGAAGCCTCGGATCAGCAGCATGCGGCGATAGATGCCGGTGTACGACTCGAGGTCGTCGAGCACGCCGGGCGCCGCGGTGTCCCGGAGCTGGCTCACTGGACGCCGACGCCCGTCGCGGACTGCAGCCGCTCTGCGAGGTAGGCCCAATCGCGTTCGTGCCGATACGAGTACCGCGGCGGAGGAGCGGGCGCGGAGGTCTCGAGCCAGCGCACCGGCCTGCCCTCCGTCTCGTAGAACGCGTGGACGCAGCCCGTGCCGGTCCAGAACACGTCACCGGGCCGGAGCGTGTAGCGGTCGCCGTTCGCGACCACATCGACCTCGCCCTCGAGCATGTAGTACGACTCCTCGAAGGGATGGTCGTGCGGGTTCGCGCAGGCGCCCGGCTGGTAGTCGACCATGAACATCGTGTGGAGCTGGGCGTCGAGCCGCTGATCGACGAGCATCTTCACGGCGATCCCGCTGTAGGCGAGCACCGCGGTCGCCATGCTCCCGGAGACGGTCGGCGCGCCCATCGCCTGGCCCCGGCCGAGGAGGTCGAGGTCCATCTCGCCGTCGGTCAGCAGGAAGAGGTTGTGGCTGCGCGGGTCGCGGGCGTCAAGCGGCATCGCCTCGCCGTCGGGTGGTGGCCCGAGGAAGAACGTGTCGCTCGCGTCGAGGCGCGGGCGCGGCGCGGCCATCTCCAGCCACACCCCCTGCTCCTCGCTGCGGAAGGCGTGCGGCACGCCCACCCCGATGAGCCCGCAGGCGCCCGGCTGCAGCCTGATCCCGCGGCCCTCGAGGTAGAGCACGGGCTGCCCCTCGAGCACGTAGAAGCTGGTCTCGAACGAGTGCAGGTGCTCGTCGACGTGGCCGTCCGCGAGCGAGACAACCGTCAGCGCCATGTGGGTCGAGCCGAGCGAGCCGCCGACGACGCGGCATGAGGTCAGGCCGCGCGAGCGCCCCGGCAGCCCGGGGGCGAGCTCGACGTCCTCGCGGCGGACGAGCCGGTAGCCGGGCAGACCGTCGGCGAGCTCGCGGGTCCCGCTGTCGCTCATCGCGGCGCGCCTGCAGGCTCCACGACCGCCGAGGACGCGACGGCCTCGGCGACGCCCGGTGCCCCGTCGCGCCCGTTCTCCGAGACCAGGTCGGCGCCGCGGACGTAGGTCGTGCCGGCGACGAGCAGCTCTTCGGCCGGGAAGCGTGTGATCACCTCGCAGCCGGTCGCCGTCACGACGACCTCCTCCTCGATCCTCGCGGCCGAACGGCCGTCGGTCGCCGCGCAGTAGGTCTCGAGCGCGAACACCATCCCCTGCTCGAGCTCGACCGGGTTGTCGAGGGAGTGGACGCGCGAGATCATCGGCGACTCGTAGAGCCCGACGCCGATCCCGTGCCCGAACTGGAGGCCGAAGCACGTCTCCTCGTCCGGAAAGCCGAGCTCCTCGGCGGTCGGCCAGACCTCGGCGATCTTGTCCGTGGTCATGCCCGGGCGAACGAGCACGATCGCCGCGTCCAGCCACTCCCGGCACTGCTTGTAGGCGTCGAGCTGCGACGGGCTGACGCCCCCGACGTTGAACGTGCGGTAGTAGCACGTCCGGTAGCCCATGAACGAGTGGATGATGTCGAAGAAGGCCTGGTCGCCCGGCCGCAGGAGCCGGTCGGAGAACACGTGCGGATGCGGGTTGCACCGGTCGCCGGAGACGGCGTTCACGGCCTCGACCTGCTCCGAGCCCATCTCGAAGAGCAGCTCGTGCGCGCGGGCGACAATCTCGTGCTCGTACACGCCAGGTCGCAGCATCCGGTAGATCTCGTCGTAGACGGCGTCGACGAGCCCCGCGGACTGGTCGAGCAGCGCGATCTCCTGGTCGGTCTTGAGCTTGCGCGCCTCGAGCATGACCTGCGAGCCGTCCGTGACCCGCACGCCCCCGCGCTGCAGCGCCTCGATCGTGACCAGATCGGCCATGTCGATCCCGAGCGGCTCGTCCTGCAGCTCCCGCTCGCGCAGCTCTCGGGTGATCTTCGCCGCGAGGCTGTCCGGGATGCCGGTCTCGATCGGCATCGCGCCGCGCATCGGCGCGACGCCCGCGCGAAAGTTCTCGGGCGGCAGCCATGGCGCGAACAGCTGGTGGTGCCGAGCAGCAGAGCCGAAGTCCCAGAGGATGGGGTCGGCGCCGCGCATGAGCAGCGTGAAGCGGGCGTTCTTGTCCCGCGCCCACTCGCCGATGTGCGTGCTCGTGACGTAGCGGATGTTGTTCGGGTCGAACAGGAGCAGCGCGCCGAGATCCGACGCATCCAGCGCCGCCTTTGCGCGCTCGAGCCGTTCCCGGCGCAGTCGCGGGAAGTCGATCCGCTGCTCCCAGTCCACTGCACGTGTCGCGTCGGGCGAGCCGATCGTCCGCCGTGTGGTCACCGCGCCACCTCCTCGCTGGTGGCGCCCCGCAGGTGGAGATAGAGCGCCATGAAGTCGTCATCTGCATAGCCGGCCTCGACGGCAGCGCGAAGGAGCGCCTTCAGGTGCTGCGCGAGCGGGAGCTCCACCTCCGACTGGCGAGCCGCGTCGAGCACGAGGTCGATGTCCTTCTCCATCAGAGCCGTGGTGAACGTCGCCGAGAAGTCGTCGGCGAGCAGCGGCTCCGTCTTGTACTTGACGAAGGGCGCCCCCACAGCGGAGCTTCCCATCACCTCGAGCAGTGCCTCCCGCGACACGCCGGACATCTCGCCGAGTACGAGCGCCTCCGACATCAGTTCGGCCAGGCCCGCGATCATCAAGTTGATCGCGAGCTTCACGACGCGCGCCTGCTCGGCGTCGCCGACGTAGTGGATCGCCGGACCGATAGCACGCAGGACCGGCTCGACCCGATCGAGCGCCTCCCGCGGCCCGGAGACGATCAGCGTGAGGTTCCCCGCGCGCACGACGGTCGGATTCCCGCTCACCGGCGCGCGCAGGTAGTCGACCGAGGCTTCGTCCGCCAACGACGCGACGCGCGCCGAGACCGCCGGGGAGACCGTGCTGAGGTCGACGAGGACGCTCGCCGGATGGGCGGCGGCGAGAACCTTCTCCGCAACGTGCTCGAACGCCTCGTCGTCGGCCAGCGAGGTCAGGACGACGTCGACCTCTTCGGCCAGCTCGGTAGGCGTGTCCGCGAGGGTCGCGCCGCGGTCGACGTACGGCGCTGCCTTCTCGAGGCTCCGGTTCTGCACGACAAGCGGATAACCGGCCTCCAGGACCCGCTCTGCGATCGCCGTGCCCATGTTGCCGAGACCGATCAGCCCCACGGTGAGACGCGGGTCCTGAGAGGTTCGCACTGTTCAGTATGAATAAACGAACCGCGGCGGCCGGTCAAGTGATCAGCGCGAGATTCAGGCTCCCTGTACAGCCATACCGGACGCGACCGCACGGTCGGCCTGAAGCCTACAGCCGTCTCGTTGCAAGTAACAGACTGTTACTTGCGCTCAACCGGCGGCGACGCGGGCGATCGTCTTGTCGGCCAGGCGGTCGAGCGCCTGGACCGAGAGCTCGAGGTGCTCTTCCTTCGTGTCCTCGAGCTTCGTGTGCGAGAGGCCGCGGAGGGACTGCACGAAGAGCATCACCGTCGGCACGCCGGCACGCGCCACCTCGGCGGCATCGTGCAGCGGCCCGCTCGGCAGGCGATGCGACTGGCCGCCTGCCACCTCGCGGATCGACTCGTCGGCCAGCTCGATCAGCGACTCGTCGAACAGGATCGGCTCGATGTTCCAGATCCGCTCCCACTCGACCTCGATGTCCTCCTCCTGCGCGAACCGCCGCGACGCCGCCTCCGCGTTGCTCAGCATCTCGGCGAGCTGGTTGGCGTCGAGGTGCCGCTGGTCCAGCAGGCACTCGGCTGTTTCGACCACGGACGTCACGATCCCCGGCCGCGTCACGACGCCGCCCATCGTGCAGACCGCGCCGTTTCCGGTCCGGTTGGCGATCTCACGGATCTCGAGCTCGAGCCTCGCCGCGCCGGCGAGCGCGTCGCGCCGCTTGTCCATCGGCGTCGAGCCGGCATGCGCGGCCTGGCCGCGGAAGGTGACCTGGTGGCGCTCGACGCCGAAGGTGCCGAGCACGACTCCCAGCGGGAGGTCCAGCGACTCCAGCACCGGGCCCTGCTCGATGTGGAGCTCGAGGTACGCCGCCGCGTCCTCCAGCTGCGACCGCGCCTCGAGCGCGTCGTCGAGGTCGACGCCATGCTCGCTGAGCGCATCCGGCAGCGCGACGCCGTCCGCGTCGCGCCGCGCGCGTAACTCGTCCTGGTCGTCCATCGAGCCGGCGGCGGCCGAGGAGCCGAACAACGAGCGTCCGAAGCGAGCGCCCTCCTCGTCGGCCCAGTTCACGAGCCGTACGGTCGCCGCCGGCTGACCCGCCTCCGCCAGACGCCGCACGACCTCGACGCCGGCGACGACATTCAGCGCGCCGTCGAGCCAGCCGCCGTTCGGGACGGAGTCGATGTGACCGCCGATCAGCACGGCCCGGTCCGATGCGCCCGACAGCGTCCACCACTGGTTGCCGGCCTGGTCGATCACCTCCTCCAGCGGCAGCCCGCCGAGCTTGCCGCGGAGCCACTCGCGCGCCTGCTCCCAGGTATCCGTCCACGCCACACGCTGTGCGCCGTTTTCGTCGCCTGTGAGCTCCCGCAGCTCCTTCAGGTCGGCCACTGTCCGGCTCGGGTCGATCACGCCGCGATCGTAAACCGGCCGCAGGGCGTGTGGTAAGAGATACGCGTGGCGACGATTGCCGCGCCGGCACCGCCCTCGTCGCGCCGCGATGCGCTACGAAGCGCGGCCGCGCGCGTCGCGGTGTTCCTGGTGGTGCTCGCCGTTCTCTGGGGGCTCTGGGAGGGCTACCGCTGGCTCTGGATTCACGAGGGCTGGACGTGGCCCTTCGTCGTGGACGACACGACCATGCCCCACCTGTCCGACATCTTCGCCGCGCTCTGGGGCAGCGCCTCACCAGGTGGCGTCGGGCCGCGCTTGATCACGGTCCTCGGCAAGGGTGCGCTCTTCACGGCCAAGGAGGCGGCGGTCGGTTTCGCCATCGGTGCGCTCGTCGGATTCACCCTCGGCGTCTTCCTGGCGCACTTTCGGCTCCTGCAGCGCGGGCTGCTGCCCTGGGTCGTGGCCTCGCAGACCGTGCCGATCCTCGTCGTCGCCCCGATGGTGGTCGTCTGGGCGAACCCAAAGCTGCCGAGCGGCCTGAAGGACTGGGGCGCGGTCGCCTTGATTGCCGCGTACCTGACGTTCTTCCCCGTGACCGTGAACACGATCCGCGGCCTGCAGTCGGCCGACCGGCGCGCGCTCGAGCTGATGCGGAGCTATGCCGCCGGCAACTGGCGGATCCTCTGGAAGCTGCGGTTCCCGGCCGCGCTCCCGTACATCTTCGCGGCGCTCAAGATCGGCGCGACCGCTAGCGTCGTCGGCGCGCTGATCGGCGAGCTCCCGTCCTCGATCCCGAACGGCCTCGGCGCGCAGATCATCAACTTCAGCCAGTACTACTCGACGGAGCCTCGAGGGCTCTGGGCCACGAACGTGGTCGCCGCGGCGCTGGGCATCTCGTTCTTCCTCGTGATCGTGCTCGTCGAGAAGCTCGTCGTGCGCCGCGCGCCGGAGAACCTCGTATGAGCGTCGTCAAGATCGCCGGCCTGACGAAGGAGTTCGGCCAGACGACGGCGCTGCAGGGAATCGACCTCGAGATCGCCGAGGGCGAGTTCGTCTCGCTGATCGGACCCTCGGGCTGCGGCAAGTCCACGCTGCTGCGGATCATCGGCGACCTGATCGAGCCGACCTCCGGCACGGTGGCGGTCAACGGCAAGCCGGCGCGACAGGCGCGCAAGGACCGCGACTACGGGATCGTCTTCCAGGATCCGGTGCTCTACGACTGGCGAACAGTCGCGAAGAACGTGGCGCTGCCGCTGGAGATGGCCCGCTGGCCGCGGCAGAGGCGGAACGAGCGCGTGCAGGAAATGCTCGAGCTCGTCGAGCTCCAGGGATTCGAGAACCACCGGCCGTGGCAGCTCTCCGGCGGCATGCAGCAACGCGTCTCGATCGCCCGGGCACTTGCCTTCGACCCTGCGCTGCTGCTGATGGACGAGCCGTTCGGGGCCCTCGACGAGATGACCCGCGAGCGGCTCAACATCGAGTTGCTGAACATCTGGCAGGCGAGCGGCTCGACGATTGTGTTCGTCACGCATTCGATCGCCGAGGCGGTGTTCATCTCCACACGCGTCGTCGTGATGTCGCCGCGCCCGGGCCGTATCTCGGAAGTGATCCCGATCGACCTCCCGCAGCCGCGCACGGCGTCGACCCGTGAGGAGCCGCGCTTCTTCGAGCTCGTCACACGCGTACGCGAGGCGCTGCACCTCGGCCACGACCTGGACCGCGCCGCTTCGCCGACGCAGGAGGCGACGGCGTGAGCAGCGGCGCCCCGGTCGCGGTCCAGCCCGTCCCGCGCGGCGGGCTTGGTCGCCTCGTGGGCAGGCGCGCGATCGACTGGCTGCCGGCGCTCCTCGTCCTCGTCGGGATCATCGCGCTGTGGCAGGGGCTGATCGTGTGGACGCACGCACAGCAGTTCCTACTGCCCAAACCGACGGCGATCGCCTCCGCGTTCTGGACCGACAAGCACGAGCTCTGGTCGGCCGGCTGGTACACGTTTCAGGAGGCGCTCGGCGGCTTCGTGCTCGGCTCCGGCCTCGCGATCCTGCTGGCGCTCGTGCTCGCCCGCTGGCGCCCCCTCGGCACGGCGCTGCTTCCCTACGCAGTGGCGGCCAACGCGATCCCGATCATCGCGTTCGCTCCGATCACGAACCAGTGGTTCGGCGGCGGGCTGACGAAGAGCTCCAAGATCGCGATCGCCGCCATCCTCTGCTTCTTCCCCGTCCTCGTGAACACGCTGCGTGGCCTCACCTCGGTCCGGCCGCAGGACCTCGAGCTGATGCGCTCCTATGCCGCGGGCAACGTCGAGATCTTCCGTCGCGTCCGAATCCCGACCTCGCTTCCGTTCATGTTCACCGGGCTGAAGGTCGCCACGGTGCTTGCGATGATCGGCGCCGTCGTCGGCGAGTACTTCGGCGGCGCGCTGAACGCGATCGGAGTGCTGATCCTCTCGCGCTCGCGCGTCTTCCAGTTCAACGAGGCCTGGGCGGGCGTGCTCGTGGTCTGCCTGTTCGGCCTAGTGCTCTACATCGCGGTGGCGGCGCTCGAGCGGTTCGTGCTCCGCTGGGTTCCATCGACATCGGAATGACGACACGTCACAATCGCCAGGTCCGAATGTGAGGAAAGGGGAACGATGAAACATCGGAGGTACTGGGTCGGGGCCGTGGCGGTGCTTGCCGTCGTCGGCGGTATCGCGGCAGCGGTCGGGACGGCCGCGCCGGCGAAGCAGTCGACGCCGAAACTCACCAAGCTCACCTTCCAGCTCAAATGGGTGACGCAGGCGCAGTTCGCGGGCTACTACGCCGCGCAGGCCAAGGGGTACTACAAGAAGGCTGGGCTCGACGTGAACATCCGCGTCGGCGGCCCGGACATCATTCCGGAGCAGGTCGTCGCCGGCGGGCAGGCACAGCTCGGCCTCGACTGGCTGCCGAGCCTGATGTCGGCGCGTGACCAGGGCACGAAGCTCGTCAACATCGCGCAGGTCTTCACGCGAAGCGGCATGACCGAGATCACGTGGAAGAGCAGCGGGATCAACACGGTCGCGAAGATGAAGAACAAGAAGGTCGGCAACTGGCTGGGCGGGAACGAGTTCGAGCTCTTCGCAGCGCTGAGCCGGGCCGGAATGGATCCGACCCACAACAAGGGCGTCACGATCGTGAAGCAGCCGTTCGACATGAACCTGTTTCTGAAGAAGCAGATCGACGCCGCCTCGGCGATGACGTACAACGAGCTCGCCCAGGTGCTCGAGAGCAAGAACCCGAAGACCGGGAAGCTCTACAAGCTGAGCGACCTGAACGTGATCAAGATGGACAAGATCGGCACCGGCATGCTCGAGGACGGAATCTTCGGCACCGAGTCCTGGCTGAAGGACAAGAACAACCAGGCGACGGCGAAGAAGTTCCTCGCCGCGTCGTTCAAGGGCTGGATCTACTGCCGGACGCACATGAAGGACTGCGTCAAGATCGTCCTCACCCATGGGCCAACGCTGCTCAAGGGTCACCAGACGTGGCAGATGAACGAGATCAACGCGCTCATCTGGCCGGCGCCGCTGGGCATCGGGCTGATGAACGCGAAGGACTACCAGTTCACCGCCAAGACGACGGCCAAGTACAACCACCTGAAGCAGATCCCGGGCCACGAGGCCTACCGCACCGACCTCGCGAAGGCCGCGCAGGCCGCGCTCAAGAAGCAGGGCATCGACATCTACGGCAAGGGATGGAAGAAGGCGAACGTCAAGGTCACGCCCGGGGGCAAGTAGCGAAACGTGACGGCGGGGACGCGTCGGCGCGTCCCCGCCGTTCGAAAGGAGCGCCATGTCGGTTCTGATCAAGGGCGGGCGGATCGTCACGGCCGCCGACGACTACGTCGCGGACGTCTACGTCGAGGACGAGACGGTCTCGCTGATCGGCGAGTCGCTCGACATGAGCGCCGACAAGGTGATCGACGCGAGCGGCAAGTACGTGCTGCCGGGGCTCGTCGATCCCCACACGCACCTGGACATGCCGTTCGGCGGCACGGTCACGATCGACGACGTCGAGTCCGGCCAGACGGCGGCGGCGTTCGGCGGCACGACGTGCCACGTCGACTTCATCATCCAGCCACAGGGCTCGACCTTCGCCGACGCGTTCGCCGACTGGCGCTCGAAGGCCAGCGGCAAGCAGGTGATCGACATGGGCTACCACATGGCCGTCACCGACCTCGAGGAAGGCGGCACGCTGGAGGAGCTCGCCTC
>Ga0207665_10000601_pt1 | contig 24179 bp, 24 predicted proteins | sample LARL112metaG_FD_184351 | JGI IMG/M metagenome (GOLD analysis project Ga0207665, IMG submission 184351) | Corn, switchgrass and miscanthus rhizosphere microbial communities from Kellogg Biological Station, Michigan, USA - LAR L11-2 metaG... | ecosystem: Host-associated > Plants > Roots >... | reverse complement strand
TGGTCCCGCGCTGGCGGCGACGATCGTCGACCTCCGTCGGGCGGAAATAGCTCGATTCGCGGATGCTTCGCCCGAGGAGATCGTTACCGCGGCCCGCTGGAAGTACTGACCGGGGCGCGGGGCGGCGCGGTGGGTGGATGCGGCCCGAACGCGGTGAGGAACCGGTTGCGAAACGCGTCCATCCCCCACACCGGGGCCTGCGGGTTGGGCAGCATCCCGTCCTGCCAGCCCCACGACGAGATTCGATCCAGGACATTTGGATCGTGGGTGATGATCGAAATCGGGACGTCGTGATTTCCGCCGGTACCACTGACGATCGTTGCCGGCTGGTGATCGCCGAGCAGGACGAGCACGAGATTGTTGTCGTGGAACGTCTGCACAAACGAGATAAGCGCCGTCAACGAGTACTGGATCGACTGGCCGTACGCCGCTCTCACCTGATTTGGATCGCGCCAGACGGTGGAGGCTGACTGCCCTTGCGCGGGCATGCCGTCGAAGACCGAGCCGTCGCCGACCTTGTTCCAGTCGACCATGCGGGGCAGCGGCGCCCAGGGCGTATGTGACGAGACGAGGTCGATCTCCGCCATGACCGGAGTGTGGTTGCGCTTCGCCAGCTCCAGGCGCTGGAAGGCGGCCAAGGTGTACTGGTCGGGCATGGCGGCGTAGGAGAACTTCGGCCCGATGTAACCGACGTTCGATCCGTTGTAGAGCTTGTCGTAGTTGTAGAAGGACGTGCCCTGCGCCCAGTCCCCTTCGTTCGATGGGATGTCGCTGACGGTCCGCCAGCCCGCGCGCTTGAACGCGTCGCTCAGGGTGAAGCGATCGCTCGCGACCAGCTGGTTGTATCGACCCTGATTGTCGATCCAAAGCCCGGACTGCAACGTGGAATGGGCAAGCCAGCTGATGCCGCCGAACGTCGGTGACGTCAGGAACGCGCTGCGGGAAGAGAATCCAGCCTTGCTTAGTGAGTTCGTGCCGGCATTGAGCACGGCATCGACCTGCGGTGAGAACGCCGAGCCCTGGACCGCAATGCGGCCGTAGCTCTCGACAAAAGCGACGATGACGTCCTTGCCCCGAAGGCCGGTAAGCAGGTCCGCGCTAGGCGTGCCACGCAGCGGATCGTGCGCGGCCAATGTTGCCGCGAACACCTGCTGATCCTTTAGGCCGTGGCGAACCTCCTGGGCTTGGTCATAAGCGAGCCCGGCGGCGCTCGTGGATGCGATAGGCAGGCCGGACACGATCTTGACACCGAGGACGGCGCACAGAATCCAGACGAGTCCAAGCGCACCGATGGTGCGGACGGATGCTGCGCGATGACGCGCGGTGAGCCTCGTCAGGCGCAACACCGACAGCGGCACCAGGACGAGCAGTGCGATGACGAGTACCACGGCAAGGATCTCCGCGACCACGGTCCACGTCTGGCCGATCGAGTCGCGCAACACGCCTGCTGCCGGCCCGAAAAAACTCCAGTCGGTGACCGGGTTGAACGGCCGATCGAGCTCGGCGAAAAAGCCCATGTTGAGGATCTTCAGGACCGTGAGCAACCCGAGCGCGAGGCCCACCACGATGGCCAAGATCCGTCGCGCCCGCGGCGGAAGAATCACGCTGACCGCGACGATCACGAGACCTTCGATCGGAATGCGAACGAATGCGCCGGGCCCCAGGCGGTCGAGCCGATCCGGGGCGACGAGCGCAAACCAGACCAGCAGCGCCGCGAGGACGGTCATCACCCAGGTCGCCACGGTGCGCGCGCGGGCCCAGCGGCCAGAGGTCGGTGGCGTGGCCGCGCTGCTCGAGGCGGGTTCGGACGGGCCGTCGATGCGGTCTGTCCGTAGCGGCTGATCGGCGATGCTCATTCGCACACCCCAACCGCTGCGCGAGCCTCCGCCGTAACAAGCACGATCCGACGCGGCCGCGCCAGGCGACGTGGTTGAATCCGGCAGTTCTGCCAGAGCCACCAGACCTCATGCCCGAACGATCCGCCGAGCAGCACCAAAGCCAACGTGAGTAAGGCGACATTTCCCGGACCCGGCAGCATGTCGGCTATGACGACCGTGAGCACGATGCCTTCGAGCGCGGCAACGAACTTGTACCAATAGCGCGGAGGAGGCGACTCGCGCAGCCATGGCAGCAGCCAACCCGCAGCCACCAACGTGTAGCGCGCCGCGCCGATCGTGAGCACCCACGCACCGAACGACTGGGCCACGTAGGCGCTCAGAACCAAGATCAGGAATGCGTCGACTTCCATGTCAAAGCGGGCACCGACGGCGGTCGCCGAGGCGGTGCGCCGAGCGACCCGACCGTCGACCGAGTCGAGGACCAGCGCGACGACGGTGAGCGTGACGATCGCGGCTGCGGACGCTGCCTGCACCAGCGCTTCGGCAATGAGTGCCGCTATCCCTGCGACGAAGGTAGACCGGGCGAGCGTCACCCAGTTCGCCGGACCGAACGCGCTGGCGCGCGAGCGGGCGAGTGCGCGCGTCAATATCACGTTCGTCGTGAGAGCACACAAGATGCCGACGGACCAACCGGTGACGCTCAACCCGACCGTATGCGCGAGCGCGGCCAGCAGCGCGACCTCGGCGATCAGCCCGATCAGTGGGGCCGTTCGAACCGTCTGCACCGCTGCCTCCACGCTCGTGAACTAGAGCCTGCACCAACGCAAAACTCCCCGGCACCCGGTCCGGATACCGACCAGGAGCGTGATCGCCGTCCCGGAAAATCGCCGGACGATTCGCCGGTACCTTGGCGCAAGCTCTCCAGGAGTAGTACGGAAGATCCGTCGGCGGGGTTCATTTCTCGGCCCCCGGAGGAGGATGAGGCCGGTGCGAAGTGCCGCGCGCGCATTCTGGCTGCGTGAGCCCGGAGTGGGTGAGCTCCGATCGGTGCCCCTGCCCGAGCCAGGTCCGGCCGACGTAGCCGTCCGGACTTTGCGTTCCGGGGTCAGCCGGGGGACGGAGGGGCTGGTGTTTCGCGGCCGTGTCCCGCCGAGTCAGTACGCCATCATGCGAGCGCCGTTTCAGGACGGCGACTTTCCCGCACCAGTCAAGTACGGGTACCTCAGCGTCGGAGTTGTCGAGCACGGACCGCCGCAGTTACAGGGACGCACGGTCTTCTGCCTGTATCCGCATCAGACGGCGTACGTGGTGCCGGCCGGATCGGTCGTGCCCGTGCCGGACGATGTGCCGCCCGAGCGCGCGGTGCTCGCCGGAACGGTGGAGACGGCGGTCAACGCCTTGTGGGACGCCGCGCCGCTCGTGGGCGATCGGATCACCGTGGTTGGAGCGGGCATGGTCGGTTGCAGCGTCGCCCGCCTGCTTGCCCGGTTCCCGGGTGTCCGCGTGACGATCGTCGACGTCGATCCCGGGCGGGCTGACGTCGCAGCCGCGCTCGGCGTCGACTTCGCGATGCCGGCCGACGCTGCCGACGGCTGCGATCTGGTCGTACACGCGAGCGCAACATCCGCCGGGCTTCAGCTGTCGCTTGATCTTCTCGTCCGGGAGGGCACGGTCGTCGACCTCAGCTGGTACGGGGATGCCGACGTCACGCTGTCTCTCGGGGGCGCGTTTCACTCCCGCCGACTCGGTATCCGGGCAAGTCAGGTCGGAACGGTCGCACCGGCTCGCCGCGCCACCCGGACTATGACCGATCGGCTGGCGCTCGCTCTCGATTTGCTCCGCGATGCGGCATTCGATGCTCTGCTGACCGGATCCTCGCGCTTCGACGAGCTGCCCGACGTGATGCCCAGGCTCGCGGCGGGTAGTTTGCCGGCGATCTGCCACACCATCACTTACGGCGAAGGGTGATTCGCGTGTTCAGTGTCACCGTCCGCGATCACATGATGATCGCCCACAGCTTCCGTGGTGAGGTGTTCGGTCCCGCGCAGCGCTTGCACGGGGCTACGTACGTCGTCGACGCCACCTTTCGGCGGGAGACGCTGGACGCGGACAACATCGTCGTGGACATCGGCCGAGCCGCTGCGGAACTGCATGCCGTGGTCAGCGAACTGAGCTACCGGAACCTGGACGAGGAGGCTGCTTTCGCCGGCGTGAACACCTCCACCGAGGCGCTGGCGAAGGTCATAGCCGACCGCCTCGCTGAGCGGGTGCAGGCGGGGGCACTCGGCAGCGGCGCCGCCGACCTCGCCGGGATCGCCGTGACATTGCATGAGTCACATGTCGCATGGGCGAGTTACGAACGGCGGCTGTGAGCAGCCGGGGGCTCCAGATCGACATCGTCGTACCGGAGGGCATCGATGACCCGGCGCGGCCCAGCGGTGGCAACGCCTACGACCGCCGCATCTACCGAGAACTCACGGCACGCGGTTGGCGCGTACGTGAACACGCTGTATCGGGATCGTGGCCCTGGCCCGATGGAGCAGCGGAGGACGCGCTGGCGCGGGTGGTCAGCGGGATACGCGACGGCGCCGTCGTTCTGGTCGACGGGCTGATCGCCTCCGCGGCTCCGAACGTCCTGGTGCCGGAGACCCGTCGGCTGGCGCTGGTCGTGCTCGTCCACATGCCGCTTGGCGACGGGCTGCCCGAGCCCGAGCTCGCCCACGCTCGGATCCGCGAGCGGGCCGTACTCGCCTCCGCGAGCGCCATCATCACGACCAGCTCATGGACCCGCCAGCGGCTGATCGACATCTACCGGCTCCGGTCAGATCGGATCCACGTCGCAGAGCCGGGTGCGGACGCCGCGACCCTGTCGCCGGGAACGGCCAGCGGAACCGAACTGCTGTGCGTCGCAGCCGTCATGCCGCACAAGGGTCATGACACGTTGCTCGCTTCCTTGGCGATCATTGCCGACCTGTCCTGGCGCTGCGTGTGCGTCGGCCCGCTGGATCGGGATCCGGGGTTCGTCGACGGACTGCGGCGCCGCGCCGAAACGGACGGCCTCGCCGACCGGATTCGGTTCGCCGGCGCGCGGTCCCCCCGTGAGCTCGACCGGGAATATGCCGCCGCCGACGTGGTGGTTCATGCGTCCTACGCCGAGACGTTCGGCATGGTCGTCATCGAGGCCTTGGCCCGCGGACTACCGGTCATTGCCACCGCCGTTGGTGGCGTGCCGGATGCTCTCGGTCACACGGCTGATGGGCGGCGTCCTGGCCTTCTGGTGCCGCCCCGGGACCCGCACGCACTCAGCGTCGCCCTGTCCAGCTGGTTGAGCGACGGCGATCTACGCCAACGCCTCCGCCGAGCCGCCCAGGAGCGACGTAGGTCGCTCGCACGCTGGTCCACGACGTCGGATCGGGTCGCGCGTGTGCTAGATCGGCTGGCGGCCGGGAGTGGTGATCCATAGCACCGGTGAACCCGACCCACCGCGATCTGCGTACTTCCTACAGGGCCGTTGGTGGAGGCCCGGGGTATCGGCCCGGCCCCCCGGAAACGTGGCCGCGGAGGAGGAGAGAGGGGAGGTGAGGGTGCGATGAGCCGAGCGGCATGGGCATACCTGCGGGTGCTTGGTGGTGCCGCGATCCTCGCCGTCCTCTTCTGGCGACTCGGCATCGGGGCTCTTGTGGATGGACTCCGGACGATCAGCGGCTGGTCACTCGCCGCTGCCGCCGCCGTCGCGTTCGTGACCACCGTCTGCTCGGCCTGGCGGTGGAGTCTGGTTGCGCGCGGCCTCGGCGTCGCCGTGCCGCTACGGGGCGCGATTGCGGCGTACTACCGGTCACAGTTCCTCAACTCGGCCTTGCCGGGCGGTGTCCTTGGGGACGTCCACCGGGGATTGCAGCACGGCCGTGACGCCGGGGACGTGAGCCGGGGCCTGCGGGCGGTTGGCTGGGAGCGCTTGGCCGGACAGGCCGTGCAGGTGGTGCTTGCCCTGATCGTGTTGCTCGTCCTGCCCTCACCGGTTCATTCGTCCATGCCCGCTGTTCTCGCGATCACTGTGCTCTGCGTGCTCGGCGCAGTGGGTCTGATTCGGGGCCGGCCACCGCGTGGCACCTCGCGCTGGGACCGGGCACTGCGCACGGCGCGCGCGGACGTTCGCGCCGGGCTGCTTGCCCCGCGGACTCGGGCGGCGATCGTGCTGAGTTCGGTCGTTGTTGTCGCCGGCCACATGACCACGTTCTTGATCGCGGCGCGTACCGCCGGTGCGACCGCTCCCGTGCTGCAAATGCTGCCGTTGGCGATGCTCGTGCTCCTGGCGATGACCGTACCTACGAACATCGGTGGATGGGGTCCGCGCGAAGGCGTGGCCGCCTGGCTGTTTGCCGCCGCCGGTCTTGGCGCCGCTCAGGGTTTGGCCGTCGCCGCCGTCTACGGCGTACTTGTCCTCGCCGCCAGCCTGCCCGGCGCGGCTGTACTCGCGATTACCTGGCTAGGCTCCGGTAATCGGGGCAGCATGCGTGCGGCCGGCTCGCAATCGGAAGGATTAGCTGGTAAGGCAGATGTGCCGCACCAGCCGGTGCCGGTGGCCGCCTAGCCGGAAGGCGTTCTTCGTGGCTGAACGTCCATACACGCTGCTCAGCTGCGGCATGTCGATCGACGGCTACCTCGACAGTGTGTCGGTGAAGCGGCTGCCACTCTCGAATGACGCTGACTTCGACCGGGTCGATGCAGTTCGCGCGACGTGCGACGCCATCCTGGTCGGCGCGGGCACGATCCGGAACGACAATCCGCGGCTGCTGGTCCGTTCACGGACGCGACGGGAAGAGCGGCTTGCGCGCGGATTGCGGCCATCGCCGATCAAGGTCACCGTCACCAATGGTGGACAGCTCGACGCGCACGCCGACTTCTTCGGCGCAGGGGACACGGAGAAGGTGGTCTACTGCGCGAGCGGGTCCGTCGATGATGCTCGAGGCCGGCTCGGGTCGGTAGCTACCGTCGTTGACGCGGGCGAGCCGGTGGATATGCAGTGGATCAGTGAGGATCTCTACGCCCGAGGGGTACACCGGCTGATGGTCGAGGGCGGCGGTACGGTGCACACGCAGTTCCTCACCGCCGACCTGGTCGACGAGCTGAACCTGGTGGTCGCGCCGTTCTTCGTCGGTGACTCGCGGGCCCGGCGATTCGTCAGCGACGGGCGATTCCCCTGGAATCCGCGCCGGCGGGCGACGCTAGCCGAGGTGCGGAAGATCGGCGACGTCGTCCTGCTGCGGTACGCGCTCTCTCCGCGATTCCGCGCGGACTAAGAACGCCTCAGGAGATGATCTTGGAACGGGGTATATCTCCCACCGCAGCGTGGCGTGGCGTGGCCGAGCATGCTGTCCTCATCGCCGGAGGACGCCCGACCGGGCTCAATGTTGGCGGCCCCGGCACAACTACGGACTGGGCTGTGGCAGAACCGCATCGAGCGCATCCCGGCCGGTTGGGTCGGCGAGCACGGGTCGAAGCGGCCAGCACGTCACGTCGGTACCCGCCCGCGTGGGTGCGTGGTCGATGACGATGCGGGTGACGGTTGCGTGGGTCAGGTCGGTCCAGGTCGCGGGCACGCCCGCCCGAAAGACCTCGACGATGCCATGGTCGAAGAGGAGGGTGACCGGCGCGGCGCCGTCGTTCGGTTTCCTTGGCAGCTTGGTCAGGTCGGCGAGGAACACGGCCCCCGATCGGTCGTCGACCAGCCGAATGGCTGTGATTGCGGCGTCCAAGTCGTCGAGGCAAATCTCGACGGCGTTGCTTGGTCCGGGTAGTTCGATGGTTGTGCTGGTATCGCCGCGCGCCGTTCCGACGACTAGCGCGGTATCGCGGAGAACATGTAGTTCTCGAGCGGGCATCGCACCAAGGTGTCCGTTCTCGTGCACTGCCAGTTCGCGCGGTGCAGACATGACGCCGAGGCTGTCTCCGACTGGAGCGCGGTCGAGATCGGTCCGAATCCAGCCGAATTGAATTCTGCGGCCATCAGCGGCCCAGTACGACTGCGGGGCGTACAGACGGTCGCCGTAGTCGAGGCGGCTCGTGGTGTTCGGCTCGAGCTGGCCATCGATCCATGCACCGATCGCGTACCAGACGATCGGGACGGTTGCTTCCAAGCCCTCGGTCTCGTCCGTCATCGGCGACAGGATCAGGACGGTACCGGTCCCGGCATCGAAAACATCTGGGCACTCCCAAATGCCATCGGGAATGTCGCACCTGGACGCGTCGAGCACTGGGCGATCCAAGGTCCACTCACGAAGATCGGTCGAGGTGTAGCCGAAGATCGTGCCGCCTCGATCGTGTGTCTTACCTCCGATCGCCTGATGCCATTTTCCGGCGTGCCGGCGGACGCTGTGGTCTCGGAAGGCCAAGACCTCAGGACCGGGGCGTTGCCTGACTATCGGATTATCGGCATCCTTGTCGAAGTGCTGCAGGTCGGACTGGGTTGACCGAGCCAGGCAGGGTAACTGCATCGTTCCGTCAACGCCGGTGTAGATGAGTGTCACGCCACCCTCGTCGTCCGCGATGGCGCAACCGGAATAGCAACCGTTCGCGTCGTAGCTGGTGCCGTCGGATCCAGGCCGGAGAGCTTCTGGGTGCTCCTGCCAGCTGATGAGATCCGTGGAACTGGCGTGACCCCACCCGATACTGCCGAAGGTCGCACTGGCCGGATTGTGTTGGTAGAAGAGGTGGTGGCGGCCGTTCCAATGGATCAGTCCGTTCGGGTCGTTCATCCACCCGACCGCCGGTGCGAAATGGAACAACACGGTGTGCTTGTCCTCGTTCTCAGATCGGTACGATCGTGATCTTGGTCTTGTCGCCCGATAGCAGCGATAACGCCAAGATCATCTCGCCCCTCGTCAACCCGAGATCACCGGACTCGGGCACCTTATTCCCCGCGCGGGGCACTTGCCGTCGACCCCCTTCGAACAAGGGGACACGGCAGGGCCACATGGGGGGCCGGTCGGTCTCTACCGGACTCGATCAATTTCAGCAGCTCGAGGACGGCCCAGCGGCCCATGTCGTAATGCGGCAGTTCGATGGTCGTGAGTCTGGGGCGTAGGCCATTGACGATGAGGTCCTGGTTGTCGAATCCGATGATCGATAGGTAGTGCGGTATCCGCAGACCTCGCTCGGCGGCCGCGTAGTAGGCCCATCGCCATGCGATCGTTGAAGCAGAACAGCGCGGTGGGTCGATTGCGCAAATCGAGGAGCGTGCTGGCACCGGCGTATCCACCGCCCGGACCTGAGTGGTCGTAGACAACGAGTTCGCCACGGAAGCGGAGGCCGTTGTCTCTGAGTCCGCGCCGATAGCCCTTGAGGCGACCGTGCGTGGCCGGGATATCGTCCTGATTGTTGACGAAGCCGATGCGCTCGTGGCCGTGGGCGGCTAGTTCATTTACGGCACTCAGCGCCCCGCCCTCCTCGTCGGGCACGACAGTCGGAATTCGTTTGTCGGCGGTTGTCGCATCGACGAGCACCGTAAGTGATTCGCTGAGTGCTGCCGGCATAGGGACGACGCGGTGATACTCCGCAGCGTAAATGAGTCCGTCAACCTGCTGATCCTGAAGCGCACGGATCTCTCGATCTTCGAGCGCGGAATCCTTCCCTGACGTCATCAGCATCAGCAGGTACCCCTGCTCAGCGGCCGCGTCCTGTGCGCCGACGATCGTTAGGCCTGCGTAGGGTGACGCGCCAATCCAGTCACTGACGAACCCGAGCGTCTGCGTCCGCTTGAGGCGAAGCCCTTGGGCCAGTCGATTGGGCCGGTACGACAGTTCAGCCGCAGCGGCTCTCACTCGCCGCCTCGTGGGTTCCGCAATCCTCCGGCCGGGCGCGTCGCTAAGGACTTGGGACACCGTCGTCACCGAGAGTCCGGTACGAACCGCCACATCCCGCAAGGTCGGTTCTCGCTGCGGCATCTTGGCGTCCTTTCGCCACTATCGTGCGACGTCAACTCCCGGCCTGGTTGACCCGCCTTTAGCTCGACTGTCCGTGGCGGCGTGGAGTCCGCTCAGATCGCTTGGCAGCTCGGGCACAGTCTACGGTTTAGGCACAGTCGGGAAATGGACTCTTTGAGAATGGGCATTTGCCCGGTCGACTAGCGGCGCCCAATCGTTATAGCAACCGGCGTCGTGAGTTCAGCAACGCGCCACGGTGTCGCTCGGGCTGGCGTTGAACCTCTGGCCTGACTCACGAAGCCACCGTCGGCCGGCGGAGCGTGAGGAGCGCCTTGACTCGGCCCGGCGGCGGCTTGCGAGGATTATCAAGTGGGCGAATCTCGGACTATCGATGAGGGCTCCGGCCAGCCGAGCATCCAGGAGCGGTTGTTTCCAACCCTGCGCTGCTTCGGTTGCGGTCCGGCCAACCCGAAGGGCCTTCGGCTGCGCAGCTTTCCCGCGGAGGGTTGGGTTGTCGCCCGCTTTGCCCCGTGGCCCGAGCACGATAACGGACTGGGCTACCTCAACGGAGGCATCATCGCGACCGTGCTGGATTGTCATAGCGCTGCGGTCGTGTTGCTCGAGGCAGAACGCAACAACTGGACAGCCCCCGTGGGCGTGCCCTTGCCTTATGTGACGGCCGGGTTGGACCTGCGATACCTGCGACCGAGTCCGTTAGGAGAGGCGGTGGAACTCCGCGGCGTCGCGGTCTCCGCCAATGAGTCGGAGATCGTGGCTGACGTCGAGCTGCTGTGGGAGGGCAAGACTCGGGCAGCCGCGAGCGCGCGATGGAAACGCTGGTTGCCCCGCTGACCCGTCCCGGCGAGGTGCCGGGATCGTGATCATTGGTGCTTGACCGCAAGCCGGGCGAGGATGTCCGCGTAGACAATCTCGAGCGTTACCAGGATCTCCGTCGTGACGACCTCAATGGGCGGCGTGCCATCTATGGTGACGAGAATGCCGCGCTCGTCGAACCAGCCCAGCAGCGGCGCGGTTACCTGGTGATAAAGCTCCAGCCGTTTGGCGATGACTTCCGGAGTGTCGTCGGTACGGTGCTCGACGGTTGCGCGAGCCAGGAGCCGGTGGGTCAGCTCGTCGTCGTCGACGTCAAGGCATAAAGCGACGTCCGCGGTCATGTCGAGTTGGGTGGCGATCTCGAATGCCGCGTGGGCTTGCTCCATGGTGCGGGGGATCCCGTCGATGACATAGCCGCCGTTCTTGCGCTTGGCATAGGCCAGTGCGTCTCGGAGCATTTCGAGAACGATGCTGTCCGGGACGAGATCGCCGCGCGCGAGGATGTCGCGCACGGCCAGACCAAGGCTCGTCTCGTGGGCAATATGGCTACGGAGTAGGTCGCCCGTGGCGATGTGCGCTACGCCAAAGTGATTCGCAATGATCGCGCCCTGAGTACCTTTGCCAGCCCCGGGCGGCGCAAGCAGCACTACCCGGATCGCTCGACGGCTGTAGTCGTGGTGGATGTGCGGCGGATCCACCTCTGAGATCTCGACATCGTCGACCTGCCGTAATGCGGCGATGACGATGCCCGCATGTTCCCGATCCGCGGCGAAGAAGTTGATGTCGATCGTCATCCGCGGTGCGTCGGTGTCCGACACGTCCAATGCGGTAATCAGGCTGCCCCGCTGGGCGATTGCGTCAGCCACCGCGCCGACGAACTTCGGCCTGGCCGGCGTGTGGAGCCGCACGTAGACGGAATACGCCAAAGTCGCCGAGGAGGACTCTTGGCCAGCGGCGTCGGCGGAGATGCTGTCACCTGGCGCCGACATCTCGGTGGTCTCCTCGGATCAGACGGAGGACGTGCCGTGCCGCGTGATCATATCGGTGGGAGCGGCTGCCCCCGAACGCGGACCGATGACGGCCGTGCGCCTAGGGCACTCGGGCGCGTGGCGCGCGGCCGTGGTACCAGGGTTACTCCTGAGGTGGTCGTCGGCGCGCTTCAGTCCCATTCGGGCGCGGGACGCTGCGGCTGAAGGCGATACGGTGCTGAGCCGATTCGGTCTGTCAGCCTGCTAACGCGTCGATCCGTTCGTAGAGCGTTGTCCGCTGCACGGCGTATCGGCCGGCGGCGCGGGCAACGGCGTCGAACGCCTGGGCATCCAGCGCCTGGCCGTGAGTCGCGCCCGCGGCCCGGCTGATGTTCTCCTCCATCAGGGTGCCGCCGAGGTCGTTGACACCGGCGCGAAGGAGCTGCGCCGCGCCCTCGCGACCGAGCTTCACCCAAGAAGCCTGGACGTTCGGGATCGATCCGTGGTACGCGATCCGCGCGACGGCGTGCACCAGCACGACCTCCCGCCACGTCGGCCCGCGTCGGGCCGCGCGCTTTAGGTAGATCGGCGCCGCCATATGCACGAACGGCAGGCCGACGAACTCGGTGAACCCGCCAGTACGATCCTGGAGCGCCCGGGTGACGAGGAAGTGACGCGCCCAGTGGCGCGGCTGTTCGATAGCGCCGAACATCATCGTGACGTTGCTGCGTAGCCCCACTGCGTGCGCGGCCTCGTGCGCGGCGAGCCACTCCTCGGTATTCACCTTGTCCGGGCACAGAACTTGCCGCACGTCGTCGTCGAGGATCTCCGCAGCGGTGCCGGGTAACGTCTTGAGACCGGCCCGCTTCAAACGCGTCAGATAGTCCGTCAATGGCTCGCCAAGTCGGCGTGCACCCTCAGTGACTTCCAGTGCGGTAAAGCCGTGAATGTGCATCCCGGGAACCGCGTCGTGCACGGCCTGCGCGGCCTCGACGTAGAAGTTGCCATCGAAGCTGGGGTGAATACCGCCCTGCATGCACACTTCAGTAGCCCCCCGGTCCCAGGCCTCGCGGGCCCGGCCGGCGATCTCGTCGAGCGAGAGGAGATAGGGCTTGCCTCGAAGGTTTAGCGACAGCGGGCCTTTGGAGAATCCGCAGAAGGTGCAGCGGTAGGTACACACATTGGTGTAGTTGATGTTCCGGTTGATCACATAGGTCACCGCGTCGCCGACGGCTTCCCGCCGCAAGTGGTCGGCCAGCTCGGCCACGGCCGCAACCTCGGGCCCACGTGCGCCGAGCAGAATCACAAGTTCGTCCTCGCCGAGGCGATCGCCGGCGCCGGCCGTGTCGAGTACATCGCGCACCGCGCCCCGCGCGGCCGGCCTTGTCGGCAAGATCAGCTGCGGCGTTACCTCGGCGCCCGCGTACCACGCCGTCGAACGACGGCCGATTTGCACGACCTCTGCTCCGGTACCGACGTTGGCAGCGGCCTGATGACGCTCTGGCCAGACCGCGCCGGGGTCGTCGCGGGCCAGTCCAGTGGCGTCGGAACGGTCGAGGACCGGAAAGCGCGTGGCCGGATCGAGCCAGCGTTCCGGCCGAAGCGCGAACTCCGGATAAATGGTGAGCCGAGGTACCAGCGCGTAGCCGTGGCCTTCGGTAATACGGCGCAGCGTGTCCAAGGCCGGCCACGGGCGTTCCGGATTCACATGGTCGGCCGTGACCGGTGAAACGCCGCCCCAATCGTCGATGCCGGCGTCGAGCAGGCCGCCCAGCGCGGCCTCGTCGGTGAGATTCGGCGGAGCCTGGACGTGCACGTCGAGCGGCAAGATCAGCCGGGCCAGCGCGATTGCCCGCAGGTGATCCTCCGGTGGGCACGCGGGCGCCGCCCGCATCGCCGTCCCCGGTTTGGGCAGGAAGTTCTGAACGATGGCCTCTTGGACGTGGCGATGCTGGGCGTGGCTGTCAGCAATGGCGCACAGGGCGTCGATGCGGTCAACCTCGGTCTCGCCGATGCCAACGAGGATTCCGGTCGTGAACGGAATGGCGAGGTGGCCGGCAGCGTCGAGGGTGGTGAGCCGCCGCTCTGGTGTCTTGTCCGGTGCTCCCCGGTGCGCCGCCAAGTCGGGGCGCAAGGACTCGATCATCATTCCCTGGGATGGCGCGACCGGTCGAAGCAACGCCAGCTCATCGGCTGAGATAGCTCCGGCGTTGGCGTGCGGCAGCAACCCGGTCTCGGTAAGCACGAGATCGCACATCGCCCGCAAGTAGTCGACTGTCGAGGAGAATCCGTGCGTGTTCAGCCAGGTGCGCGCTTCCGGGTAGCGCGATTCCGGACTTTCACCCAGGGTGAACAACGCTTCGTGGCAGCTGGCTTCGGCCCCGGCAGAGGCGATAGCCAGAACTTCGTCAGCCGACAAGTACGGCGCAGCGAGCGACCGGGGCGCTGTCGCGAACGTGCAGTACCCGCAGCGGTCGCGGCACAGCCGGGTGAGGGGGATGAAGACTTTGGGGGAGTAGGTGATTCGGGTGCCGAACGCGCTGTCGCGTCGAGATCGAGCGGCGTCGACGAGTGCCTGGGTCGAGAGTTCGGCCAGCGAGCGAGGCCCCGTGGCGACGGCAGTCACTCCGCGAACATCCATGACTTGGCCGGCAGGCGACGGCCCACTGCGGTGTCGGCGAGGAACTGCACGTCTGGCACTGGAGCTCCCAATCACGAAGTGGCCCTGTCGGAACAGTAGCTCGTGCCCGCTACCCGAATGCCGAGCCGGGTCGCCGGTCCACTCACGCCGGTACCTTGACACCTCGCGCGAGGCTGATAGCCGCATCCATCGCACCGTCCGCCGTGCGCGGTCCGTCAGGCCGCGAACCTATCGATGAAGCGGCGAAGGATGGCCGGCGGGTAAATGACCTTGGAGTGCCGCGTCGATTCCTTCAGTGATTCGGCCGTGTCGGGATCGAAGTACCCAAAGTCCTTGTAGACCTCGATGCGGGTGCAGATTCCGGCTACGTCCAATTCGGGATGGAACTGCGTCGCGTAGACATTCCGGCCGACCCGGAAGGCTTGTACTGGACAAGCTGGTGACGTGGCCAGCAATAGGGCGCCGGGCGGCAGCGCGCTGATCGCTTCCTTGTGTCCGACGAAGGCCTCGAACGCATCCGGCACATCGACGAACAGTGGATCGGAGCGTCCGGCCGGAGTAAGCGATACCTGGACGGATCCGATGGGTTCGGCGAACGTACGGTCGACGGTGGCACCGATATACACCCCCAGAGTGCCAATTCCGTAACAGCAACCAAGGAACGGAAAGTCGCGGGCGACGACGTCGTTGAGCAAAGTGAGCACATCGGCCTCGGCCCGGCGTTGGTCGGCGGACTTGTCCGCTGGAGAATCGCTGACGTTGTATGGTCCGCCGCCGAGGATGACGCCGGACCAGCGATCGAGATCGACCTGGCCGAGCGGCTCGCGATCCAGCCGGATCCGGTGCAACTCGCCTTCGTCCAGCCCGCCAAAGCGCATGACGGCCGAGTACTCATCGTCGGCCGCGGCCTCCTGGGCGCGGATCGACAGAAAGAGAAACGGAGCGGGAGAAGGTCGATTTCGCATAGGCCATTGCAGCGTATCGCCCGATCGTGCCGCGGGTGGTTCGAGGTGACCCTCAGCCGAATCGCTCGTGATCGGCGATCACCTCCTCAATGATTGGCGCGTTGAGCGCCCAGGCTATGTCGTGGGCATCGTCGCCGAGGCTGATCAGCGCCTTCCAGAGCACCCAGCCACGGGCCCGCGCCCAGGTATCGGCGTCTTGCTGCACGCGGTCGCGAAAGACCTCTCGGCTTCGCCCGTGGAATAAGGTCCACGCGATGACGAGGTCGCAGGCGGGGTCGCCGACGCCACATGTTCCGAAGTCGATGACCGCGCTGAGTCGGCCGTCCCGCACGAGGAGGTTCCCGCTGGCTACGTCACCGTGAAACCACGGGTGCCCGCGCCCACGTCGTAGCGAGAGCGGCGTCCCAGACGGTCGCGGCGGCGTCAGTGTCTATGCGGCCGCGCAGCGCCTGTAGGCACTCCTGAGTCTCGTTGTCGTAGTACTTGGGCGAGGTGCCCCGGCAAAAGCTGTGCGCGCCGGCAATCGGCCCGTCGGTCGCGTCAATCTGCTGCAAAGCCACCAGGAACTCGGCGATGGAGATCGCAAAGCCGGGGAGGTCGACGGGGGGTTCCTCAAGGGCTGTTCGGCCACCGAGCCAGGGGCGGACCGACCAGCAAAACGGGTAGCCTTCGCCGGGCTGCCCGGTCGCCACCGGCGTCGGAACGGCAACCGGTAGCGATGGGGCCAGGATGGGCAGCCAGCGATCTTCCTTCTCGACCGCGGGCGCGTAGCTCGCGGCGGTCGGAAGTCGAACTGACATGTCTGCACCGAGACGGTAGGTGCGGTTGTCCCATCCGTCGATGGCAACCGGCGTCACAGATAGATCCCGCCACTGCGGGAACTGGGTGGCGATCAATCGCCGCACCAGCGCCGCGTCGATTCCGGCCCGACCATCGGGGTGCAAGTCCGTCACAGTGGGCGGGATCGTAAGCCGTACGTCCGGCCGCACACCAGGCGATTCCGCTAGTTGCGGAGGTGGCTACTGTCCCGCGAGGCAAGTATGTTGCCCATTCGCGGCGCCGAGCCTGCCCAGCGGCTGCGTTCTCGCCACCCACTAAACCACCCAGAAAACCAGCTCACGAAGTCGCTGGCGCGATTTCCCGAGGACCCGGATCGCTGCGCCATGGTCGCGGCGCTCGTCGTCGTCCACACCTTCAGGTACGGCCTCCTGGTCCGCGAGCCGAAGCCTGGATCACCGCGTCTGGCCAACGACCTCCCTCGCGGCTAGGTGTCCGAGGTGCCCGGCCACCAGTCTCGAATCGCGGTGACGATCTCGTCCGGCGCGTCTTCAGGAACGTAATGGGAGGCACCGCTCAAGATGACGGTTCGGTGGTTGGGAAAAGTGCGTTCCCAGCGAAGTCTCTGCGATTCTCGGAAGGCCTGATCACGGTCGCCCCACACGATCAGCGCTGGCATCGAGGCAAGCTGGGAGAGCCCCTGCTCGACCTCGGTCAGCAGCTCGTAGGCGCCCAGGATCTCGCCGGGCAGGACGTGCACAGGAACCCGCGACTCCGGCGTGGGGTGTGGCCCGTGATACATGGCCTTCTCGCTCTTGGTCAACTTCTTACGCTTGATCCCGCCCGGCAGGAGCACCTTCGTAAACACATCCATGCGTTCGACCAGAAATCTGCCGGGCATGTCGCTACCCATGAGTTTGGAAAAGCGTTCCAACGTCCTGTCTCCGTTTACCGGCCAGCCGAATGTGTTGCCGATGACGAGAGCCCGGAAGCGTTCCGGATGCCGCGCGGCCACAGATAATCCAATCGGGCCGCCCCAGTCGTGGAGCATCATTGTGGTGCCCTCGAGCCCGAGGACGTTCACGAAACCCTCGACAACGCTGGAATGCTCGGCGGCCGTGTATCTGTAGCCCGAGGGTGCCTCGGATAACCCAAAGCCTGGATAGTCGAGCGCAATGCAGCGGAAGCGGTCCTTGAGCGCCGTCACGATGTGCCGGTAGAGAAACGACCACGTCGGGTTGCCGTGGAGTCCCAAGAACACCGGACCCTGACCCTCGTCGATGTAATGGACCTGTGCGCCGTTGATCTGTGCGAAGTGGCTCTCGAACGGGAACAACGTCTCGTCGACCCAAGCCGGTCTCATGACGCACATCTCCCGATCACCGTGCTGTCCTCCCGAGGTATTGCCGTAGCTGCCGGACATCGTCGACATGGCGTGAACGGGCATCCAGGCCGACCCGGACCAGCGGAGTCCGATGTCCGCACACGTGACTCATGTCACTTTATCCACGCGCGGTGACCAAGGATCGGTTCACCGTCCTCGCCGCATATCACTCGATCGATCTCGTTCCGCGCGCACTTAGCTGCGGACGGTGTACGACACGCCATCCGGCTGGACATCGCACGTAAGAAAGCGGTAAGTGTTTTCGCCTGCGGCCCTCGGCGACGACTCGGATAGCTCTTGCCGGGGGCTGCATTCATCCGTCACTCGCTGCCACGTGTGCACAGAAATCTCGAAACCTCGAGCTGACGTCGAGACGTTTCATGCTGGCTGAGCTGGGTTCATGCCACGCCCGACGAGAGCGTGACGGTCAAAGCTGGGTCAAGGCGAGGCCGGCCGCGGCGATCGCGAGGCCCGCGGCGAAGCTGCCCACGATGTTCATCGCGGCTTCCAGCAGATCGCCCGCCTCGGCGAGCGTCAGCGATTCCCACGCCCAAGTGGAAAGCGTCGTGTAGCCGCCGGCCAACCCGGTGCCAATGATCAACGTGGGGGCGGTAGGTAGTCCGTGGTGCAAGGCGAGCCCGGTGATCACCCCGAGAAGCAGGCTCCCCGACAGGTTGATGGCCAAGGTGCCGTACGGGAAGTCGCCACCGGTGCGATATTGCACGATCTGGTCGACCACGTAACGGAGGACGGCGCCCAGGCCGGCGGCCAGCGCGACCGCGACGGCGAGCATCAGCCCTCCTTGGTGCTTCGCCCGGCCGGATTGCCGACGTAGCGGACTACGTCGACCTCATCGACGATCACCAGTCCGCCAGTCACCAGTTCATCGAGGTGCGGCAAGAACGCTTCGATGCGTTCTGCCGAGTCAACGATCACAATGCAGATAGGCAAGTCCTCGGAAAGGCTGAGCAGTCGGGCGGTATGCAGATGGCCGGTGGCCCCGAAGCCGTCCGAGCCCCGAAAGACCGAGCAGCCGGCGAGGCCGGCCCGGCGAGCCCGATCGATGATCTCGGTCGACAGCGAATGGTGCCGATAGTGGTCGGACTCGCCGATGAATACCGTCAGCCTCTTAGCTGGACCATGCGTTATCAACGGGAACTCCTTTCGCGGGGCGCGCCATGTCGTCCCGCCGCGATGACGCGGCCGACGAGGAGACCGAACCACGACGCTGCGAGGGCAGCGCCGATGGTCGCGAACAGGTACACGATCGCCGTTTGGGCGTGCCGATGCGCGAACAACTGATCAACGGCGACCACGACTGATGAGAAGGTGGTCAGCGCGCCGCAGAGGCCAGTGCCGATCAACGGCCTCAGATAGCGGGATGGCGCCACCTCGGAGGCAATGACGACAACGAGCGCCAGGATGAACGCGCCCACCGTGTTGACCCAGAGAATCGACCACGGAAACGCGCCGGACGGCGTCGGCCAGATCAATGTGGCGGCGTAGCGGGCGTACCCGCCTATGCAGCCGCCCACGAAAATCGAGATGATGACGTCGATTCGAAACGTCGGCCAGGACGAGCGGCGTGACTGCTCGATTGCGGACGGGGTCGATCGCTGCCGGGTGGACTCAGCATCCGAGTGCGTCACGGGAACCTCGCTTACGAGACGTGCCGTAGGGACCGTTGGCCGCGATGCTGCGACGGATGACGGCGGGCCCACCGCCGTGACGTGCCCTTACCGTACAACCGCTCAGCCAACCGGACATCAGCGTAAGTCGTTTTGCGTCAAGGGTTTGGTCGGTGCCTCGTCCGTCGTCTGTCCCTGCATAGCGGTGATGGGGTTGGTTCCCAGCAGCGTGTAATCGGGTTGGTGAGACGATGGACGGGGCTGCCCATGATGTCCGGCGAGATGACGGTGTGTGTCTCAATGCCGTGTAGGGCTCGCCCCGGCCGCCTGCTTGACGCCGGCTTCTCTGTTCAGGCAGCGATAGGCATCTGCTTGCGGTGGCCGGTGCCGTGGGTGGCGATGTCAGGGTCCCATGCCTGGCCAGTGGTGATCACTGCGTGCAGTTGTCGCAGGATCGCGGCGGCGATGACTGTCTGGGCTTGGGTCGCAGTCAGCTTGTTCTGCTCGCGGCTGGTCAGATGCCGGTAGCGGGCGGCGTAGACGGTGTTGCCGCGCTGGGTTCCCCACACTGCCCGCCATGCTGCCAACCGCAGGCCTGGTCGGCCGGCGCCGGTGAGTTTGGTACGCCCGACGAACGTGCCCGACAGTTTCTCCCGCGGGGCGAGCCCGGCGTGCTTGACCAGGGCGCGGCCGCTCGCGAACCGGTTCGGGTCGCCGGTCTCGGCCAGGATCGCCGCGGCGCCGACGGGTGACAGGCCGGGGATGGAGGTAGCCAGCGCGGTCAACTTGAGCTCACCCAGGACGCTGATCATCCGGGCTTCGGTGTCGGTGAGCTTGTCCCCGGCGGTGTGCCAGTCGACCAGCAGGAACGCCACTCGCTCCAGCGCGCCGGGCCGGTGCGCGATTACCCCGGTCGGATCGGTCAACGCCGCGAACAGGCGCCTCGCGATCCGCAGCGACGGCTTCTGTCCACCACGCTTGAGGATTTCGCGGCGCACGGCCTGCTCGAAGCGGGCCGGCCCGAGGCGGCGTGTGCGGTCCAGGTCACCGCCGTCACGCTCACAGATCGCGCTCATCGCCGCGACCCACGTCTTGGACCGGAACGGCTGCTTGGCGGTGTCGAGCGCGGCCGGCCAGACACATTCCAACAGCGCCCGCATCTGCTGGATCTGGCTGACCATCTCGACGATCACCTGCTCACGGCGGGCACCGAGGTGCCGCAACCGACCCCACGTCTCATCGACCGGCTCCGGGACATAGCAGCGCAGCTGCGCGGTCAGCCGCGCGATCAACACCGCATCCTTCTCATCGGTCTTGTCCGAGGTCAGGTCCTCCGACCGTCGTGCCCACGAGGACAACATCGGTTGCACACACACGAACGGCATCGAGCGGTCCGCGGCGAGCTGGCCCAGCACCCGCCACCGGTGCCCGGTCGGCTCGCACGCCACCGTCACCCCAGAGAAGCCTTTCGCCGCGGCACGCTCGGCAGCCCAACCTAACGCCGCACCCAGATCCCAGGCGCGGCAACGGAAAGTCTTACGCGCCAGCACTTTCGAGTCGTGATCGGTGACCACAACCATCTGCTTCGCATCGGCCAAGTCGATCCCCACGATCGCATTCGTCACCGGCACCAAACTTCGTAGCCGAGCCAAGCGTGCGTTGCGGTTGCGGTCACCCCGCGACACGCCACTAGCGTTACCCACGAACGTCCTCCTCCTGCGATGGGACACCAAGCCCGACAAGCGCATCAGGAGGACGTTCCTACGCCACGGACCGACACGCAGAACGTCTTTCTATGCCGTCCTCCGATCCAATCGTCGGCGCGCAGAAATTTGTCAGACCCGGTCGCTAACGTGCCAGCCATGGACTTCCGCTTGGAGCTTGTGCAGGTGCCCGTGTCCGATGTCGACCGGGCCAAAACGTTCTACACGGAGAAAGCCGGCTTCGTCGCCGACCATGATCACCGGGTGAACGACGAGATCCGGTTCGTTCAGCTGACGCCACCGGGGTCTGCTGCGTCGATCGCGATCGGCACTGGACTCGGCGCGGCGATGTCACCCGGCTCACAGCAAGGTCTGCAGCTGGTCGTCAATGACATCGAGGCAGCCCGCGTGGAACTGGCCGGCCGCGGTGTCGAAGTGAGCGAGGTGCAGCGGTTTCCCTGGGGTTACTTCGTGTTCTTCAGTGATCCGGACGGCAACAGTTGGGCGGTGCAGGAGATTCCGCCCCGTGAGTAGCCGGTTCTTGCGCTATGGCGCGGAGCCAAACAGGTCGTGCGTGATCTCGGCCGCGGCTCTCATGACGATGGCAGCGGTAGTTCGTTCGTCGAGCGGTCCGAGGGAGATGACTCCAACCGAGGCGTCGGCTGAGCCACTCGCCTTGATGGGCGCAGAGAGACCCCACGCGCCTGGTTGCAACTCTCCGGCGCTGGCGACATAGCCCTGCCGTCGCCCGTTTCGGACGGCTGTGCGCTCACCACGCCGGGCCGCACCGCCGATCAGAATGGCCATTCCGGCGGCGCCCACGGTCAGGGGATGGCGGGACCCGATTCGGTAAGCGACGTGCATCTGAGCGTGCTGCGGCTCGACGACGGCGATGCTGACTGCGTCCGGCTCATCACGAATCGTCAGATGGGCGGTGGCGCCCGTGGTTTCGGCCAAGGCGCGAAGGTGCGGGCGAGCTGTCTGCTGCAGGTCCGCGCGTAACGCTGTCGTCAGCCCGGCCGTCGCCGGGCCCAGGCGATACCGACCGTCTGAGCCCTGGCTGACCAGAGCGTGGTCAGTGAGGGTAATGAGCAGCCGATAGGCGACCGTACGGTGGATCCCCACCACGCGGGCGAGGTCGGCGATCGTCGATCCGTCCGGGCGGGTGGCGATTGCTTCGAGCACGCGTAGGCCATTGTCCAGAGTTTTGGCGCCTCGCTCGCGAGCGGGCCGGGCCGCGTTGACCGGACTCATCGGGCTCCTTATAGTCCCCGCCAAGGGCGTTTACCGCACATGCTGTGCGATTATCGCACAGCAGTGAGCGCGAGGAGGGCCACTGTGGTCAACTACCAGTCCGGCTTCGGTAATGGGTTCGAGACAGAGGCAATCGCTGGCGCTTTGCCTATCGGACGAAACTCGCCCCAGCAGGTGGCGTTCGGCCTTTACGCAGAGCAGCTGAGCGGCTCGCCGTTCACCGCGCCGCGCCGGAGCAACGAGCGGTCGTGGTTGTACCGGATCCGCCCGTCGGTTCGACACGTAGGCCGGTTTCGGCGCATCGACACCGGCCAGTGGCGCAGCGCGCCGGATGCTGAGTGGGCTGGGCCGATTGGGCCGATGCGATGGGATCCCTTCCCCATTCCGCAACAGTCACAGTCGTTTGTCGAGGGTGTCAGCACGATCACAACGGCCGGCGACGTTGGCACGCAGACCGGAATGGCAAGCCACGTCTACGCGATCACTCGGTCTATGCAGGATGAGTATTTCTACAACGGCGACGGGGAAATGCTCTTCGTTCTCCAAGAAGGTGCGCTGCGCTTCTGGACCGAGTTCGGCATCATCGATGCGACGCCCGGAGAGATCGTGGTCGTGCCGCGCGGCGTGAAGCTGCGCGTCGAACTGCTGGGTGAGCCGGCGCGCGGCTACTTATGCGAGAACTATGGCGGCGCGTTCACCCTGCCCGAGCGCGGTCCCATCGGAGCGAACTGCCTCGCAAATACTCGCGACTTCCTGACCCCGGTCGCGGCTTACGAGGAGCGGGACAGCGAGTCTCGGCTGGTCGTGAAGTGGGGCGGCGCGATGTGGAGCTGCGACCTATCGCACTCGCCGCTCGATGTCGTGGCCTGGCACGGTAACTACGCGCCGTACAAGTACGATCTGCGTCGCTTCTCGCCCGTCGGCCCGCTGCTTTTCGATCACGCCGACCCATCGATATTCACCACCTTGACCTCGCCGTCCGAAACGTCCGGCACGGCCAACGTCGACTTCGTTCTGTTCCCGGATCGGTGGCTCGTATCCGAGGACACGTTCCGGCCGCCGTGGTACCACATGAACGTCATGTCGGAGTTCATGGGATTGGTCTTCGGCGTCTATGACGCCAAGCCGCAGGGTTTCGTCCCCGGTGGGATCAGTCTGCACAATTGCATGACGCCGCACGGCCCGGACGCCGAGGCGTTTCAACGAGCCAGTACGGTCGAGCTGAAGCCGGAACGACTCCGCGGAACCCTAGCGTTCATGTTCGAGACCCGCTACCCGCAGCGCGTGACCCGGTTCGCGGCCGAGTCGCCGCAGCTGCAGGCAGACTATGCCGATTGCTGGGCTGGGCTACCGATGCGATTCACGCCGCCGGCGGGTCAGGAGCTCGCAGCTTCGACGAGCGAGAGGTACTCGACCCCATCCGGCCGTTGACCTCGCCACTGGCTCGCCGCGCGCTTTCGCTCACGCGTTATTCCCAGCTGAGCGGCGACCGGATGCCATAGTGTCGTTAGATGGCTGGTCCGGAGCAGGAGACACCGGCAGCCGAGTCACGCCGTGAGGAACACTGGTTACGCCGGCAGCTCGGGCCCATCAGACGGGCACGCGCCCGGTTCCGCCGGCTCCCCGGCGGTTGGGTGGCCTGGCGGATCGGCGTTGCCATCATCGGGCTGATCGTCGTCGTAGCGGGCATAATCTTGCTTCCACTGCCCGGGCCGGGTTGGCTTGTCGTCTTCGCCGGCATCGCTATATGGGCTACCGAATTCGAGTGGGCTGAACGTCTGCTCATGTGGACGAAGCGGCAGGTTCGCGAGTACTCGGCACGGCTCAGGGCCTGGTGGCGCCGCCGCAACGCGCACAGAGATGTAGGCTGACCAATCTTGGATGACCGTCACTCCAACGGCGGCCCGGGCGATTAGCTCAGCGGGAGAGCACTGCCTTCACACGGCAGGGGTCACTGGTTCGATCCCAGTATCGCCCACCACCAACCACAAGATGTAGTGCCGACTGCCAGCCGGCACTCCCTTATTTGCCGCCTCGGCAGCAAGCACTGAACCTCTGGGGTAACTGGCTCGCGGTACACCGAAGAACGGTGCTGCCGCGCGACGCCGCGGGCACGACTGGCACCGTCGGTGCTGGGGATGCCGGCTTCATGCAACAGACGTGCAACGCCGGTTGGGCGGCGGTGCTGAGGCGGCAGAGCGCCACCGCCTGCACCGTCCATTGTCTGAGTGGACAGCCGGGAATGGCACCGTTCGACCGAAGGCG